>WNFC01001306.1_pt1 | contig 25894 bp, 18 predicted proteins | sample 5400541 | NCBI WGS metagenome assembly WNFC01 (sample SAMN13153342, study PRJNA577476) | soil metagenome | isolation source: 120 cm saprolite under Douglas fir tree site 2 hole 2 replicate 1 | place: USA:California | collected 2015-04-18 | reverse complement strand
GTTCATCGCGCCCGAGCGCCTCGGAACGCACCCGGCGGAGTCGAGACGCGATCCCGACTGTGACCTGCTCGAACGTCTGCTCGCTGCGGGACCGGTGAGTCATGTCACGCTGGCGCCCGAGCTGAACGGTGCGTACGAGCTCATGGAGCTGCTGAGGCGGCGAGGGGTGACTGTTTCCTGCGGCCACTCGAATGCGACCGCCGCCGAAGCGCATGCGGCGTTCGCGCGCGGAGCGAAGACCGTGACGCACATCTTCAACGCGATGCGACCCGTCGCAGCGCGCGAGCCCGGCCTCGCCGGGGCCGCTTTGTTCTCGCCTGATGTCGTGGTGCAAGTGATCCTCGACGGCGTGCATCTGGCGGACGACACCGCGCGTCTGGTCTGGCAGGCCGCCGCGGGACGTGTTGCGCTCGTGACCGACTCGATTGCGGCAGCGGGCGCCGGCGACGGCACCTACACGCTGGCCGGCGTCGACGTCGGCGTGGAGAACGGCGTCGCGCGCCGCGCGGACAGCGTTCTGGCCGGAAGTACGGTGCCCATGATCGAAGCGGTCCGAAATCTGGTCGCGCTCGGAGCGCCGGTCGAAGCTGCTCTCAGCGCCGCGACCGAGGTTCCGGCGCGCATCGCCGGTCGTCCGGACCTCGCAACGCTGAAGCCGGGGGCGAGGGCCGATCTGGTCGTGCTCGACGACGAGCTCGAGATCGTGCGGGTGCTCATCGACGGGGAGGACGCCGTCGCCTGACGGCCCAGAGCGTCTAAGGTCGGGAACGGCCACAGCGCAACCCAACGACGAGGAGGAGTCATGGCCACGAAGTCGGACTTCACCGAGCAGGAATGGGAATCACTTCAGAAAGGCGTGCTCGGCGCCGGACTGCTCGTGTCGCTGAGCGATAGGAGCTTCTTCGACACGTTCAAGGAGGCGGGCGCGCTGGCGAAGCACGTCGCGGCGGCGAAGCAGAGCAACACGAGCGAGCTCGTCCGTGAGCTCGCGGACGTACGAGGTACCGGCTTCGGCCTCACCTCGTCGCCGGACAAGGTCGAGCACGAGACGCTCGAGGCGTTGCAGTCGGCGAAGGCCACGCTCGAGGCGAAGGCGCCGGACGAGCTGGACCCCTACCGGCAGTTCGTCGTCGACGTCGCCCAATCGGTCGCCGATGCGGCCGGCGGCGGCGAGAGCGCCGAGAGCGGTGCAATCGAGAAGGTCAGGTCCGCGATCGGGTAAGGAAGACGACGCGCTCGACCATCGAGTGGCGCTCGAGACGAATTTCGCCTATATCGAGAGTAGGCCGAGCAGCTGCGGCGGGGAAGCGTCAGGGGGAGGTGCTCCTGTTCGTTCGACCCCTGCGGTGCCGTGTGCGCTCGGCCTTCTCGGCTGAGCCCGTCCCTGACGGCATCGAGGCTCCGCCTGTGCGAACATATGTTCGTGCTGGGCGCGGCGACGATCCTGCACGCCGACCTCGACGCGTTCTACGCGTCCGTCGAACAGCGAGACGATCCCCGTCTCCGCGGCCGGCCGGTGATCGTCGGCGCGGGAGTCGTGCTGGCCGCGAGCTACGAGGCCAAAGCCTTCGGGGTGCGCACCGCGATGGGTGGCAGGCAGGCCCGGCGGCTGTGTCCGAGCGCGGTCGTCGTCCCGCCGCGGATGTCGGCCTACGCCGAGGCGAGCAAGGCGGCCTTTCGCGTCTTCGAGGACAGCTCGCCGCTCGTCGAAGGGTTATCGATCGACGAGGCGTTCCTCGACGTTCGCGGGCTCGAACGGATCTCGGGAACGCCTACCGAGATCGCCGCGCGGCTGCGACGGGACATTCGCGAATGCGTCGGCCTACCGATCACGGTGGGTGTCGCGCGGACGAAGTTCCTCGCGAAGGTGGCGAGCGGCGTCGCCAAGCCCGACGGCCTGCTCGTTGTGCCTCCCGACCGCGAGTTGAGCTTCCTCCACCCGCTGCCGGTCGAACGTCTCTGGGGCGTGGGGCCGGCGACTGCGAGGAAGCTCCACGAGCGGCGAATCTCGACCGTCGGCGAGGTGGCCCGGCTGCCCGAGCCCATGCTGGTGGCGATGCTCGGCCGGGCGGCGGGCCGACATCTGCATGCGCTCGCCCACAACCGTGATCCGCGGCCGGTGGTCGTGGGCCGCCGCCGCCGGTCGATCGGTTCGCAGTGCGCGCTCGGGCGACGGTCGCGGCGGACGCCGGAGGCCGTCGACGCGGTCCTCGTCTCGCTCGTCGATCGTGTCACTCGCCGGCTGCGCATTGCGGGGCGTGTCGGCCGCACCGTCGTGCTGCGATTGCGTTTCGGCGATTTCTCGCGAGCGACGCGGTCGCACACATTGCCGTTGCCGACTGCGCACACGCAGACGGTCCTGCTCACCGCCCGGTGGCTGCTTTCATGTGCGACGCCGGAGATCGAACGCCGAGGTCTGACGCTCGTCGGGGTCGCCGTCGCGAATCTCGACGACGACAGTGCCCTTCAGCTGGTTTTGCCTCTCGATCGCTTCAGCGGCACCGCCCTCGACGTCGCCCTCGACGAGGTGCGCCGGCGGTTTGGTTCGACCGCCGTCGTGCGCGCCGTGCTGCTCGGCCGCGAGCAGGGGTTCACCGTGCCGCTGCTCCCGGATTGAGGCGACGTGGCAGCATCATCTCGGTGAAGACGCTCGAGATCGACACGCCGTTCGGCACGGCGAAGGCGCACCTCGACCGCGCAGATGAGCCGCGGGTGGCGCTCGTCCTCGGTCACGGCGCCGGTGGCGGGGTGCAGGCTAAAGACCTGGTCGAGGTAGCCCGCGTCGCGCACTCACTGGGAATCAGCGTCGCCCTCGTCGAGCAGCCCTACCGGGTTGGGGGTAGGCGTTCTCCCGCACCTGCGCTTCAGCTGGATGCGGCGTGGACGGCGGTGATCGACCACCTGGTCGCAGCTGAGCTGCGCGGTTTGCGGCTCGTCGTCGGCGGGCGATCCTCGGGTGCGCGCGTTGCCTGTCGCACCGCGGAGGCCACGGGCGCGATCGGAGTGATCTGCCTCGCGTTCCCGCTGCAGCCGCCGCGCAGGTCCGGCGGCAAGCCTGCACAGAGCCGTCTCCCCGAGCTCGAGGCCGTGACGGTCCCGACGCTCGTCGTGCAAGGGACGCGCGACCCATTCGGCATGCCGCCGGCGACGGAGCGGCGCACGGTGGTCCAGGTGGCTGGCGATCACAGCTTGCGCACCGAGCTCGGTGCCGTGGGTGACGCCGTACGAACCTGGCTCGCTCGGGTCGGGCTCGAATCGCAAGCTGCGCCTACGTCATAGCCGGATTCGGTATCGGCGCTCGACGACGCGAATACCGGAGCTGAGCCGGATTCGCACGACCGCGGTGACGAGACCGCGTGCGCGGCCGCCGTAGCGCAGCGCGAGGACAGTACGGGCTCCCGGGCGGAGCGGACGTCGGACAGCAGGGTTCAGTCGCGCGAATTGGCGGCCATGCCGGATCAGCGAAACGGTGACGCAGCTGCGGAGTTGGACGGTGACGTTGCCGTGGTTCGCGACCGGAACGAAGATGATCCGCGCGTTGCGCTGCCGGTGGACGCGAAGGCCGCCAAGTGTGAGGCGGCGCGCGATGCGCCCGGACACGATCATCCTGATGCGCACTCCAAGGCGCACCTGCACATTGACGCGCCCACCGCGCAGCGGACGTGTCGTGAGCTGGACGAGGACCTGATGGTCGCCCGGTTCCGCGCCTCGGGGCGGCTTGACGCGGAGTGTCAAGATCGCGCTCTCGCCCGACCGGAGCAAGACGTGGGCGGGCACGACCCGGAGCCACGTCTTCGCGGCCGCTTGGCCGCCGAGCGTTCGACGCGAACTGTCGACCGCGACCCGCTCGGCACCGTCGTTCCGCAGCCTGATCGTTCTCGAGCCCGGCGCTGCGACCGCGAGCCGTGCCGGTGAGACTGAGAGCGCCACGCGAGGCCGGGGGGCGCCCGCTCCCTCCGCGGAAGGGGCGGACGCCAGCAGAAGCGGTGTGACGACTGCGAGTACGAGGGCCGGTATCACCGAGCGACCGCGGTGAACGTCACCGTTGCCGCGTAGTGGCCGGTCGCGACGAGCGGCAGCGCTGAGGAGAAGCCGACGTTGGTAGCCCAAACGTCTCCACCCGCTGCGCTCGGCGCAGCCTTCGTGCCGACGGACAGCCCCGCCGCCGGACTGATTGGAATCGGAACGAGGGCGCCGCCGGTCAATGCGCCTCCGAGCACTCCGCCGGCCGGTGCGGTGGCCGAGAGCGCGAGCGGAAGGTCTGTCGGAGCAAACGCACTCCGAGCAACGACGAGCCAGTAGCCGGCCGCGTTGTTGCTCGACACGGTGACTCGCTCGGGAAGCGGCGCCGGTCGGTCGCCGAACGTGAACGTGCCGAAGCTGAGGGCGGGACGGTCGAGCGACACAGAGAGGACGGAAGCCACATCGAGGTCGACGCTCACGGAGCCGGTCGGGCCGGGCGAAGACGATCCTGCGCAGGAGTTCACCGGCGAGGCGGAGTTCCGGGGCGCGGGCGTCGCCGCGGCGAAGTCCGTCGCGTTGTCACCCGTGTCGGTGCAACCGTCGTTCGCACGCAGCGCGGCCGTGGTGCTGGAAAGCCCCGCCGCGGAGCCCGCACCCTCGAAGTCGCTCGCGCTGCCGTAACCGACGAGATCCTCGACGAGTGGGTCGGCCGAGCAACTCCCGGCCGAGGCGCCGCACGTGAGTGCGGTAGCACCCCGAGCGAGCGCGATCTTCCCGCTGGTGCCGCCGAGGTTGCTGGTCCCGGTCGCATCGGCGGGAGGGAGGGCGGCGCCGACGTCCGCATTCGATGCGAGCTGGACCAGGTAGTAGCGACCGGGCCCGATCGTCCCGGAAAGCGCGGTCGGCTGCCAGGTGGTTCCCGCGGCGGTCGCGTACTGCACCGTCCAACCCGAGAGGTCGACGGCCGCGGATCCGGCGTTGAAGAGCTCGACGTAGTCATTTCGGAAGGTGGCTTCCGCGTTTCCCCCGCCGCCGTAGATCTGGCTCACCACGACGTTCGACGCGCCGGCACCGGCGGTAGTGGGGAAGAGGAGCAATGCGGCGAGGAGTGCGAGCAGCAGGGGTCTTGACATGTGTGCTCCGATCGTTGAGGACGGGATAGCTCTCCGTCATAGATCGGAGCGGAGGTGAGCGAAAGGGTCGGTGAACGTTCCGGCGCGATCTCTGTTCTCTTTCGCTACATCGCTCAGCGAACCGCCGCGGCCGCTACATGCGGATGACGCGACGAACTGCGACGAGTCGCGCCCCGTACGACGAGCGTCCCAGCTTCACGACTTCAACTCGGGTGCCGGAGTGCGGCGCGTGCACCATGCGTCCCCGGCCGATGTAGATGCCGACGTGTCCGAGTCCTGAGAAGAAGAGCAAGTCGCCCGGCTTCATCCTGGATCGTGCTACGCGCCTGGCCTGGTCGTAGAGCGCGTACGAGCTGTGCGGAAGTTCGATTCCCAAACGACGGTACGTCCAGTAGACGAGCCCGGAGCAGTCGAAGCCGGCGGGCGAGGAGCCTCCCCACCGGTACGGCACGCCGACCTCTCGGACGGCGATCGCGGCTGCGCGCTCGCCGACGGTCGGTTTCGGGACTGCAGGAACGGGACCATGGCGAGTCGGTGTCTGCCCGGCTGCGGCTGCTTCGCCGGCGCAAGCACAGGCGAAGACGATCGCGGCAAGTGCGAACACCGGCAGGGGGCTGCGGGGTGAGGTCGGCACGGAGGAGGGAGAACGACGGGCCGCTAATCAGATGTGCGCAGCCCTGGGCCTGTTCTTATAAGCGTCGGATCCTAGTGCGAAAACGAGCGCTGTCTACCCCTCTTTGCGCTCGTGGCATCAGCCACAGGGGCTGACGCGCCTGCGTCGATCTGGTGTCCGGCAGGTGGCGATGTGCTGAAAGCAGGATGAACAATCGCCGCGCGACGCGTACGCTCGGTGACCCGCATGGCCAGTGCGTCCCAACTCGCCGCGATACCGCTCTTCGAGTCGTTGAGCAGCTCAGACCTGGACGAGCTGGCGCAGTGGTTCGACATTCAGATCACCGGCGAGGACGTACGCCTCATCGGCGAGGGCTCCAGCGGCTACTCGTTCTTCATCCTCACGCAGGGCAGTGCGGTCGTGACGACGAATGACGGGGCTCACGCCGATCTCGGGCCAGGCGACTTCTTCGGCGAGATCGCGATCCTCGGGGACGGACGCCGCACGGCAACGGTGACGACGACGTCACCTTCGCAACTCCTTGTCATGTTCGGCACCGAGTTTCGGCGGCTGCAGCAGGAGCACCCCGACATCGCCGGACGAATCGAGGAAGCCATGCGGCAGCGCGTTTCCGTCCGCGCCTGAGCGCAACAACCTGCGGGCGACCGTGACCGCGGGGATGAAGCGGGCAGGACACGCGGATCTCGATGCGGTGTCGTTCGGGGGTTCGAGTGCCGTCGCTTCCCCTCGTATGATCCTCATGATCGCTAGGGGAAGGCACGTCTTCGAACGGTTGAGATCTCGGTTCAAACAGCCCGAGCCCGCGGGTCCCCCGGAGACCCTGCGCAGGTTCGGCCCCTCCGACCGTCCGATCGCCGAGAGCGGCGTGTCCTTGGACCACGACGGGTGGCGAATCGAGGCTCGAGAAGCGAGCAGTGTGCCCCTCTTCGAAGTCGTCGAACCAACAGTCGAGCATTGCCTGCTGACCTACCGCGCCGACCTGAGAACCAGTGACCTCGACCGCGGGGCATACCTCGAGATGTGGTGCCGCCTCCCGGGTCGAGGCGAGTTCTTCTCCAAGGGTGTGGATCAGACGGTAAGCGGTACGACGTCTTGGTCGTCGCGTGAGGTGCCGTTTTACCTCAAAGCGGGGCAAAGCCCAGATCTCATCCGGCTCAACGTGGCGCTCGAGGGTGCAGGCACCGTCTGGATCCGAAACGTCGAGGTCCTCCGCACGCCGTTGCGGTGACTACGCGTGGCCGCGCTCGATCATGATCCGCCGCCGCGGCCGACAAGTGCGGCCGCGGCTCACTTCCGCTACGGATCGCAACGCGAGAGGAGCGGGAGCGACGGGATTCGCTATTCGCCTACGCTCACCGCCTCGGTTACCTGGAGGGATCCGCCGCGAGTGAGAAAGGGGTGGCTGCGGACGAGCTGCACGGCTTCGTCGAGGTTGGCTGCCTCGATGATCGTGTAGCCGCCGATCGAGGCGGCGGCTTGCCCATCAACCTCCTCGTTGGCAGAGACGGTTCTCGCCTCGGCCAGCGGGGCTCCCGGATCGCGCATCGCCGCCCCGACCTTGCCGACCCACGCTTGGAACGCGGCGACCATTTGCTTGGCTGCTTCGGGATCGGCGGGCATTCCGGGACCCCCGTGATAGGTGATGAGATAGGTCGGCATCGTGTCCTCCCTGGACGGTGATCGAGGTTGACTCCCCGCTCGGCATATTGCTGGGGCGTTTCGGCCTGCGCTACGGTTGATCGGCCGCGATTCTTGTCCGCGCGTTCACGATGACGCAGCTCGCCTCGCCGCCACCCGACACCGTCTCCGACGTACTGCGCTCGTTCGAGGTTCGCAGCACGATCTTTTGCCTGTCGGAGCTACGGGCGCCCTGGGCGTTCCGAGTTGAGGGCGAACCGGTCGCGAAATTCCACCTCGTGCTCGAGGGGTCGGCGTTGCTGTCGTGCGGCAGAGAGACCGTTGCGCTCGCGCCGGGCGACCTCGTCGTGCTCCCGCGCGGGAGCGCCCACACGCTCGCCGACGACGCGGATTCGCCGGCCGTCCCCCTCGAGCGCCTCCTCGTCGGCGACGCCTTCGACGGCCGGCCGGGCCTGCGTTACGGCGGCGCGGGTCCGCTCACGCGGCTGCTCTGCGGCGGGTTCGCGCTCGCAGACGGCATCCCTGACTCGACGCTGGCTCTTTTGCCGGATCTGCTCCAGGTCGCGTACGACCCCGCAGTGACAACCTGGCTTCCGCCGAGCCTTGCGGCGCTGAAGACGGAAGCCGAGACCGGCAGGCTCGGCGCAAGCGCGATCGTCGAAAGGCTCACCGATGTCTTTCTCGCTCAGGCGCTGCGTTCGTGGCTGCTGCAAGGCGAGCCGGATGGGCTTGCCGACGCGCGGCTCATTCTGGACGAATCAATCGCCGAGGCCGTGCGTGTTCTGAACAGCCACTCGTCCGAGGCATGGTCGCTCGATCGGCTCGCGAGGCACGTCGGGTTGTCTCGCTCGGCGCTTGCGACCAAGTTTCGCGAGCGAGTCGGACAGCCGCCGATGCAATATTTGACAGAGGTTCGATTGCGCGGCGCCGCCGGCTACCTGGCGACGGGACGGCTGACCGTCTATGAGGTCGCGCGCCGGGCCGGCTACCACAGCGATGCCGCGTTCGCGAAAGCATTCAAGCGGCGTTTCGGATTGGCACCTGGTGCGTACCGCGAGAGCGCAAGCCAGCCTCCGGTAATCGAGGTCGCCCCGCTCAGCTGAGCTGAATCGCTCGGTAGAGGCGGCGCCGGTACCTCAGTTCGACGGCGAAACGGGAGCGACGGGACTCGAACCTTGCCGTGAGGTGCTGACCTTGGGCGGTTGAGGAGTCCGTCGCCGAATTGAGAGTTCTGGCGATCGGCGCGACAATCCTGACGTGACCAGTTGCGCCCACTGCGGGGCTACGCTTCCCGCGGACGCGCGCTTTTGCCCGGGTTGCGCGGCTCCCGTGGAGCGGAGGCCGATGCAGTCCGAGGAGCGCAAGCTCGCGACGGTGCTCTTCGCTGACCTCGTCGGCTCGACCGCGCTGGCCGGCTCGCAGGACCCTGAGCGCACACGCGCGCTTCTCGACCGCTTTTACGACGCGATGGCCGCGGAGATCGAGAGCGCGGGCGGGACGGTGGAGAAGTTCATCGGCGATGCGGTAATGGCTGCGTTCGGGGCGCCGACGGCGCTAGAGGATCACGCCGAACGGGCACTGCACGCCGCGCTCGCGATGCAGCGGCGGCTCGCCGAGCTCTTCGGGGACGAGCTTGCGCTGCGTATCGGTGTGAACACCGGCGAAGTGGTCGTCGGTCAGGCGCGCGAAGGCAGCTCTTTCGTCACGAGCGACGCTGTCAACGTGGGCGCTCGGCTCGAGCAGGCGGCATCGGCGGGCGAAATCCTCGTCGGCGAGCGAACCGCCGCTGCCGTTCGGGGCGCGTTCGAACTGGAGGAGCCTGTCACGATTGAGGCGAAAGGCAAACCGGACGGCGTCGTCTCGCGGCGGCTCGTCCGCGCGCTCTCGCTGATGCGCCCGCGCGGCGTTGGCGGCCTGCACCAGGCGTTCGTCGGCCGCGAGGAGGAGTTCGACGAGCTTCGCACCGCCTACGAGCGGGTCGCGCGCGACGAGCAGCCACGGCTTGTGACCATCGTCGGCGACGCCGGCGTCGGCAAGTCGCGGCTCGCGCGAGAGGTGTGGGCGTGGCTCGCCGCGCAGGAGCGGCAGCCCATGCAGCGCACCGGACGCTGCCTCTCGTACGGGCACGGCACCGCGTACTGGCCCCTAGCCGAGATCCTGCGCGAGCACTTCCGGATCCTGGACAATGATCCGCCGGCCGTGGTGGCCGAGCGGCTCGGCGGCCGTCGCTATCTGGGCTTGACGCTCGGCCTCGACCCGGGCGAGGAATTGCACCCGCTCAGGGCTCGCGAACGTCTACACGATGCCTGGGCAGAGTTTCTCAGCGAGCTCGTTCGTGAGCGTCCCGCGGTCGTGCTTGTGGAGGATCTGCACTGGGCCGATGAGGAGCTGCTCCAGCTGCTCGACTCGCTCGTGGCGCAGGCGGTCGGGCCGTTGCTCCTGCTCGGGACGGGGCGGCCGGAGCTGCTCGAGCGCCGGCCCGCCTGGTCCAGCCACGCGGTCGCCCTCGATGCGTTACCAGCCGCGGTCGCGGGCGAGTTGCTCGATGAGCTACTCGGCGTCGAGCTGCCACCGTCGATGCGGAGCGCTGTGGTCGAGCGGGCGGAGGGCAACCCACTCTTCGTCGAGGAGCTGTTGGCCACGCTGATCGACCGCGGCGTGCTCGCGCGCCGCGATGGCGCTTGGTCTTGCGCGGAGCTGCCCCCGGGATTCGAGGTCCCGGACACAGTGCAGGCGGTACTCGCCGCCCGCATCGACCTGCTACCTCCGAGAGAGAAGGCTGCACTACAGGCGGCGGCGGTAATCGGCCGCGTCTTCTGGACAGGCCCCGTCTATGAGCTCGTCGGCGGCATGCCCGACTTCGACTTGCTCACCGATCGGGACTTCGTTCGCAGGCGCGCCGGATCGTCGCTGCCGGGCGAGCGTGAGTATTCGATCAAGCACGCACTCACGCGCGAGGTCGCCTATGGCGGCCTGCCGAAGGCGAAGCGCGCGCAGCTGCATGCGGGTTTCGCCCGCTGGCTAGAAGGGGGCGACGCGAGGAGCGACGAGCATGCCGCGCTCCTCGCGCACCACTACGCCGAAGCGGTGCGGCCGGACGACGTCGACCTCGCCTGGAGTGGAAACGAGCGGGAACTAGCAGCGCTACGCGCCAAGGCCGTCGAATGGTCGAGACGCGCCGCGACGCTTTCGATCGGACGCTACGAGATCGAAGATGGAATCGCGCTGCTGCAGCGAGCTGCAGCCTTCGAATCCGACCCTCGAAAGCAGGCCGATCTTTGGGTAGAGATCGGACGCGCGAACGCGCTCAGATTCGACGGCGAGGCGTTCCGTGCGGCGATCGAGCAGGCAATAGACCTCATCGGTCCCTCGGGGGAGCTCTACACGGAGCTTGCGCTGCAGACAGCGCGGAGGTCCGGCATGTGGAAGCGACCACCCGATCGGGAGATCGTCGACGAATGGATCGATCGTGCGGTCGAGCTTGCCGAAGAAGGCTCGCCAACGCATGCGAGGGCGCTCGCCGCAGTTGCGCTCTGGCGCAAAGATGAGGCGGCCGCACGCAGCGTGCACGCGATCGCACAACGGCTCGGCGACGTCGGGCTTCGCTCGAACGCGCTCGCGGCGCTTACCGACGTCGCATGGACTGCCGGCGACCTCGAGCAGGCATCCATGTGGCTACAGGAACGGCTCGAACTACTTCCGAATCTCGTCGATCCCGATGACCGACATTTCGCGCTCATGACAGCCGTCTCACTCCACCTGGCGTCCGGACGACTCTCCGAGGCGGATCGGGCAAGCGAACTACTCCACGAAATGGTGCAGGGCTTGACACCCCATCACCGTCTGCATGGAATGCATGCGCGGCTCCTGATCGCGATGATCGGCGGGCGTTGGGAGGATCTCCGAGCCCTGTCGCAGGAGGCCGAGCGCGCGGTGGACGCGAACTCAGCGGCACCGTGCCCCTCAAACGCGTCGTGCCTCCTCTACTGCGCTCTGGCCAGCCTCCACTACGGCTATGAGGTCGAAGCCGGTCGTCTCGAGGCCGAAGCCGAGACGCGGATCTTGGATCCCTATCGCTCGCTCTATTTGGGTCCACAACTCCGTCTTGCACTCGCCCGCGAAGACGCATCGGCGGTCGAGCGACTTGTCGATTCGGCCGATTTCACACCACGCGCCGCCGTGCGAGCGGCCGGGGTAGACCGTGTCCGGCTGGACGACAGCGCCGCAGCGTTCCTTGACGCGCTCGTCTCACTGGGCGCACACGATCGGATCGAGGCGGAGGCCGGGCGTTGGGTGAACTCGCAGACGTACGTACAGCCGTTCGCGCTTCGGGCGCTTGCGGTGGCTCGCGCCGACGATCGACTTCTGGACGAAGCGACGGCCCGCTTTCGGGCGATCGGCCTTGACTGGCGGGCCGACGAGGTGTCGAACCTACACAAGCGCACGCGAAAGTAGAGGCAAAAGATCGACCACCCGCGTGCGTCGCCTAGCACGATAGGGAACAACGTCGAGGCGGTCTGCCACACGCCCGTAAACGGAGTTGGAGTCGCCGCGAAGCGGGGTAGGAAGAGCGGGAGCGATGGGAACCCGGTCCGCGACAGACCGCACATCGAGATCCGTGGCTGACTCGCGCCTCAGCGTGTCACAAGCGTTAGCCGCAGCCGCGATTCAGCGCAGTGCCGCGACCTCGACCCGCGGCGGCTCGAGCTTGCGAATCCTGGACGGCCAGCAGACTACTTCCGCCTGAGCTGAAGCGAGACGGTCGTGCTGTGTGCGAGGTTGCCGCTGGAACCGGTCACTGTGATGGTGTAGCCGGCTGGCTTCGCGTTGCTCGTCGTGGCGACTGACAAGGTCGAACTGTCGGTAACGGGGTTCGGCGTGAACGTTGCGCTCGTCCCTCCTGGCAAGCCGCTCGCACTTAGTGTGACGGAGCCGGTAAAGCCTCCACCGGGCGTGATCACGATGGTGTAGCTGGTCGAGGCGCCGCGCACGACTGTCCGGCTTCCGGGCGTCGCCGTGAGGGCGAAGTCCGGCACTGTCGTCGCGTTGACGGTGAACGCTATCGCCGTTTTGTGCGTGGTCGAAGAGCTCGTTCCGCTGACTGTCAGCGAGTAGCTGCCGGGTGCGATCGAAGCGCCGGTCGCGATCGTCAGTTGCGACGAGCCGGGCGGCGTCACGGTGGCGGGCGCGAAGGACGCGGTCGCGCCCGCCGGCAAGCCGGCGACCGTGAGCGCAACGCTGCCTGTGAAGCCGTTCGCCGAGCCGATCGCAATGCTGTAGGAAGCGGATCCACCGGGACTCGTAGTCGCCGAGCCCGGGGTCGCGGCGACGCTGAAGTCGGGCGTCGAAGCGGCGATCAGGCCGGCCACGTCGGAGCGGATCGTCTGCAGCGTCGCGTAGAAGCTGCCGCCGGGACACTCGGTCGCGGCGACGTCGCGGTGACCGGCGATGTTCGGGAAGATGGCTTGCAGGCCACTGACGGGGTTGGTGTAGAGCCCGCTTCCCTGCGGGTCGATGCCATGGCTCGAGTCGATCCAGGCGATCAGCCGCTCGAGCGCGCTTCGGGCCGCCGGCGTCGCATCTTGGTTCGTCAGGGTGCCGAGAAGCGCAATCCCGACCGTCCCCGAGTTGTAACCCTGCGCATGCGCGGCGGTGACGCCGTTGCCGTTCAGATCCTCACCCGTCGGCGACTCGCCGGGAGCGTACTGCCGCGAGTACCGGCCCTCGTACACGTTGCCGGCCTCGTCGATTAAGAAGTTGTAGCCGATGTCGCCCCAGCCCTGAGTGACGGCGTGGTAGTAGTAGATCGACCTGATCGTCGCCGCCGGGTCGGGATCGTTGTTCTGGGTTGCCGTGTGGTGGACGATCACCTTTTGGATCGGATAGAAGGCCGGCGGCCAGATCTCCTTGCCGGTCGAGTCGAAACGCAACGATTCGTCCGCGCCCCAGCTCGCCCGGGAGACGACAACCGGCTGCGCAGTGGAGGCGAGGCCGCGAAGCGGCAGCCTCGTCGGCGCACCTCGATCAGTGAGAGCGAGGACGGTGAGCCGGCGCAACGGCCGGTCGCTCCAGACGCGAACCGCGCGGGCGCCGCGCGCGGCCATCACCGCGCCGTACGTCTCGCCCCTCTTCACACCCTCGCCCAGCTCGTCCAGCCGGACAAAGCGCGGTTTGCCGAATCGGACGCGGTCACGGCTGAGGGCGACTCGGACCTGCGCGCGTCGCTGGCCGAGCCAGTGGACAGCGACGTCGGTCGCCGGGCGCGGAAGCGGGAACGTCTTCACCGACCCGACCGCCGCGGAGGCTTCGTAGGCGAGCGTCGTCGGGTGGGCGGCGTTCGTTGGCCCAGCGCCGAGCAGCGGCGCGGCGAGCAGGAACCCGGCGGCGACCGCGAGTACACGGCGGCAGATTGAGGAAGCATTCATGAAAGCTTCGACTCCGTCGATTAGACCGCCGACCGTAGGCGCCGTCAAGTTGTTGGACGTCGGAGACGAGGTCGGTCTTCGACGCGTCGAGCGGCTCTAACGGGCGAGTACGTGCTGCGCCGCCAAGTGGTTGAGGAGGAACTGGCGCGAACGGCGCCGCCGTTTGATCCGCGCATCGACAAAGCGGAGCTGCTCGGCGACTTCGCCCGCCCCAGACGGCCGACGACCTGGCTCATCGCCGCGAGAAGAAGCGCGGTGTCAAAAGCGGGAGCGACGGGACTCGAACCCGCGAAAGACACCGCATCGAGATCCGCGAGTGAACGCAAGGTTCTCGCTCAGACCGGTGATCGGGCTGGAGCGCGAACGGGCGGCCTCGCCTGGACGCCTCCGCTCTGGCGATGGGAAAAAGTGCCACCTTGCAGGCAATTTCTAAATGGCTAGGTTTCCAGCTGTCCCGCTCCGCAAGTTTCTCAGCCCTACGGGCTCCTACGTGATGTATCGCCGTCCCCCCTCCGAGGCCCAGATCCCTCACCAATGAACGACGCACTCCGCACGAGTCGCCGCCGCGTCGACCTCGTCGTCGTTGTCAACGGCTTCCCCCGCTTATCCGAGACGTTTGTCCTGCAGGAGTTGCTCGAGCTCGAGCGCCGTGGGCTGCGGCTGCACGTAATCGCGCTGCGCCGTCCCGACGAGGTCATCGAGCAGGAGGCTGTTCGTGAGCTTTCGGCCGAGGTCGAGTACCTGCCGGAACTGTCGGAGAACGCCCCGCGTCTTGCGGTGAGGGTTGCGCACGCAGCGCTCCTCCTGAGGCGCCGGGTCGGCTACCTCCACGGGATCTCCGCTGCGATCGCCTCTCCTGACTTCTCTCGGAGCAGGCTCAACCTGGGATTGCTGCTCGCTCATCGCGTCGTGCAGCTGGGCTCGCCGCCCATCTACGTGCACTTCGCGCACAAGCCCGCGACGATCGGACGGTTCGCCGCGCTGCTCGCGGGCGTTCCGTACGCGCTTTCCACGCACGCGAAGGACATCTGGCTGACACCGGAGGGGGAGCTGGCCCGCAAGGTGCGGGACGCAGCCGTTGTCCTCACCTGCACGTCGGGCGGCAAGGATCTACTCGACGAGCTCGCTCGTGGGCGCACGCAGGTCCGGCTCGTCTACCACGGCGTTGACCTCAAGCGACCTCCTCGAGCTCACTCCGATGCCGATTTGCCGGTTGTGCTGTCCGTCGGCCGCCTCGTCGAGAAGAAGGGCTACTCGACGCTCCTGCGGGCAGCCAGCCTGCTCCGCCTGCGTGGGCTCGAGTTCCGGCTCCGCATCGCCGGGGAGGGTCCTGAGTGGTCGGTGCTCCAACGGCTCGTGCACGAGCTCGGCCTCGGCGACTCCGTCTCTTTCCTGGGCCCGCTCTCCGAGGTTGAGGTGCGCTCCGAGTACGATCGAGCGGACGTCTTCGCCCTCGCCTGCAGAGAGCTCGAGAACGGCGACCGCGACGGGATCCCAAACGTCATCGTCGAGGCGATGGCGCACGGCCTGCCCGTCGTAAGCACGACGGGCAGCGGCGTTAGTGAAGCGGTCGTCGACGGTGAGTCCGGCTTCCTGCTTCCCCAAGACGATCCGGAGGCCTTCGCGGCGGCACTCGCCCGGATTCTGGGAGACGCACAGCTCCGCGCACAAGTCGGCAGCGCAGCGCGGGAACGGGCCGCCGGGCAGTTCGACCGAGACGTGAATCTCCCGCTCGTTGTCGAAGCTCTGGCCCAGGCCGGGATCGTGCGCCTGCCCTTCGCCGAGGGCAATGTCTCAGGGGACGAGCGGAGTCTGCGGGCGGTCGCCTGATGCGGCTTCTGTACGTGACCGCCGACCCAGGAGTGCCGGTGCTCGGTCACAAAGGTGCGTCGGTTCACGTGCGCGGGCTGGTCGAGGCGCTCACGGCCGCCGGCATCTCGGTCGCGATCGCCTCGCCCCGCATTCGGTTCGAAGGGGAGCGGATCGCGGCCGACGTGGAGCTCGTCGCGATCGACCCGGTGCTCTCGAAGGACTACGCGACGTTGAGTACGCTCCGACGCGCCGTCCACGAGCAGGCGGTCCAGGTGACGGAGCTCGCCCGGAAGCGCGGAATCCAAGCGATCTACGAACGGTTTTCGCTCTTCAGCAACGCCGGAGCGCGTGCGGCGGAAGCGCTCGGGATTCCGCACGTGCTCGAGGTGAACGCGCCGCTTCGCGATGAGGCACGACGGTTTCGCACGTTGCCCCATGCCGAGGAAGCGGCTGCGATCGAGTCGTCCGTCCTCGCGACGACCGACCGCGTCTTCGCTGTCTCGGAGGAGCTGCGGGGCGCCCTCGCCGACGACGGCGTCGCGCCCGCAAAGGTCGAGGTGCTTCCGAATGCGATCGACCCGCTGAAGTTTCCGCCACGTCGCAGACCGTCGGGAGCCGCGTTCACCATCGGCTTCTGCGGAAGTCTCAAGCCTTGGCACGGAATCGACGTCTTGCTCGAGGCAGTCCGGCTCGCCCTCGCTGAGGAACCCACGCTTCGACTAGAGATCGTCGGCGCAGGGCCCGGCGAGGAGTTGCTTGCGAGCAGCGACTTGCCCGGCCTGAGCCTTGTTCGGCACGGCGCGCTCACGCATCGCGCAGCGATCGAGACGATGGCGCGCTGGGATGTCGGGGTCGCGCCCTTCCTTCACGTCCCGCGCTTCTACTTCTCCCCCTTGAAGGTGCTCGAGTACATGGCGACCAGCTTGTGCGTGGTCGCGTCCGAGCTCGGCCAGGTCGGAGTGCTGCTCGGAAACGGTGAGCGTGGCGTCCTTGTGCAGGCCGGCAACGTCGACGCGCTCGCCGAGGCCCTCGTCGCACTGGCGCGCGACCCTGCTCGCGCTGCGGCACTCGGAGCGCGTGGCCGGTCGCTCGTACTGTCCTCGTTCACGTGGGCGGGGAACGCGAAGCGAGTGCTCCGGGCGCTCACGGCGCGGCCGACGGAGCTCGTCGCGTGAGTGCGCGCGACCAAGGCCGTTGGCCTCGACTGCGCGTTGTGTACGGATACTTCGGCCGCGACGTCCGCAAGCGCCGAGGCAAGCTTCTCGCCGGAACCGGTTTCGCAGTCCTCTACGCACTGGCCCGTGTGGCGGAGCCCTGGCCGCTCAAGGTCGTCTTCGACCAGGTGCTCTTCCACCGACCGGCCCACGGCCGCTGGCTGGCCCCCTTCACGATCTTCGGCGGTTCTCCCTACGACCTGCTCGCAGCGGCCGGCCTCGTGCTCGCGGCGACTGGGTTGATTCGGGGAATCGCCTACTACTACGAGGACTATCTGCTCTCGAGCGCTGCGCAGGAGATCGTCTACGGGATCCGGTCGCGCCTGTATCGCCACCTGCACGCGCTCCCGTCGTCCTTTCACCGCAGCCGACCGGTCGGCGACACGCTCGTTCGGCTGAGCTCGGACATCGTGCTCATTCGGGACATGCTCGTCGACGCGATCGTGAATCTCGGCACCGGCGTCGTCCTCATCGCGCTGATGCTCGCGATCATGCTCGTCGTCGATCCTGTCCTCACCGCTGTCTCTGTTCTCGTGATGCCTCTGGTGGTCGTGCTCGGCGCGCTCTACGGACGGCGAATCCGCGACAGCTCGAGGCGGCAACGCAAGCGCGAGGGGCAGGTGGCGGCGGTCATGCACGAGGCGCTCTCCGCGATCGACGTGGTGCAGCTACACGGCGCGACGGAGCGCGAGCAGGAGCGGTTCCACGAGATCAACCGTAGAAGCCTGAAGCAGGGTGTCCGGGCCGCCCGGCTCGAGGCCCGCATGAACCGAGGGGTCGAGCTCGCGCTGGCGGCCGGAACCGTCGTCGTGCTCTGGGTCGGGACGGTGCGCGCACTACACGGGGCGATTACTCCGGGCGAGCTGATCGTGTTCGTCAGCTACCTCCGAGGCGCATATCGGCCTCTCCGCCGGGCCTCGAAGACCGTTCAGCGGTCGGCCAAGGCGCTGGCCTCGGCCGAACGCATCGTCGAGGTGCTCGACACTCCGCCGGAGCTCGAGGACGCTCCGGGCGCCCAACCCGCTCCCACGTTCGCCGGTCGGATCGGGTTCGAGTGTGTGGAGTTCGCGTACCGGCCGGGTCAGCCGGTTCTGCACGACGTCTCCTTCACGGTGGAGGCCGGTGCCACGGTGGCGGTCGTCGGCGCCACGGGGAGCGGCAAGTCGACCCTCGTCAGCCTCATCCCGAGGCTGTTCGACCCGAGTTCAGGCCGGGTGACGATCGACGCGTCGGATGTGCGCTCGTTCACCCTCGACTCGCTGCGCGAGCAGGTCTCCCTTGTCCAGCAGGAGTCTGTGCTGTTCGGGCTCTCGATCGCGGAGAACATTCGCTACGGGCGTCCGGAGGCGAGCGACGAAGAGGTGCGTGCCGCGGCCGAAGCGGCGGGTCTCGACGAGCTGGTGGCGCGGCTGCCCGAGGGCTACGACACCGTCCTCACCGAGCGGGGTGCGTCGCTCAGCGGCGGTCAGCGCCAGCTGCTCGCAATCGCGCGCGCGCTGGTGCGCAACAGCCCGATCCTCGTCCTCGACGAGCCGACCACCGGGCTCGACACCGTCAGCCAGACCCGCGTCGTCGATGCCGTGCGCCGCCTCATCCGAAACACGACGACGCTGTTCGTCACCCACGACATGCGACTCGTGCGCGAGGCGAGCGAGATCGTCGTCCTCGACCGAGGCGACCTCGTTGCGCGCGGCACCTACGACGACCTGATCACACGCTCGCCCTTGTTCCGTCGGCTCGCCGGAGAGCTTCACGATCCAGCGTCGTCGCGACTCGCTCGCGTCTCCCGGAGCGCGCGAGACGGCGCGCGCGTGCTCTTCTACTCGCACAACGGCGTTGGCATCGGCCATCTCCAGCGCCAGCTCGACTTGGGGAACGCATATCGCGCCAGGCACCCGGACTCGAACGTCCTGCTCGTGACCGGATCGCATGCTGCTTCGACGTTCGACTTCCCCGACGGAATCGACTTCGTCAAGCTGCCTTCACTTGTGATGGTCGACCGCTACCGGACGTGGGAGCCGCGCGACCTCACACTTCCGACGGACGACGTGGTCGCGCTGCGAAGCCAGATCCTGAAGGAGACGGTGAAGCGCTTTCAACCGGACCTGCTCGTTGCGGACTTCATGCCCGCGGGACCGTACGGTGAGCTGCTGCCCGCACTGGACGACCTCGCGCGCCGAGGCGGTCGCGCCATCGCCGGCTTCCGCGACGTGATCGACCAGCCCGAGTTCGTCCGAGAGCTCTGGCGGGAAACCGGCGTCTACGAGACGCTGCGCGAACATTACGAGGCGATCTGCGTCTACGGCGATCCGCTCATGATCGACTTCGCCCGCGCGTACGGGCTGGACGACGCTCTCACGGGACGGCTTACGTACTGCGGCTACCTCGGCCGTCAGGCGGAGCAAGCGGTCGAGCTACCGCTGGTCGATCGGCCGGTCGTGCTCGGGACGTGCGGCGGCGGCGCGGACGGCGCACGCCTGCTGAGCGCATTCATCCGAGCGGCCGCTGCCCTCCGAACTCGGCTCGGCGGGACGTGGCTCGCCGTGGCCGGGCCGCTCATGCCGCATTTGGAGTACGCACGCTTGGTCGAGGAGGGCGCGGCAGCGGGTGTGACGGTCCTGCGAGTCCTGCCGGAACTGCGCAGGCAGGTTGCCGTCGCCGACTGCTTGGTGGCCATGCCGGGCTACAACACGGTTTGCGACCTGCTCTCGTACCGGCGCCGAGCAGTGCTCGTCCCGCGCGATTCGCGTAGTCAGGAACAGCCGATGCGTGCGCAGCGCCTGCAGGCGTGGGGTCTCGCGCAAGTCCTTGATGCCGGTGAGCTCAGCGCCGACCGACTGAGCCGTGCCATTGAGCGCGCACTGGACGCCGACGCGCCCCCCATCGCACCCGTCGCGCTCACGGGGCTGGACCGCGCACTCGACGTCTTCGACGGGACATCCGCGCACGTGAAGGCGGCATGAACCTCATCTCCAGGAGCATTCGATGACCCTCGCACGCATCTGTGCCACGGTGGCCGCCTTGGCGGCGATCCCAACCTTGGCCGCTTCCGGGGCGGCTACCACGGTCGTGCTGAATCTGCGGGGCGGGTACGCGAACCAGACCCTCGTCGCCTGCAGGATCAAGCACCATTACACCTTCTTCCACGTTGCCCGTACGCTGCGGATGGACGGCTCGGTCCAACCGGTTCCTCGCCCTACTGTCTGGAGGGTCAAGGTAAAGGTGAAGAAGTGTGTCGCCGGCCGCTTCCGCACGGTCTGGTCAGGCCATGCCAAAGGGAAGGTCGACGGCTCGTTCAGAATCGCGTACACGCCGCACCGGCGAGGGTCGTTCTTCGCGCGTGCCTACTACTACGGTGCGCGGCCCGCCGCGAGGAGTGACAAGCAGTACTTCCGCGTGCGCTAAACGGGGACCTACGGCGCAGCAAGCGAACGACAGTGCGTCAAAAGAGGGAGCGACGGGGCTTCGACCCGCGAACGACACCGCATCGAGATCCGGGCTTGAGCTGACAGTCGTCGAGCGGGCCGCGAGGTCGGCCACGGGCGGGTCGTCGGCGTATGTGGGCAAGCTGGCGGTATCCCGTGCTCAAGCTGATCCTGTTCGTCCTCCCGTTAGGGCTGGACACCTTTGCCGTCTCGGCCGCGCTCGGGATGCGCGGGCTGCCGTCGCGGGCGCGGCTTCGCGTCAGCCTCTTGATGTCGAGCTTCGAGATGGCGATGCCGGTCGTCGGGCTTCTCGTCGGCCACGCGCTCGGCACGCTTTTCGGTCACGCCGCCGACTACGTCGCGATCGGTGTGCTCGCCCTGCTCGGGGCCTGGATGCTCCTGGACGAGGACGACGCCGAAGGCAAAAAGGCCGGCCAGCTCGCGAGCGGCCAAGGGCTCGTCTTACTCGCGCTCGGACTCTCGATCAGCCTCGACGAGCTTGCGATCGGCTTCACGATCGGCCTGCTTCACCTCTCCATCTGGCTCGCCGTCGTCTTGATCGGCGCCCAGGCGTTCCTCTTCGCGCAGGTCGGGCTGCGTCTCGGCGCGCGCCTGAACGAAACGCTGCGCGAGCGCGCCGAACAGCTCGCCGGGCTCGCCCTGCTCGGACTCGCCCTGCTCCTCGGCGTCGAGAAGCTGTTCTGACCGTCCGTGTTCGCGCGAGCAGGTCGAAACGCAAGAAGCGTGGTTACGGTCACTTTTCATGATCGAGATCTCGCCCGAGCTCTCCGCTAGGACCAGGCGGTTGCTGCTGCGCCGCGGCTGCGGCTCGAGTACGCGACGTTCGCGTGGAATGTGGTCGGCAGCGCCCTTGCCTTCCCTCCGCAGCCGCCGCCCGCTCAGTCGCCCTCGCCGGCTTCGGCCTCGACAGCCTGATCGAGATCGTCGGCTCCGCGGTCGTCGTCTGGGCCGCTCGAGGAACAACTCGTCGATTGGATCACCGATTTCAGGCCCGACGAAGAGCTGCGCGCCACGACTCGCGCGTCGATCCGCAGCGGGACGATCGTCGCAGTGAAGCCACGGGAAGCATTCCCACGCTATTTCCAGACAGCCGACGAGCTGGCTCGTCGCCGCGAGAAGAAGCGCGTGTCAAAAGCGGGAGCGACGGGGCTCGAACCCACGCTTTAGCCCCGCGATCCGCTTGCGCGACGGCTCAAGACGTGAGCGCAGTCCCCAGAGGCGTTAGCGCGGAGCCCACGTCGGGGTGAAGTACTTGCCGCTGAGCGCGCAGGTCGAGTTCTCGTTCTCGGCGTTCGAGGACGACGACGAGGCGCTGTCGCGCTTAGCCGCCACGGCCGCAACGGGAGAACAAACGCCCCCGTTTTGGTCGTACACGAACGCCGGATGGTGCTTGCTCGGCCGCGCGATCGAAACGCTGATGGGGCTCGCGTGGGAGGAGGCGATGCAGATCGACCTCTTCGCTCCCGCCGGCATGGATTACACGACGTTTGCGACGAAGCCGGGCGCGGAGCCGCGCGCGTCGGGTCATGAGATCAACGCAGGGGGCCTCGTCCCTGTCGAGCCATTGGTGTCACGGGCCTTTGGCCCCGCCGGGACGAGCGTGCTCTCGACGGTCGCGGACATGTTGCGGTTCGCTGAGTTGCACCTCGAGGATCCTTCCCTCGCTTCGTTGCGTGCTTCCCACGCAGAGATCCGAATTCACGCCTGGCTCGACGCGTGGTGCCTCGGTTGGGCGCGCTTCGACTGGGATGGCGGGCCCGTGTGGGGATGGGACGGCCTGATCGCGGGGCAGCGCTCGGTCCTACGGGTCATGCCGGAGCGTGGAGGCGCGGCCGTCTTGATGACGAACAGCGGCACCGGTCGCGCGATGTACCGGTCGCTGTTTGGCGAGCTGCTCGAGCCACTCTTTGGCATCAGCGTGCCGGCGCTGCAACTCGAGCCGTCACCCGGCACGGCGGACGATCTGTCTCGCTTCGCCGGTATATATGCGTGGCCCGACCGCCGATGGGAAGTGACCGCGACCGACGCAGGCCTCGTCATGGACGGCCCGAGCGGGACGATCGAGGCGCTCCCAGTCGACGACTGCACGTTCCTCGTGGACGTCTACGATCCCGACAACCCCACGATGACGTTCGGTGCGTTCGATGCAGACGGTCGTCCCGGCGCGCTCTATCAGCTGCTTTGGGGACTACCGCGCAAGGACATCTGAGGGGGAGCGACGGGACTCGAACCCTCGACCTCCGGCGTGACAGGTGTGACGAAAGCGTTTCAGCGGCCTTCATCTGGCCGCCTGAACCGCATGGCGACCGGTTTCGCGACTCTCCTGCGACATCGGCTCTCACTGGGTTTTTCGCCTAGCTTCACCCGGTCGTTTCCAGGGCGTTTCCAGCCTTGTCCGGCGCGTCGTACGCTTTGTTCGTGCTGACGTGCCCGACCTGCGGCCACGAGAACCCAGAAGGAGCGCGGTTCTGCAACGCGTGCGCGAGTCCGTTCCAGCCTGACGAGCGCCTCGTCGGCGAGGAACGAAAGATCGTCACGGTCGTCTTCGTCGACCTCGTCGGCTTCACCGCGCAGGCCGAGAGGCTCGATCCGGAGGACGTCCGCGGAGTGCTCGCCCCTTATCACGCTCACGTCCGCGAGGAGCTCGAGCTCCGCGGCGGAACGGTGGAGAAGTTCATCGGTGACGCTGTGGTGGCCGTCTTCGGCGCGCCCGTCGCGCACGAGGACGATCCCGAGCGCGCGGTGCGCGCGGCGCTCGCGATCCGCGACTGGGGCGTCGAGCGGGCGGATCCGCAGGTGCGGGTCGCCGTCAACACGGGCGAAGCGCTCGTCAGGATCGGCGCGCGCCCGGCCGAGGGCGAGGCGATGGTCGCCGGCGACGTCGTCAACACGGCTGCGCGCTTGCAAGCGGCAGCGCCGGTGAACGGCGTCCTCGTCGGCGAGACGACCTACTGGGCGACGCGCGATGCAATCCGTTACCGCGAGGCGCCGCTCGTGCAGGCGAAGGGAAAGGCCGAACCGATCGCAGTCTGGGAGGCGCTCGAGCCGCTGGCGAGCTTTGGCATCGATACCGCCGACGGCGCGAGAACGCCGTTGCTCGGACGCGACCGCGAGCTCGACCTGCTTCGTTCGCTCCTCGGACGCGTCCGCGGCGAGTGCGCGGCTCAGCTCGTGACGATCGTCGGCGTTCCGGGCATCGGGAAGTCGCGGCTCGTCCGCGAGCTTTTCCAGCTCGTCGACGACGAGGCAGAGCTGATCACGTGGCGCCAGGGCCGCTGCCTTCCCTACGGCGACAGCGTCACGTTTTGGGCACTCGGCGAGATCGTCAAGGCGGAGGCGGGCATCCTCGAAAGCGACTCGCCCGCCGAGGCCGAACGGAAGCTGCGCGATGCCGTGACGAGGCTCGTTCCGGAAGCGAACGAGACACGCTGGCTCGAGTCAGACCTGAGCGCGCTTGTCGGCGTGAGCGGCGACGGCGCGGGCGGCACGGGTGCCGAGACCGCGAGAGCGGCGTGGCGTCGCTTTCTCGAAGCGATCGCCGAACGAGGGCCGGCGGTGCTCGTTTTTGAGGACCTGCACTGGGCGGACGATGGCTTGTTGGACTTCCTCGACGACCTCGTCGACTGGCTCCGAGGGGTGCCGCTCCTGGTTGTCGGAACCGCTCGACCGGAGCTGCTGGAGCGGCGCCAGGCCTGGGGCGGCGGCAAGGCCAACACGACCACTATTTCGCTGCAGCCCCTCGCCGACGACGACACCGCGCGGCTGATCGCGGCGCTCTTGCAGCAGCCGCTTCAGCCTGCCGACGAGCAACGGACTCTGCTCGACCGAGCGGGCGGAAACCCGCTCTTCGCGGAGCAATACGTGCGCATGCTGATGGAGCGCGGGACGACAGGCGAGCTACCGGAATCGGTGCAGGGCGTGATCGCCGCGCGACTCGACGCGCTGCCCCGCGCCGAGAAGGAGCTGTTGCAGGGGGCGGCGGTGCACGGGAAGGTGTTCTGGCTCGGCGGCGTCGCCGCAGCAGTCGGCATCGATGCTGCCGACGGAGAGCAACTGTTGCGGACACTGGAGCGGAAGGACTTCGTCCGGCGCGAGCGAGGCTCAACGGTTGCCGGCGATACGCAGTACTCCTTCCAACACGTGCTGCTGCGCGACGTCGCCTACGGCCAGATCCCTCGGCGGGAGCGGGCCGAGAAGCATCGCCGGGCGGGGGAGTGGATCGAAGGGCTCGGGCGGGCGGAGGACCACGCCGAGCTGCTGGCCCACCACTACCAGCAGGCGCTCGAGCTTGGACGGGCCGCCGGTGTCGGGGACGACCCAGCCCTCGTCGAGCGCGCGCGTGACTCGCTGGGCGGGGCCGGAGAGCGAGCAATGGCGCTCGCCGCATACGCGGCGGCCGCCGACTTCTTCGCCGACGCGCTCGCGCTCGCTCCACCCAACGATCCCGCTCGGCCGCGGCTCCTGCTCCAGCGCGCGCGTGCGCTCTTTGGGCTCGGTGGTGCAGGGCTGGATCTGTTAACGGAGGCGCTCGAGGGATTTCGCGCGGCGGGAGACGTCGAAGGAGAGGCGGAAGCCGCAGCGGTTGCCGCACGCTTCGCGTGGTTCGCCGGCGACCGAGCCGCGACGGATCGCTACATCGCTGAGGCTCTCAACGCCGTCGCCGACCGGCCGTTGTCGCGCGCGCGGGCGATTGCGCTGGCGCATGCAAGCGGCTTCCACATGCTGGACGGCCGATTCGAAGAGTCGATTCGCGTGGGTGCTGAGGCGCTCCCACTGGTCGAGGAACTCGGGATCGAAGACGCGCGTGCGCGTCTCCACATCGTCGTCGGCTGTGCTCGTTGCTGCCTCGGCGATCGAGGTGGCCTCGATGAAATCGAGACCGGCATCCAGGTCGCAGAGGCTGCCGGCGCGCTCGAGATGCTCGCGACGGGCTACACGAACCTCTCGTCGGAGCTCCACTTCTTCGCCAGGCTCGATGAGGCACGGCGCGCCTGGCGCCACCATGTCGAGGTTCCGAGCGCTACGGACTCGGTCGTCAGCGTCGCAGTGCACGCGCGGAGGCAGCCGGGTGGGCATACCTCGACGGCCGTTGGGACGAGACGATCGCGATCGCAGACGAGCTGATTGCAGTCGCCGACGCTGGAGAGCGCCACTTCAGCGACGCAATAGTCCTCTCGCTGCGCGCGTGGATTCGGCTAGAACGCGGAGACGCCGCCGCGGCGGATAGCGACAGCCAGCTCGCGGCCGAGTTGGCGCGGGCGTCGGATCTCCAGGCACAGGCGGCGGCGTACCCCATTCGCGCCGCTGTCGCGCTTGCGACCGGTAGGCGAGACGAGGCTGACAGGCTCGCGCCAGAGCTTGCCGCGATGGGGCCAGCGATGGTCGCTGGGTTGTGCGCGCCCTTTCCGACCCTCACCGCCGTCGCCTGGGTCTTCCGCGACCTTGGTCGCGAGCAGGAGCTCTGCGAAGTGGTTCTTGACCCTGATCCGATCAGGAGCCCGTGGAACGAAGCCTCCCGTGCGATCTGCGAGGGCGACCTCGCGCGAGCCGCGGACATCATCGACGAGGTCGGCCACACAGCGGCGGCGGCATACGCACGGCTTCGCGCGGCAAAAGCGTTCGCGGCCGT
>WNFC01001304.1_pt1 | contig 25896 bp, 22 predicted proteins | sample 5400541 | NCBI WGS metagenome assembly WNFC01 (sample SAMN13153342, study PRJNA577476) | soil metagenome | isolation source: 120 cm saprolite under Douglas fir tree site 2 hole 2 replicate 1 | place: USA:California | collected 2015-04-18 | reverse complement strand
TTCCGCAAACAGCCTAACTATCCGTCACTCGATCCCGATTCCGCAAACCGGCCCTGTTTCCAATGGGCCGCAGCCGACGGACTCTTACCCTTCTGGAGCCCCCCAGAAGCCTAGTTATCTTTTGCGTTCGAGGAGTGGAGGCGCGTCCCTGCAACGCTTCTATTGAAGTATACGCTGGTGCCGCCGCGCTGGATGATGGCGCTATTCGGGTTTGCTGATTACACCGCAAGCAATACGCGGAGGAGCGGCGCTGGAGGTTCCACCAGCGACGGCGTGAATGACGATGGCGGTCCCGCCGTTGCTGAAAACGGAATGCTCGTCAGTGCCGAGGGTAACATTGGGAGCGACCACCGTCGCGTGGCCGGTTCCATCAGCAGCCACGATCAGCGAAAAGTCCGGAATATCTCCGGCGGGCATGCCCATGTGGTCGGCGTGGCCGGAGGCGCCGTTGAAGTGCGGGCCCGCGGACTTGAAGTCAGGTGCCTCGCACTTGGCGTTCTGATGGATGTGCAGGGAATGCTCGCCCGGCGGCAAGCCTTTGACGTCCAGCTTGATTTTCACGCCATGCGCAGCTTCGCTGAGCACAGCGGTTCCAACATTTTGACGCTGGGCGTCTTTGATTTCCACGGCGACAGGTTTGGAAGGGGAGGCGCTGCGGGCTTGCCCGGCGGCGCCGCCGGCGAGAACTGCAAGACACACAACACTCGGAATCGTTTTCATCTTTCCTCGCTTTACTTGTGGGGTCGAATGATCTGGCACTCGTCGGATGAGTGCACCATTCCACCCTAACGAACTAAGGAGAATTCTGAAACACGCTGTAGTCAGTCGGATACTGGGTGTGGGAAGTAGAAAATGAACCGGGAGATGAGGCATGCTAGGGTGCCCAACCAAAACTGACGGGGACCATAATGCCTTCGCGAATTCAAATTTGCAGTTGCTTGACCCTGCTTCTCTCTATTCCCGCGATCATTGCCGCACAGGTGACGCATGGGAAAAAGCCGCAGTTGCCTCCGCCCTACGCCACGAAATCGTCGGCGAACTCGCCCAGTGAGGTGAAGCCTCCGGCGGGATTCCTGCCTACGGTTCCGGCGGGATTCAAAATAAATGTCTTTGCAACCGGATTCAAAAGGCCTCGCTGGCTAATTGTTGCGCCGAACGGAGATATTTTCCTGGCGGACACGGGCTCAGGGGAGATCATCATATTGCGCGACCCGCAAAACACCGGCGGGGCGCAGGTGCGCGAGAACTTCGTAACCGGGCTGACCCGGCCATTCGGGATCGCGTTCCACGATGACTATGTTTACGTCGGGGAAATGAGGGAACTGGTGCGCTTCAAGTACGACCCCAAGACGTCCAATCGACTCGGCGAAGCCGAACATCTGATGTATTTGCCGGGCGGTGGGCACGACACGCGATCGGTGGTTTTCTCCAAGGACGGCAAGCACGTGTTTGTCGGCGTGGGATCGGAGTCGAATGTGAGTCCCGGAGAGGAGCCCATTCGCGCGGCGGTGACCATTTGCGATCCGGACGGCAAGAATGCGCGACAGTTCGCCACCGGATTGCGGAATCCGGTTGGCTTGGCGCTGGAGCCGGTGACCGGTCAGGTGTGGACAGCGGTGAATGAGCGGGATGAGCTGGGAGATGACCTGCCGCCGGACTATTTCACTTCGATAAAGGACGGCGGGTTCTACGGCTGGCCGTACAGCTACATCGGCGACAACGTCGACGCGCGCGTGAAGCCGCAGCGCCCGGACTTGGTGGCGAAAGCCACTGTGCCGGATGTGTTGCTCGGATCGCACGTTGCGCCGCTGCAGTTTGCGTTCTACACCGGGAAACAATTTCCGGAGAGCTACCGAGGCGGAGCCTTCGTGGCGGAGCATGGATCGTGGAACCGTTCAACGCGCGCGGGGTACCAAATCGCATTCGTGGCCTTCAAGAACGGGCAGCCTTCGGCCGATCCGATGCCGTTTATGACCGGACTGGTGCCTGATCCGACTTCGGGCACGGTGTACGGACGCCCGGTCGGAGTGACCGTCGCGCCGGATGGCTCGCTGCTAGTATCCGATGATGGCGCCGCGGTGATATACCGCATTTCGGTCGCGCACTAGCGTCCAGCAATTCTGCACATTCCGAAGGCTACTGCACGGTGAGCGTGAGTTGAACCGGCGGGATGCCGGGCAGAGGAGTGCCGGTTGACGTTGTAACTGACGGGGTCACGGTGATGGTCGACGTCCCCTGCGGTGTGCCTATCACATGCGGCGTGGGAACAACCTGCGGGCTTGCGCTTGCTCCGCCGCCAGCACATCCCGCAGCCTCGAAAACAGAAAGTGATGCAAGGACGGCTAGCGCTGCGACGCGCAGCAAGGCCGCGCTTGAGCTCCAGCGCTGCAACCTGGAAGCAAAGAGAAGCAGCACAAAAGCCCCGCAGCCCACCAGCAAAGAAAACGCGTGTAACCAAATAAATGGAGGGAGCTGCGGGGGTTGCGGCGGAGGCATGATCATGGTGTTCGCCGTCGTGCCCACAGTCACAACATAAGAGAGGGGAGTTCCGCCGGCCAATTGCGCGTTGGGTGCCGTGCAGGTGGCAGCCGCAGGCGCGCCCGCGCAAGCGAAGGAAGCGCCGCCTGTAAAGCCGGGGCCGGGCGTCAATAGCAGATTAAATGTTGCGGCCTGTCCGGCCGTAACGGTAACAGAAGTCGATCCCGCAGCAGCCGGCGTAATCGTAAGAGCAGCAGTGACGGTTGCGCTAAGGTTGATGGCCTGCGGGGAGTTGGGCGCATCGTCGGTTATCGTAATGAAGGCGGCGCGCGCGCCAGTTGCGAGTGGCGACAGCGATACGCCAATGGTGCAAGTGGCGCCGACCGCGTAGGTCGGGGCGGTGCAGTTGTTCGTGAGGCTAAAGTCGCTGGCGTTTGTTCCCCCGGTAGCGACGGAAGTGATGTGCAGCGGCCCCGTACCAGAACTTGAGAGCGTAACAACCTGAGCGGCGACGGCCGAGCCTTGCGTGACGGTGCCGAAGGAGATGCTGCTTGGCGTGAGTCTTGCAATCGGCGTTCCGGGAGGTAGCGCTGCGCCTGTGCCGGTCAATTGTACCGATTGAGGAGAGTCCGGTGCGTCGTCGGTGGTGGTGAGGTTAGCGGTGCACTGGCCGGCGCCCAGCGGGGAAAACGTCACGGTAATGCTGCAGGTGGAAGATACAGGATAGGCGCCGGAGCAGGCATTGGTCACTTGGAAATCAGCAGGATTTGAGCCGCCAGGGAGGACCGAGGAAATGTGCAGTGTCGCGGCACCCGAGTTGGTCACGGTCACGCTCTGCGCGGGGCTGGTGCTTCCTTGGGTGGTGCTGGCGAAGGTCAAACTGCCCGGCGTCAGAGTCACTGCGGGGAGCGGGGAGGCGCCGGTGCCGCTGAGGGGAATCGATTGAGGACTGCCAGGCGCGTTGTCTGTGGCGGCCAGGCTTGCCTGGCGCGTTCCCGCGGCGCGAGGAGAGAAAACTACGCTGATGCTGCAGGTGGCGTTCGGCGCGAGAACCATGGGGAATGAGCAATTGGGAGTGGCGACAAAGTCGGAAGGATTGGCGCCCGCGACGCCGACAGAGCTGAGGCTGAGCGACTGGCCGCCGGTGTTGGTCAGCGTAACGAGCTTGGAGCTGCTGGATTGTCCGACCGTTACGGGACCGAAATCCTCCGACGCTGGGAAAATCGCCGCCACTGGTCCGCTGACCGCTTGCACGGGCGTGCCGGAAATGGCGAGCGCACCTTGCGCAGCGGTGCCTCCGAAGGGCGAACCGGGAATTTCCGAGAGCTTGCCGCTCTGAGGATCGACCAGAAATCCGTGAACGCCGTCGTTCTGCAGCGAATAGATGTAGGGGCCCAGAGGATCGGCGACGGCGCTGTGAGGGCTAAAGCTTAAAACGGCTAGAGCGGCCGGAGGAACGGCCAGCGCACCGGTTGTCTGGTTGATGGCGTAGACGACCGGCGCCGAGCCTTGCTCCACGTAAAGAAATTTGCCGCTGCTATCCGCCAGCATAGCCGCGGGAATTTCGTTTGCGGAGGTGACGCTGGTGATGCCGGTGAGCGCGGTGCCGTCCGCAGGCGAGATGAGCGCGCTGTCAATCGTTCCCAGAGTTGTGCCCCAGCCATCGAAGAAGAAACGCCCCTGCGGATCGATGGCGATGCTTCGACCCGCGGAAATGGCGTTGCCGGCCGTGCCCCTTAGCCCGAGCACACCGGTGACGGGATCAATGGAATAAACGTTGGTAACCGCATACTGCACGCCGGTCGAGGGATTCAGGCCCAGCCCGACGTAAAGATGAAGACCCTTGGGGTCGGAGACCATGCCGATGGGCGCGGAGGCGATGTCCGTGGTCGGCTGCCCGGACAATGGCACTAGCTGCCGGTTGGCCGCATCGATCAAGTATTCGTTGACGGCGCCCTGGTTGACGAAATTGCCGAAGCGATAACCCACATACAAGAATTGGCCGGACTTTTCCGCCGCCAGGCAAATCGGAGAAGTAGCAGCCATGCTGGGGTTTTCGGTGGGGCCTGTGGAGAACGGGGAGCCGGGCACTTGCGTGAGGCCTCCGGTGCTCTGATTGATCTGGAACATGGAAATGTTGCTAGTGCTGGCATTGATCACGAACAAGAAGCGACCAAGGCCATCGATGGCCATTGCGCCGCCTTGCAGGCTGTCGGCAAACGGCGAGCCGGCCACCGCGGAAAGAGCGCCGGTCTGGCCGTTCTTTGCGTAGGCGGCCACTTGCGATGTGGTCGTCGTGAGGGGGACGGAGCCATAGACATATTGTTGCTGAGGAGCCTGCGCGGCGGCGCTGGCGGCAAGGGCCGCGTGCAAAAGCAAGAGCCGCAAAAGTTTGGGTGTATTCGACACTAAGAACGGTAGGGAAGAAAGGGGCGCTTGCTGAGCCATAACTCTTCCTTGGCCGAACAAAGAAAACGGCGGCGAATCGGTTCCGAGAGGGAACCGCTGGCAAGATACGGCGAGATTTTTTGGTAGTCAAGCCATTTAGTTAACTTAAGATAAAAATAATGGAGATGAAAATTCCCGATTTGGGAATTTTTGCGCCGTGCTGCGTGCGATTGACGGGCGAGCTGGCGTTTAGCTCGGTTTCCAGTTGGCGTGCGACGTGAACAAGCCGTCGACGAAGCCGATTTGGTGGCAGACGAAGAGGCCGAAAGCCAGACTCAAGATTCCGGAGCCGGTGACCAGGCTGCGATTCAGCCAGGCGAAGCGGTACCCAGCGAAGGAGAAAGGAAGCGCGATGATGCTGGTGATCAGCATCATGCCGGCGATGGTGCCGACGCCAAAAACCAGCAGGTAGAGCACGGCCCACTTGGGGTCGCGAATGGAGCCCAAGACCAGCAGGGCTACCGCCGCGGAACCCGCGAGGCCATGCACGATGCCGACAAAGAGCGGGCGCAGGGCTTGGTACATGCCGAGGCCAGCGAACGATCGCCCCAGCGATCGCGGCGGCGCAAGGCTTTCAGCGTGATGCTCGCTCGCCGGAGCATGCGAATGCCAGTGGAAATGCAGCTTTGCGTCGTGCTGGTGAAGGTGCGCGTGCTCTCCAGTGACCGGCGGATGCGCGGGAGAGAACTTCTCGCTCACCCATTTCATTGCGCCGGTGAGGTTCAGTATGCCCAGCAGGATTAGCATTAAGCCGACGCAGAACTCCATGGTGAGTCCCACGTGCGTGGGAATTGCCAGTCCGAATAGAACGATGGCCGCGCCGACGGCAAGAATTGTCAGCGTGTGACCCAAGCCCCACAAAACGCCGATGAAAGCGGCCTTGGCGATGGAGCGTTCGCGGCTGACGATGGTGGAGACGGCGATGACATGGTCCGGGTCGGTGGCGTGCCGCATGCCCAGAAAAAAACCGATGGCGAGGATAGCTAGTCCGCTAGTCATGATTTGCGCGCGAGGTTGCTGCTGCCCTTGCAGCATACCGGAGAATTAGAGAGGACGCACGCTTCGCGGGCGGACGAAAGCAGATTATTCCCCGTTGCGCAGGATGCGCATGAGCTCGGCGGCCGCATGCGGCAAGCGCGCGCCTCGACGGGAGACCAGGTAGACGTGGCGGGGCAAACTTAGTTGCCGCACCTTCACTTCCTTCATCCATCCGCGCTCGATCTCCCATTGCGCGCACATGCGTGGGACGATGGCTACGCCCATGCCCATCTGCACGAAGCGCTTGATGCTTTCGATGGTAGGCATTTCGATGGGCATGTTAAGCGCGGTGCGATTTCTGGCGAAAAGCTCGATGACGCGGCGGCGGAACGGAGATTCGACAATGTGCCCGATGAACGTTTCGTTGCCGAGATCTTCGACGTCCACCTCGCGGCGCTTGGCCAGCGGGTGTTTCAGCGGCACGACCAGAGTCAGCTCATCCTTGCGGATTTCCGTAGCTTGCAACTGCGGGTCGCGCGGGACGAAGGAAATGGCGCCCACATCGAGCCGGTAATTCAGCACTTCGTGGGGAATGTCGCGAGAAAACATGCGATGCACGCGCACCTGCACGCCGGGGTGCATCTCGCGGAACTGGGAAAGCGCGGGGAGCAGGGCGTGGATGGAGCTTTCGTTCACGCCGAGGGAGAGTTCGCCGCGTTTGAGCCCTTCGAGCTCGCTGAGACCCTTTTTCACCTCGTCGCGGAGGTTCAGCAGGCGCTCGGCGTAATCCTTCAGAAGTACACCTGCGTCCGTGAGGCGCACGGGCCGCGAGCCGCGCACGAACAGCGGCTGGCCCAGCGAATCTTCCAGTTTGCGGATACCCAGGCTGATGGCCGGTTGGGTGCGATACAGGCGTTCGGCGGCCCGCGAGAAGCTGCCTTCTTTGGCCACCATCAGAAAGACCTGCAATTCGCCGAGATCCACGCTGCCTCCGCCGGTAAGTATAAGACAGTATTATCAAAAGTAGAATAAAGATAAATTTGACCAACGGTCCCGGCTCTGTTTATCTATCCTAGGGAGACTCTATGGACTCCGTACGCATTTTTGACACTACGCTGCGCGACGGCGAGCAGTCGCCGGGCTTTTCCATGAATACGGCGGAAAAAATCCGCATGGCGCGGCAGTTGGCCAAGCTCGGTGTGGACGTGATCGAAGCGGGTTTCCCGATCGCTTCGCGCGGTGACCTGGAAGCCGTCCGCCTGGTCGCGCAGGAAGTGCGCGACGTGCCGATCGCGGCTTTGGCGCGCGCCAAGAAAGAAGACGTCACCGCAGCGATTGAGGCGTTGGAGTCCGCCGCCGCCCCTCGGCTGCATATTTTTCTGGCTACTTCGGATTTGCACCTTCGCGTGAAGCTGAATATGTCGCGCGAGCAAGCGCTTGAAGCCATTGCATCGATGATCCGTCTTGGCAGGCAGCACGTCGGTGAAGTGGAATTCTCCGCCGAAGACGCCGGCCGCACCGACATTCAGTTCTTGTGCCAGGTGTGCCGCGTAGCGGTCGATGCTGGCGCCACCGTCCTGAACCTGCCGGACACGGTCGGTTACGCCATTCCGGAAGAATACGGCGCAATGTTCCGCCAGGTGCGCGAATACTTGGGTGATCCTCAGGGTGTCACGCTTAGCGCGCATTGCCATGATGATCTCGGCATGGCCGTGGCCAATTCGCTGGCTGCAGTTCGGGCCGGCGTTCGCCAGATAGAATGCACCATCAACGGCATTGGGGAACGCGCCGGCAACGCGGCGCTGGAAGAAGTGGTGGTCGCTCTCGCGGTGCGCAAGGAAAGCTTCGGCGTCACCACAGGAATTCGCCTCGAGGAGCTTTTCCCCACCAGCCGCATGCTTTCGGAAATCACCGGAGCCGCCGTGGCGCCCAATAAGGCCGTTGTTGGCGCAAACGCATTCGCGCACGAAGCGGGAATCCACCAGGATGGCATTATCAAGAACCCGCTGACCTACGAAATCATTTCGCCGCAAACGGTAGGGGTTCCCTCACGGTCGCTGGTGCTTGGAAAGCATTCCGGCCGCAACGCGCTGCGCTTAAGCTTGCGTGACCTGGGCTACGAGCCGAGCGATGCGGAGCTCGCGGAGGTCTACCGCAGGGTTACTGCTCTCGCGGACCAGCAAAAAGATGTTCGGCAGCGCGACTTGGTGGCCATCGCGCATCAAGTGATTCGCCGCGGAGCGGTGCCCGTCGCGGCGGAAGCAGCATCGCCCGCGGGTTGAGCTTTCCGGAAGCCGAGGTCTTAGCGCGGTCGTTTTGGCGAGTTCGCCGCAGTTTTCTTCGCAAGGCCGAGCGCCATACTACGATTTTCTCAAACGGGGTTGTGCCATGAAGAAGACCATCGTTTTTCTCGCCGGGGACGGCATCGGCCCGGAAGTGACTCGGGCCGCGGTTACCGTCCTTCGCGAAGCCGCGCATGAGTTCCATCATCAGTTTGAGTTTGCGGAATTTCCGATTGGCGGCGCCGCGATTGACGCGGCGGGCACGCCGCTTCCCAACGCCACGCTCGACGCCTGCCGCAAAGCCGACGCGGTTTTTCTCGGCGCTGTGGGCGGACCGAAGTGGGATTCGCTTCCGGTCGGCAAGAGGCCGGAAAGCGGATTGTTGGCGTTGCGCCAGGGGATGGGTCTTTATGTAAATGTGCGCCCGGTGAAACTACTGGAGCCGCTGCGCGGAATTTCGCCGTTGAAGGCCGACCGGCTCGGCGATCTGGACCTTGAAATCGTGCGCGAGCTTGCCGGCGGCATGTATTTCGGTGAACGCGGCAACGTCGTAGAAAATGGCGTGGAGCGCGCGTTTGACACGGAATCGTACTCGACCTCGGAGATTGAGCGCGTTGCGACGTTTGCCTTCGCGCGCGCCGAAAGCCGCTCGCGGCGTATTTGTTCGGTCGACAAAGCCAACGTACTGGCGAGTTCGCAGCTTTGGCGCCGCACGGTCGCGGCCATGAGCGCGGCGTATCCGGGAATCCGGCTCGAGCACATGTACGTCGATAACGCCGCCATGCAGCTTACGCTGCGGCCATCACAGTTTGACGTACTGCTCACGACCAATATGTTTGGCGACATCTTGAGCGATGCCGCCGCGGGGTTAGCGGGGTCGATCGGGGTGATTCCGTCGGCCAGCTTCGGTTCCAGCGCACCGTTGTTCGAGCCTATTCACGGTTCGGCGCCCTCGCTCGCGGGCACGGACACGGCAAATCCTATCGGCTCGATTCTCAGCGTGACCATGATGCTGCGCGATGCCTTCGGGCTGTCGCTGGAAGCGGACTGGGTGGAGCAATCGCTGCTGCGCGTCCTCAGCGGCGGCTACCGCACTCCCGACATCGCCGAACCTGGCGCCCGCACCGTATCCGGCTCGGCGTTCACGGAAATGCTCCGCGAAGAGATGCAGCGCACGCTCGAGCACGCCGAGCGCTACGGCTGGGGCGTCTAGCCGCCGAGCATACGCTTCCGTGCCCGCGGCATCCCGCCCGCCTGCGAACCTCACCGCGCCTTGCGGGAACCCGCTGGGGATGCTACTTTTTCACTTCCCATATAGGTGACTGCTCACCTACGTCGGGGACGATTGGCCCAGGTGTGGAGGCTGAGCTGTAAGGGCGCTGGCCTCCAGGTCGTTTCATTCAGGTGCCCACATCATTCGTTTGGAACATCGGGGGTCCGGATCATTCGGGATAGCTGGGCTGCGTGTGCTTGCCCGATAATCGTTTGCTGGTATGACGGAAACCATAGCCAAATTGAAAGACGCTCCGGGACAGCGTGCGCCGCGAAGCGTGACCTACTGGCGTGTGGAAGGCTCGCTGCTCGAGGTGGGCGCCATGCGGCTGGTCGGCTTTTTCACCTGGAACGCACAGAGTTTCTCGGAGCGTTGGGCGCGGCGTTTGGGCATGGCGGCAATGGCCCTTTCGCGGCCTTTCGCTTATGCCGCGAGCCGCACCTTCGCCACCCGGCTGCTGCACACGTTGCTGCGCGGCGTCAGCCAAGACCGCCTGGACCTACTGGGTGAAGAGTACTTTCAGTACGTGCTGAAGCCGCAATTGCGCCGCGAATCCGTCGAAAGACTTCTTGCGGTCCTGCACAGCGGCGAGGAGGTCGCGCTGGTCAGTCAGCTCCTCGACAACGTGTTGCGCCCGCTTGCCAATCACTTCGGCATCTCTGCGTTTGTCTCCAATCGCTTGGAATTTCGCGACGGCTACGCCACGGGGCGGCTGCTTTCGCCCGTCGTGCGCCCGCGCGGACCTTTGGCATGGATTGCCAGTGGATCGACGGACGGCCGCGTGCCGCGCGAGAAATTGCTTTCCCGCCTTGGCTGGAAGGATTCCGATCTGGATGCAGCGACGCAGACTGCGGCGCGTCCTCCGGCGCCGGCCGGACGCGCGGTGGCCGCACTTGGCGATGTTCCCCGCATCGAGCGGCTCGCGGTTCGCGAAACGCTGGCGAATCGCCACATTTTGCTGGTGGGCGTCACCGGCTTCATTGGCAAAGTGTGGCTGGTCGATTTGCTCGAAAATGTTTCGAGCATCGCTAAAATCACGCTGCTCATTCGGCGCAATCGCACCACTTCCGCGCAACGCCGGTTTGAAAAAATTATCGAGGAGTCGCCGGCGTTCGACACGCTGCAGGAGCGGCACGGCCGGCAGCTCGGCGCGTTCTTGAGGGAAAAAGTGGAAGTGGTGGAAGGCGACGTCAGCCAGCACGGGCTGGGGCTTGACGAGGCGACGCAAGCACGGCTGGCGAAATCGCTGGACCTGATTGTCAACAGCGCGGGACTGACCGATTTCAATCCGGATCTGCGCGAGGCGCTGGCCTCCAACGTCGATTCCGCCGTGCATTTGCTCGCTTTTCTGCGTAAGTGCAATCATGCAGGCTTAATGCACCTTTCCACGTGTTACGTGGTGGGTATGCGCGATGGCCGAGTCGCCGAGGAACTGCAGGACAATTACACTCCCGCGCAGGATTCCAACTTCGATGCCCAACGCGAGGTGGATTCGCTGCGCGAAATGATTGGGCGCATTGAAGCGCGTGCGGAAAGCCCGGAGCTGACCCGCGCGCTGCGCCGGCAGGCACTGGGGCGTGCGGGAGATCCATCCGCGGTCCCCGCTGAGGAGCTGGACGGAGTGCTGAAGCGCAATCGCGTGCGCTGGTCGCGCAATCGGCTCCTCCGTGTGGGCATGCGGCGCGCGCAGCATCTTGGCTGGCCGAACACCTACACGTATACGAAAAGTTTAGGTGAGTCGATTCTTTCGCGCCACGGACAGGATTTGCCCATTGCGATCGTGCGGCCGTCGATCGTGGAAAGTTCGATGCGTTCTCCGTTCGTGGGATGGAATGAAGGCATCAACACCTCGGGACCGCTCTCTTATTTGCTGGGAACCAATTTCCGGCAGCTTCCCACGAATGAACGCAAGTGCCTGGACGTAATCCCCGTGGACATGGTCTGCCGCGGCCTGACGCTGATCGCCGCTGCCATCGTGGCGCGGCGCAACGCGCGCATGTATCAGCTAGCCACCTCCGCGATCAATCCCGTGAACATGGGGCGCAGCATCGAGCTTACCGGGTTGGCCCACCGCAAGCATTACCGCACGCAGCAGGGCATCGAGCACTGGCTCAAAGTGAAGTTTGAAACCATTCCGGTGTCCAAGCAGCGCTACGAGCGATTGTCGATTCCCATGCAGAAGGCGGTCGTCTCGCGCATCAACCGCATGGCGGTGATCCTGCGTATGAATAAGGCGCCGCTGGCCAGGCAGGAGCGCGACTTGTTGCGCGCAGAAAAGCTTATCGAGCTGTACGAGCCGTTCATCCTGCACAACGAGCATGTTTTCGAGTCTGAAAATGCGCGCTTGCTTTCCGCCGCGCTTTCTCCGGAAGAGCGCGCCCTTTTCGCGTTCGATCCGGAATCCATCGACTGGTGGGACTACTGGATCAACATCCACATTCCGGCGCTGCGCCGTTGGTGCTATCCGCTCATGGAAGGGCGTCCGCTGGAGGCGCGCGTGCCTCGCGAGCTCGATTGGTCTGCGCAAGCAGCGTGCGCCGCCGCCAGTCCCAACTCCGCGCCGCCGTCCGATTCTTTATGGCGATCTTCGTAACCGGCTCGACCGGATATCTCGGCAGCTACCTCGTCGCCGGGTTGCTGCGGGAGCATCGCGACCCTCTGAATCTGCTGGTGCGTGCGAACTCCGCGCAGGAAGCGCACGAGCGCCTCTGGCACTCCCTGCAGCTTCACTTCGATTTCCCGGAGTTCTTCGATCACGTCAATTCGCGGGTGCGCATCTTCGGTGGCGATCTTACCTCCCAGCGCTTCGGCCTGTCGGACGATGACTACCACGCCCTGGTCGACACCACCGATTCCATCATTCACTGCGCCGCTTCGCTGAACCGCAAGTCTGAAAGGCAGTGCCTCAATGTGAATCTGCGCGGCTCGCTCGAAGTAATCCAGCTTGCGCGCCGCGCGCAGGACCGCAAGGGACTGCGGCGGTATTCGCACGTTTCCACCGTGGCGGTTGCCGGTCATCGCCGGAACGAAGTGGTGGCCGAAGATTCGTCCATCGATTGGGACCGCTCGGACTACGACCCCTATGCGCGCACCAAGAAATTTTGCGAGCACATGGTCGGACAACTTCTTCCCGATGTGCCACGCATTATCTTTCGGCCAGCCATCGTCATGGGCGACAGTCGGCGAGCGGAGACCTCGCAGTTCGACATGGTGCAGGCTTTCGATCTGCTCGCGCGCTTGCCTGCGCTTCCGCTGCGTCCTCACGATAAGATCGATATTGTCCCGGCGGATTACGTCGGCAAAGCCATCTTGACCATTCATCAGAAAGAACGGGCCGCGCACGGCATCTACCATCTTTCCTCGGGCGTGGGCTCGCAGACTTATCGAGAGCTGACCGACAGTCTCGCGCAAGCCGGCGGCTGGCGGCGCCCTGTTTACGTGCCTTCGTTCGGTCGGCCCTTTTCCGCTACGGTGAACTGGCTGGCGAATCGCGGAGGCGCAGTCGGCCATGGCGCGTCGCTGATGAAAGTCTTTTGGCCCTATCTCGACTGGAACACGGTCTTCGATAACTCGCGCGTGGTCGCGGAACTCGGCGAAGCGCCCGAAAAATTTTCCAGCTATGCGTATCCTTTGCTGAAATTCAGCCGCGAAAACAAGTTTCGCTATCCGGCGAAGCCGTGGCCTTCTTCCGCCAGCGCCACGGCACCGAAAACAGTTGCTGGGAGCGCCCGCGCATGACTGATTTTCTCCTCGTCGCGTGGGTCAGCGCGCTGATTGAAATCCGGCGCGTCGGCTGGATGTTTGGACTCGGCCGCCGCTGGGAACCCGGCGGAAAGCTGCGCCTGCTGTTCGCCGGGTACAACGGCACGCGCAATACCGGCTCCGATGTTCGCGTGCAGGAAATGCTGCGCCAGGTGCGCCACGTCCTCGGCGCCGGCATTGTCGACTTCAGCGTGATGACCCAGGACTTCAGTCGCAGCCGCGGCTATTTCGCGGGCACGCGCCAGGTCCATCTGCCCGATGTTTTTCCACCGTTCTTGTTCCGCGAAGTGCGCCAGAATCATGGTGTCATCGCTTGTGAAGGCTCGATGTTCAAAAGCAAATTCGCCAACGCGTTGACCACCATGATGATCGGTTCGCTCGGTCTGGCTTCCGCCGAAAATAAATTATCACTCGCGTACGGCGGAGAAGCCGGCCACATGGATCCCCTAATCCAAGATATGTGCGCTCGCTACGTGCACGACTCCTTGGTCATCACGCGCAATGTGGAGTCGCAAGATTTGTTGCGCAAACTCGGCATCTCCACCGAGCTCGGCACGGACACCGCCTGGACATTCGAGCCGCATCCCCCGGAATACGCGCGCAAAACGCTGCGCGAAGCGGGCTGGGACGAAAAAACTTCCATCCTCGTGCTCTGCCCGATCCATCCCTTCGTTTGGCCGGTGAAAGCATCCATTGCGAAATACATCGCGCGCGTCACTGCCGGCGCTTACAAAGAAAGCCAATACCGCACCGTTTATTTTCATCAGTCCGGCGCCGATGTGGACGCGAAATACCGCCGCTACGTCTCGGCCTTCGGCAAAGCCGCGGCGGCCTTTGGCGAACGCCATCGCGTCTTCCCGATTCTTGTAGCCATGGAGCGGCTGGATGCGCACGCTTGCCGCTCGATGCAGGAGTTTTTGCCCGGCGCGCCGGTATTCACTTCCGATGACTACGATATGTTCCAGCTCGTGTCCATCTTGCGGGCCGGCACCTACATGGTTTCTTCGCGCTATCACGGCATCGTCACCTGCATGCCAAGCCTGGTTGCTTCGGCCGGCGTCACCATGGACGAGCGCATCCGCAACCTCATGCGTGAACGCGGCCACGAGCATCTTTTCCTCACCGTCGACGACGCCGAGCTGGAGCCGAAGCTTTTGCAAATGATGGAAGCGCTCGTGCGCGAAGCGGATTCCGTTCGCGAAGGCATCGGCCGCACCGTCATCCGCAATCTCAAAGTCATGGCGCGCATGGGCATCATTCTCGAAGACACCGTCCGCCGCACTTATCCGGAGTTTCCGCTGCGCTCCGGCGTGCTTTCCTGGGAAGAGTATCTGCCGCCACTTAGCAAAACCTTGCGCGACCTGGCGGAGCGCTACGACTCCAGCACGATCGCGCAACATTCCGTGGCCGGATCCGCGTCGCGATGAGCAAGCTGGATGTTCGGCCGCGCGCAGTTGGCGCTTTCAACTTCTGAGGCTCATGCCCAACTTCCTCGAAACTATTTCTGCTCAACTGCAGCGTAGTGCCGGACGCGTGGTTCTGCGCGAAATTCACGGCGAGCAGTTCGTCAGCGTTACCGGCAGGGAATTGCTCGATCAGGTCCGCCAGGTGCGGGCCTATCTTCGCCGCAGCGATCTGCGCCCGGGCGATCGCTGCGCTCTCCTCGCGCCCAACTCGATTCGCTGGGCCGCACTTGATTTGGCGCTGATGGCCGAAGCACTCATCGTGGTCCCGCTTTATGCCCGGCAGTCGCCGGCGGAGCTCGCCGCCATGATGAAAGACTCCGAGCCGAAGCTGCTTTTTGTGAGCGACGCCGCGCTCGCGGATGCCGCAATGCAAGCATGGACCGGCGATTCCTCCAGCGCACCACGCCGCGTGCTCTTCGACGAAGTCTTGCAGCAGCCCGCGCCGGCGCAATCGATTCCCGACGCTCCTGGTCCGCGCGGCGATTCCGACATCGTCACCATCATCTACACCTCCGGCACCTCCGGCGAACCCAAGGGCGTGTGCCTCACCATTGCCAACGTCACCCACATGCTTTCCTGCACCACCGAGCGCCTCGACCAGCTCATGGGCCAAACGCGCCAGCCTGATCGAGTCTTCCATTACGCGCCCTTCAATTTCGCAGCTTCGTGGATTCTCTTGCTCTCCTGCCTCTCGCGCGAGAGCGTCCTCACGCTCTCCACCGACCTCGCCAAGCTCCCCGACGAGATTCGCCTCTCCGCCCCGCACTATTTCCTCAACGTGCCGACGCTGCTCGAGCGCGTCCGTCGCGCTGTCGAAGACGCTCTCTCCAAGCGCGCCGCTCCGATCCGCTCTCTTTATGCAAAGTCGCGCGAAGCCTGGGAGCGCCAAAATTCAAGCTGCACTCGAGTCTCCGATGTACTTTGGCTTGCGCTCGGCCGCAAACTCATCTTCGGCAAGATCAAAGCCCGCTTCGGCCCGCACCTTCGCGCGCTGATCTGCGGGTCGGCCCCGCTCGCTCCCGAAACGCAACAATTTTTCCTGATGCTTGGCATTCCCGTGCTGCAAGCCTACGGACTCACGGAAACCACCGCCATCTGCACGCTGGACGACCCACGCGTCCAGGTCGAGCCAGGCTATGTAGGCCAGGCGATCCGCGGCATCGAGATGAAAACCGCCGACAACGAAGAAATCGTCGTCCGCGGTCCGCACATTTTTGCCGGCTACTGGAATCGCCCGGAAGAAACCGCGCGCGTACTCCGCGACGGCTGGTTTCACACCGGCGATCAAGGCGAAGTGAACCGGCGCGGAAACTGGCGCATCATCGGCCGCATAAAGAATCTGATCATCCTCAACTCCGGCCACAACATTCCGCCCGAGCCTATCGAGGACAAAATCGCGGAGCATCTTCCCAGCGCGCAACACGTCGTTGTCGTCGGCAACGGCCGCGGCTATCTTTGCGCGCTCATCGCCGGCGCCGTCGAGCCGCAAGCTGTGCAGTCCGCGCTCGACACCATTAACTCCAGCCTTCCCCACTATCGCCAAATTCGCAATTTCGCCTTGATTCGCGATTCCTTCACGGCGGAGAGCGGCCTCCTCACTGCGATGGGCAAGCTCCGCCGCGACGCTATCAACGCGCGCTTCGCCTCCGAGATTAACTCCATGTACGATAGAAAGCTGTCATGAAGCGCTTCGAGGGAAAAACGTTGCGGTGGGACTGGGGCGACGGCATCGTCGAGCTAACGCTGGACCACGAGCCCGCCAACGAAATCGGTGCCGAAACTCTGGCCGACCTGGAAAAATTCGCCGCCGCAATTCCAACGCTTGCGCTGGAAACCGCCGCGTGCATCTTCTTCAGCGTCCGAAAACAAGGTTTCTCCGCCGGCGCCGATCTCCGCCAACTCTATCGCGGCGCGGAACCGCTCTCCGAAAGGGAACGCCTCGCGGGCGTCCGCCAATTCCTCGAGCGCATCCACGTCGTACTCAACGCCATCGATGCCGCGCCGTTTGTCACCATCGCCGCTGTTCACGGCGTCTGCTTCGGCGGCGGCTTCGAACTGGCGCTCGCCTGCGACATCATCATCGCCGACAAGATGGCACGCTTCGCATTTCCGGAACTGCGTCTGGGCCTCATTCCCGGTTTCGGCGGCATCCCGCGCCTCAAGCGCGACCTCGGCAACGCGTTCGTGCGCGATCTGCTTCTCACCGGCCGCAGCATAAACGCTGCGCGTGCGCAAGCCGTTGGTCTCGTCTCGCAACTCGCCGCCGAGGGCGAAGCCCTCAAAATCGCCCGCTCCACCGCAGCGCAAATCGCCAAGTTCGACGCCGTGGCCTGCGCCGCCGCCAAAAAATTCATCAAGCCCATCCCCCACGATGAACTACGCCGCGAAATCGACCTCTTCTGCGAGCTCTTCACCCGCCCCGCTGTAATGGCCGCCCTGAAAAAATTCGTGGAATCCACCGACGCCATGCCTTATCTGCCCTAACACATCCAGCACAACTTCTGTTTCCATATTTAACGGTGAGCGTTAAACTAAGCGTGTGATCAGGAGCTTCCGCGACTCACGGACGCACCTGTTGTAGTTGACAGGAAAATCGAGGAAGCTTCCTCCGAGCGTGCTTCGCGCAGCTCTGAGAAAGCTTCTCTTGTTAAACTCGGCACGGAGATTGGACGACCTTCGTATTCCGCCCGGTAACCGCCTGGAAGCTTTGAAGGCAGATCGGGAAGGTCAGTTCAGCATTAGAATCAATGACCGGTATAGGATTTGTTTCAATTGGCGGGATGGGGACGCCTTCGACGTCGAAATCGCCGACTACCATTAATCTGTAGTCGCGAAGGAATATCCGCTCATGTCAGAAAAGAGAGATGCAGCGCCCACGTGGAAGATTCATCCGGGCGAAATTCTTCGTGAAGAATTTCTCAAACCGATGCACCTCTCCGCCAATGAGCTTGCTCGGCGCCTTCACGTTCCCGCTCCGCGCATCAACGACATTGTCTTGGAGCGGCGGGGCATCACCGCCGATACGGCTGTCAGATTGGCTCGGTTCTTCGGAATGTCCGAGGAATTTTGGATGAATTTGCAGCTGCAATACGAAGTTCGCGCTGCCCGCCAGCGCTTACGTCGTACGATCCGTAAAATTCAGCCGCGTCGTGCAAAACAAGCCGCGTAATCGCTTGAAATTAATGGAGCGCGCCACGCCGTAGTCATCCGCTCAAGTTGCTGGGGCCCGCTTCAGCGCGCCCCAGCCCTGCCCGTGCCCAAGAAAACCTAGCCGTTCGGCGGATGTACACGCCCCTGCACCTGCGGCATCTTCTTCATGGAGGCAACAAATGTCAGCCGAACTCATCGAACTTTCCAACGCCCTCGCGCAAGCCACCGAGCGCGCCGCAGCCAACGTTGTCGCCGTTCACGCTGAAGTCCGTGGCTCCGCCAGCGGCGTAATCTGGCGCACCGGCATCATCGTCACCGCCGAGCACGCCTTGCGCCGCGACGAAGAAATTCACGCGACCTTGCCGGATGGCCGCGTCGCGCCCGCAACTCTCGCGGGCCGCGACCCATCAACCGATCTCGCTGTCCTGAAGTGCGCGGAAGCCTCCGCCGTCCCCAATTTTGGCGATGTGGCCTCGTTGAAGTCCGGCAGTCTCACGCTAGTGGTAGGCCGGACGCGCGCCAGCGGCCCAGTAGCCGCACTCGGCGTAGTCAGCCTCGTCGCGCCCGAGCGCCGCACCTGGACCGGCGCCGCCCTCGCTCCCTATATCCGCCTCGACGTCGGCCTGCAGCCCACCGCCATCGGCGGAGCCGTCGTTGACGCGCAAGGCCGCACCGTCGGCATCGCCACGCCACGCTTCGCGCGCTTCGGCGCCATCGCCATACCGGCGCCCGCCGTCGACCGCGCCGTGGACACCTTGCTGAAGAAAGGGCACATCCCGCAAGGCTACCTCGGCGTTGGTCTGCAGCCGGTGCGTTTGCCCGACGCGCTCCGCCAATCCTTGCAGCGCAGCGAAAAAACCGCTGCCATTGTTCTCGAAGTCGAGCCGGAAAGCCCCGCGCACAAAGCCGGCATCGTCATCGGAGACATTCTCGTCGCCGTCGCCGGTCATTCTGTCGCGCGCCTCGAAGACGTCCACTCGCAACTCCACGGCGAATCCATCGGCAAGCCGCTTGCGCTGAAATTCATTCGTGGCGGCGCAGTGCAGGAAGTAAGCATCGTCGTCGCCGAACGCCCGCGCGGAGGCGAATAACATGGCCATCCACGGTTTCGGTGAAATCGCCGAGCAACTTCGCCGCTCCACCGTTCTCGTCAGCCCTGGTGGGCGCGGCAACGGCTCCGGCGTCATCTGGTCCGCTGACGGCGTCATCGTCACCAACGCGCACGTCGCGCGCGCCTCGCAAATGCGCATCCAGCTCTGGGACGGCCGCGAGTTCGACGCTGCGCTCGTCTCGCGCGACACCCGCCGCGATCTTGCCGAGCTCCGCATCAACGCCGCGAATCTTCCCGCCGCGGCCGCCGCTGATTCCTCGCAAGTGCGTCCCGGCGAGCTCGCCATCGCCATCGGCAATCCGCTGGGCTTCGTCGGCGCGCTCACCACCGGCGTGATTCACGCAGTCGGCCCGCTGCGCCTTTGGGGCTCCGAACCCTGGGTGCAAGCCGACGTCCGCCTCGCCCCTGGCAATTCCGGCGGCCCGCTCGCCGACGCCCGCGGCCGCGTCATTGGCATCAACACCATGGTCGCTGGAAGCCTCGCGCTCGCCGTGCCCAGCAACGCGGTCACCAATTTTCTTGCCGCAGATCCCATCGACGCCTGGCTCGGCGTGACCGTCGCGCCGGTGCGCGTCCCACGCCCCGGCAGCCGCTCCAAAGCTTTCGGTCTCGTCTTGCTCGAAGTGGAACCGGACGGCCCCGCCGCAAACGCTTCTCTCTTGCCGGGCGACATTCTGCTCGGCACTGACGAAAAATCGTTCGCCTCGCTAGATGATCTTTCGACCTCTCTGCAAGGCTCCGGCCAGCGTCTGCTGCGCCTGGGGTTTCTAAGGGGAAATTACGAGCGCTTCCGTCTAGTTACCGTCCAGCTTGGCGCGCAGCGCATTCCCAGGAGCGCCGCCGCCGCGTGATTCGCGTCTTCCTCATCGGCGCTTCGCCGCTCGCCCGCGCCGCGCTGCAAAATCGCCTCAAGGCGCAAAGCGTGAAAATTGTCGGCAGTGCCGCCGCCATCGACGCCCTAGGCAGCGACCTCTCCGATACCCAGGCAGATGTACTCTTGGTCGATGTCGCGGGCGAATCGCCCGAAGCCATCATGGAATCGCTCGCGGACTCCGACCTCGCAGCAGAAATTCCCATCGTCGTGCTCACCGAAGCCGCCTCTCCCGCGGCCTCCGCGCAAGCCCTGCAAGCTGGGATTCGTGCCATCCTTCCCAGCGAAGTCTCCACCGATCAGCTCGCCGCCGCCTTGCAAGGCGCAGCCGCGGGTCTAGTCGTCTTGCATCCCGCTGAAATTCCCGCCGTCTACCCGGCCGCGTCGCCCGCGTCGCACCCGTTAGCCGAACTCCCCGAGCCCCTGACCCGCCGCGAACGCGAAGTCCTGCAAATGCTAGCCGCCGGCCTGGCCAACAAGGAAATCGCCGCCCGCCTCAACATCTCCGACCACACCGCCAAATTCCACGTAGCCGCCATCCTCGGCAAACTCGGCGCCGCCACCCGCACCGAAGCCGTCGCCCTCGGCATCCGCCGCGGCCTCGTCCTCCTCTAACCTCGCTGCTCTTTCCTTCTCTTCCGGAAGAATTTAGCTCGTCAGACAAATATGAATTGGTACTCCTACGACCCTGGTACCAAATCTTTGGTGCTCCCGGTCTATGGAAAGATGTGCGGGCGCTCCCCTATTCTTCAAATTATCTTGGGGTCAGAATCGAATGCTTCCACTCATTGCCGTGTTGTTTGCTCTCCCTGTACTTGGCCAAGGCTGCCCGCACGAGGGCCCCGACCACCGATGGTTCGGTCGCATGGGCTGCCAGATTCAGCGGAAGATGACCATCGAACACGCTCGACCCCCCCGAACGATTTGGTCTTTCCACGTCTTGAAGGTCTCGGTGAAAATTGATCCCAGGCATCCTCACCTGCTGGTTGAATGGCCCGCGCGGTCGCAAAAACTATGGCGGTTCCGCGCCGGCTACCGTTGGGATGCCAATGCCAGAGCCTATATCTTCCCTGCCCTCGCGCTAAAAAAGGTCGATGGGCCGATGCCTGAGTACCAAACCAACTCCGAATTGCGTCTCAAGCCCAAACCGCCCACGACAACATCGTCGGTCATACACCAGGATTCTACATAGCTGGAAGGTTCGATTTTTGACCCAAGGAAAGCCGCCGTTTACCGGCCGACGTTAGCGGACAAAGGGATAGATCTCATCAGCGATCCAATAGTTTTCAAAAACGATCGCAAACAGCGTTCCCATCAACCACAGAATCCAGCGTCGCTTTGCCCACATGGCATGCAGCGATTGCTCCTGCATGGGAATTTCCACCACGTACGCGGCGCAATAGCAGGCATTGGCCAGAAGCGCCAGCATGAGCAACTTCAGAAGCGAGCTTAGCGTCAATGCCGGCTGGAAATGGGGCCAGGACGCCACCAACCAGATAATCACGACGGTCGTAAGCGCAGCGTTATAGATTAACCGCCCGCGCTCCCAAAAACGCACGGCATCGCCGAACATTCGGCGAAACGGGCCCGGTGACTGCCCCAACGTCACTGCCGGTTCCGGATTCTGGGGATCCATGGAGTGCTCCTCGAATGAGCATGCCTCGTCCGCTCCTTGTCGTCAAGTACTTTATATTGCGAAGTGGCCATGCCGAAATCGCCCTCAACTCCGCGCCCAACTGTTTTCTCCTCCGACCGCATTTTTCATTCTTTCTCGATGGTGATAAATTGACCTATCCACGCGCACAATCGACCAAACCACGCAGGAAGTGCTGGCCCTAGCCTCCAAGCATTTCCAGGTTCCCGCGAACTCCCTCGCGCCCGATGACGATTTCTTCAAAAAACTCGGCATCGGCATCCGCCGCAGCCTCGTCCTCCTCTAACCTCCCGTCTCCTTCCTCGCTCCATGAGTCGCGCGGTCGGCTAAGGTCAGACGGGCAAGACCGAGCCGCCGGAACACTGCAGATCTCCTGGTGTCTGCTCTGGTGTCGCGTTCGTTGTGTCCAAGGCAAGAGAAGCGTACGATGCACACGCCGGAGTCCCAAATCGGGAATTCCGGCTCTAAGAAGGAGGCGTCATGAGCGCTACATCTCTGGGCACAATCGTGAAAAAGTCAGTGGGTTGGTCCATTGGGCTCAGCGTCCTGATGATCCTGGCTGGTTTTCTAGCTATCGCGGTACCTCAGGCGGCCGGAATCACGGTGAATTTATTGGTCGCCTGGCTGCTTGTTTTCAGCGGCACGGCCCATCTGGTGTTTGCCTGGCACACCCGCACAACGGGCGGAATTCTCTGGGAGCTGCTGCTGGGTATTCTCTATATTTTCGTTGGTGTGTACCTGTTGTTTCATCCTGTGGCCGGCTTGGCGTCACTCACGCTCGCACTCGCGATCTACCTGTTTGCCGAAGGAGTCTTGGAACTTATCTTGTCGTTCCGGCTCCGCCCCATGCCGGGCTCGGGCTGGCTGCTATTCGACGGAATCATCACCCTGATCCTTGCCATCATGATTTGGAGGACCTGGCCTTCGAGCACCGAATGGGTCATCGGCACGCTTGTGGGGATCAGCATGCTCTTCAGCGGAATCTCTCGCCTGATGCTTTCTCTTGCCGCGCGCAGCATCACGAGCAAGTTGGCCTAGGCGTCGAAGGACATCCGCACCAGCAGATCCAGCTTATGCGTGCCTTGCGGGGATTTTTCCGTGCACGATTGGGTCTTGCCCAGACCCACTATCCCATCCTCTCCTGAATTTTCATTCCCGTCGCGATGGTGATAAATTGACCTATCCATGCGCACGATCGACCAAACCACGCAGGAAGTGCTGGCCCTAGCCTCCAAGCATTTCCAGGTTCCCGCGAACTCCCTCGCGCCCGACGACGACTTTTTCAAGAAGCTCGGCATCGACAGCCTCCAAGCCCTCGAGCTCCTCAGCCGCCTCGAAAATCATTTCGGCATCGAGCTCCCCGACTACGAAGTCCAAGGCGTAAGTGACTTCCGCACCCTAGCCTCCCGCATCCAATCCCGCCTGTGATGCTCGATCTCTCGAAATATCAATCAATCGGCGCAGCATTGAAGGACGCCTTGGACCAATTTGCCGATGAGACATGCCTGATCGAATCTGACCGCGAGCGTGAGAAGGAACGACTCACCTACCGCGATTTCAAGAAACGTGCGCTTCGCCTGGCAAGAGCGCTGCAGGATGCAGGTTTTGAAGCCGGTGATCGAACGGCGATCATAATGACCAACCAGTCTAAGTGGCTCATTTCCGCCTACGCAATTCTCTACCGCGGCGGCGTCATGGTTCCTCTCGATTACAAGCTCACTCCCGACGAGCAATGGCAATTGCTCAGTCACTCCAACGCTGCCTTCCTGATTACTGAGTATCCGATTTGGCGGCAACTCGCCGCTTCCTCCGGTCGCGCGGCGGCAATCAACGTCAAAACCATCTTCGTTACGGAAGCCCCTCCCAGTGCCGCTCTTGACGGCGCACAACGCTGGGAAGATTTCCAGCGCCGCGGTGAGCCCGCATTTGTCGCCCGCAGCCGTACCGACGTTGCTTCCATCGTCTATTCTTCCGGTACTGGCGGACGTCCCAAAGGCTGCATGACGACACACGAAAACTATCTCGAGCAAGGCCATGCAATCACGCAGGTAATCGCATTTCAGGCGGGGATTCGCTACCTTAGTATTCTTCCCACTAATCACGTCGTTGATTTCATGATGGGCTTTCTTCTCCCATTTACTTCCGGAGCGACGGTGGTCCATCTGCGCACACTTCGGCCGGAATTTGTGCGCGACGCTTTTACCCGCTACAAAATCAGCTACATGATGGTCGTGCCTCTCATTCTCAAAAACCTGAAAAAGGGAATGGAAGCCAACTTCGCCGCTCTGCCAAGAAGCAAACGCACCGCGTTGAACGCCCTCATCCGCATAAATCGCGCTTTGACTCGTGATCGCCCCAGAGTTTGGCTCAGCCGCATACTGCTCGGCCAAGTGCACCGTGCATTTGGCGGCCAATTGCGCGCGTTCGGTGTGGGAAGCGCGTTCACCGAACCCGCTACGATTCAATTTTTCCTGGATCTGGGCATTCCTGTCGCAAACGCCTATGGGCTAACCGAAGCGGGCACCGCTGTTTCGGTGAACGACCCTTGCACACCGCGCGCAGACACGGTCGGCAAACCGCTTCCCGGCGCGGAAGTACGTATTGTGAATCCGGACGCGGATGGCATCGGCGAACTCGCCGTCCGCGGCAAAACCGTCATGGCGGGTTACCTCGACGATCCCGAACTCACCGCCGAGACCATCGTCGACGGCTGGCTCATGACCGGCGATCTCGGCCGTTTCGATGCGGCCGGCCATCTGCGACTCTTCGGCCGCAAGAAAAACATGATCGTCACCGAAGAGGCTAAGAACATCTACCCCGAGGATATCGAAACCGTCTTCGAGGGCCTGCCCGTTAAGGAATTTTGCGTCTTCGCCGCCAACTACATCTGGCCGCGGCGCTCCCTGGTCGGCGAGCAGTTGGTCCTTGTTCTTCGTCTCGAGCAAGGCCAGGCCCTCACCGACGAACTTCGCCGCGATATCTCCGCTCGCAACAATCGCCTGCTAAACTACAAGCGCGTGCATGGGATCGTCCTTTTCGACGAAGACTTCCCCCGCACGGCATCGCTAAAAATTAAGCGCAATATCCTGGCAGAACGCCTGGCGCAGTTAGACCGCGCCACAGCGATTCTGCCCTTGTGATGCCGTTGTGACTATCCATCACTGTGTCATCCTGAGGACCGGCGTCTTTTGCGTTCGTCTGTGAGAGAAACATTCTTCGCCATCGTCAACCCCGCTGCCGGCGGCGGCCGCTCCGCCAAGCTCGCCGGCCCCGCCGTCGCGCGCCTCCGCGAGAGCGGCCTCCGCGTTGACGTCATTGCCTCCACCGGTCGCGGTCACGCCGCAGACCTCGCCCGCGAAGCCTACGATCAAGGCTACCGCCGCTTCATCGCCGTCGGTGGCGACGGCACCGCTCACGAAATCCTCAACGGCATCTTCACCCACGCCGGAGCAAGCGCCCGCATCTCGCTCGGCTTTCTTCCCCTCGGCACCGGCAATTCCTTCCTTCGCGACTTCACTGACAATGGCACCGAAGCCGCGCTGCAAGCCCTCCTCGAAAATCGCAAGCGCCCCATCGATCTCCTTCGCCTCACGCACTCCACCGGCGAAATCTACGCCTTCAATCTTCTGAGTGTGGGCTTTACCGCCGATGTAGCAACGCTGACCAATCGCTACTTCAAGTCGCTCGGTCCCTTCGGCTATCTTCTCGGCGTTTTCCTGCGCGTAGTGCAACTCCGCCGCCGCGCCTTCCTCCTGCGCTGCGACGAAGACAAAGGTTGGGATGAGCGCCGCTGTCTCTTCCTCTCCTTCAACAACAGCAAGTACACCGGCGGCACCATGCTCATCGCTCCCTATTCCGACCCCACCGACGGCCTCATCGAATTTGTCCGCTGGGGCCCCATCGGCCGCCTAGGTCTTCTGCGCATGCTGCCAAAACTTTACGACGGCACGCACATCCAACATCCTCTTGCCTCGCGCCGCGCCGTGCGCCGCGTCGAATTCAACTTGCCCGCGCCCGTCGACGTCATGATCGACGGCGAAATCGCCACCCTCGACTGCCGCTCGCTCGACATCATCCCCGGCGCCCTGGACGTGCACATATGAAGCGTGCCTACCTCGCGCTGCGCAGCGCGATGCTCTGGATTCTCACCCTCGTCCATTTTTTCATCGCCGCGCCTTTCCTTGTGTTTCTCAATATTTTTCTGGATATGCGCAAGCACGACTGGCTGCAGCGCGCCTTCTGCCGCCGCATCGCTTTTCTCTCCGGCGCCCGCGTGCAAATCCGCCGCTCCCCCGGCTTCGATCCCACGCGCACCTCCTTCTTCATGGCCAATCACGTCAACGTCTTCGACCCCTTCATCCTCTACTGCGCCATTCCGCAACTCGTGCGCGGCTGGGAGCTCGAATCCCATTTCAAAATCCCC
>WNFC01001465.1_pt1 | contig 25909 bp, 28 predicted proteins | sample 5400541 | NCBI WGS metagenome assembly WNFC01 (sample SAMN13153342, study PRJNA577476) | soil metagenome | isolation source: 120 cm saprolite under Douglas fir tree site 2 hole 2 replicate 1 | place: USA:California | collected 2015-04-18 | reverse complement strand
AACTGGGGATGGCCCTGGCTTCCCACCTGAGCTACCGCCACGTCGATCACGACGTGATCCTGGACAGGGCCCGGACCTACGGGCTTGCGGAAGACCGACTCGCCCACCTGGAGGAAGATAAGCCGTCCCTCTTCGAGCGCTTTGACACGGAAACCCGCCGGTACATCATGGTCATTCAGACCGTGCTCTACGAGCTCGCGGCCGAAGATGGCGTCGTGCTGATGGGCCGTGGGGGACAATGGCTCCTGCGCGGCATTCCCCACGTGCTGCGAGTCCGGGTCATCGCCCCCTTCGAGCTCCGCGTCCAACGACTGAGCGAGACCTTCTCAGCCCGGGGCAGTGAGCGGGTCAGTCCCCGCACGGCCGCGCAGATGGTGCGCCGAGGCGATGGGCAAAAGGCAGGGCGCATGCGGTACCTGTACGACGTGGACCTCCATGATCCCGCGCTCTACGACGTCATGATCAACATGGGCGTGCTCTCCCAGGGGGCCGCCGTTAGCCTGCTCGCCGATCTGCTCCGGCGCTCGGAGTTCGCGCCAAGCGAGACCGGCAGGCAGCTCGTAGCCGACCGCGCGCTGACGTCGCGGGTCGAGGTGGCCCTGGCCACGTATCCTGAGACGCGACATCACCGCATGCGTATCGATGCCAAGGAGGGCGTGGTGACGTTGGAGGTGCCGTCGGCCGTCGACCCCGACGTGGCGACGACGGTGGCTCGTGACATATGGGGCGTGCGGGAGGTAAAGATTCGCCAGGTGGACATCCCGGTACCCCCTTTCATCGTGTAGGTTGCCCATACGGCCGGCCGGCGGTATTCGCCGAACCGCGAGGATTCTGGTCACCAACGCGTCTCGAGACTCATGAGCCACACGTTTCGGCGTGGGAACGGGGGACGGCGCCTGGCCTTCCCCCGTCGCCGCGATGCTTCTGGGGAAGCAGGCGCGCAGGACCCGCTTACGGAACGGTGATCGTCGTTCCGTCGCCGTTGGCGGTAATCGAGAAGGTCCCGGTGCTGCTCGAGGTGTAGGTGTAGGTCCCGCTCCACGCCGGCGCGCCACCCGGGGGCGGTGTGGGTACGGTGGCGATGAAGGGCCCCGCAGATTGTCCCTGGCCGTCTGCACGTTCGCGTAGAGCGGGATGGCGATGGCCGCCAAGATCCCAATGATGGCCACCACGATCATCAGCTCGACGAGCGTGAAGCCGTGCTCGTTGCCCGCTCTCCTGCCTCGGCGATGCTGAAATCTCGTCATAAATGATGCCCTCCGGCCTTCGGTTCGTCGGTGAACTCCACGTGCCAGGGTCTTCGGCCCGAACTCGACATCGAGGTGCATTCACAATATCAACCCGATGCCGAGATACAAGAGAACGGGCGGGCAGTAGCTCACCCTGGCCGCCCGTGGGGCTGAGACGTCCCGCAGCCAGAGGCCCCACGTGGCAACCGGGCAGCCTAGGCGCAGACTTTTTCGAGCTCCCCTAGAAAGACCCATTTCGATATTCCCGCTTCAACCTGGGCTGACCTGGTCAATCCTGGGTCCTCTCGCGTCACAAACTCCGTCACAAGCCGAGTCTTGGTGAGACAAGAAGTGAAGTGCGGCAGGCAGTTGTGCGGCAGGAGGCCTAGGACTAAGGATCCTGGGCTCATTCTGGACAGCGGCATCGGGTTGATGCCGGTCCGACCCAGACAGCGGGACCAATTGCGCCGGGAAAACCGCGAATGAGTGAGCCGCGCGGGCGCCGGCCTTCACGCGAAGGCGGGCACCCGCAAACGCTCAGTACGACACGCCGGTGGTGTCGACGTCCTCGACGATCACACGCTTTCCGTCCTTGATCACGGCTACGTAGAGCTTGGGGATGGCCTGCTGGTTCTGATCGAAGCGGATCGGGCTCCCCGCGACGCTGACGTACTCACTCTTGGTGAGTGCCTCGCGGATCTTGGCGGGGTCGGTCGAGCCCGCCCGCTTTATGGCGTCGGCGTGAAGTTGGATGCTGTCGTAGCCGGCCTGCGCGTACTGGTCCGGCTCCTCGCCATTACGCTTCGCTTTGAATGCCGCCACGAATGCCTTGTTCCGTGGCGTGTCGAGCGTGGTCCCGTACCGGACCACGAGGGGCATCCCTTCGGAGACCTTCCCCGCGAGCCTGATGAGCGCATCCGTGATCGGACCGTCGGATCCGAGTGCCTTGGCGCTGAGACCGAGCTCGGCCATCTGCTTCACCTGCGTGGCGACCGACGCCGAGATGTCCACCATGTTGACGCCGTCCGGGTTGAGGGCTTTGATCTTCGTCAAGATCGAGTAGAAGTCCTTCTCGCCGGGCGTGTAGAAGTCGGAGCTCACGACGGTCCCCCCCAACTCCTTGAGCCGCGCCTGGTAGACGCCAGAGGTGGCGCGGCCCCAATCGTCGTTGCGCGCCAGGAAGGCGACGCGTTTCATGTTGAGCTTCTTGACCCAGTAGTCGACGAACCGGCTTTCCATGCGTGGAGTCTGGGCGAACTTGAAGAGATAAGTGAGCTTGTGCTCCTTGGCGTCGGGGAGGAATGCGATCCCCGTCGTGGTCGGAGTCTTCAGCTCTTCGATCGTGGGATGGGTCGCGATCGTCGAGGAGCTGAAGAAGCAGCAATCGACCGCCACGACCTTGTCCTGCGTCACGACCTTCCGGTAAGCGCTCACGGTCTCGGCAGGGATGCCGCGCGAGTCGGCCGGCACGATCTCGATCTTGCGTCCGCCTAGGAGGCCGCCCGCCTGGTTGATTTCGTCGGCCGCCACCTGCGCCCCGATCAGGTTGCTCTGACCGTCATAGGCGGCAGGCCCCGAGTGGGGACCGACGACGCCGATCTTGATCGGCTCCTGGGCGGGGACGGCCTGAGTCGCCCCGATGATAAAAGCCAGGGACAACGCCACGCTCCACAGTCGTTTCATCGCTTCCTCCTTGTATTCAGGTGTGTTGTGCTCGGATGCCTTTGTTCTCAGATGCCCAGATAGGCTCGCTTGACGTCTTCGTTCTCCAGAAGACGAGAGCCCTCGTCCCCGAGCACGATGCGACCGGTCTCCAGCACATATCCACGCTCGGCAATCCTGAGCGCCGTGTGGGCGCGTTGTTCGACCAGCAGGATCGAGATCCCCCGGGTGTTCAGCGCTTTCACGATCTCCACGACCCGCTCCACGTAGAGCGGCGCCAGCCCGAGCGACGGCTCGTCGAGCATCAGGAGTCGCGGTCGCGCCATCAGCGCGCGCCCGATGGCGAGCATCTGCTGCTCGCCCCCGCTCAGCGTACCGCCAAGCTGCCCGGAGCGCTCGCGCAGCACGGGGAAATCCTGGAACACCGCCTCGAGACGCTCCGTCACCTCGCGGGCGCGACCCTCGCGGAAGGCGCCGAGCCTCAGGTTCTCCCAGACGGTCAGGGTGGGAAAGATCTGGCGTCCCTCGGGAACGTGGCCGATCCCGAGGCCGAGGATCTCGTGCGGCGACCGGCCGTGAATCGGCCGGCCCTCGAAGATGATCCGTCCGGCCGTCGGCGTCAGCAGGCCCGAGATCGTGCGTAAGGTCGTCGACTTTCCGGCGCCGTTGCCCCCGATCAGCGTGACGATCGTCCCCGCCGCCACCCGCAGTGAGATGCCGTGGAGCGCCTCGATGGGCCCATAGCGCACGTGGACGTTCTCGAGCTCGAGCATCGTCAGGCCCGCGCGGTGGCCTCGCCGAGGTAGACGCGGATGACGTCCGGGTGCTGGCGGATCTCGCGCGGCGCGCCCTCGGCGATCTTCTGGCCGTGGTCGAGGACGACGATGCGATCGCAAATACCCATCACGACCTTCATGTCGTGCTCGACGAGCAGGACGCTGACACCACTCCGACGGATCTGTTCGATGAGGTCCATGAGGCGGCGCGACTCGGCGGGTGTGAGCCCGGCCGCGGGCTCGTCGAGGAGCAGGAGCGCCGGCCGCGACGCGAGCGCGATGGCGATCGCCAGGTGGCGCTGCTCGCCGTACGAGAGCGTGCGCGCCTCCACGTCGAGGACTGCCGACATCGCGACGAGATCGAGGATGTCGTTGGCCCGCTCGCGGACGGCAGTCAGCTCACGCTGTTGCGCAGCCGTGCGCGCGAGTGCAGGCCAGACGCGCGGTACCAGGCGCGCCTGCTGGCCGATCATCACGTTCTCGCGCACGGTGAGGCGCGGGAAGAGACTCGTCTTCTGGAACGTGCGGGCCACGCCTTCGCGGGCGATCCGGTGCGGGGGGAGGCCGGTGAGCGTGCGCCCGCGGAACCTGACCCGACCTCCGTTCGGCGGCAGGAAGCCCGTGATCAGGCTGAAGCAGGTCGTCTTCCCGGCGCCGTTGGGCCCGATCAAGCCCGCGATCGTCCCCTCATCGACCGAGAAGCTGACCTCGTTGACGGCGGTGAGGCCGCCGAACCGCACAGTGAGAGCCTCGACCTCAAGCAGGGACACGGCCCACCCGGCCCTGACGTGTGCGTCGCCAGAGTCCTCGCAGCCCCTCCGGCAGGAAGACGATCGCGGCCATGAGGAACGCGCCGAAGATCACGAGCCGCGCCCGCTCCGCCACCCGCAGGTATTCGGGCACGAGCGTGAAGACGAGGGCCCCAAGGACCGTTCCCGCGATGCTGCCCTGGCCGCCCACGATCACCATGCTGACGACCGTCACCGTGTAGTAGAAGGAGAGCGCGGTCGGATCGACGAAGTGGACGTACCGCGCATAAATACTGCCCGCCGCGCCCGTGAAGATCATCCCGATCACGAAGGCGATCAGCTTGAAGCGGAACGTCGCGATCCCCGCTGCGGCCGCCAGCTCCTCGTTCTCGCGAATGGCGAGAAAGGCGTGGCCCACGGTGGAGGCGAGGAGCCTTTGAGTCACGAGAATCGCCACGCCGATCAACACCAGTACCACGTAGTAGTACCCGAGCTCGGTATGAATGGGGAACGGGCCCAGGCGGAGGTGGGGAATGTCCGGCAGCCCCATCGGTCCCCGCGTGACCGAGGTCCAGTTCAACACGATGAGGCGCAGGATCTCCGCGAAGCCAAACGTGACGATGGCAAAGTAGGGGCCCTTGAGCCGCAGCGACGGCGCGCCGATGAGGACTCCGAAGAAGCCGGTGACGACCGCGGCCAGCAGCAGATCAATGGGGAACGGCACGCCGAAGTTCCGCGTGAGGAGCGCCGTCGTGTAGGCGCCGATGCCGAAGAACGCCGCGTGACCGAGCGAGAGCTCTCCGAGATAGCCGAGTACGAGGTCGAATCCGAGCGCCATCAAGACGAAGAGGCCCGCCAGGACCAGCACGTGGCGGTGATACGGTCCCGACAGGAGTAGGGGCAGCGCGACCGCCGCGGCGGCAGCGCCCACGCCCGCGGCCGTCCTCGCCGTCGGCATCGGACTCAGGCGCCCCGCCCGAACAGCCCCTGCGGGCTGTACAGCAGCACAACAATCAGGATCGCGTAGCCGATGCCGTCCTTGTAGCTCGCGCCCCCGGGCAGGAACCCGGCGCCGAGGCTTTCTGCTACGCCAAGTATGATGCCGCCGAGCACGGCGCCGGGGAGGTTACCCATGCCGCCCATGACGACGACACAGAAGGCCTTGACCACGGCCCACTCGCCCATGGTTGGCTCGATTGTGAACATTGCGCCGAGGAGTCCGCCTGCCACACCCGCGATACCGGTGCCGACGGCGAAGGTGATCGCATACACGCGGTCGACGGGAATGCCCATCAAGGCCGCGGCGTCGCGGTTGCCGGCCACCGCGCGCATCGCCATGCCCCACCGCGTCCGCCGAATGAACCACGTCAGCGCGATGATGAGCGCGGCTCCCACCGCGAGCACGGCGAGACGGAGAAACGTGATGACGACGCCTCCGAGGACGACGGGCCGCCCGCCCCACGCCAGCTCGATCTCGCGAGGGTCCGGTCCCCACAGGAGCAGCGCTCCGTTCTGGAGGAAGATCGAGAGGCCGAGCGTCGAAAGCACGACCGTGAACATGTGACGGCCCTTGAGCGGCCGCACCGTGAGTCGCTCGGCGAGCCATCCCACGGCGGCGGAGCCGACGATGGTTAGCGCGAGCGCAACGAAATAGTCGAGACCGAGTCCGATCGTGAGATTGTAGGTCAGGAAGGCGCCGAGCATGTAGAACTCGCCGTGGGCGAAGTTGATGACGCCGAGGATGCCGAACACGAGCGTGAGGCCGATGGCGATGAGCGCGTACACCATGCCGATGGTGACGCCGTTGACGACCTGCTGCAGGAAGACGGTCGTCACGCGTCGGGCGGGGACGACGTCACGCGAGGCCGAGATCGTTCATCGCGCGCCGGTAGGCGACGGCGACGGCGTCGAACTTCAGATGGAGCTCCTCGCCGAGGTCAAAGGGGACCTGCTCGGGGCGTTGCGACTCCACAATGTGGGAGTCCTGTCCGAAGATTACATCCTCGAACTCCTGGAATACGCGGTCGGACTGGTCGAGGTTGTAATTCTGGCCGATCAGGCAGTAGCCGCTGCAGCGCTCGGCCGTGATCGGCTGCGAGACGAAGAGATAAATCAGCTTCTCGCGCCCGCCCCAGTCCATGTGTACCACGATGGTATAGGGCAGGCGGAGCTCGTAGCGCGTGCGGCGAATGGAATTCTCACGCTGCTCGTTCGGGAAGACCGGATACTGCGACGTGCTCTTCGCTTCCGGACGCTGGAACTCGTAGTGGAGGACGTGTCCCTCGGTCCGCACCTCAGGCGCGACGACCTTCACGCGGCTCGGATCGCCGAGCAGCCCGGGATGCACCCATGGGAAGTGCGCGAGGTCGGTGAAGTTCTCGATCTGGCGTGAAGCCTCGCTCTCCCAAGTGTACGGACCGCAGAAGACGGTCTTCCAGCCTGCCGATTCGAGCTCGGGCAGATCGGGGATCGCCCAGCGCGGCTCGGCGAGCGCGACCCACACGAGGCCGTAGCGCTCCCGGCACTCGTACGCGGCCACGCACGCCTTGGCGGGGACGCGGGTCGGATCGTCGAGCTGGGGAATCGCGGTGCAGCGGCCGTCGACGGCGTAGCGCCAGCCATGGTAGGCGCACACGATCTCGTCGCCCGCGACCGATCCGAGCGAGAGCGCGGTGCCGCGATGGATACAGAGATCGCGGAACGCGTGGGGTGTGCCGCGGCTGTCACGCCAGATCACGAGACGCTCGCCGAGCAGCTCGGTGCGATACGGGGTGGTGCCGACGTCGCGCGCGTAGGCGGCTCCGTGCCAGCAGGCACGCAGTCGTTCCAGCCGGGAAGTCACTGCCGGAGCTTGCACCGTCTCCACAACTTCCTCCTTCGGCCGCGTGACACGTAGTATAGCGAGGCCAGGATACGGAGCGACAGGGGCAGCGTCAAGGGCCGCGTGACGGAAGATCCTCCGGGAGGCCGAGGCGTGTAAGACTCCCGGGGCGGTCCGAGCTTCATTGCGCGGCGTAGACCTCCACCTTGACGGGGGTGCAGTTGTACGCATTGCAGGGCACGAGGACGTCCAGAGGGCAGTTGGACAGGCCGACGATGCAGTCCATCTCCGCTCTGAACTCCACGTAGTCCCCGGGCCTCGACACCGGTTCGCCGATTACCCAGCGCCCCCGCGCGCAGTCATGGTGGTAATTCATGAAGAGGTCCATCGTGTCCGGGATGTCCTCGGGCAACAGGCCGTACGTCGCCACCGCCTTGCTGATGTTCTCGTGGCAGCCGTCGCGCGGCCCGACCCCGTACGATTCATAGAGGAAACGGTTGCACATCCGGTTGTGTGTGTCGTGGACGCCCTTTGGCTCCGGCGTCTCCTTCACGAAGGTCATCATCGGGCGGCACAGCGTCGACATGAGGGTGTCACCCTCGGTGAGTTTGTCGCGCGGGACGTATTCGGCGCCCGGTTTCGGCACATAGCGGGTCCGCGAATTGGAGGTGGACAGCTTTTCTCGCGGGTTGTCGGCGTTGAAGAGCGCCATGTCAACCACCTGCTGACCCTCGAGATCGATGACCCGAAGGCTCTGTCCTTTCTTCACGACAAGGCCGAACCCAAGCTTGGGAGGGATCACGTGGTCGAGAATGCGCTTCATCCGAGGACCTCCTACTTGCGCTACTTGGCGTTAGACGCGCGGGGCTTCGGTTGGAGAGCGCTCACTGTGGCTGCGCTTTCAGTCCCAGACTGATGGAGCGGACGCGTGACTTTCCTTCAACCTAGAGCGTGTACGTGACGACCGCGTGTCGATAAGGGTCCGGGCACCGGCCGGCTCCTCAGTTACGCGCTCTTCGTGCTATCCCTTTTCGTCGTTGCCAGACCATGGAAGTCGAGATCCTGCGCGCCGCCCAGGAGCCTCACCTCCACCTGGTCGCGTCCGCTCACCGCGCCTTCCAGTTCGGCTTGCGCTTCTCGGCGAAGGCGCGTGGTCCCTCGATGGTGTCCTCGGAACGCCGCATCCGCTCGGCTTCCGCGTAGCCGAGCTTGAGCGCGATGTCCAGGGGATGGCCGAGGCCCATCAGCGCCGCTTGCTTGCTGGCACGGATGGACAGGGGCGCGCACTCCAGGATCTCGTTGGCCCATTTGAGCGCGGTGGGCATGAGTTCGGCCAGGGGCACAACCTCGTTGACGACGCCGAGCCGGTGAGCCTCCTGGGCGGTCATGTGACGGCCCGTGAGGATGTAGCCCATGGCGATCTTGTGCGGGATCATGCGGGGAAGACGATGTACGCCGCCGGCTCCGGCCATCAACCCAACGCGGGGCTCGGGCAGACCGAGCCTCGCAGAGTCGACGGCCACGATGATGTCGCACGCCAACGCCATCTCGAACCCCCCGCCGAGGGCATAGCCGTTGACGGCAGCCAGGATCGGTTTCCAGCAGCTGGTGCGGTTGGCGAGGCCGCCGAATCCGCTCTCGGCCATGCGCACCATGTCCCGGCCGTGCTCGGCGGTGAACCGCAGGTCGTTGCCGGCCGAGAACGCCTTGTCGCCGGCACCGGTGAGGATGCCGACCCAGACGTCGGGATCGCGCTCGAAATCGTTCCAGATCTCGTGGAGCTCGAAGTTGGCCGGGGGGTGGAGCGCGTTCATCCGCTCGGGACGGTTGATGGTGACGATGGCGATGCGTCCCTGCTTCTGATAGGTCGCGAACTCGTAGGCCATTGATGTCACCGGTCCTTGAACGCGGGCTTGCGCTTCCCAGCGAATGCGGCCGCCGACTCGCGGAAGTCCTCGGTGAGGTGAAGTCCTCGGCCCTGGGTGTACAGACGGGGCTGGCGCTGCATCTCGTTGACGAACCAGCGCATGACCCGGACGTTCGCGCGTACCTGGCGGTCGAGCAGCCTCACCGACTTGACCGTCCGGTAGGTCGCCTGGTCGGCGAAGACGATGTCCAGCGTGAGCAGGAACGGCCCGGCATTCCTGCTCGTGACGAACTGGGCCACCTCGCCGATCGTGCGCTCGCCACGCCGCTCACGCCGCCGTCACGCCGCCGTCGACCGGCAGCGCTGCGCCGGTGATGAACGACGCCTCGTCGGAGAGGAGAAAGAGCGCCGCGTTGGCGATCTCCTCGGGCCGCCCGGTGCGGCCCAGCGGCACCGAGCCGTGGGCGCGCTTGTGCACCAGCTCCTCCGGGTCCATCCCGACGGTGGACTTCTGATCGGGCCGGGCTACGAACACGCGCAGCATCGGCGTGTCGGTGGGCCCAGGACAGACGGCATTGACGCGGATGTTGTCGCGCGCGAGCCGCAGTGCGAGGCTCTTGACGAAGCCCACCACGCCAAACTTGCACATCGAGTAGACCGGGCTGTACCCCGAGCCCACGAGCCCCGAGGTGGAGGCGGTGAAGAGCAGGCTGCCGCCGCCGCGGGCGCGCATCTCCGGGATCGCTGCCTCGGTCGTGATCAGCACCGTGCGGAGATTCAGGTTGATGGCCAGGTCGAAGGTGCTCATGTCGATGCCCTCGACCGCGGCCGGTCCGGGATGCCCGACGTGGTTCCAGACGAAGTCCAGACCTTTAAAGCGGCTGACCGTGTCCCACACGATGCGGCGTGAGTCTTCATCCTTCGACAGGTCGCCGACGATCCCGTGGGCCGTGCCGCCCGCCTCGGTGATCTCGCTCACCACTTGCTGGACGCCCGGGGCGTCCACGTCCACCACGGCGACCTGCGCACCCTCGCGGGCGAAGCGCAGGGCGCCGGCGCGGCCCATTCCGGAAGCAGCGGCGGTCACGATCCCGATCTTTCCGGCTAGGCGCATCGTCATCCCCCAGGAGGCGATCTGGGCCCCCTTCTAGACTGTCCGGACTCACGTTGGCGTGACGCGACGCCTGACGCCGCTCCGCCGCTTGATGTCCGCCGCGTGCGGCACGTCAGACGCGGGTCGGTTTCGGTCGACGCCCCACCAGTGACTCGGACCCGTCCGCCCCGTACTGCTCGCTGTGCACGCAGCCCGCCGGCATTTCGAAGATGTCGCCCACGCGGTACGTCCGCGACGTGCCATCCGTGGTGAGCGTGAGCTCGCCTGAGAGCACGAGCGCGCGGACGTCGAAGTCGTGGGAATGCGGCTGCGTGACCTTGCTGGGCGTCCCCTTGGACGTTCCGATCTCGTACCCGGCGTTCCTCAGACTTGCCTCGAACGCTACCGTGTCCATGTCCCGGTCCTCCATCATGCCTTCCCGCCGCCGCGTGCCAGCGAGACGATAACCTCGGCCAGTATCCCCAGTGCATGGTCTCGTGATTGGCGAAACATAGTACAGGTTGCGCGTTCCGGGCACCATCCCTCGATCTGCCTCATTAGAAATATTGTCGGCTCGGTAGGCAATGCCTCAAAAGGGGCGTACGAGGGCCAGGCCTGAGCCGAACACCACAATTCAACATCATCAGCACTCATCACAAGCTGCCCCTTATGGCGGTTTCCTCGACTGGACCGCCCACGGCCCAGAGGCTCCTTCGTGACAGCGGTCAGCCCAGGCGCAGACTTTCGGTCGACGCCCTGAAAGACCTACTTCTGGATCTCCGGTTTCCACCTGGGCTGACCTGGTCAGCCTCGGGGCCTTCGTGTCACAAACTCTGTCACAAGCCGAGTCCCGCTGAAACAAGAAGTGAAGTATGGCAGGTAGTTCCGTAACATGAGGCCCAGGATTAAAAATCCTGTGGCCCGGGAGGGCTGCCGGCCAGCTTTCAGCTCCCGAGCCGACCGGGAGTTACCGAAGTAGATGAGAACTCGATGTCGAACTCGTGGAGGAGCGCGCGGTACGTCTCGGTGAGGTATGGCTCGAAGCGCGCCATCCGCGCCAGAGCCGGACGCGCGCGAGCGGCGAGCCCACGACCAACCTCGTCCGCTTCGTCGAGGAGCGCCCCCGCGTCGAATCGCGTCGGCTGGCCGTGCTCGAACACGACGGCGCCGTTGACGATGACGCGCGTGACGGCAGCGCCCGACTCGCCGTACACGAGCTGCCAGACGGGGTCGTTCAGCGGAACGAACTCTGGCGAGCGCGCGTCCAGCATGACCAGGTCCGCCCGCTTGCCGTCCTCGATGGAGCCGACCTCGCGGTGCAGACCGAGCGCGCGCGCCCCTCCGATCGTGGCCATGCGAAACGCCTCGCGCGACCCGATCCATCGCGCGCCGTCGCGCTCGCTGAGCCGATGGACCAGCGCGGCGAGCTTCATCACCTCGAACAGTGAGGTCGTCGAGCCGCAGTTCGGGCCGTCCGATCCGATGCCGACGGCAATGCCACGCCGCAGCAGTTGGGGCACGCGCGCGATCCCGCTGCCGAGGTAAAGATTGCTCAGGGGATTGTGTGAGATCGAGGCACCGTGCTCAGCCAGCAGGTCCAGATCGCGGTCGTCGAGCCAGACCGCGTGCGCGCCGGAGAATCGCTCGCTCAGGAGACCGAGCGCCCCGATGTGTTCGACCATACTACGCCCGTACAGGCGCCGCGCCGTGACCGCCTGCGGTCGCGTCTCGAGCAGATGCGTGTGGACCGGGAGGCGATGCGTCGCCGACGCCTCGGCGACGAGCGTCAGCATCTCGTCGGAACAACCGAACGGCGCCCACGGGCTGAGGCACACCGAGACGCGGCCCTCCGCGCCGTGCCAGCGGCGAGCGATCGCGAGGCAGCGCTCCACCAGCTCGCGTCCGGGCGGCGACGGCGCCGCGCCCAGCACCTCGGCGCGCAGCGCGTCGGGCAGGCGCTCGATGTACCCGGGCATCGTGTCGCTAAAGGGACGATCGGACACCATGGGCCCGACGACGGCCCGGACGCCGCCGTCGATGAGCGCGCGGATCGCGGGCACGGTCGCATCGATACCCTGGGCGCCGTTCTCCAGCACCGTCGTCGTGCCGTTGCGCAGCATGCGCAACACGCCGAGCATGGTCGCCACCCAGGTGTCCCGCTCCGTCCAGCCGTCAGTGCAGGCGCCCAGGAACGGCCGTCGGACGTCGAGCGGAAGGCGGTCGATCAGGCCCGGAATCACCGTGCCATAGAAGTGCGAGTGCGCGTCGACAAGGCCAGGGATGACGAGCGCGCGCGCCGCGTCGATGACCTTGTCGCCCGTCGCGCTCTCCACCCGCCCGGCATCGGAGCCCCATGCGACGCGCGCGATGCGGTCGCCTTCGACAACGATCGTTGCGCGCTCGGCACGGACATCGTCGCCCGCCGGCGTGACGACCATCCCATCGCGGATCACCAACGCCATCGTCAGGTCCGCCCGGCCGCCGGCCCGGCGACCATCGTGCCAGCGACCCCACGCCCGCCTTGCACGACGAGGTTCAACCGCTTGCGGTCCTGGAGAACGCGGATATCGTCGAGCGGATCACCGTCGACGACGAGCAGGTCCGCGAACGCGCCGGGCGTGAGCGCTCCCACCACCCCCTCGCGGTGAATCGCGCGCGCCGCCACCCCGGTGGCCGCCCCGATCGCCTCGTGCGGGCTCATGCCCTCCCGCACCATGAACTCGAGCTCGCGCGCGTTGGTCCCGTGCTCGTACCGGTTGCCGATGTCACCGCCGGCCGCGATCGGGATCTCCGCTTCGCGCGCCCGGCGGAAGCTGTCGAGCCACAGCGGCTTATTGACATCCATCTCCTCGCGCTGCTTGGGCGCGAGGTTCAACGTCGCGCCGAGCTCGATGACGCTGTAGAGCGTCGACAGTGTAGGCACCAGCACCGTCCGGCTCGAGCGGAACAGCGCGAGGGCCTCTTCGTCCATCCGGGTACCGTGCTCGACGGTGTCGGCCCCGGCACGCAGCGCGAATTTCACAGCCTCGTACGACTGGCAGTGGACGGCAACCGTGCGGCCCCAGCGGTGCGCCTCGTGGACCGCCATCGTAATCTCGTCCTCGTTCAGGGTCGTCATCCACGTGTGCGCGTGCGGGCTGCCCTCGGCGCCGCTGGCCCCGAGCTTGATGTTGTCGACGCCGTTGCGGATCTGCTGCCGGATCGCCTTGAGGATCTCCTGTGGACCGTCGACGCGAAGGCCGAAACCGCAGCACGTCTCCCACGGGATCGGCAGCGTGTCGGCGAGCCCGCTCGTCGAATGCAGCACGCGGCCGCTTGCCACCACCCGAGGGCCGCGGATCCGTCCCTCACCGACCGCATCGCGGACGGCGACCGCGACATTGCCGATCGTGCCAAGGTCCCGCACGGTGGTGTAACCGGCGTCGAGGATCTTCGACGCGTTGAGCACCGCGTTGATCGCCGCCGTCTCCACCGTGCACCGGTCGATGTCCTCGAGTTTCCGGAATCCGGAGTAGATGAGATGCGCGTGGCAGTCGATCAGTCCCGGCATCAGCGTCTTCCCGGCCACGTCCAGTCGGGGCGGTTCGTGGGTCCGCACCGGGCCGAGGTCAGCCATGGCGCCGACTCGCACGATCCGGCCGTTCTCAACAAGAACGAAGCCGCTCTCGATCGGCGCATGGTCCAACCCATCGATCACCCGGGCGTTGACGAAGCAGACGGAATCTCCAGTTAGCGGCGTCACGCCTGCCCTCCGAGCACCTGCTCGAACACTCGCAGCAGGTTGTCGCCGAGGATCGCGCGGGCCGCCTTGTCGTCGTAGCCTCGCGCGACGAGCCCGCGCGTGATGTTGAGGCACTTCGCCAGCGAATCGAACTCCGGAGGGTAGTGAAATTCCAGCGACTGCGCCTCTGTCCCGGTCCACAGCGTCTTGTACACGTCGACGGGCCACTGCTCCATGCAGTCCGGACCGAGGCCGACGTGCTCGGGACCCACGAGGCGCACGAAGTGATCGATGTGATCGAGGAGCTGGTCGAGCGTCGCCGTGTTGGAGCCCGAGATGAACATATTCAACATGTGGACGCCGATCACGCCGCCGCGCTGAGCCAGCGCACGCGCCAGGTCGTCGGTCAGGTTACGCGGGTGCGCGCAGAGCGCGCGTGCGTTGGAATGCGAGGCGATGATCGGCATCGTCGAGGTCTCGATGGCATCGCGGGTGCCCTCGTCACTCATGTGCGAGGCGTCGATCACGATGCCCAGGCGATTGAGCTCGGCGACCGCCGCCTTGCCGAACGTCGTCAGGCCGCCGCCGGCGCCGACGGAGACACCGTCGCCGAGGAGGTTGCGCCCGTTCCAGGTGAGCCCAATCGATCGGATGCCGAGCCGGTGGAACATCCGCAGGATGCCGAGGTCGTCGTCCACCGGCATGGCGCCCTCGAAACCGAAGACGACCGCCACCTTCCCCGCCAGCTCCGCCCGGCGGAAGTCGCCCGCCTCGAGTACGAGCTGCCAGTCCGGCGTCTCCTCGAGCTCGGAGTACCAGTAATCGAGCGCCTGCAGGGCGAACTTGGTGGGCTGCAGCGGCCGGATGTTGCGAAAGGCGAAGGTCGAGAAGTATGGCGTATCGCCGGCCACGTGCTCGCAGACCGCCTTGACGCCGCCCGCCCGCAGGAGCGGCAGTTGTCGGCGTCCTGCCACGCCCTTCTCTCCGCGGCTGCGGCCTTCGCTGACGCCCGCAATGAAATCGGTGTGGGCCGCGAACACGAACGCCTCCGCGTGGAGCAACCGCGCGCGCTCTTCCTCGGCCGCTGACAATGTCCGCATGGGTCGCCTCGTCGCGAGGGAGCGGTCAGTGGGTGGGTGCGTACCGCCCGGCGAGCCGCTGGATGAGCGTCTGGAAGATCCTGTCCGCGAGGTAGCCGAGGGTGCCGAGGGTGATAATGCCCACGAAGACCACGTCGGTCTGGAACCACAGTCGCGAGTTGATGATCAGATAGCCGAGCCCGGTGTCGGCGGCGATCATCTCGGCCGCGACCACCGTCGTGAACGACAGCCCCATGCCCACGCGCATGCCCGTGAAGATGCCGTGCAGACTCGCGGGCAGCATGACGAGCCGGAACAGCTGCCAGCGCGTGGCGCCGAGGCTCTGCGCCGCCCGGATCTTGTTCCGGGGCACGCTGAGGACCGCCGCCAGCGTGTTGAGCAGCACGATGAACGTCGTCGTGTAGGTGATGAGGAAGAGCTTCGAGCCCTCGCCGATGCCGAACCAGATGAGCGCAGGCGAGAGGAGCGAGATGGACGGGACGAAGCGCCCGAACTGGATGAACGGGTCGAGGCTGCGCCGCGCCAGCCGTACGGCTCCCATCAGCAGCCCGAGGCCGGCGCCGATCGTGCAGCCGAGCACGAACCCCGCGAAGATCCGTCGCAGGCTGACGATGCTGTCCTTCAGGAGCCGGCCCGAGACGATCTCGCCGACCAGTGCCTTGCCGACCATGACCGGCGTCGGGAATAGCACGGGGGGGAAGAAGGTGGCGCTCACGACCTGCCAGACGAGCAGCAGGGCACACACGGACAGCACCGGCACGAGCACGGCCGGGAGGCCGAGGCGGCGCCGGGTCACCGGAGTCTTGGCCGGTGCCTCCGCCACCTTCTCCGCCGAGGCCACGCTCACCGCAGCGCTCCGGCCCGGCGCACTTCCTCGCTGACCATATCGGCAAGTCGCTCGTAGAGCGCGCCAACGGCCGGATCGCTCCGCCGGCGCGGGCGCGTCAGATCGACGGGCACGATCGTCTTCATGCGCGCCTCGGGGCCCGCCGTCATGAGGCCGACGCGGTTGGCGAGCACGATCGACTCGCTGATGTCGTGCGTGATGAAGAGCACCGTCCGCCCGGTCTGCTGCCAGATGCCGATGAGCTCGTCCTGCAGGGTACTGCGCGTCTGCGCGTCGAGGGCCGCGAACGGCTCGTCCATCAGGAGGATCGGGGACTCGCACACGAGGGCGCGTGCAATCTGGATCCGCTGCTTCATGCCTCCCGAGAGCTGGCTCGGGTACTTGTGCCCCTGCCCGCGCAGGCCGACGAGGTCGAGGTAGCGCTCGGCGGTGGCGCGGCGGCGCCTTGGCTCGACCCCCGCGAGCCGGAGGCCGAACTCCACGTTCTCGACAGCGGTCAGCCACGTGTAGAGCGAATCGTCGCCCTGGAAGACGACGGTGCGCTCCACGCCGGGCACTGTCACCGGCCGCCCGTCGACCCGGATGGCTCCCGCCGTCGGCTGCTCGAATCCGGCGAGCAGGTTGAGCACGGTGGTCTTGCCGCAGCCGCTCGGCCCGAGCAGGCAGAAGAACTCGCCGCGCTCGATCGCCAGCGACAGGCCGGCGAGCACGAGGGGGTGCTCGCCGGCCCACCCCGGGAAGCCGAAGTCGATGTCGCCGAACTGGATGTACGCCGCCAGGGCTTACAGGTCCGTCTGCCCCGGCGCGACCGCCTTGAGCGGCGCGGCGTCCACCAGCTCGCTCCAGAACTTGTCGATATCCGGAATGTTGAAGCCGCCCTTGCCGACGATCCAGCGCGTGCTCGCCTTGTACTCGTTAATGCTGGCGCGCTTGAGCTCCACCACGTAGTTGAGCGGCGCCATCTGCTTCTTCATCTCCTCCGGCGCGATCCGGAACGCCTTGCCGGCGATGGCCGCCGCCTCGTCCGGCTGCTCCTTGATGAACTTGATGGTATCCATCAGCGCGAGCAGCGACTTGCCGACGAGATCAGGGTGGGCCTTGAGCGAGTTGGCGTTGAAGATCAGCGACTGCTTCTGGATGTAGACGTTGTCGTCACCAGAGTAGGCGATGACGCGTGCGCCCGGGACCACCTCGGGTCCTTTCGGCACCCAGTTGCCCCAGAGGAAGAAGGCGTCGATGTCGCCGCGGAACAGGGCGGGCGACGTCTCGGTGGGGTTGATGTTCTTCACAGTCACCTTGCTGATGTCGACCCCGTGCTTTTCGAAGTACTTGTACATGAAGTACTCGGCCGACGTCCGCACGGCGGTGCCGACGGTCTTGCCCTCGAGGTCCTTCGGCGTCTTGATGTTCTTCGACACCACCGCGCCCAGATCCTTGCCGGTCACGGTGAAGAGCGACACGAGGCTGATCTGGGCCCCCTTCGCGCGCGCGGGGACGAAGATGAACTCGGAGACCATACCCGCGTCGAGGCTACCGGCCACCATCGCCTCGAACGCCGGCGCGCCGCTCTCGAACATCTTGTATTCCGCGGGCACGCCGCGCTTCTCCATAAAACCCTTCTCCACGGCGATGACGAACGGGGCGAACGGAGCGCTGATGCCGATGCCGAACGTCAGTTTCTTGTCGGCAGAGCCCCCCGTCCCCACGAGCGCCAGCATCACGATGAGGGTTGTGAACACCACGAGTGCCTTCCGGCTCATTGGTCGAGTCCTCCCTATCAGGCGTCCGCCGGCGGGTCCGCGATCTCGGACAGCACGGGCAGCAGCGGGGCAATGTTCTCGTAGAACCGCAGGAGATGTGCGTGGAGCAGGTGCTGGACGGTCGTCAGATCGCGACGCCGTACCGTGCTGACGATGTGCTCGTGCTCGTCCAGGGCGCGGACGTTGCGCCCAAGCCGTGTGAACGCGAAGTGATGGGTCACGCGCTCGAGGGTCGTAGATCGGACGGGTGATGCCATGCAGGCAGGCTAGTCGGGTGCGCTCACGAGGTCAAGTGGGTGTACGAGCGACGTCGAGTGGCCTTCGAGCGTCGGCGAAGGTCATCGGTGGTTCCAACCGTCCCGTTACGCCCGGGGTGGAGCGCAAGGCCGGGGATGCTGCCCACCAACCGCTCGCAGGGATCCTCCGTGCCAAAGTTCAGGATCCAATTCCCCGCACCGTGAGCGCCGCCCTACCATCACCCGGCGTCTCTCGCCACACAACCCCTGGGTTGTCTGGGACAAGCCACGCGCCAGGTTGGGGATCTGTACACCCCCGGCTCCGTCACACGGTTCGTCACAACGGCTCGTCTCGCGGGCGCAGAACAGAATCCAATCAGATACTTGGAAGGCGACAGGCGCAGGAGTAGACGTCCTGTGCTCCCCTGAAGGGTGGGCTGATGTCAGGTCGACCAGAACAGGGAACCGACCGACGGCGCTGAGGAGTGAAAGACCTCGGTCCGTCAAAAACGTCGAGGACTAAAAATCCTGTTGCTCTACCGGCAAGCTCCCGACTGTTGGACGAGAATTGGAAGCATCGGCCTCTTTCACCTTCTGGCATTTCGCGTCTTTTGCTTCCGCGAGCGGGGCGTTCGGGAACCCCTGGAGCCTGCTTTCCGATCGACGCCGGCCATCGGAACGAGTTTGCCTTCCCTCCCCGAATAGGTCCGTCTTCCGAGCAACATGCCAAGGGTAAGCACTCGCATCCGAGCCCGGAGACAGTCGCGTTTGAAAATGTTCCTCCGCTGGTACTTCCACTTCCGATGCTTCCGATTCCATTCCTCAAAGAGTTTTGGCCACACGGGCTCACCAAGATGCTCTGCCACAAAGGCTGCGAGCTTGAGATGCCGTCGACCAAGGCCTCGAACTCGCCGCTGGAATAGTTCTCGGCGGTGTTGCCGGTAGCGCTCTGCCACCAAGTTCGGACTGGCAGTCGGATCCACGTCGAGAATGATGCGCGTGCAGGCAGGCCTGCTGGAAGAAGCCTCGGTCCTTACATGCACCAGGGGAATCGTGGGTACTTGATCAGTAAGGATGAAGAGAGTGGCCTGCATCGGAACCCATCCGAACTGACGAGCGAGCCTCTCACTCAATTCTCGAAGCTCCTCCAGTACACCACCGGTCCGCGTGATGAAGACCATCGGTGGCCGGCCTATGCGGGCACAGACGAGCATACGCGACGAGGCGCGAGCCGGATGCGCCTGAGTGATGCTCAATCCGGACTCGGTAAAGACCTCCCAGCGGTAAGGCACGCGCCGAACTTCATACCCAGAAGGAACCGCCACGTCCTGAAGCCAGACAGTCGGTTCCCCGTCGTTTGTTGCCTGTTCGGTCAACCAGTCCTCAACCCGTGCCAGTGGAAGCACCCGGCCTCCGAGAACATGGCCCCGAAAACTAACCACTCCTGTCTCCTTGCCGGCCTCGCGTGCGAGGAGGATGGCAAGTACCGTCTGGTGGTCGCTAGCCCTCTGGCGCTGGTCCGCGGTCAGCATTGCGGGGGGGCGGAGCAGTCTTCGTTCAAGACCAGCCGCCCGAGCGAGCGCCCAGCATTCGTCGGTGAACCAGTTGAGGTCCTTCTTCCCCTCCATCACAGCCGCGACCTTTTGCTCCGCGACCAGATAGTCCCAAATTCCGGGTGGGATTCCGTCGCTCCACCCAAGTGCGGCCTCGGCCTGTCGGCGGACCTCGTCTTCAGTGATCACTTTATTGCTCCTGTATGGAGATCACACCCGAAGTCTATGGCAGGTCTAAATTCTGAGCAAGCAGAGGGCGCGCAGGCGAAGTGACGCCGCCGTACCTCGAAGAAATAACTCTAGTCACTGAACGGAAAAGAGAAGAGGGAGAACGAATGAGAGACAAAATTGCTAACAGATCACACAAGAACAAACGGAGAATTGCTCACGCTTCAAAACGCTCGTCAGCTGGCGAAGAGCGTCACGCGGACAGCAACGTCAGCAGTGATGCGTTTGCCGTAGACCGTCCGGCGGCATCGTCGTCCGTCCAGGGGGCCATGGGAGACTGGCTCCGCCGCCTACCGTGGGACGCCTTCGCCACGCTGACACTCGCGGAACCCGTCCATCCCGAGCAAGCCGACAAGCGGTACATGAGGTGGATCGCGGCGCTCACCCGCCATCCTGCCCGCCGTGCCGCACATGGCTCAGTCATCTGGGCTCGCGGGACTGAACTGCAGAGGCGTGGGGTGATTCACTTTCACGCCCTCATTGCTGGGGTCGCACCGATTCCAGTCTTTGCCGCCTCCAAGCTCTGGGAGCAGATCGGTGGCGGTCACGCGCGCATCTACCCCTACACCTGGAGCCTCGGCGCCGCCTACTACTTCGGGAAAGACGGCGACGTCGACTTCAGCTCGACGTGGTTCGACGAATGAGCAGCAAACACGTCGGGCCTGCCGCAGCGGTGACGGGACCCACCACCACGCCTCCGAGCGTCACCACTGCCAGCACCCTGCCGAGGAACAACAGGCGATCGGCCGAATCGCTCCGGCCTCCGCGGCGTCTGCTCACGATTCTGGAGACGGCGGCGGTATTGTCCGTCTCCGTGCCTTCAGTCCGGCGGCTCATCGCAGCTGGCCACCTGCCCTGCGTCCGCTTCAACCGGCGCCTGCTCGTCGAAACCAAGGATCTCGACCGCTTCATCGAGAGATCCAGGCAGTCCGCATTCTGATGCAACCCACCATTCGTGCGTGCACATCACCAAGGACACGAAAGGACCAAGAACAGTGCTGAAGGTCGAGAAAGAGACCATCTTCCGCCTGAACAGCGCAGAGCCGGACGTCGCTATCTACTCCTGCCATCCGCATGTGTGGCGGCGTCTGGAGCGCAAAGGCTACAAGCCAGTGAAGAGTCACGTCAGAGCAGACCGGGAAATCGCACGGTCGTACCGTGTCCAGCGAAACTGTTTCCGCTTCGGGGTCCGTGCTGCAAATCAGCCCCGCCGGCCTGCTCCCACGGGGGCGTTCAGGTCAAAAAAGCCTGAGAAAACCACGCGAAAGTAGCTGCGACCGCGTAGAGGGGTAGGGGGAACTAGGCTTGGGCCTTCCGGATCTTCCAAACGTCGTCAATTTGGCCCGATTTTTGGCGGCGCGGCCGAACGCCATAGACGATGGCGCGGTGGCTGGCCGAACGTCAACCCGATGCGCAATCGGGAGAAAGAAGGAAGCGCTAAGACCACGACAAGGACAGCGGCGATGACATTGAAAAGAGTGTCCCTAAGAGAAAAAGGGAAGGGCAATCATGGACGACGCAGAAGACAGAGACCTCAATGACATGGATGAAACGGAAGACAGCGGGCTCGACGCTTTCAACATAGGCCAAAGGGCATTTGCGACCGTGGAAAGCGAGTGGAAATCTCTTCGCATCGATCGTCGTCTCGGCCGTGGTGATAGGCCTTCACAACATGACGCCGACGAGATCGCGCAGAGTGTTGCGAAGGGCCTCCTGCGCTACCTTTCGAATCGTCCGCCGGAGGACAGACACTCACTGGCAGGTGAACTCTTCCGCGGCATCTTTTTCCAACGTCTGGGTCCTGACATCAAGGATTGGGACCCCGAGAGACTAGACCCAATGCCACCCGGCAATGACTGAGTACCTGATCTGCTTGCGCAGATCGGCCCGCCCGAGACTCGCTGCGGATCACCTCCGCCGGCCTGCTCCTAAAGGGGCGTTTAGGGCAAAAAAGCACGGGAAAAGCGCACGGGAATAAGCCGACAGGGTAGAGGAGCTGGGGGAACTAGGGTTGGCCCTTCTAGCTTTCAAAAACGTTGCCAATTTGACCCGGTTTTCGGCGGCCTGAAAGGCCATGGACGATATCGAGGTGGCGCGCGGAACGTCAACGCGGTGCGCAGCCGGAGAAAGGAGGGAAGGCCGTAGTCAGGACAAGGAGAGCAACGATGACTGAAAGGAATGTTTCTCACGACGGAAGGAGAACAATCATGATCGAAGAGGAAGAGGAGTATAGATCTTCTAGAGAAGACAAAATTCCTGTGGAGTTAGATAACGTGAGCGGCCTTCTCGCCTTCCTGTGCCGTTTCAAGCTCGAGGTGGTGCCCGAGCCTGACTATTCGAAGCCGAAAAAGTACATCGAACGAGAGATCAAGGAGTTTGAGAGGGTATTTGCCGGACTTGACCCCGCCAAGCGGAACAAGGTTGCACGAGCACTCTTCGAGTGCGTGCTCTTGTTCAAGCTGGAGTTGATCAAGCCCGAGGACGGTCTTTGGGCAAGCCTAGCCGCCGCACAGCGGTGATCTTGACCTTCAGCGAGTGAAGCGGATTCTCGCAGGCTTAGTGTGAATCCGCGAGGGACCCCAGCTGTCACTGAGCTGGGGTCCCTCCATCCGATAGACACGAACCAATTCTGTTTGACGGACTTGCCGAGTATCGAGGCCTTACGGGGTCCGCATCGCCAGGCGCCTCATCGGTGCGCGAGGCCCGTACACGCGGGCAGTAGCCTCTAGATGAAGGTTCGGGCCCTGATAAATCGGTGCAACAAGCCAAAGGCCGGGACCCGTTAGGCCACCATTTTACTGGTGGACGGGTGTTTCAGTGTTTTAGTACTATCTAAGCAAGGAAGGAGGGCCACCCATATGGCAGGGCGACGGCGACTCTCGGGGGGCAAAACCCGAACGGCACGCTTTGGCGTTTATTTGGACCGTGCCACCAGGGAGCAATTGGTCATCCGGGCCATCAAGGAGGGCGTCTCAGCTACCGAGTTGGTCGAGCGGTTGATCAACAACTATCTCCGGAAGGGCCCGAAGGGGTAGCGATGGGCTCGGTTCGGCAGCGGGGCGCGACCAGTTGGCTGCTCGACTACTCTGGCCCGCATGGGCGGAGGGAGCGCTCCACGGTTCGTGCCTCAAGCAAAGCCGAAGCCGAACGCATCCTCAAGCAGCACGAAGGGGACGTCGCCCGGGGTCGCCCGCTCTTTGCCAGTGCCGAGAAGGTCACCTTCGAGGAGCTCACCGCGCTGGTCGTCCGCGACTACGAACTGAACGGGAAGCGGTCCGTCTGGAAAACCAAGAAGAACGTCGAGCGCCTGGCGGAGGTCTTCGGGGGGTGGCGGGCGGTCAACGTGACCGCGGCCACGGTCGGCACGTACATCGATAAGCGGCTCAAGGCCGGGTTCGCCCATGGGTCAATCAACCGGGAACTCTCGACGTTACGGCGGGCATTCAGGCTGGCGGTCAAGGCCAAGGTTCTGAGCGCCGACCACGTCCCGGCCATTGATCTCTTGAAAGAAGCCCCACCCCGAGCAGGATTCTTCGAGCCGGACCAATTCGAGGCAGTGCTCCGGTACCTTCGGCCTGAAGTCGTGCCCATCGCGAAGTTCGCGAATGAGACCGGATGGAGATTGCGCGAAATCATCACCCTCGAGTGGCGACAGGTCGACCTGAGTGCCGGGTCGGTCCGGCTCGACCCCGGGACGACCAAGAACAACGAGGGCCGGTTGGCCTATCTGTCCCCTGCCCTCTTGGAAAGCCTGCGGGCTCAGCATGCCGCCACCAAGCAACTCGAGAAAGAAAAAGGCGTCATCATCCCCTGGGTCTTCCATCGCAGAGGTCGGCGGATCTTGCGCTTCTTAGCCTCCTGGCAGACCGCCTGCCGGAAGGCCGGGGTACCCGGGATGCTCTTCCATGATCTCCGCCGCACGGCCGTCCGGAACATGGTCCGGGCTGGCGTCCCGGAACGTGTGGCCATGATGGTCTCCGGGCACAAGACCCGGTCAGTGTTCGAACGCTACAACATCGTCTCCGAGGGCGACCTCCGCGAGGCAGCCAAGCGTGTGGGGAACCTCCACGCACGCAATGGCCAGGACCACGAATCCCGCCAGACCAGCTTCTTGCCCATGAGCAGGTCGGGCAAGAACCCCGCGCATGGAGCCATCGACCACTAGTTCGCGTCCGCGCACCGCCACCCCCCAGACGACATCCCTGTGTGAGGTTCGTAGCATCGAGGATCGTTCCTCGTGACTCGCCCTTCGACGGACCTTCGCCGTGGTCCCTCGGAAGCACGATCCACGCGGCTGGAGGTCCACTTCGGTGACAACCTGGAGATCATCTCCAGGCTTCCGGATGCCTCATTCGATCTCATCTACATTGATCCACCCTTCAACACCGGCAAGACCCAGGCCCGGACGCAGATCCGGACGGTCCGTGACGAGGACGGTGACCGTGTAGGGTTCAAAGGTCAGCGCTACCGCACGGTTCATATAGGCACGAGGGCCTACGTGGACTCGTTCTCCGACTACCTCGGCTTTCTCGAGCCTCGTCTTGAACAGGCGCGCCGGTTGCTCACTCCGACCGGCTCGTTCTTCCTCCACATCGACTACCGGGAGGTCCACTACTGCAAGGTGCTCCTGGACCGCATCTTCGGGCGCACGTCGTTCATCAACGAGATCATCTGGGCCTACGACTACGGCGCCCGTGCGACCCGCCGATGGCCGGCCAAGCATGACAACATCCTCTGGTACGCGAAGGACCCCGCCCACTACACCTACCGCTACGACGACATCGATCGCATCCCCTACATGGCCCCGAGCTTGGTGGGCCCCGAGAAGGCCGCACGGGGCAAGACACCCACAGACACCTGGTGGCACACGATCGTCAGCCCTACGGGGAAGGAAAAGACGGGGTACCCGACCCAGAAGCCCCTCGGCATCCTCACCCGGATCGTGAAGGTTCACTCGAACCCTGGGGATCGGGTCTTGGACTTCTTCGCGGGAAGCGGCACGACGGGCGAGGCGGCCATTCGTCTGGGGCGTTCGGCGGTCCTAGTCGATAACAAGACCGCCGCAATCACTGTGATGGCGCACCGGTTCGCACCCTTCCCCAATGTTCGCTACTTCGGATGCGATCGGTTGAGGCTACCGCCGGGCCGGATGGACGCTCGGGGCACGGACAGACCTATCGCATGGACTCGGCCCCGTGGTTGACCGCACACCGGTGTCGTGCAGATCCATCGACAACGTGATCGAGAACCAATGGCGGGTGGGCCTCAAAGGAGGTCCATCCATGGAGGAGGAACAGGGCAGTGCTTCGTTTCAGCCGATGGAGCGCCTCATCGGCGACTGGCTCGCCGGGGCGCGGCTTCCGGAGGTGTTACGCGTCGTCCAACTGATCAAGGCCGAGCTGAGTCGGCGTGGGGTCGTGCTCAGCTGGTCCGTCTCACAAGTCGAAGTAGAAGGCCCCTGTCCGGCTGGCAAGCACGAAGCAGGGGCCTAGCAGGCAACCCACTCAACATGGCCCACCCGCCACTCCAACTTGTAGCACAGCTTGTTCTTCAGGGTGATCTCGTTCTGCCGGGTATTACTGCCGAGAGCTGTCCATGCGGTACCGACTGAAGCTTGCGATGTGGATTGTTCACCGTGAGCCCGGTCAGCCATCCCCTCGGCTGCTGAGTTCGCCCGAGGCCGTCGCCCTCCTCGCCCGCGATCTACTTCACACCGCGGACGACGATAAAGAGCATTTCTGGGCGATCTACCTCAATGCGCAGAACCACTACCTGCTGCACACCCTCGTCTCGACCGGGACGCTCTCTGCCTCCCTGGTCCATCCCCGAGAGGTTCTCGGTCCGGCGCTCCGGGAAGGGGCTGCCGCCCTGATCCTCGTCCACAATCATCCGTCCGGAGATCCCACCCCGTCACGTGAAGATCTTCGGTTGACCCGGCAGCTTGCCGACGGCGCTCGGCTGCTCGATCTCCGGCTCCACGATCACATCATTATCGGGAACGGGACCGAGCAGTGGGTCTCGCTCGCCCAGCGCGGTGGGCTATGACCAGGTCAGAGAGGATACGCTGGCGACACGCGGCTGGCCGGCAAGGCGAACCAGCCCGCCGCGCGCGTGCTTTACTTCCCTAACGCCTCCACACCGGCCTTGGCAACCTGCGCATCCTGCTCGGAGGTGGCGCCGGACACGCCGACCGCGCCGACGATCTTGCCGTCGACCGTGATGGGGATTCCGCCCTCGAGCGGGCTGGCGCCGGCCAGTCTCAGCAGC
>WNFC01007083.1_pt1 | contig 25924 bp, 24 predicted proteins | sample 5400541 | NCBI WGS metagenome assembly WNFC01 (sample SAMN13153342, study PRJNA577476) | soil metagenome | isolation source: 120 cm saprolite under Douglas fir tree site 2 hole 2 replicate 1 | place: USA:California | collected 2015-04-18 | reverse complement strand
CGAGACAAGGAGACCGTTCCATGAAGATCGGGATCATGATCGAAGGGCAGGAAGGGCTGACGTGGGAGCGCTGGTTTCGACTGGCGGATGCCGCCGAGAGCCTGGGGTACGAGTCTCTCTGCCGCTCGGATCACCTCACAGGCCTGGGGGGCGAATCCAGGCGGCCGTCACTCGAGACCTGGACGTCGCTGACGGCGCTGGCCACGCGTACCAAGCGCATCCGCTTCGGCCCCATGGTGTCGCCGCTCACCTTCTCTCACCCGGCAATTCTCGCCAAGATGGCGGCGGCGGTGGATACCTTGTCGGGCGGCCGCCTGGATCTCGGGCTCGGCGCAGGCTGGAACGAGCACGAGCACAAGATGTTCGGCCTGCCCTTCCCAACCCTCAAGGAAAGGCTCGACAGGCTCGAAGCGGGGGCGCGGCTCATCCGCTCGCTCGAGAAGGGCCAGCCGGTGACGCTCAAGCAGCCGCTCTTTCCCCTGGAGAAGGCCGAGAGCTTCCCCCTGCCTACGAACGGCCGCTACCGCATCGTCATCGGCGGGCGCGGAGAAAAGCGCACGCTCAAGATCGTCGCCGAGTTCGCGGACGAGTGGAATGTGACGCGCGTGGACATCCCCGGCTTCACCCAGAAACGGCAGGTGCTGGCCGAGCACTGCCGCGCCTTCGGCCGCGACCCCGAGGCGATTGCGCGCTCGCTCATGGTTCCCTGCGCGATCGGGCGCGACCCTGCGGAGGTCGCCAAGCGCATCGCCGGGGTCCGCGCCGTCTTCCCCGCCCTGCCCGCCGACGAGAGCGCGTGGCACGCGGCCTCCTTTCTGGCAGGACCGCCCGAGCGCATCGTCGCCGACCTCAAGGCCTGGAAACAGGCCGGGCTCCAGCGCGTACTGCTCCAAAGCCTCGACCAGGAGGACATCGCCGGCCTCGAGCTCTTCGCGCGCGAGGTCATGCCGAAGCTCTGAGGTCATGCGCGTGAGCTTGAATCCGCGCTCGCTCCCGCGCTACTCTAACGCCGCAGTTCCCACGAGGAGGTCGTACCCGTGACTCGCTCCGCGCGCCGATGGATCCGACTCGCCGGCCTGACCACCGCTCTCGCTTTCCTGGCGGCGCTCATCCTCGTCTTCATCACCGAGATCGAGGCAACCAAGGCGGGTCTGGGCTTCCTCCTCTGGGAGGCCTTCCAGCTCCTCGACACCAAGCAGGTGTTCGCGGGCGTGGTCACCTTCGGCCTGCTCGGCGTCGCTTCCACCTGGCTGCTCCAGTGGCTGGAACGTGTAGGCTGTCCTTGGATACAACGCTCGAACTGAAGGAGCGATCGATGGCTCAAGACCTTCCCGCGTACCTGGACCTGATCAAGCGCAGCAAGCCCGAGGAGATCGTCGTGATCTCGAAGGAGCTCGACCCCGCCTACGAGCTGACGGCGCTGGTGGTCAAGCTCGAGCGCGAGGCGCGCCGCCGGCCCGTGCTGATCTGCGAGCGCATGAAGGGCACGAAGTTCCCCGTGCTGACCAACCTGCACGCGAGCCGCTCCCGCCTCGCCCTTGCCATGGGTTCGCCTCCGGACCAGATGCTCGCGACGTACCTGCGCGCCATGGACAAGCCGATCGCGCCGAAGGTCGTCAAGACCGGCCCCTGCAAGGACGTGGTGCTCACCGGCGACAGGATCAACCTCTACGACCTGCCCCAGATCCTCCACCACGAGGGAGACGCGGGGGCCTATATCACCGCCGCGATCTCATTCGCCAAGGATCCCACGCGGGACATCTGGAACTGCGCCTACAACCGCCTGATGATCAAGGGACGGGATACCACGTCCATTCACCTGACGGCGGGCAAGCACCTCTGGGAGTTCCAGAGAATAGCCGAAGCGCGCGGGGAGCCGCTGGCGGTGGCCTTCGCCATCGGCGTGCATCCCGCGATCGCGCTCGGCGCGCTCGCCATCGGCTCGATCGACGAGGACGAGCGCGCCATCATGGGCGCGCTGCTGCGGGAGCCGCTCGAGCTGGTCAAATGCGAGACGTCGGACGTGCTGGCGCCGGCGCACGCGGAGATGATCATCGAGGCGGAGATCCTGCCCGGCGCGCGCACGGCCGAGGGGCCCTTCGGCGAGTTCACCGGCTACAGCCTGGGCGAGCGCCCGCGCGAGGTCGTCAACGTCAAGGCCATCACGCACCGCGCAGGCGCCTTCTTCCAGGACATCTCGGTCGCGCACCTCGACCACATGCTGCTCTCCACCATCCCGATGGAGGCCAACCTCTACCGCGCGGTGCGCGCCATGGTGCCCTCGGTCAAGGCCGTCCGCGTGCCCGGACCGTTCACCTGCTACGTCTCGATCGAGCAGCGGCTGCCGGGCCAGGCGAAGAACGCCATCCTCTCGGTGCTCGGCGCCGACCTCTACATGAAGCGCGTGGTCGTGGTGGACCAGGACGTGGACATCTTCGATGACCGGCAGATGACGTGGGCGATCGCCACGCGCTGCCAGCCCGACCGGGACATCAGCGTCATCACGCATGCCCGCGGCTCGGATCTCGATCCCTCGACCAAGGAGGACGGCTACACCGCCAAATGGGGCGTGGACGCGACGGCCAAGCCATCGCTCGCGGGCTACACGCCGCGTCACCGCGTGCCGTCCGAGGCCTGGAGGCGCATCAACCTGAAGGATTTCGGGCTTCAGTGACAGAGAGCTTCTCATCGCTGCTCGATGCGGTGGCGCGCCGCCGGACGGACGCCCCCGCCCTTCTCTGGGACGGCGGCGTGCTGACGTGGCGCGAGCTCGACCTGCGCGCGGGCGGGGCGGCGCGCCGGCTCTCCCGCCGCGGAGTCCGCGCGGGCGACACGGTCGCCCTCCTTCTTCCCAACGGCTGGGGCTTCGTCGCGGCGCTCTGGGGCGCGCTCAAGCTGGGCGCCACCGTGGTGCCGCTCAACCCGCTCCTCTCCACCGACGAGCGAGACAAGGTTTTGGCGCATCTCGAGCCCGCCCTGGTCGTCGACCAGCCCCTCGGTGACGAGGACGCCGTCTGGAACAGCGTGGACGGCAAGGCGCCCGCGCTCATCCTCTACACGTCGGGCAGCACCGGACGGCCCCGGGGCGCCGTCCTCTCCCACGCTGCGCTCCGCGCCGCCAACGAGTCATGGGCCGGGCCCGTCATGCGCCTCACCCCGCATGACGTCGTGCTCGCCGCCCTCCCGCTCGCCCATTCCTTCGGCCTCAACGGCGCGCTCCTGGCGCCGCTGCTGGCGGGCGCCTCCGTGGCCGTCAGCGAGCGCTTCACTCCCGAGGGCGCGCTACGCGACATCTCGCGCCACCGGGTCACGGTGTTCCCGGGCGTCGCAACCATGTTCCAGCGCATGCTCGCCCTGCCCGATCTTTCGGAGACGGCCTGCTCGACCCTGCGCCTCGCCGTGTCCGGTGCAGCGCCCTGCTCGTGGGAGCTGGCCGAGGCATGGCGGCGGCGGTCCGGGGTGAGAATCGTGCGCGGCTACGGCCTGACCGAGCTCTTCCGGCCGATCTCGTATCTGGCCGACGATCCGGCCGACCTCCCAGCCGAGCTGAATGCCGCGATCGGCAGGCCGGTGCCCGGCGTCGAGGTGCGCGTGGTCGATGAAGACGGCCGGGGGCTCGCAGCGGGCGAGACGGGCGAGCTCTGGATCCGTACGCCGGCCGCCATGGACGGCTATCTCCGCGCCGAAGAGGAGACCCGGGCCGTCATCCGGGACGGGTGGTTCAGGACCGGCGACCTGGGGACGGTCTCCGTCGAAGGGTTCGTGAGCGTCGTCGGCCGGAAAAAGGACCTGATCCTGCGCGGCGGCTACTCCGTCGTGCCGGGCGAAGTCGAGGCCGCTCTCCTGGATCACCCCGCCGTGGCGGAGGCCGCCGTGGTCGGCAAGCCCGACGCCCTCCTGGGAGAAGAGATCGCGGCCTTCGTCACCCTGCGCCCGGGCGCGAGCGCCGACGGGCCGGAGCTGGTCAGCTTCTGCCGCGAGCGGCTCGCGGCCTTCAAATACCCGCGCCGCGTATCCATCGTGGCCGAGCTGCCCAAGAGCGCCACGGGCAAGGTCCTCAAGTGGCGACTCGGGAGCCTTTGACACGCTCCCCCCTCCCGCGTAGACTCCCCGCAGTCTCCGCATTCCGACCTGAAAGGTGGGCCCAGAGTGGCGTCCAGCGAGGTTTTCTACAATCCGCTCATGCCGGAGTTCCACGCCAATCCCTATCCGTTCTACCGTCGCCTGCGGGAAGAGGATCCGGTTCACGCGAGCCCGCTCGGCATCTGGGTCCTGACCCGCTACGACGACGCGGTCATGGTGCTGCGCGACCCGCGCTTCGGCCGGGAGGGCATCGCCGAGCTGGCTGAAGCGCGCCTCGGGGCGGCCCGGGCCCGGCCCACGAACACCCGCGACATGCTCTTTCGCGACCCGCCCGACCACACGCGCCTGCGATCGCTGGTGAGCCGGGCCTTCACACCGCGGTCCGTGGAGGCCATGCGCCCGCACATCCAGGAGATCGTGGACGGCCTGCTGGACCGGCTGGAAGGCGCGCGCGGCATGGACGTGATCGAGGACCTGGCATATCCGCTGCCGGTGCGGGTCATCTGCGAGATGCTCGGCGTGCCGATCGCGGACCAGGAGATCTTCAGACAGTGGTCGGCGGACATCGCGCGAAGCCTGGACGCGGCCCTGCTGCCCGCCGACTCGGATGTGGTCACGCGCGGCCAGGAGTCGAGCGACGCGCTCAAGGAGTACTTCCGCTCGCTCATCGCCCTGCGACGCAAGGATCCCCAGCCGGACCTGCTCTCGGCCCTGATCGCCGCCGAGGAGCAGGGCGACAAGCTCAGCGAGGCGGAGCTCCTCTCCACCTGCGCGCTGCTGCTCATCGCCGGCCACGAGACCACCGTCAACCTGATCGGCAACGGTCTCCTCGCGCTGCTCCAGCATCCGGACCAGCTCCGCGCCCTCGCCGACGATCCCGCGCTGATCCAGACGGGCGTCGAGGAGCTCCTGCGCTACGACGGCCCCGTGCAGCGGACCTCCCGCATGACCATGGCGGACGTGGAGATCGGCGGCAAGCAGATTCCCAAGGGCCGCGTCGTGGTCGCGGCCATCGGCGCGGCCAACCGCGATCCCGCGTACTTCTCCGACCCCGAGCGCCTCGACATCACGCGGAAGGAAAATCGGCACATCGCCTTCGGCTTCGGCATTCACTTCTGCCTGGGCGCCCCTCTTGCCCGCATCGAGGGGCAGGTGGCCATCGGCACGCTCCTGCGCCGCATGCCGGCGCTCAAGCTCGTCTCCGACAAACCGGAGTGGCGCGAGTCCTCGGTGCTCCGCGGGCTCAAGACGCTTCCGGTGACATTCTGACCACATTGGGAGGACCGGACATGGACAAGCCTCTTGGCTCTCACGTCACCCGCCGCGACCTGCTCAAGCTCGGCGGCGCCGCGATCGCCGCGGGCGCCGCCGGCTCCGGCCTGGAGCTCTTCGATCCCGGCAAGGCGGAGGCGCAGGCGCCGAAACGGGGCGGCACCTTCCGCATGCGCTTCGCCCTTGCCCCCGTGCACTTCGATCCGCAGCAAACGGTGACCTTCACCACCATGCTGCCGCTGTCCTTCACCCACAGCCGGCTCGTCAAGGTCAAGGCCGGGTCGTCGGTGAAGCCCGGGACGCAGCCGCTCGAGCCTGACCTGGCCGAGTCCTGGATCCAGTCCAACGACACGACGTACATCTTCAAGCTCCGCCGGGGGGTGCGGTGGCATGCGAAGCCGCCGGTCAACGGTCGCGAGCTCACCGCCGACGACGTCAAGTACAGCTACGAGCGCTTCATGGGATCGACGAACCCGAACCGCGGTTTGCTCGAGCAGGTGGACAAGGTCGAGGTGGTGGACAAGTACACGGTCAAGTTCACGCTGAAGGAGCCCTTCGCCTGGTTCCTCGACGCGCTCGCCTCGACCTCGACTTGGGTCGTCGCCAAGGAAGCGGTGGAGCAGTACGGCGACCTCAAGAGGCCCGAGAGCTGCGTCGGCACCGGACCTTTCATGCTCGAGCGCTACGAGCCGAATCTCAAGCTGACCTACGTGCGGAACCCGAACTACTTCATCCCGGGGCTGCCCCATGTCGATGGCGTGGACGTGTCGATCGAGACCGACCCGGCATCAGCGTTCGCGGGCTGGCTGGCCGGCAGATACGATTTCGCCCCCGAGTTCGGGATGGTCGTGCGCCGGAGCGACCTCGACACGGCCAAGCAGCGCAAGCCCGGACTGCAGACCCAGGACTACATCGTGGGCTTCGGTGGCATTTCCTGGGTTCATGTCGACCAGGAGCCGTTCAAGGACGTGCGGGTGCGCCGCGCCATCGCGATCGCCACCAACTGGAAGGAAGTGCTCGAGACGAGCTCATGGTCCCAGGGGCATGGGGTGCCGAACCCGGCCGTTCCCGCCGCGTTCAAGGACTGGTCCATCCCAATCGATCAGCTGCCTCCGGAGGGGCGGAAACTCTACGACTTCGACCCCCGTGAGGCCAGGCGGCTCCTGACCGAAGCCGGCCTTGGGAGCGGGCTCAAGACCAGCGTTGAGACGACGGCCGGCTACGGCCCGGACTTCATCGACGCGGTGCAGGTGACGCTCGCCGGCTGGAAGAAGGGCGGGATCGAGGCGGAGCTCAAGCTCAAGGAGTACGGCGCCTTCATCTCGAGCACCATCTTCGGCAAGTTCGACAAGATGGGCACCGGCCTCTTCGGCGCCTGGACCGACCCCGACAGCTATCTCTACCGCTATTTCATCCCGGGACAGCCGCTCAACGCCCAGGGCGTCAACGATCCCAAGCTCACCGACATGATCCGGCTCCAGCGCCGCACCTTCAACGTGGCCAAGCGCCGCGAGATCATCTACGACATCCAGCGTTACGTGTCCCAGCACGTTTGGGGCCTCTACGGCCCGTCAGTCAATGCCGTCGCCGCGTGGGAGCCGTATGTCAAGAACTTCGGGCCGAACATCGGCTTCGACTACGGCGGCCGCTTGATGGTCTCCTGGCTCGATCGCTGACGACAGGGTCCGGGAGGTAGCGCGTGAAGCTCAAGGACAAGGTCGCCCTCGTCACGGGCGCGGGCTCCGGCATCGGCCGGGCGATCGCGACGCTCGTCTCCCAGGAAGGCGCGCACGTCGTCGTGAACGACCTGAGCGAGAAGGCCGCCCGGGAGACCGTGGAGGTCCTCGGTGCGGCGGGATCGGGCGCCCGCGCGATCCGGGCCGACGTGGCCGACAGCGCGCAGGTCAAGGCCATGTTCGCCGAGATCGAGCGCGAGTTCGGCTCGCTCGACGTCCTCGTCAACAACGCGGGCATCGCCGGGACCTCCGCGGCCGACCGCGACAAGCTCCGCGAGCGGGCCGACACGCGCATCATGGAGCTGGTGAGCGGCGAGGGCATCCGGACCCATCTGGACGTCACACAGGAGATGACGGACGAGGCCTGGCACCAGATGATCGCGGTGCACTTGAACGGCACCTTCTTCTGCACGCGGGAGGCGCTGCGCCTGATGAGCCGCCGCGACCAGGGGGCCATCATTAATATGTCGAGCGTGGCGGCGTGGGGAATCGAGGCCGTGCCGCACTACAGCGCGGCCAAGGCGGGGATCCTCGGCTTCACGCGCGCGGTCGCACGGGAGGTCGCCTCGCGGAAGATCCGGGTGAACGCGATCTGCCCCGGGTACATCGATACGCCCATGACGCAGCCGATGTCGGACCTGATGCGCAAAGCCGTCGTCGCCCGGACGCCGCTCGGCCGCTACGCCCTACCGAGCGAGGTGGCGCAGACGGCGCTCTTCCTCGCGTCGGACGACAGCTCCTTCTTCACCGGCCAGTGGCTCTCGCCGAACGGCGGTCTTTTGATCGCATGATCCAGAACGATTCTCACCAGCAACGACCACGGGAGTGACCATGGGAATGCTCGACGGAAAGACCGCAGTGGTGACCGGCGCCGGCCGCGGGATCGGCCGGGGCATCGCCCTCGCGCTGGCCAAGGCCGGGGCAAAAGTCGTCGTCAACGACCTCGGCACGGGGCTCGACGGCGAGGGCGTGGCCACGGGTCCGGCCGCCGCGGTCGTGGACGAGATCGGGAAGGCCGGCGGCACCGCCGCCCCCAACTACGGATCCGTCGCCGACTACAAGCAGGCGACGGAGATGGTCGAGCAGGCGGTCAAAGCGTGGGGCCGGATCGACATCCTCGTGAACGTGGCGGGCATCCTGCGCGATCGCATGATCTTCAACATGAGCAAGGAGGAGTGGGACGCGGTGCTCGCCGTCCATCTCGACGGCACCTTCTTCTGCACCCGAGCCGCCTCCATCGCGATGCGCGAGCAGAAGGCCGGCCGCATCATCAGCATGTCGTCCGTCTCGGCGCTCGGCGCGCCCGGCCAGCCCAACTACGCCGCGGCCAAGGCCGGCATCATCGGCCTGACCTGGTCCACAGCCAACGCCATGGCGAAGTACAACGTCACCGCCAACGCCATCATGCCGAGCGGCGCCACCCGCATGATCGACTCCACTCCGAGAGGCAAGAAGGTCTTCGAGGAAACAGGCAAATGGCCGAGCGAGCAGGCCGTCGGCACCGAGCGCGACCCGGACAACGTGGCGCCGCTCGTCGTCTTCCTCTCGAGCGACGCCGCGGCGCACGTCAACGGGCAGGTCTTTCACTCCTTCGGTTACGGCTACACGCTCCTGGCCCAGCCGCAGGCGATACGGCGCATCGACGCGGACCGTCGCCTGGACCCCGAGGAGCTCATCAAGCTCCTGCCCGAGACCTTCGGCCCGAGCATCCACGAGCCTCCGGGGACCAACTTCGGCCGGACGCTGCACGAGCGTCCCAAGAGCGAATGGAAGGATCTCGAGAAAGGCGTCCGCTTCTGGCAGTGGCCACGGGAGGACCGGTGAAGAACGTCCTCCTCGTCTGCCACGCCAACACTTGCCGCAGCGTGATGGCCCATGTCCTGCTCGAGAAGATGCTCGCCGAGCGCGATGCGGGCGGGCGCGTGCTGGTTCGGTCCGGAGGAATCGCGAACCACGCGCGCGACGGGATGATTCCCTCGCTCGACGCGCGCATCGTCCTCCGCGAGGACGGCATCCACCTCGCCGAGGACGCGATGGCCTCCACAGACCTCCGGCGGCACCGCGAGCTCATCGCCGACGCCCACCTGATCCTGACCATGACCGCCCAGCAGAACTGCCGGGACGAGATCAAGCGCTGCCTCGAGAAGGGCGTTGACCGGCTGATCGTGAGGCTGTCCGCGTCCTAGCTTCCCGTCGGCCGCGTGACACTGTGTCAGGGCCGCTGACGCGGGATCTGACGCTCCGATAACCACATCTCGGCGGAAGCCGCCGGATCTTCGCCAGCCATTTCCCACGGTTGCCCGCCTGCGGGCCCGAGCATAGCTGTGGCCCGGAAGTTGCTCCCTTGATCGGTCACGATGACACGCATGGTGGAACGCCCGCACCGAATCGGCAGCGCCGGATTCTCGCTCTCGGAACTTCTCGTATGCATCTCGATCCTCGGAGCCATGGCAACCGTCGCCCTCCCCACGGCGTGGACCTATCTTCCCGCCGCCGCGGCCAGCGGGGGAGCCCGGGAGATCCGCGCAATCCTGAGCCAGGCGCGCATGGTTGCCATCACCACGCGCCAGAACATCTGTGTCCAAACCGTGGCCGGCGGCTTCCAGCTCCTCCAGGGCACCTGCGCCGGCGCGGCGTGGGTCGGTCCCGACACGAGCGCCACGGGGGTGATCGCGCTCTCCAACGACATCACCCTCACCGGGCCGGCGGCCGTGTTCACGGCATTCGGAACCGCCAGCACATCGGGCATTCTCACCGTCTCCCACGGCAGCGGCAACTCGCTCACCGTGACGGTGCAGCCTTCCGGCCAGGTGACCATTCCATGATTGCGCTCCGCGGGTCCATGATTGCGCTCCGCGGGTCCGTGATTGCGCTCCGCGGGTCCGTGATTGCGCTCCGCGGGTCCGTGATTGCGCTCCGCGGGTCCATGATTGCGCTCCGCGGCTCCATGAACTTGCGCGACAGTCGAGGGTTCAGCCTGACCGAGCTCCTCGTCTCCTGTGGCGTTCTCGGCATGGTGCTGGCCGGGGTGGGCGGCGTCCTCGCAACGGGCGTCCAGGTCCACCAGGACGGCGACAGTCGCGCTCAGGCACAACAGGCCGCTCGAGCCGGCATGATCATGGAGGAGGACCTCAAGCTGACCGGTGCGGGCTTCCCGCCCGCCGCCGTGAAGATCACCGCGGCGACGCCAACCAGCGTCAGCTTCTGGGCCGATCTCACCGGCGCCTCGACGACGCTCACCGCCAACGCCAATGTCAACGACACGACGCTCAACGTCGTGAATGCCTCGGGTTTCGCGGCGGGCGACGTCGTCTATCTCATCAACACCGACCAGTTTTCGACTGTCACCGTGAGCTCCGCGGCCGGCACCGTGATCAATATCGGGGCCCCCGGGGTGCCGGTGGCCTATTCGCAGGGCGTTCAGGTGGGTCGACCCAAGCTCGTTCGCTTCGTCTGGGACAACGTCAACACCATCTTCAAGGACGCGGGGCTGGGCGCGGGACTCCAGCCGCTCGCCACGGGCGTGACGGCCTGCGCGCTGACCTATTTCGACGTCAACGATGTCGCCATCCCAGCCGTGAGCCTCGCAGGGAATCTGGGCAATATCCGGCGCCTGGTGGTGACGCTGACCGCGCAGTCGGCCGGCAACCAGGAGCAGCGTACCTTCAGCCTGACCTCGTCGGTCCGCCCGCGAAATCTTTGAGGGCGGGGAGGACACCCATGACATCCTTCTCGGGGCTTCGCCACCACTGCCTCTCCCAACGCGGCTCCGTCCTGCCCCTGGCCATGATCGCCATGCTGCTCTTCTCGGTTCTCGGGTTCACCCTCGTCGCCATGGGCACGACCGAGCTGACCATCTCCGGCAGCTGGAAACAGTACAGCGCCGCGTTCTACGGCGCCGAGGCCGGGATCGAGTCCGCCGTGGTCACACTGCGCGGCATCCTCGCCGGCACTCCGACGCCGACCAATGCAGACCTGGCCGCGATCACCGCGCCGACCCTGCCCGACCCCAAGCTCACCTTCACGGCCTTCTCGGTCACCCGCGTGGTGCCGAATCCGCCGTATTCATACCCCACCACCTTCACCACCGGCCCCTACGCGGGCTTCAGCGGCCAGGTGACGGACTATCTCATCACCTCTGAGGTTCGCGGCGACAACAGCACCAAGTCCCGGCTGACCCAGATCGTCCGCTACGTCCAGGTGCCGCTCTTCCAGTTCGGCGTCTTCTACGGCAAAGGTGTGGACCTCGAGATCGCGCCGGGCGCCAACATGACCTTCAACGGCCGCGTGCACGCGAACAGCAACCTCTACGTGGGCGCGGGGGCGAGCCTGGACTTCGACTCCACGATCACGGCGGCGGGCAGCGTCTTCCGGCGCATCAAGCGCGACAGCTCGGTTCCGTGGGGCAACAACCCACTGATCAAGGACTCGGGAGGCACGTACCAGCAGCTCAACTTCGACCACGACTACCAGCCGGGCTTCGGCAGTACCTGGACGCCCTCGGCGTGGCAGGCTCAGGCCGCGAGCACCTTCGGAAACACGGTGCGCGACCAGGCCATGGGCGTGGGGCAGATCGTTCCGCCCGTCCCTGCGCTCTTCTACGATCCCGTGGACCCGGACGTCGTCGCCCACCAGCTCATCGAGGTCGCGGACATGAGCGACGCGCCGGATCTGCGGGCGGCAAAGATGTACTCGAAGTCGGGGCTCCGGATCGTGGACGGCGCCGCGACCGACATGAGCGGCAACCCGGTCTCCTTGCCCGGGGGTGTCATCACGAACAAGAGCTTCTACGACATGCGCGAGCAGCGGACGATGAGCATCGTGCAGGTCGACGTGGGGCTCTTGCGGAGTACAGGCATCGCCCCCGCCAACGGCATCCTCTACGTCGCGACCACCGGCACGCCCGGAGCCGCGGTCAGGCTCGTCAACGGCTCCCAGCTGCCGTCGCAGGGGCTCACCGTGGTCTCCGAGAACCCGGTGTACATCCGCGGCGACTACAACACGGTGGCCAAGGTGCCGGCCGCGGTCTTGGCCGACGCGATCACCGTGCTCTCGAACAACTGGGCCGCGAACGGCAGCGACACCAAGGGGGCGCTGGGGACCAGCACGCGGCCCGCCACTGCGACCACGGTCAACGCCGCCTTCGCTCTCGGGCCCTCCGTGGAATCGAGTCTCAACAACGGTAACGGCCAGCTCGAGAACGACCTCCGATTCCTCGAGGACTGGAACGGGCAGAACCTGACCTACCGGGGCTCCATCGTCGACCTCTGGCACAGCCAGCAAGCGACCGGCTTGTGGCGCTGCTGCGGCACGGGCGGCACCCTCTACTACACGCCACCTACCCGCACCTGGAGCTACGACACCCTGTTCAACACGAACCCGCCGCCGGGCACGCCCCAGGGTGTTTTGATCCTGCGCGGCCCGTGGGCCCAAAAGTAGGGAGGCCGTGATGCGGCGGCCGCGCGGCAATCAGGCCGGCATGACCCTCATCGAGGTGATGCTGGCGGTGACGTTCCTCGCGGTGTCCCTGGTGGCGCTGCTGAGCATGCTCACGCGGGGCTCGATCAGCCTGGTGGCCGGCGGCGGCCAGTCCAAGGCGACGGCCTTCGCGCGGCAGAGGATGGAGCAGCTCAAGAACCAGCCTTTCGTCCCTGGACCGACCAACGGCAACGACACGCCCGAGCCGGGCATCACCCGCACGTGGACCATCACACCAACGGGGCCGACCGTCGCGCCCAACCGGCTCGCGACCATCCAGGTGGTCGTGCTCGTGAACCGCGCGACGGGCACGCTCGGCGCGCAGAACATCACGCTGACCACGATGCGCGCGGAGTAGCGGCGGGCCTCAGGCCTCGACCGGCAGCTGCTCGCCGGGCTGGTGCCATGTCGGCTCCTGCCCTCGCCGGAAGATCTTGATCCTCGCCGTGCCACGCGCCGTGACGATCCCGGCCTCCACGCGGGCGATGGCGCCCTCCTCGAGCCCCACCACCGGATTGGCGTTGACCACGTGGTACTCCCGGATCCGATCGTCGCGCGTCTCGCTGCCGGGCGCCATGGCGGGATCCGTCTCCTTGTAGTGCGGGTTGATATTGAAGGCGACCAGCCCCAGGGCGTCGAAACCCTCGAGGGCGACCACGTTCCAGTCGTTGGTGGTCAGTATCGTCGGCCCCGCGACATTGGAGCCCGCGCTCGCCCCGATATAGGGCGTGCCCGCCTCGACCCTCGCCCGGATGACGGGCAGGAGCCCGCTCTCACGCAGGCGCTTGAGGAGCGTGTACGTGTTGCCCCCTCCCATGAAGAGCGCCTCGGCGCGCGCGAGCACGAGCTGGGGGCGGTCGTTCCAGCGGAGATGGAGGAGCTCGAGCCCGGCGCCTTCGGGAGGCGGGGCGCCGAGCACGCTCGCGACGCGGGTGAAGTACGCGTCCTCGTCGTGGAGGCTGGCGGCGGTGACGAAGGCGACCCGGCGGCGTTCGCCCAGGAAGTCCAGGATGTAGTGGGCGACGCCGTCATGGCCGCCCTTGGGCGCCAGGTGCACGGCCGTCAGCCCCACGCGCAGGGCCCCGCGGATGTCCGAGTCCACGCTGTCGCCCACCATGGCCGCGTCGGCCGCCGCGAGCCTCATGCGATCCAGCGCCAGCTCGAACAGCGGGGGCTCCGGCTTCCCGACGACGAGCGGGCGCAGGCCCGCGGCGGCGGCCACCGCCTCCACGATGGCGCCGCACCCCGGGAGAAAGTCGTCGCCCTCCACCGGCAATCTCGGATCGAGATTGGGCGTGAGGAAGGCCGCCCCCCCCGCGACGGCCCGAGAGGCCGCCGTCAGCCGCGCGTAGGAAAAGTCGAAGTCGTTGCCCACGACGACGGCGCGCGCCTCGCGGTAGCGGTCCATGGGAACCAGGCTATGGCCGCCGTCCACGACCGCCGCCTCGAGCTCGGGGCCGCCGATGGCCAGCACCCGCGAGGTCGTGCCGACGTGCGTGTCGAGCACCCGGCCCAGGATCTCGAGCGGCGTCAGCACCTCGCTCACGCTCGCCTGGACGCCGAGGCGCTCGAGCTTGGCCTGCATGGTCGCCGCGCGGGCACGCGAGTTGTTGGTGAGAAACGTGAGCGCCCTGCCCTGGCTCCGGAGAAGGGCCAGCACTTCGCCTGCACCCGGCACCAGCACGTCGCCGGTCCACACGCAACCGTCGAGATCGAAGATGAAGCCGCGCATCTCGCGCAGCCCGCGCCGGGAACGGGTCACGGGCGGATACTACCATGCGGGCCGGCTCGCAAAGCCCGCCGCCGGCCCGAGGCGAGGAAAAACGTGCATCCTGCGCCGCTCCCGCGCTAGAGTCGAGCCATGGCAAGAGGTTCCAAGACGTATACGCTGAGGCGGGCGTCATCTGTCGTCTTTGCGCTGATCTCCGTCCTGCCGCTCCTCCTCTTCGCCTACACGCTCTACGCCCTCGACGTGCTCCATCACGTCACGGCGCAGATCGGGCTCGGCTCGGCGCTGGTCCTCTCCATGATCGGCTTCTACATCTACTCGGTCATGATGTCGCGACTGTCCGAGATTCTCCGAGACATCGAGGCCGAGGAGGACTCACCGACGACGACCAGAACGACCCAGGGGCCGGTGGTGACCATGGCCGTCGAGCCCGGCCCGAGCGGGCCCGTGGCGGCAAGTCACGCCGCAAGCGCGTCACGCCAGATCCCGGCCCCGCCCTCTGACCGGCCCAGCCCCTTCGCGGGCAAGGGCCGCTCGGCCACCGGCGGGCGCGGCGGGCTCGTCGTTCCCGGCATGGGCCGCATCACAGAGCTCAAGGGGACGGACGCAGGCGCGACGTCGGACCTGGATTCGATGTGGAGGGTCGAGGCCGAGCCACTCCTCGGCAAGCGCGTTCTCGTGGCGGTGCGCAACGCGACCGAACCTGTCAAGGGCATCATGAGCCAGGTCACCCAGGACGGCGTCATCATCGACCAGGACGGCACCAAGCTAGGCATCAGCTACACCCGCGTGTCCGCGATAGAAGCGGACACGACGCCGAACCCCGCCTAGCGCGCTCGAAGCGGCGCGCATGGGTCGGGTCGCTCGACTGGCGGATTCGACCAGACAATACGCCCGCCGATCCCCCCGCCCATTCCCCCGCCGATTCCCCCGCCGATCCCATTGTCCGGCGTTGCATGATCCGGCTTTCCCTCTCCCGCCTCTACCAGGTCCACGATCAGCTGCCGGGTGCCGGGCCGCAACGCTCCCACCTGGTCGGCCAGGCCCCCCGGCGCCTGATGCCCACGCCCCGCGATGACCACCACCTGCGGAACTCGTTCGAGAGCCATGATGATCTGCCGCGCCATGGTGACATTGCGCGCGTGCCAGGCGTCTACCATGCCGGGCACCGCGGCCGCCGGGAGCAGCCCGCAGTGGGCAGCCTCGATGTCGCGCGCGAGGCCCCGCTCGCGATCGGCATCCGGAGCCAGCCGCGAGACGAGCCTGCGTTGCTCGTCGGCAGGCAAGGCGGCCAGCCCTTCCTTGGAGATTCGGCGCACGACGGGCTGGCTCAAGTCGATCGCGATCACCGGCAGGCCGTAACGCCGAGCCAGGTCGAAGAGCGGCCGGTACATCTCGAAGTCGGGCCAGCCGCGCTCGCCCCACCCGAGGCGCTTGGCAAGCGCGGACCGGTCGGCGCTTTCGAGCATCGCCGCGTCCACCGCCTGCTGCTGGTCCTGGGCCAGCATCTCGAAGGCCAGAGCCGGCCGCGCGCCGTCGGCCAGCATGACTTCGAGCACGCGTATCTGGTCGAGGTGGTGGTGGGGATTATCGTGGGACTCGCCGAGATAGACGATGTCGGCGTGCACCGCGCGGGCCGCGACAAGGCGCGCCAGGGCGGCGGAATGGGCGTCGAGCCCCGGCGTCGTCGAGGCGCAGCCCGTCACCGCGGCATAGCCGCCCACGAGGAGCGCCGCGCCGAAGCGCCATGCGGTCGAAGCGCCCGTCACCCCTGGACCGGCAGAGGGACTATCAGGTCCGGAGCCTGCGGCGGAGGGCGTCCAGCCCGTGGCGATGGCGGGGGTTGCCGGGTTCCAGACGCACGGCTTTCTGCCAGGCGCCGAGCGCCTCGTCAGTGCGGCCGAGCCTCTCGAGCATCGCGCCCAGACGCGCATGGGCCTCGGCGTGGTCCGGCTTGATCCTGATGGCTTCGCGGTAGGCCGCTTCGCACTCGACGTGCTTGCCCTGCTTCTCGAGCGCCGCCCAGAGGTTGAAGTGGCTCTGCGCGTCAGCCGGACGAAGCCGGAGCGCCTCGCGGTACGCGCTCTCGGCTTCGGCATCGAGTCCCAGGGCCAATAGGACGCGGCCCATGCCCCGGTAGGAGCCGACCCGGTGGGGCTTGACGCGGATGGCTTCGCGAAATGTCTCAACGGCCTCGCCAAGACGTCCTTGCTCGCTCAGGAGCTCGCCCAGGTCGGCCCATGCCCGCGCGTAGGCGGGATTGAGCCTCACCGCCTCGCGAAACGCGGCCTCGGCTGCATCGTGGCGGCCCTGGAAGTAGAGCGCCATCCCCAGGCCTCGGCGGAGGGCGGCGCCTTCGGGCTTGAGCGTGAGCGCTTCACGGTAGGCCGTCTCCGACTCGGCGTAGCGCCCCTGGCGACCGAGGCCCAGCGCCAGGTTGGCCCAGGCCACGATGTCGTTGGGGCTCAGTTCTATGGCCTCGCGCAGGGCCGTCTCCGCCTCGGCGTGTCGCCCCTGGCGGCCGAGCGCGATGCCGAGATCCAGGTGGTGGTCGGGATTCCCGGGCGCCAGCCGCACCGCCTCGCGGAAGGCGGCCTCGGCATTGGCCTCGAGCCCCTGGGCTTCGAAAGCCACGCCCAGCTCGGCGTAGAGGTGGGCGTCGCCGGGACGCATCGCCAACGCGCGCGCATAGGCCTGCGCCTCCTGCTCCCAGTCGCCCTGACGCCGGCACACTGTCGCGAGACCCAGCCAGGCGGCGACATCGTCACCGTCAAGCCTCAAGGCATCGCCGAAGGCCGCCGCGGCCTCGGGCAGCCGGCCCAGTCTCTCGAGGACCAGCCCGAGCCACCGATGCCACTGTCCGCGGTGAGGCTCCAGACGAGTCGCCTCGCGCCACGCGCCGGCCGCCTCGCCGTACCGTCTGAGCCGCCACAGCGTGAGGCCCAGGCAGCCGTGGAGCCGGGCGAGACCGGGACGCTGGCGAATCGCTTCGCGGTAGCGCGTCGCCGCCTGGCTCCAGCGACGCGCGCGCCTCAGCGCGTCGGCCAGGTGGACGACGGTCCGAAGCCGCGTCGGCTCGATTGCGTGCGCTTCGGACAGGGCGCGGGTCGCGTCTTCGAGACGGCCCTGGGCCAGCAGAACCACGCCGAGCCCGTCATGCGCTATCGCGTGGCGCGGCGCGCGCGCGATGGCCTCGCGGAACGCGGCCTCGGCCTCGGCGAAGCGCTCTTGGCGGGCGAGCGCCTGGGCGAGGTTGACATGAGCGTCCGCCAGGGCCGGAGCGAGCTCGACGGCGCGGCGGAGCGCCTCTTCCTCGTCGGCCGCCTTGCCCTGCCGCCTGCACGCGAGCCCGAGACGGAGATGCGCCAGCGCGTGCTGCGGCCGGAGCCGCGCTGCCTCGCGGTAGGCGGCCTCGGCGTCGGCCCATAGCCGCTGCCGCTCGAGGGCCAAGCCGAGCTTGAAGTGTGCCTCGACCGTGCGCGGAGCGAGCGCGAGCACCGCGCGGAACGCCGTGGCGGCCTCGCCCCAGCGGTGCTGCTCGAGCAGGACCGCTCCCAGATCCACGTGCGCGGCCGGCGAGCGCGGCCAGAGCCGCGCCACCTCGCGGAATTCCGCCTCCGCCTCGTCCGTGCGGCGCTGGCGTCGGAGCGCCGCGCCGAGAGCGGCACGCAGCTGGGCGTGGCGGGGATTGGCGGCAAGCGCGGCGCGACAGATGGCCTCGGCGTCCGCCAAGCGGCCACCGGCAAGCGCGCGCGCGGCTGCGGTGAGCACGGCCGCGTCGGGCGCGCTCCCGGGAGCGACGCGCTCAGAGCGCGATGGGCTCATCCACGTAGACCGTGTACGTCCGCGGTTTGCCGCGGGCAGCGTCGGCCGGGTCGACGTACATCATGGAGCTCTTGCCGCGGATTTCCACCGGCAGCACCGAGACCCGGATGAACGAGGTGTCCTCGTCCTGCGCGGCTATGGCCTGCACCGGCTCCCTGCCGCTCTCGAACCACGCGTCCCACGGGCGCATGGCCCGCGCCGTTCCCTCGCCCACCGTCACGTCGAGGCGCCCGCGCAGGAGACAGCGGATGCCACCTCCCCAGTGCCGGTGCGGCAACGCGATCCCGCCGCGGTCGAAGTCCACGCGATCGCAGCGCAAGAGCCACGACTTGCGAGGATCCAGCGCCATCGGGTGCTCGAGCAGCACCCGGCCACCCGCGGGAGGCGGAGGCTGGCGGACCAGCTCGAAGCGGAGCACGCGGGCACCCGAGGCCCCGGCGACGGCGGCGCCGGGCTGGGCGGCGAAGCGCGCGCGGCCCGACTCGAGCGGGGAGGCCGCGGCCCCTTCGCCTTCGACATGGATGTCGCCCGCGGCCAGGTAGAGCACGCCCCCGGCCGAGCCGAGCGCGGGCTTGTAGCGGACGCCAGGGGCGAGCGTGTCTTCGATCAGCCGAAGCGAAAAAGGCAGGGCACGGCCTCCGGTCTTGCGAGAGTGAGCCTCAGGCCATTATACGAGAGTTGACACGGCCGCCGGGACGCCCGTAGGGTTGCCCGGTGACGGGCGCGGCATTGGCACTGGTGCTGGGCGCGGCGGTCATTCACGCGACGTGGAACGCGATGGCCAAGGGCGCGCGCGACCCGATGGCCATGCTGTGGTGGGCGGGCGTGCTCTCCTCGCTGTTCCTGGCGCCGCCGGCGCTCTACGTGCTGGCGAGAGACGGCGTCTCGCCGGGCGCCCTGCCCTTCGTCGCGGCCACGGTCACTCTCCACAGCGTGTACTTCTTCGTCCTCGGCAAGGCGTACCAGACGGGCGACTTCTCGCTCGTGTACCCGATGGCGCGCGGCCTCGGCGTGGCCCTGGTGCCGGCCGGCGCCTTCTACTTCTTCGACGAGCGGCTCTCGGCCCTCGGTATCCTGGGCATCGCGCTGATCCTCGCGGGGATCTTCGCCCTCCACTGGCGCCGCGGCGCCTGGAGAGAAGACGCGCTCTTCAAGCCCGGCACCGGATGGGCCGTCGCCACGGGACTCTGCATCGCCTCCTACTCCCTGGTCGACAAGGTAGGCGTGTCGCACATCAACCCCCTGCCCTATCTCTGGGCGATGATGGTCGGCTGCTGCTTCTCTCTCCTGCCGCCCGTGCTGGCGCGGCGCGGCTCACTCGCACGCGAGTGGCGCGAGAACCGGGTTGCGGTCCTGCTGTCCGGCGTGCTGAGCCCAGGCGGCTATCTCCTCGTGCTCTTCGCCTTCCGGCTTTCCAAGGCGGGCTACGTCGTGGCGGGGCGCGAGGTGTCCATCGTCATCTCGGCGCTGATCGGAAGCCTCCTGCTCAAGGAGGGCGCCCTCGGCCGGCGCCTGCTCGGCGCCGCCATCGTAGCCGCCGGCGTGGTCTGCGTCGCCCTCGCCCGCTGACCGGCGAGAACTGCCTGTGCTACGCTCGCCACGGCTTGCGGCGGATGTCCCAGACTCGAATTCGACGGGGAGGACGGATATGGGATTGATGCGGGGATCGATGCGAGTCAATCGGCGGACGTTTCTTCGCGCCGCGGCGGGCGCCTCCGCAAGTCTTGGCGCCTTCCCGGCGGTGCTCCGCGCCCAGCCGCGGACGATCAAGGTTGGCATGGTGGAACCGGTCTCGGGCCCGATGGCCGACGTGGGGCAGGACTCGCGCCTCGGCGCACAGCTGGCGGTGGAGGCCATCAACGCGGCGGGCGGGATCAAGTCGATGGGCGGGGCCAGGATCGAGCTGCTCACCGCCGACAGCCAGACAAAGGTCGAGGTGGCCCGCGCGGAGGCGGAACGCCTCATCAACGCCGGCGCGCAGCTCCTGACCGGCGCGTTCCACTCGGCCCACGTCGCCACCATCGCGCCGCTCGCGCAGCAGCGCCGCATACCCTACATCATCGACATCACGGCCGCCGATCAGCCCACCGCCAATATCGCCAGGTCGGTGCGGGAGGGACAGCAGAAGGTGCAGTACGTGTACCGGATCTTCCCGGGCAGCGCGACTTTCGGAAAAAACGCCGTCCGCTTCATGACCGAGATCTTTCGGGAAGCGGCGGTGAGTCCGAAGCGGATCGTGGTGTTGTACTCCAACGACCTCTTCGGGAAGACGCAGACCGAGAGCTTCCTCGCCGCCCACAAGGCGGCCGGCGCGGCGTTCGACGTGGTCGAAGTGATCCCCTATCCGGAGAACGCGGCCGACCTCTCGACGGAGGTGACGCGGGCGAAGGCCGCCAAGCCCGACGTCATCGCGCCCGTCACGCGGCCCGCCACCGCCGTCCTGCTCCTCGAGGAGCTGGCCAAGCAGCGGGTGGACATGATGGGCATCATCAGCCCGGGCGCCCCCGGCCTGTACGAGACCAGGCAGATCCAGCAGCTCAAGGAGCTGATCGAGCACGTCATGGACGCGACGGTGTACGCGAACTACCGGAAGCCGGAGACGCAACGGGTGGCCGCGGAGTTCGCGAAGCGATCGGGCGGCCGAAACTTCGACGCCAGCGCCTCCTATCCCTACGACGCGATCCAGGTCATCGCGGACGTCCTCGAGCGCGCCGCCTCCACCGACCCCGACGCCATCGTCACGGCCATCAAGAAGACGAACTTCACCGGCGGGCTCTCGGTGCAGAGCGGCCCCATCGTCTTCAACGAGACCGGTGACAATCCGAACGCGAGCACGGCCATGCTCCAGGTTCTTGGACAAAAGCCCCGCGTGGTCTGGCCGAAGGACGTGGCAGAGCAGCGCTTCGTCTTCCCCCGCCCCAAATCCTGAGGCGCGCTGTACCAGTTTGCCGGGCGAGGCTGGCGGGCGGGTGCTGCCTACTCGCCGCGGAGCGTGGGGTCGAGGACGTCGCGGAGCCAGTCGCCGGCGCGGCTGATCACGATGGAGGTGATCATGAGCACGACGCCCGGGGCGGTCGAGATCCACCACGCCGAGTCGAGGTAGTCGCGCCCCTCCTGAATCATGCCGCCCCACGAGGGCGTGGGCGGCTGGATGCCGAGCCCGAGGAAAGACAGCGTCGCCTCGAGCACGATGGCACGCGCGAGCTCGAGGGTGGCGACCACCACCAGCGAGGCCAGCACGTTGGGCAGCACATGGCGCAGGACCACGCGCACCGTGGAGCCGCCGAGGGCGCGGATCGCCTCCACGAACTCCCTCCCGCGCAGCACCAGCACCTGGGCCCGCAGGATTCGCGCGTAGCTAACCCAACCCGACAGCCCGATGACGACGACCAGCGTCGGAAAGCTCGGGCCCAGCACGGCGATGATGCCGATGGCGAGCAGGATGAACGGAAACGCCAGCTGAGCGTCTGCCACCGTCATGATCACGGCATCCACGCGGCCGCCGCGGTAGCCCGCCGCGAGGCCCAGCACCGAGCCGATGATGCCGCCGACCAGGACGGCGGAGAGACCCACCACGAGTGAGACACGCGATCCATAGATCACGCGCGCCAGGACGTCGCGGCCGAGAGCATCGGTCCCGAGGAGATGGGAGCGGCCGTCGTCGCCCTCGAGCGTGGCCGGCTTGAGCCGCGTGCGCAGCGACTGGCGCTCGGGGTCCTGGACGATCCACGGCGCGATGACTGCGAGCACCGCCATCAGCGCCACGAAGCCGAGTCCCAGCCGCATGACCCACGGCATGCGCCTGCCGCGGGGACGCGCTTCCTGCAGTGCTGCCACTGCGAGCTCAGCCGGCGCGGGCGCGAGGATCGAGGAACCCATAGAGGAGGTCGACCGCGAAGTTGATGGCGATGAACATCACCGCCGCGATGAACACCGTGCACTGGACGACCGAGTAATCGCGGTTGTTGATGGACTGCACGGCCAGCCTGCCGATGCCAGGCCAGGCGAACACCGTCTCGGTCACCACCGCGCCGCCCAGGAGCGTACCGAACTGGAGCGCCGTGATCGTCAGGATCGGGATCGAGGCGTTCTTCAGCGTGTGCTTGGCGACGACGATCGCCTCGCCGAGTCCCTTGGCGCGGGCCGTGCGGATGTAGTCGGCACGCAGCACCTCGAGCACTGCCGAGCGCGTCAGGCGCGCGATCGAGGCCATCGTGAACGCCCCCAGCGTGAGCGCCGGCAGCACAAGATTTTGCCAGCCCCCGCGGCCGGAGGTCGGAAAGAGGTCGGCCTTGAGCGCCAACAGCAGGATGAAGAGAATGCCGAGGAAGAAAGTGGGCGCCGACTGCCCGATGAGGGCCAGCCCCATGGCGACGTGGTCCACGACGGAGTTGCGCTTCATGGCCGAGAGGAGCCCGATCGGCACCGCGAAGACCGCCGCCAGCACGAAAGCCGTCAGCCCGAGCTCGAGCGTGGCCCCGATGTAGCCGCGCACCACCGTGAAAGCCGGCTCGCGGAAGTGTAGCGACCGGCCGAAGTCGAGCACGACGGTGTTCCGGAGGAACACCGCGTACTGGACGGGCAGCGGCCGGTCGAGGCCCAGGTCACGACGCACCCGCTCCATCTCGCTCCTCGGAGCGTCGGGTGGGAGGAGCAGCGGCACGGGGTCGCCCGAGAGACGCATCACGACGAACACGACCGTCGAGACGAGCCACAGTGCGATGAGCGCGCGGAAAAGCCGCTGGGCGAGGAACGGAAGGAGTCCGCGCATGGGGAAGGCCCCTCACCCTGCCCTCTGTCCCGCTTGGGCGAGAAGGCAGGGATGGAGCCGCTCTACGCGCGGCGGAGCTTGAGGTTGAAGCGGCGAATCTCGAACTGCTGGTTCGGGTTCGGGGTGAACTCGACGTACTTCTGCAGGCCGTAGTCCTCGTACGGCTGGATGACCGGCAGCCACGGGAAGTGCTCCAAGAAGATCTTGGTCATCTCACGGTAGGCGTCGGCGCGGAACTTTTCGTCCACCGTGAAGCGCGCGGCGTTGCCGAGCTCGTCGAACTTCGCATCCCGCCAGTAGTCGTACGGTCCTCCGGGACCGAGCAGGCGCCACATCATGCCGTCGGGGTCGCCGAGCGTGGACGTCGGGTCGCCCCACCACAGGCCCTTGAAGCCCTTCTCCCGCATCTTCTGCGCCCGCACCGAGTACTCGACCACCTCGACCTTGACGTTGACGCCCACGTCCTTCCACATGGCCGCGATGGCCTCGGACATGGGTTTGTCCTGGGCGACGTAAGCGACCGTGGTCTCGATGAAAATCTCCTCGCCCTTGTACCCGGCCTTCTTGAGCCGCTCCCTCGCCTCCTTGGGGTTGTAGGCGAGCGAGGGCAGCTTGGGGTCGAAGTGATTGTCGCCCTTCGCGATCGGCTGGCTGGGGACGATGCCCCGCCCTTTCCACAGCTCCTTGACGATGAGGTCGCGGTCGATGGCGAGCGACAGCGCCTGCTTCACCAGCGGGTTGTCGAGCGGCGGCCGCTTGGCGTTCACGCCCAAACAGTACAACCCCGCGTACAGCGCCCCCTCCACCTTCGTTGAGGCGTTGGCCTTGATGCGGTCCTCCTGGTCGGGAGGCACCTGGACGATGATGTCCACCTCGCCCTTGAGGAGGGCCGCGATGCGCGGCGACGTCTCCGGGATAGAGCGCATGGTCCAACGATCCACGTCGATCTTGCCGCCCCAGTAGCCGGGGTTGGCGTCGAAGACGGCCTTGTCATCCTTGACCCAGGATACGAAGCTGACGGGTCCGGTGCCGACAGGCTTGGCGTTGAAGGTCTCACCACCGACCGACTCCAGGTACTTCTTCGGCACGATCTGCCCGGCGTAGAATCCCAGCCGCGCGGGCAGGAGCGGATCGGGCTTCTTCGTGTGGATGACGAGCGTGTAGGGATCCGGCGCCTCGATGCGGTCGATCGTCGTGAGGACCGTCTTGACCATCGTATTGGCGGCGGGATCGTAGGTGCGCTCGATGCTGAACTTCGCGTCGGCCGAGGTGAAGGGATCGCCGTTGTGGAACTTGACGCCCTGGCGGAGTTTGAATCTCCAGGTGGTCTGCCCCTCGAGCTTCCATTCCGTCGCCAGCCCCGGGTAGAGCTTCCCGTCCGCGTGACGGCTCGTCAGGTTGTCGAAGAGGTTGAACGAGATCCGGATGTCGTTGGACGAGGTGCTGAAGTGAGGGTCGAACTTGGAGATGTCGCCGCCCTGGGCGGTGACGAGCTCCTTTTTCTGGGTGGTCTGGGCTTGCGCCGAGCCTGGCAGCGCCTGGGGCACTGCTCCCGCGACTCCGAGGGCGGCCGCGCCCTTGAGCAATTCGCGTCGAGTGACCTGCATGGGTTGCACCTCCGTCAGGTTTGGTTCGGGTACGGGCTGATCCTGCCACAGCGGTGTGTGGCGTCGTTTATAGGGCCTTCCCGGGGGCCTGTCAAGCATGTCACAATCGCCACGAACCCATGGCCAGCGCGGACGTGGTCGTCATCGGCGGAGGCGTCAACGGCGTGAGCACCGCCTTCAACCTGGCGCGCCTCGGCGTCCGGCGCGTCACGGTGGTGGAGCGGCGGTATCTCGCCGCGGGCGCGACGGGGAAATCAGGGTCGTTGGTCCGCATGCACTACACCAACGAGGCCGAATCCCGCCTCGCCTTGGAGAGCCTCAAGGTCTTCCGCGACTTCGCCAACATCGTGGGCGGCGACTGCGGCTTCGACGCGTCCGGCTTCGTCGAAGTCGTGGGCCCGGAGCACGCGAAGGCCATGGCGGCCAACGTCGCCATGCAGCAGGGCATCGGCATCGACACGCGGCTCGTCTCGAAGGAGGAGCTGCACGGGATCTCGCCCGACATGAGGGTGGACGACATTGGCGCCGCGGCCTACGAGCCCGGCTCGGGCTTCGCCGATCCCAATGCCACCACGTTCGCCTTCGCGGCGGCCGCACGCAGGCTCGGCGTCACAATCGAGACGGGCTGCGAGGCGCTCCGCATCGTCACCGAAGGTGGCCGCGTCGCGGGCGTGGAGACGAGCGGCGGCAGGATTTCCACCCCCGTGGTGGTGGCCGTCCCGGGCGCCTGGGCGGGACGGCTCCTGGATCCGCTCGGCCTCGATTTCAGCCTCACGCCCTACCGCATTCAGGTCTCGATCTTCCGCTGGCCCGACGGCTTCACGCGCCGCCACCCCGCGGTGATCGACGCGACGCTCCGCTCCTGGCTCCGCCCCGAAGGGCGCGGGTGCACGCTCGTCGGCGTCGAGCTGGGCTCGGACCACGCCGACCCGGACAAGTACGACGAGGGCGTGGACGAGAGCTACGTCGCGCTCTGCCGCGAGAGTCTCGCCGCGCGCTTCCCGGCCTTCGCGCGCTCGACGATGCGCGGCGGATGGGCGGGCATGATCATGATGAGCTCCGACGGCCGGCCGATCATCGACCAGGTGCCGTCGGTGCCGGGTCTCTGGGTGATGCTGGGTGACTCCGGCACGTCCTTCAAGACCTCGCCGGCCATCGGCCGCTGCCTCGCCGAGTGGATCGTCAAGGGCAAGCCCGAGACCGCGGACCTCTCCCGCTTCCGCTCCACCCGATTCGCCGAGGGCAAGCCCTGGGTCGACGACAACAGCTACGGAATTGATAAGCTGACGATATCGCGTTGACTCAGGCGCGTTTCTTTTTCGGCTTTTTCGCCTTGGACCGCTTGGCGTGCTCGGCCGCGCGCCAGAGATACCAGGCCGCCGTCGAGCGGTGCGGACGCCACCGCTCGCCGTATTCGAGGAGC
>WNFC01001811.1_pt1 | contig 25930 bp, 23 predicted proteins | sample 5400541 | NCBI WGS metagenome assembly WNFC01 (sample SAMN13153342, study PRJNA577476) | soil metagenome | isolation source: 120 cm saprolite under Douglas fir tree site 2 hole 2 replicate 1 | place: USA:California | collected 2015-04-18 | reverse complement strand
ATGAAGATGGACGGCAACGTCATGCGCATGCGCGAGCTCGACAAGGGCATCGAGCTCCCGCCCGGCGCCACGGTCGAGCTGAAGCCTGGCGGCTTTCACATCATGTTCATGGGACTGAAGGCGCCGTTCGCCAAGGACAAGAAGGTACCGCTCACGCTCGTCTTTGAGAAAGCGGGCAGCATCGATGTCGAACTGCCGGTCGAGGCGATGGGGGCGGGCGCGCCCACCCCGCCCAAGCATTGACGACGGCCTGAGATATGCGCAGCGGGTTTCGGTTCCCCATGGCACGGCTGCTGACTCGACAATAAACTCCTGTAGTCGTTTTCTGCGATGCACGGAGTCGTCGATGACAAGCAAGAAACGTGGAGGAGACAAGCAAGCCGCGCCGTCTCAGGGTCCGGAGGTCACTTCGAAAAACGGGCATATCGTCAATCGCCGCACGGTGCTGGGCACCATCGGCGGCGGTGTCGTCGCCGCCGCACTCGGCGATCGCCTGTGGCCGTTGATCCGCGGCAGCCAGGCGCAGACCGGCGCAAGCTCGGTCGACATGAACCGCTTCAACACCGGCGCGTCGGGCCGGCCGGGCTTCGGAACGCTCGGCGACTACGTCTTCCTGTCGCCCACCAAGCTTGGCGGCGGCGCGCATGCCCAGGATCTACAGAGTGGCAAGACGCTGGCCTGGATCGAGTACTGGAACTACGGCGATTCCTGCCCGATCGCGCATCATCTCGCAGCCTATCCCTCGGCCGAGCCGCGCAAGGGCTTCGAGTTCGTCAATTCCACGCAGGGCGGCGACAATGTGCTGATCTACGGCCTGCCGACCGAGATCAAGCAGCACGGCCTGCTCGAGCCCATCTGGGGCCAGGGCAACCACATCTACCGCGTGCACTATGACGGCCAGCAGATGAACCTGATCGAGGACGTCTCGGAGACGACCGGCATCGGGCTCGGGGTACACACCGTGATCTATCCCGACGCTACGGGCTTTGCCGCCGCCGACGGCCAGAAGGATGTCGCTGCCTTCTTCGACCGTCCGCCGTTGCCGGTTCTGGCGAAGGACGACGTGGCGGTGGGCGAGATGAACAAGGGCCAGAAGACCAAGGTCCAGATGGCGTTCAGTGCCGACTGGATCGGCCGCGACCGGTCGGGCTCGATGGAGGCCAACTGGTTCAACGGCGGCACGCTTCGCATCACCCGCCTGATCAAGGCGCGCGAGACCGGGCTCTACGACCTGCGCGGCAGCAAGGGCAACAAGATCGACTGGGAAATGGTGCCGATGGCCGAGTATCTGGTCTACACCGGCCAGCTGCCCGGCGATGCGCCGCGCAAGCTCTGCGGGCTCGATGCCGTGGTGCATCATCCAGCCAATCGCTACTCGGCGATGGTGATCCGCATGTGTTCGGCGGCGCTGATCATGGACCGCCAGAGCTGGGAGCCGGTGTGCTGCCTGCACATGCCCGAGGGCTCGCCCGGCAATCTGCCGGTCAAGAAGGTGAGCTCCAACCCCGACACCTGGGAGGTCGAGTTCCAGGACATCAAGTGCGTCGGCCACGAAGCGGGCTTCAGCCCCGACGGTAAGTTCTTCACGATGATGAACAACATCCGGCAGAACAACATGCCGGTGTTCGACACCTCCGATCCCGATCCGCGCAATTGGAAGAAGATCACCTTCGTGAAGGACCCGAGCTGGGTCGGCGACTATCCCAGTCCCTTCCATCTCTGCTTCTCGATGGACCGCTCCAAGATGTTCGTCTCGGTGCTCTCGCCCAAGCCAGCCAAAAGCGCGGTCGTCGCCGTCGACACCAAGACCTGGCAGATCATCAAGAAGTTCGAGAATGTCGGCCCCGACCTGCAGACCATGGCGGTGACCTACGACGGCAAATACGTGCTGCAGATCTTCTCGGGCTTCCAGCGCCTGGAAAGCGGCGTCTTCGTCTTCACCCAGGACACGTTGGAGCCGGTCGGCTATCTGCCCAATTTCGGCGGCCATCACGATTGCGTCGTCGTGCCGACCAGGACCGAGCACCTGCTGAACAGCCGCTGCACCACCCTGTAGTAGGTCGCCGATGCTGCTGATCAGGTTGGCGGCGCAGAATCTCGGCCGGCGGCGGCTGCGCGCCCTGTTCCTCGGCGTCGCGGTGGCGCTCGCCGTCGGCGTCGGCGTGGCAAGCTTCATCACCGGCTGGGCGCTGGGCGATGGCATCGCTGCGTCCTTCTCGCGCATGGGCGCCGATCTTGTCGTGGTGCCGCGCGGCACGTTGGTGAACATCACGTCGAGCCTGCTCACGGTGCAGCCGACCGACGAAACGCTGGACGCCAGCGTGGTCGCCAAGATCGCCGGCATTGACGGCATTGCCCGCGCCGCGCCGCAGCGCCTGGTACGGGTGATCGTCGAAGGACGCGGCGTCAACCTGATCGCCTTCGACCCGGCGGTCGATTTCACCGTCCAAACCTGGCTGCGCGAGCAGCGCCAGGGACCGATCGGGGTCGGCGAGCTTTTGGCGGGAGGCCGCCTGCCTGGTGCGGTCGGTGAGAGCTTGAGCGTCTGCCGCCGGCCGATGGAGATTTACGGCCGGCTCGCCAAAACAGGCGTCGGCCCGTTCGATGAGTCCTACTTCATCACCTTTGCCGGGCTCGATTTCCTGGCGGCCCTGTGCCGTCAGGACCCGGAACTGGCCAAAGCAGCGAAGGCCGTGTCGGCCGACCATAGCCGGCACAAGAACGAGATGGCCCTGTGCATGCCCGACTATGTTGCGGGCAAGGTTACTGCGATCCTGCTGCAGCTTTCGCCCACGGCGCGCGCCGAACAGGTGAAGTTTGCGATCTCGCAAATCCCGGACGTGAAGGTGGTCGAGGGCAATTCCGTGCTCACGTCGTCGCGCCAAGCGCTGCGTACGCTGTTCGTCGGCATCGCGGTGTCCTCCGTGCTGGTGGCGCTGGCGCTCTTGATCCTGGTGTCATTGCTGTTCTCGGCCATCGTCCAGGAGCGCACCCGCGAGATCGGCCTGTTGCGCGCCATAGGAGCCAGGCCCAAGCAGGTCGTCGCCCTGGTGCTGGCAGAGGCAGCGATGGTGACGGGTCTGGGCGGGCTGGGAGGTCTCGTGCTCGGCTTTGCGCTTCTCTTCGCCTTTGCCCGCTCGCTCGGTTTTTACTTCGAGACTTTGGGCGTGCCGTTTACCTGGCCGGCGATCGAGGTGCTGGCGGCAATCTGCGCTGTCCTGGCTACACAGGGCCTCGGCAAGCGTTACGGTCCGGCGGGCTTTCGCGCCGTCGCCGACGTCACGCTCCGCATCGGCGCCGGCGAATTCGTCTCCATCATCGGCCGCTCAGGCTCGGGCAAGTCGACCTTGCTGGCCATGCTGGGGGCGCTGACGCGGCCCAGCGAGGGCGAGGTGACGCTGGACGGTACCGACATCTGGTCGATGGGCGAAGACGAGCTTGCCGCCTTCCGTGCGCGCCAGATCGGCTTCATCTTCCAGTTCCCGAGCCTGCTGCCCAATCTCAGCGCCTTGGACAATGTCGCCCTGCCCGCGCTGCTTTCCAACGCGCTCGATACCGAGGCGGCCTACGTTCGTGCGCACGGGCTTCTTGCCAATGTCGGCTTGGCCGATCGCCTGGACTACTTCCCCGCCATGCTGTCGGGAGGCGAGCAGCGGCGAGCGGCCATCGCCCGCGCGCTGATCAATGCGCCGCGCCTGCTTCTCGCCGACGAGCCGACCAGCGACCTCGACGAGGCGAGCGAAGCCGAAATCGTCGCACTGCTCGATCGCCTGCGGCATGAGCAGGGTTTCGGCCTTTTGGTGGTGTCGCACAATCTCGACATCGCCCGCCGCGCCGGCCGCTCCTACGAGATGTCACGCGGCCAGTTGCTGTCGGCCGATCTCGCGCCCCAGCCCGACCTCGCGCCGGCGCCACCGCGGCTGCGGCCGATCCCCACGCCCGAACCCCTGACCGCGCGCAAGGAACGGCGCCTCGGTGCTAATTTCTGGCCGATCGCGCGGTTGCTGTTGTTCGGTGGTGCGGTCGCCTTCTCGCTGGTGATGCTGACCGACTCCCTGGTCGGCCATTACCAGCGCCTGCTGGTTCAGGAGCGCGCCGAGAAGCTAGCCGTGCTCGAAACACTGGCGCTCTCGGCGCTGCGCGCCAACGTGAAGTCGATCGCGTCGCTCGGCAACGGCAGCTATGAGCTCAGCCTGGAACTGTGGAACGTCAAGGGTGACAAGCCGATCTATGTCATGTCGCCTTCGCTGCGGGCCTATGTGCAGATCGGCCGGCAATGGATCGAAATGCCGTCCAAGCCGATCGAGGAGAGTGCGGCATCGGTGCTCAAGATCACCGGCCGGCAGTCCTACCGCTATGTGTTCGAGGCCAAGCCCACGGACTACGCGCAGCTACTGCCGCGCTACATGCATGTGCGCTTCGTCAATGCGATGCTGGTCAGCCCCAACAGCGCACCGAGCGACGAACTGTTCGAGCGTACCGACAGCTATTACGTCTATCTCAAGCCGTGGGACGCCGACGACCGCGACATCAAACGCGAGGTCAAGTTCGACGGCGCCCCGCCGCTTTGGATCCCGATGCCGCCGCATTAGCGGCGGAGACTACACCGCCTGCAGCAGCACCCAGGCGATCATGGCCATGCCGATCACGCCGACGAACCAGGCAAGCGTGCGCAGCCACGGGAGGCCGATCAAATAGATCACCGCATAGGCAAGCCGCGCCCAGAAGAAGATCATGGCGCCCATCGCCGTCGTGGCGTTGGCCTTGCCGGCGACCGCGGCGATCAGCACCAGGGCGGCAAACAGCACTAGATTCTCGATCATGTTGAGATGGGCGCGGCGCGCCCGGCCGGCCCAGCCGACCATATCGGCCAGGTCCTCGCGGTTGCCGGCCAAGGTCGTCAGGCCGACCTGCGTGTTGGCGCCGGATGCGGCGATCAGGACCTGGACGAAACACAGGATGGTCGAAAACAAGAGGTAGGTAAGGTCGGGTGACATAGGCGTTCTCCCCCAGTCGTCATTTGGTCCCGAAGAGGCGGTCGCCCGCGTCTCCCAGGCCGGGGACAATATACCCGTGATCGTTGAGTTTCGCATCGATCGCTGCCGTGAACACCGGCACGTCGGGATGGACCTCGGCGAAGGCGCGCGCGCCCTGCTCCGAGCCCAAAACGCAGATGAACTTGATGCGCTTGGCGCCCGACTCCTTCAAACGATCCACAGCCGCGATGGCCGAATGCGCGGTCGCCAGCATGGGATCGCAGACGATGACGTCGCGGTCGGAGATGTCCTGCGGGATCCTGAAATAGTACTCGACCGCCTGCAGCGTGCGCGGATCGCGATAGAGCCCGACATGACCCATGCGGGCGAGCGGCACGAGATCGATGATGCCCTCGGCCAGCCCCAGGCCGGCGCGCAGGATCGGCACAACCACGAGCTTCTTGCCCTCGAGCAGCGGCGCCTTCATCGACTCGATGGGCGTTGCGATGTCGCGCTCGACCAACGGCAGGTCGCGCGTGGCGTCGTAGCCCAGCAACAATCCCATCTCGCGCAGCAGGCGGCGGAAATTGGTGCTCGAGGTTTCCTTATCGCGCATCTTGGTCAGCTTGTGCTGCACCAGAGGATGGCTGACGACGTGGATCGAGTGCGGCAAGGACATTGGTTTCTCCCCCAATACAACTGTCATGACAATGTCACGATCACGACAATCCGACTCAAAAAACCGTTCCATCGCTCGCGACGGCAATCGGCGGCCCACCGCCTTGGCGGCGCTCCGCGGCAAGCGCCCGGCCGGCGAACCAGGTGCCCGCCTCCAGGACCTTGACCAGCGGCAGCCGCTTGGCGTCGAGCGCGAGATGGCCGCGCACATGCTCGGCGATCCGATCGAGCAGCGCCACGGTGAGCGCGCGCCATTCGACGATCGGCTCGTCGCCCGGCTTGAAAACCTGCTCCAAGAGCGCTGCCCGTTTGGGCCGGAGCGCGCCGGCATCGACCAGCAGCCCGCCGTTGCGATACTCCGGCAGCCCGGTCAGCGCGTCGAGCTCGACGACCTCGAGCCCCGCGCCCTCCAGCGGCTCGACCAGCGAGTAGGACAACCACTGCGAAAGCTTGTGGAACGGCACCAGCCCGATGACGGGATGCTTCCAGACATCGCCCATGGGCGACGGCCAGATCGGCGAAAGCTTGTCCAGCACGGCGGCGAGAATGGCCGCAGCCTTCACCTCGCCGGCCGTCGCTATGATGTCGAACAGCGCGCCGGGCCGGTCGAGCCCGACGCCGCCCAGCTTGCGCAACAGCTCGGCGCGGCCTTCGAGGCCAAGCAGCGGATTGTGCGCCTTCACCTGGAAGCCCATGGCGATGTCCATCGGCGTCAACGTCGCCAGCCTTTCGGCATCGACGCGCAGCGGATCGCCCTTGGCATCGAGGCTGAACACACCGTTCTTGAACATGTGGAAGCTTGCGACAGCCAAGCCTTCAGAGCGGGTATAGATGTCGCCTGTCTCAGGTTCGCGGTAGGACCAGTCCGCGCCTGCTCCGGCGTCGAGCAGCACCGAAACGACAGCAAGATCCATGCGGCGACGCGCGGCTTCTTCCTTCGGCAATCCCTTCAGCCGCGTCGCCAATGCGCTCCAGCGGTCGTGTCCGCCCGCCTCGAAATGGCGCCAGCGCGAGTGGAAGGGAATTTTCGAAGGATCGCTGAATCGCTGCCGAGCGACCTTGAGCGTCGCCTGCACTGCAGCCTCGAGACCGTCGGCATCTAGCGCGAACCACGCCGAGCGCCCGTCTTCGACATAGGTCAGCATCTTCTCCGCCCGCTCGCGGATCGCCGCGGGCGTGCGGAGATAGGCGACCGATTCTGTCATCCCGAGGCGCACCCGAAGGATCTCATCGGCGGTCGATGAGATCCTTCGCTTCGCTCAGGATGACAAGGAAGCCGCTCACTCATCGAGCCCCCGCCCCTTGGGCGTCACGAGATCGGTCGTCCCAGGCTTGGTCGAACTGAAGTAGCCGGCGGCCTTCTTGGCATCCATCTCGACCTGGGCGTCGGCGGGGATCAGTTCGTCCGGGATCGCCACCTGCTCGACCACGTCGATGCCCTGCTCGCGCAAGGCGTCGGACTTCATGTTGCTCATCGAGGCGAAGCGGTCGATGCGGGCGATGCCCAGCCAGTGCAGCAGGTCGGGCATCAGTTCCTGGAAGCGCATGTCCTGCACGCCGGCCACGCATTCGGTGCGGTTGAAGTACTGCGCCGCCGAATCGCCGCCGGGCTGGCGCTTGCGCGCATTGTAGACCAGGAATTTCGTCACCTCGCCCAGCGCTCGGCCTTCCTTGCGATTGTAGATGACGACGCCCACCCCACCCTTCTGCGCCATCTCGATGCAGATCTCGATGCCGTGCGCCAGGTAGGGTCGGCAGGTGCAGATGTCGGAGCCGAACACGTCCGAGCCGTTGCACTCGTCATGGAGGCGGCAGGCGATTTTGGTCTCGGGCTTGCCGAGCTTGCCGAGATCACCGAAGAAATAGATCGTGGCGCCGCCGATCGGCGGCAGGAAGAGTTCGAGATCGGAGCGCGTCACCAGCTCGGTGTACATGCCGCCGGTGTGCTCGAAGAGCGTGCGGCGCAAATCCGTTTCCCTGACGCCGAAACGCTCGGCGATGCCGGGCAGCCACCACACCGGCTCGATCGCGGCCTTGGTCACCTTGACGTCGCCGCTCGGCATCAGGAGGTCGTTGTCGGGCTTGAGCCGCCCCGCTGCGATGGCGTCCCTGATCTCGGGCATGTGAACATGCGCCTTGGTGACGGCGATGGTCGGGCGGATGTCCCAGCCGGCGAGGAGCTTGTCGGCAAACACCTCGGCCACCATGTGGCCCCACGGATCGAGCGACACGATCTTCTTGGGATCGAACCAGCTTTCGAACGGGCCGATCGGCTCGGCTGGCGAGGTGTTGGTGAAGTCGGGCCGATGGCCGGGCTTCAGCTCCTGGGCGGCAATGGCAAGCGCGCGGTAGATGCCGTAGCTGCCGGAATGCACGCCGATCGCGTTGCGCTTGGCGGGATCGCCAACGGTGCCCACAACGGGGCCCCTGAGCTTGGGATCGCGCGCACCCCAGATCACCGGGGGAGCCGCCTGGCCGCCCTGGCTGGGATGGGTATTCAGTCTGATGTGAGCCATGTGCTTTCCAGATGCCCGAATCGGCGGGAAAGCGAGGCATTTTAAGGCCTGCGGACTAAGAAAGAAAGACACGTAAAAAGCCGATTCCAGGCCTGATTCACGCTCACTTGCGCTTCGGCCGGCCGGCTTTGAGGCTTTCGGCGAACATGTCCTTGGTCGTCACCGGCCGGTGATGCTTCTTCAGGAGGTCATCCAGCGCCTCGTCCACGAGGTCCTGCAGGCTCACCTTGCGGTCAGCGGCCAGCAACTCCAGCGCCTCGAGCGTGGCCCTGCCGATATTCAGCATCTTGCGCATAGAGCCCTCATCCCCGCATCAACGCGGCGCGGCGAGAGAGGCTGCCGACGGCCGAACGACTAGGCCTTCTTCTTTTTGGCCGCCTTCTTCTTGGCGACCTTCTTCTTGGCTACCTTTTTCTTGGCCACCTTTTTCTTTGCGGCTTTCTTTTTCGCGGCCTTCTTCTTGGCGACGCCCGTCTTCGCTGCCGCCTTCTTCGCAGCCGGCGCCTTGCCGGCCGCTTTGGCCTGGGACTTCGCCGCTTTCAGCTTCTTCTCGGCGTCGGTGAAGCCGTAGATCACCACCTGACCGGGCTTCGGCATCAGCGGTGTCAAGGGTCCGCCGTTGGACGACCAGAACTCGCGCTCGCGCATGGCCAGCCGGCCCTTGTCGAAGTAGCGGTCCTGCCAGTTGGGGTAGAGCTTGTTGGGATCAAAATCGATCTCGAAGAAATCCGCCACCTTCACGTCCTTGGCGGTCGAAGCCTTGGCCCCTTTCTTGACCCAGTCTTGCGCGGCATTGCGCTGGGCGTTGCGCTGATTGTACCAGCGCCAGCGATAGTGCTCGAACACGTCGGCCACGTGCGTGGCATAGGCCTCGGCGATGGCGCGGTTGCCGCGGATCATCACCAGGTTCTCGTCGTTGTTGTAGGAAGCCTTGTTGCCGAGATTGTGGCTGCCCGTCACCACCAGGCAGTCGTCCGAGAACGGATCGACCACCATCACCTTGTCATGCACGATGGCGTGGCCGGCCTTGAAGATCTCCTTCTGCCAATGGTCGGTCTTGGCCAGCACGCCGGCGGGGCCGACGATCTCGGCATCCATGTCCTGCCGGCGATTGGCCTCGAACTCCATCGCCGCCTGGTCGTCGCTGATGACGCCGCGCACGAACAGCCAGGGCTTCTTCTTGCAAACGTCCGACAGGTATTTGGGGATGGTCCAGGACCTGAGGTTGTTGGCCTGGCCCGGCATGAAAGCCAGCACCAGGACGGCCTGCTTGGCGTTGTCGATGGCGTCCTTGAGGTCCTTCATGTCGGGCGGTGTCGGCACGACCGGCGCTTTGTCCTTGGTCGGAATCAGGCCGGAGGTATTGGGCGAGAACCACACCTTGATGTTCGTCTTGTTGTCGGCCAGCGTGATCGGCTGGGCGGGCGCGGCATCGTGGGCACGCAACGCCTTGCCCTGCAGCGCCCCCACCGCCTTGGGCTGGGCGGGAATGCCGGCGGCGACGGTGTCGGCCTTGAGCTTGTCCCAGTAGTCGCGATACCAGCCGGCGACGGTCGGGTCGCGGATGACGATCGCATTGTTGTTCTGGGTACACAGCCCGGATTGCGTCCAGTTGGTGCTGCCGGTCAGCACCGACAGCGGCTTGCCGCCCTCGCTGTAGACCATGAACTTGTTGTGGCCGATGCTGCGACCATCGGGCAGGTAACGCGAAATCAGCTCGGCGTCCGAGCCGGCGAGTTCGTCGCGCGCCGGCTTGTTGGCCCCGTCGTAGCCGCCCGTCTTGTCGCCCGAATTGTTCGACAGCACGATGTGCAGCCGGCTCTTGGCCGCCAGCAGCCGATCGATCAGCACCTTGTCGGTCAGCTCGTACAGCGCGGCGTGACAGGTGCTGTCGTTCGCCGGCCCGGCAGCCAGCCGATCGAGCTGGCTCAGCACGCCCTTGGGCAGCTCGCCGGCGAGCTTCGCGCGGGCCTGGCCGTTGGGATCGTCCAACGCCTTGTTCAACGCCGGCAGGTTGGCGCCGCCATACTGGTCGAGCAGCCTGGCGAGCGCCTGGGTCGAGAGAATGCCGCGGTTGAAATAGACGTCGATCGGGCCGTTGGCGCCGGTGAGCTTCTCGGTCGCCGTCACCGGGTCGGTCACGATCGGCGTGAGGCCGGGCAACGGCGCGTAGCCGCCATCCTTCGCCGCCATCGCCGTAATGCGGTAGCGCACTGCAATGTCGCGAGACGTGGCATCGAGGAAGTCGCGCCAGCGGAACCCTTCCACCGGATTGGTCTTGGTCGATTTGTTGACGACGTTGGGATCCTTGCGGTCCTCGAACTCGAGCAGCGAGGTCAGCGTCGTCCAGGCCGCACTTCCGTCGGCGGGCTGGCGTTCGACGAGGAAGCCCGCGCATCCCGCCACCGGCTGATCGAAGCTCCAGGCGATGTGCACCACATCATTGTTGGCGATGACCTTTGCCATGGTTGCCATCGGCCGCCCCGCTGGTTTGCGTCCGTCGATAGAATAGACCGCTGATTATTACAATCAAGCCTGCGCGCGCGCAGGCCCTCGCCACCGGCGCGGTCCGCCGCATAGACGGCCGGCCCTGGTCTCAGCCTGCGTGCTTGGTGACGATGCGTGCCAGCAGTTCGGCCTGCGCCACCGGCGACTTCGCCTTTTTTGCCGCAACGCGCTTCAGGGCGCCGGCCTCGAAGGCGGTTATCACGGCATCGTGCACGTACGAGGTGCGGCAGACGGTCGGCGTGTTGGCGAGCTCGTGGGCGATATCGACCACCGCTTCGCGCACCTGCCGGCGCCGCTTGGCCGCGCTCTCGGCCGGCACCGTTGCCGCCAAGGCCTGCAGCGCGCTCGTCGAGGCGACCAGCGTGCGGAAATCCTTCAAGGAAATGCGCCGGCCCGCGACCTCGCGCAGGACGGCGTTGACCTCGCTGGCGCGGACCGCGCGGACCTCGCCCGAAGGCTCGCGATACTGGAACATGCGCCGGCCGGGAAGCTCGAGCAGGCGCGCCAGGGCGGCGTGGAAGCGCCGGCTCCTCACCGTCTTGGTGATGGTCTTGCCGCCCTTGGCCTTGAAGGAAAGCGTGACGCCGCCGTTGTCTGCCAACCGCACGTTGGATTTAAGCAGCGTCGTGGCGCCGCGCGTGCCGCGCTCGCGGGCATATTCCTCGCCGCCGGCACGGATGGCGGTGAGGCACACCAGCTCAATCACCGCGGCGGCGGCAAAGCGGCGGTCGGCTTCGGCGGAAGCCAGCCCCCGCCCGACGGCGCGGCGGATGGCGGGCAAGGCTTTGGCGAGGCGGCTCAGTTGGCGTGCCTTCAGTGCTTCGCGCACCTCGGCCCATTTGGGATGATAACGATACTGCAAGCGACCCGCCGCATCTTCGCCGATCGCCTGCAAATGCGCGGCCTCGTCGGCGGCATAGCGGACATTCACGTAGGCCGGCGGCACGGCCAGCGACTTCAACCAGGCGATTTTGCCGGCATCCCGCAGCAAGGCGCCCGACGCCGTCATGAAGGCGAAACCCTTGCCGCAGCGCCGGCGGCGCACGGTGAGCGCCTCGAGTGCGACAATGAACAGGCCCTTTTCCTCAGCCAGCCTTGCAACGAGGGTCCGCTGTGCCATGGCGGAAAAAACGCTCGACTTATCGAGGTGTTCCAATGCGGCAATCGACCACGTTTTGGCTCGCAACCTAGCAACGAAGCCGGCGTTGTGTTCTCCGCGGGGAGTGTACGGTCTTGTCGGGGCCCAAGATCGCGAAGCGGGAATGATCCGGAGCATTCGAAAGGCTGAAACCGGTTTCAGCGATACGGCGCGCTTGGCTGTCGGCGCTGGCTGATCGCCGTCGGCGCGGGCGATGGCAGCCTGATAGCTATGGCGGCAAAAATTGTCATTGCGTCCGGGGTGCAATTAATTCATAAACGCTGCCGTCGCGTGACGCGGCAGCGTGGGCGTTCTTGGGGGAGGGCCCGCTTCGCCTCAGTCGTCGACAGCGTGTGTGGAGTGCCGGCTCGTTCGGGGTGGACGGCCGGCATCTCCCCACGACCCTTCACATTCCTGTCGGTTGCATAGCCATCGCGAACGCGCGAGCCTCGCGTCATGCGTTGCCTGGTTTTTCTCGCGTGTCTCGTCGCGGCGGCGTGCGGCGTCGAGGCGGCAAGCTTCGACTGTGCCAAGGCCGCGACGGCAGTCGAGAAGGCGATCTGCGCCGATCCAGGTCTTTCCCAGGCCGACGAGCGCATGGCGGAGGCCTACCGGCAGGCGATGGCTGCCAGCTTGGCGCCGCGCGCCTTGCGCACCGACCAGATCCGCTGGCTCGCCGGGCGCGACTCAGGCAATACGCTCGACGGTCTGCGCGAAAGCTACGACCGACGCATCGCCCTGCTCGGCGAGGAAGCGGGCAAGTGGCAAAGCGTGCGCCGCGATGTGAGCGAGGCGGCGGCACGCCTGACCTGCGTGGTGCCGCCCGATCCACCGGACGGCCCGTGTACGGTCGACGCCTTTGGCTATGTCGCCGGTTCGGGCGACGACCTTGCCTTCCAGCTCCAGAGCTACCGCACTGGGCAGTTCCGCGCCGGTGGCGGCGTGGTGGTGTTTCGCCGCCACGGCACGACGCTGTCGCCCGTGGTCGCGACCGCCGTCGATGGCGTGCATTTCAATCCGCCCAGCGTGGTGCAATCGCCCGCCGGAAGCCTGCTCGATGTATCCGGTACCATGGAGGGCACCGGCGCCTTCAACGCCGGCTCGCTCTACCTAGCGGACGGTGTAAAGCTCAGTGAAATCGACAGCGAGAGCTGGCTGGACGATCTCGCCAAGCGGCTGCCCAAAGGCTGGGGCGCCTGGAAGGGAATCTTCCCCGACTACCGCACGCTCACCGTCAGCACCCCGCTGTGGAAGAGCAGCGACGGCAACTGCTGCCCTACCGCCGGCCGCGCCACGCTCAAGCTCGGTATCCAGGATCACCGGTTGGTGATCCTCGACCTTCACATCCGCAACGGCGAGGCGGCGGCACAAGGCAATTGAGTGGCTAACGCCGCTTGCAGTCGAAGGTGATCGGCCTCGCTGTAAAGGTCGGTGGCTGGGCGTTGGACGGTTTCACCTTGCGCGGCCAGGTGCCGCTCTTCAGGCGGCCTTCCACGATCGGCAGCAGATGCTGGAAAAACACCCAGGCGCGCAGGCGCTCGCCGGCATAGGTGTTGTGGATGGCGTCGACATAAAGATCAGGATCGAACGGCATCAGGCGCGCGATGTCGATGAAAGCCAGCTTGTGGGCGCTGGCGTACTTGGCGAAGACGCGATTCTCGAAGGCGGCCAGCCGCTCCATGTCGTGGTAGCGGAACGGCGCATAGCCCTGGTTGAGATATTCCAGGATCGCCCGGTGCCGGATCGGGTCGAGCACCATGCCGTCCTTCACCAGCCAGAAGAACGAGGCCAGCACCAGTTCGGCCCCCGACTGCTCGGTCGCGCTGCGGATGGCATCGAGATCGCGAACGATGGTCGAGAGCTTGATCGGCAGATCGGGCCGGCCGATGTCGGGATCGCGCTCGTCAACGCCGGTCGGCCAGACCAGCTTATAGTCGTCCTTGGGCCATTCGCCGCCGTCTCCCGGTAGGTTCCTCGCGGCGAACAGCGCCTGGACGCGGCGCACCAGCGCGAATTCATTGCCGAGCGCTTGGCCGAGCGAGGCAAGCCAGCCCGGGCCGCTTTTATCGCCTTCAACGGCAGCAGGCGGCGGGCGAGCGGGACAACTCGCGTCCGGCGACAACAACAGCCCGGTCGGCCGGTTTGGCAGCCCCGTTGCGACGGTGCTGAGATCGAACTGGTTGGCGCCCTCGTAGTAAACGAGGAGGTCAGGCTGGAGCGGCAGCACCTCCTCGCGGACGATGACGACATTGTCAGTCGAGGTGATGCTTTCGCGGCCGGCGTTCAGCACCTCGAACTTCAGGTCGAGCTTGCGCGTCTCGGCCCACAGATTCAGCCAATGGCCGATGAATTCCGGGTACGAGTACGGCTGGAAGTGACTGCCGACGGTGGTCGAGGCGCCGATGAAAGCGATGCGCACCGTCCTGGGCTGGCGCTGGAACGGCACGGGCGGCCCACGAAAGCCGTAGTCGTTGGTGGTGAGCCGCAGCGGCGTCGTGGTGTTGGGCAGAAATCGATAGGGCGGCCGCTTTTCACCCGGCGGCGGATCGTAGACGAAGAGATGGCCCGGCGCCCCGCAGAGATAGACGTGCTGGCAAGGATCACCGACGAACTCGGCATTCCACGCCTTGAACATGTCGGCCCGACGCGTGCCTTCGGTGATGCCGCTTTGCTCTACCTTGCGCACCAGCGCGCGCCACTCCTCCGGCACCGGCCGGAGGTTGGGCAGCGTCGGCGGATCGGCGAAAAACCAGTCGCGTTCCACACCGGGCGCCCGGGCGATTTCCTCGAGATGGCGGGTTGCCGGACCCGAATCGTCGGCCGCATCCAGCCAGCGCACCAGGAATTCGGCCGCGGCGGTGCAGAGCGTTACCGAAACCACGACCAGCAGAACGTTCAACCGTCTTTTTTTCACGGCAGGGTTACTACACGATTCGTCGATTTCCGGCCAACAGAGTGTAAACTGCAGGCCAGTCAGGCTTTTACATCCAGCTTTTAGCGATGGCGAAGGGTTCCGGTCCGGGCAAGAGGGTTGTCGTCACGCCGCGCATGCTGCGCGCCGGCGCGCTTGCGCTTGCCACCCTGGGCGACGTCAGCGACTACGAGGTGGTGGGGACGGTCTACCGCGCGATGGCTGCCGTCGCGCCGCAGCAGACCAAGTCGGCCGAGCACGTGCCGCCGGCCAACTTCCTGGAAGTGATGCGGCTCATGCGGTCGGGCCGCCGCGACGTCTAGTCCGCGAGGCACGAATTTCGCGAGTCAAACTGCTGGGAGTGCGCAACTCCTCAGGCGAAGTAACCTTCGCCTTGTGTTGCGCATCTTTTCTGGCTAAGGCAACGATGCATGAGCGCCACTTCAGCGCGGAGATTACTCCGCGCGCAGTGGCGCACTCCAGCGAAGAGTTTCATGCAGTTCGGTTGGCTTACCCTCGCGCTCTCGCCCTCGCCCGCCGAGGATCAGGCGCGCATCGAGCAGTTGATCGAGCAGGCCTGCGCGGCCGAGCGGCTGGGCTTTTCCGACGTCTGGCTGACCGAGCACTATTTCACCGGCGAGAGCGTCTACAACGATTCGCTGATGTTTGCTGCAGCCCTTGCCATGAAGACCGAGAAGGTCCGCATCGGTTTCGCCGTGGTGCAGACGCCGTTTCATCATCCGGTGCGGCTCGCCGTGCAGCTGGCGCTGCTCGACAATCTCAGCAAGGGCCGCATCGATGTCGGCATCGGCAAGGGCACGGTCTACAACGAATACGAGTTCGTGGGCCACGGGCTTCGCAGCCACGACAGCCGCGAGCGCATGGAGGAGACGATCGACATCCTCGAGCGCGCATGGCGCGAGTCGCCGCTTACCTACGAGGGCAAGTTCCACAAGATCCATATCCCTGCCATCCGCCCCAAGCCGGTGCAACAACCCGGCCCGCCGCTGTGGCGCAGCGTCATCTCGCCCGGCTCGTTCAGGGAATGCGGCAAGCTTGGCGTGCCGATCCTCACCGCGCGGCTTCCCGTCGAGCGCATAAAAGAGCGCTGGGCGACCTATGCCGCCGGCATCGACGAAGGGCGCCATGACGAGAAAACAAAAGCGCGGCTGCTTGCCCAAAGCGCGCTGTGGCGCAACGTCTATGTGGCCGACTCAGACGCCCAGGCCGAGGACGAGCTCGCCGGCCTGCTGGCCGATACGCGCGCCCACATGATGCATGTGCGCGAAGCCTACAATCCGCACGACTTTCAGCCCGACCCCGCGACGCTGAACGCCTGGACCGATCCCAAGGTCCCGGACTCCGAGGCGATCCCCTTTGCGCTCAAGACCGGCTCGCTCTACGGCACGGCCGCGCGCGTGCGCGAGCAGGTGGCCGAACTGCGCGACGTCGGCGTGAAACATCTGCTCTGCCAGACCGGCTTCGGCGCCATGAGCCATGTGCGGAACATGGCCTCGATGCGCCGGTTCGGCGAACGGGTGATGCCGGCGTTCGGGTGAAGAGAGCTAGCGGCGGCTCGTATAGCGCCCGTCATCCAGGCCCGGACCGACGCACCAGTTGAGCTGCTCGAGCGGCAGGTGCTGGGCCGAGGCGACCATGGCGACGGCGCCGCGGTCAATGCAGTGGCCGTTGTTGCGGTCGTAGACCGGCGCCATCAGGTGACCGTGCGGATCGTGCCCGGCGCCCAGCACATGGCCAAGCTCATGCAGCATCACGGCGGTGAGATCGCGCATGGCGAAACGGTCGCCGATCACATAGACAAAGCCGCCGCCGCGACTGCCCAGGCGGCCACCGCCCACGGTCATGGCCAGCGCCGTGCGCTCGCGCGCGGCAGGATGGCGACTGTCGACCTTGGCCACGATCCAGGCGCCCGACCGGCGGAGCTGCGTCAAGGTCTGCTCGGAGGGATCCTCCGGCAGCAGGCTGACGCGAAAGCGCACCAGGCCGTTCAGCACGTGATTCCACTGCCGAAGGCCGAGCCCGATGCGCTCACGCTCGTCGCGCGTGAAATCCTGATCGACATAGACGGTGAGGGTGTGGCCGGCGGTTGTGGCGGCGACAGGTGCCGGCTTGTCGGTATAGCGGTAGGCCGCGTTGTCGTAGGGATTTGTCGCCGCCCGGACAGGCGTCAGGGACAGAAAAATGCCCGCCAGCAAAAGGGCGAGGCCCGAAACCACCAGACTTGCAACGAGCCGCGCCAGCCGCACCAAACTCTCCCGCTCTACAGCGGCTTTACGGACCGGCGCGCGGCACTATCCCTGCTTGAATTAAGGCGTTCTGGAGGCGGTTCAGCAGTCTCCCACCCGCTTGCCGCTCAGCACCGAACTGCCCTTGGCCGTGGTGCCGGCCTTGTCCTTGACCACGAGTTGGCCCAGGCCTTGATAGCTGTCGGATTTGTAGCTGACCTCGGCGTTGGCGGTGACGCCCGGCGTCTGGTCGGTAGCCGGGCAGACGGTGGTCGCCTTGAAGATGCCGGCCTGCTTGGCGCCAGGCGTAAAGGTGCAGCCATGCTTGGCGAAATCCTCAGGCGACGGATAGAGCAGGCGTTCGAGAATCGCCTCGCCGCCCTTGACGCAGACGCGCTTGGAGCTCGACGGCATCGCCTGCACGCCTTCCATCGTCGTCTTGTCGGTGACTTCCCATAGGCCGGGTTGGATGGCGGTCTGGGCCTGGGCCGGAAGGGCGGCCAGCGACAGGCTGACGGCGACCATCCAGACAAACGATTTCATCGGGCAAAATTCTCCGGGCAATTCTTCGCCTGGAGTAGCACGGTCCCCAGCAAAAAGCCCGCACCGGGCGTTCGTCCGGTGCGGGCTAGAGGATCGTACCGCTTACCAGTAGGTCGGCGCGTTGTAGTACTTGTCCACCCGTCGGCCGTAGTCCGGGGTCCAGAGGAAGTCCTCGTCCATGTCGTAGCTCGGTGCGTTCTCGAGCATCTTCTTATCGAGATTGACGACATAGCCGCCCTTGCTCTCATCGTACTTCAAGGTCGACCACGGCAGCGGATGATACTTCTCGCCGATGCCCAGGAAACCGCCGAACGACATGACGGCATAGATCGCCTTGCCGCTCACCTTGTCGATCATGATGTCGTCGACGGTGCCGAGCTTCTCTCCTTGCATGTTGTAGACATCGGTCCCCTCGACCTTCTCGGCGGCGATCAGAGTCCCGGATGTGATTTTCGTGGCGTCGGCCATGGCCTTCTCCCTGCAATGGTTGGTGAGTGCCCGATAAACGCCGAGTCGCGCAGGCCGGTTGCCGCCTCGACTCGGGCACGGCAACGGCGCGAGGCTTCGATGGGACCGCTTATTGTGGAGGGAAGTGACCTGCGACTTCTGCGGTGAGACCGCCGAGATGAAGCAGGCGCTCTTGGCGATGCTGGAACTCGGCACAGGACGCCAATTTCGAATTCAATGCGCGCGGCGAGCGGTCGACAAGCGCTGCCAACGCGTCGACGCCAATTTGCGTTGCACCGAAGCCTTGCGAAATGAGTCAAGCGGGCCGATGAGAAAGCAAATCGGTGATCAAGTCGTGACCGCCTGACACGGCATCGCTGGGCCTGTTGCACTCGACTGCCATCGCGGCCTCAAAAAACCCCATGAAAATCACCGCTTTATGGCGGTGCCGTCGTCGCCGTGCGGCAGCGAGACGCGGCACTCGGACAGAAGCGCGCCCGATCAAACATGCGCGCAACGCGTCCCGACATTGCGACGTTCTTCCCGCGATCCGTGGACAGACGGAAAAGAGCGGATGCTTCCGGTTCCATTCCGGCGAGCAATCGATCACAAGGGGAATACAAATGACAGTGGAACGTGAGCAGAGTGTTGTACTACCGCTGAGTGCGGTGCCGGCAGTGGCCTGCCCCGCCAAGGCGGAGCTCATCCGTGTTCTTCTGGTCGAAGACGACCAGTCCTTTAGGGAAGTCCTCGCCGACGAGCTGTCCGAGCACGGCTTCTCCGTCCAGAGCTTTGCCGAAGGCGCATCGTTGCTGGCTGCGATCGACGCGGCCCTCGACGCCGACATCATTGTCCTCGACTGGAGCCTGCCCAAGACGTCGGGCATCGACTTGCTGCCCCAGCTGCGCCGGCTCGGTGTAAGCTTGCCGATCGTATTCCTGACCGGCCGGGCCCTCACCGAATACGAAAGCCTGGCTTTCGATCGAGGTGCGATCGATTTCATCGACAAGGCGCGCGGCGTCGACGTTCTCGTCAAGCGGCTGAGGCGCGCCGTCGACGCGGCCAAACCCGCGGCCCATCGCCCGGCCGACAAATCCGTGGTCTGCGGCCGGCTTGTGCTGAGGCCGAGCGTCAGCCGGGCCTACTGGGACCAGGCGGATGTCGGCCTCACCCTCGGTGAATACAACATCGTCCAACTGCTGGCGTCGAACGCCGGTCGCTATGTGACTTACCGCGCGATCTACGACCGTCTGCACTATGAGGGCTTCATCGCAGGGAGTGGGGAACATGGCTATCGGGCAAATGTCCGGTCGGCAATCAAGCGCATCCGCAACAAGTTCCGCGAATGCGACCCTGCGTTTGTCGAGATCGAGAACTACACCGCTTTCGGGTATTGCTGGGGCAAGCCGGGCGGCATCGGTTGAACGCGGCCGCACCGCGTCGCGCTCGCTCACTCTCAGGCTGTTCAGCCTGATTGCGCTGCTCTCGGCCCTGCCGGTCGTGCTGTGCGGCTATCTCGAAAGCAGCGAGCGCCGCGCCCGCGACCAGATATGGCTCGGCCTGCGCGATCGTGCGGCGGCGATCGCCCATACCTTCTCGACCGAGCAGATGACCGACCGCACGCGAACCGCGGGCCGCAGCGCGCAGCTCGCGGGCTTTAGCGCGGAAACCGGCGGCACGACCCCGCGACCTGCGCTTCCCGCCCCCGCGCCGACGCCCGAGTCCGTGGCCGCGCCGACCCCCTCGGTTGCCATGCTCGAGCCGCCGGGCTTCGAGTTGGTGCGCGCGTCAGAAGGCGCGCAAGGGTGGCTCCTGACGGCGGGCTATTGGGAGACGCCCGAGATGCGGCTGGCGGCCTTTGCCTGTCTCTCCCTGGTGGCGCTGGCCATCCTGGTCGTCGTCAGCATCCTGCGCAGCCTGCGCCGCTTTCGGGAGGCCGCAGACGAGATCGTGTTCGGCCGCGTCGGCGACGAGGCGCTGACAGCACGCAACGGCGTGCGCGAGCTGTCCGGCGTGGCCCGGCTGCTCGACAGCCTGGTGTTCGATCTGCGCTACATGTCCGACCAGGTGCGCCTGACCGCCGAGGAAAACGCCCACTCGCTGCGTACCCCGCTGGCGACGATGCGGACGGCCTTGGGGGCGATCCAACGCAGCCTGCCGCCCGACGAGCCGCGGGCGCAGCGAGCGCTCAAGATCATCGACATCTCGCTCGACCGCCTGTCCAATGTCGTCAATTCGGCACAGCGCAACGACACGACCATGGCCGATCTCGTCGCCGCGCCGCGCGACCCGGTCGATCTGGCCGAACTGACCCGCGATGTCCTCGGCGAAGCCGGCGGACGCGCGCAAGCCCGCAATATCCTGTTTCGCGAGAAGCTGCAGGACGCGGTCATCGTTCATGCCAACTGCCCGGCCCTCAAGGCGGCACTGCTGGACGTCCTGACGAGTGCGGTGAACGCCTCGCCGCGCTATGGCGAGATCAGCGTCACGCTCGAGGCCGGCCACACCGACGCGCGCCTCACGGTCGAGGACCGGGGTTGCGACGACGACGCGCCCGAGCTGTTCTTCCAGCACGATTTCGCGCCATCCAGCCAAGCCAATCCGCCGGCGCCGGATCAAGCCCGTCCTGTCCGGCTCGGCCTTTGGAACGTCAAGCGCATCGTCGAGGCGTTCGGCGGCCAGGTGACGGCCGACCACAATCATCACGGCGGCGTATCCGTCTCGATCATGTTGCCGTGCGACCAGCGCTAAGCGCTGGTTATAATCTCGACACACTAAGCCACCCTCACGATCTGCTATCGTCTGGCTGCGACTAACGGTTGTGGCTTCACTGGATCTATCTCGGCGTCATCTGGGGCGCATTGACGGTTGTCGCACTGTCGTTGTGGCTGCGGCTGTTGGGCGCGCTCAGCTTGCCGTTCTGCTGGACCGTGTGGACCATCCTGGGGCAGGCGTCGGGCGCCTATGTCGGGCCAAAGACCTGGGCCGTGCTGTTGATCGCGGCCGCTGCTTCCGTGCTGGCGGCTCGACGCGGCCCGCAACGCGATGAGTTGGCCAGTGGTCCCCCGCTCGACCCGTTGCACGCGCGGCTATTGTGGTGCCGACCACAAGGCTGGGCGGCGGGGTCCTTCGTCGGCGGCCGCCTCGTCTCCGGAGCACGTGATCTGCGGTTGTTGCCAACGCAGCCGGCGTGAGTTCTTATTTCTGGGCAACCTTAGGCCCATGACAGACGTTGGTTCTCTTAATGTCGATGCTGGCCGAGAAGGAAACGACTTATCCGCTGGAAGGGCGGAAGATCCTGATCGTCGAGGATGAGGGGCCAATCGCTCTCAACCTCGCTTCTGCCGTCGCCCAGGCGGGCGGCATCGTGATCGGACCGACACCCTCGGTGGCGGGCTCCTTCGCCCTGATGGCCGAGCACACGCTGGACGGCGCGCTGCTCGACATCAGGCTGCGGGGCGAGACGTCGTTTGCTTTGGCCGACGTGCTGGCCGTGCTCGGCATCCCCTTCGTATTCGTGAGCGGCCTGTCGAGCGCGTTGATGCCCTATCCGCACCGCGACCGGCCCCTGTTCGACAAGCCCTACGAGGCGCCTAATGTGATCGCCACGCTGGCGCGACTGGTGAAGGCCGCTGCCGCCTGAAGCGCAGCGTCAGGCTTGTGGAGGCCGTACCTCGGTGCCTCGCCGCGGCCGGCCGGTCACGCTGTCGATCCGCCGCCGCGGCTCGTGCAGCTGCAAGCGCCCGGGCGCTTCGCATCACCGGCCGCAACCTCAGGGGACGGAGCAGCGTTGCCGCAGCGAGAGGTCCATCCCTCTCACCCCAGCCGGGTCCCGCGAACCTGACGTCCGGCTGGTCTCCGCCCGCCCGACTCTCCCCCGTTGGGCGGGCGTTTTTTCCACCGCGTTCGGGTTGTCGGTCATGCAAAGGAAGAATGTCGTCCAGCTCGGCTCTCAGGAACACGAAATACTTCGCGCCATCGCCAGGTCCCCGTCCTCCCCACTCTCTTCCATGCAGCGCCTGCGTTTCGAAATGCTCGGCCTGATCGAGGACCGCGCCAAGGGGATCTGCCTTACCGAACGTGGTCGCAAGCTCGCTTCCGAGCCGATCCCCGCTTCTCCACCCACGCAGGCGGCGCGCGATCGCAGCGGGCCGCGCGACAAGCGCGGACGGCGCCTCGGCCACCAGCGCCACACGCCGTTTTGAGACGTGGGGACAAGGCCGGGTGGCAGGCCTTGAAGCGGAAGGTCACTTTTTTGTTACAGGCTCAAGACGCGCTATGGCGGATTGGAGAGGTCACGGCCAAGTCGGGCCATCGCTTGCGCAGCGCGGCAACCATGTCGTCCACCCGAGCCGCCAGGATGCGCTCGCCCTTGAAAGCGGTTGCAGCCCTGGGGTCGCCCGTGGCGCCGGTCCGCTCGAAGGGTCCGTCGAGCGCGAGCCTGTCGAGGCGCACGCTTCTAGGCTCCAGCGCCAGCATCACCGATGTCTCGCGCTCGTCGGCATGACCGCCCTCGGGGACGTCGAGCAGCGTGTCGGCCGCAGCGCCCAGTCCGCGCATGTGCAGCACCAAAACGTCGTCGGCGCCGGCGGCGACTTCGGCGATCGGCTTCTCGGTCGAGACTCCGGTATTGAGGATCACGATGCGCCGCACGCCATGGCCGCGCAGGCTGGCCAAAAGCTCGGCCAGCAACGCCTTGAAAGTCGGCGCCGACAGATGCTGGCTGCCGGCAAACGACGTGAAGGCCGGATAGAAGCCGAAGCCCACGACGGGGGCGGCGACCATGGGCAGGCGTTCGATCAGTTTCTGGGCGAGCGCGCGGGCCGTGAGAGCGTCGGTCTTGAGCGGCAGATGCGGGCCGTGCGCCTTGGCGGCGGCGCCGATCGGGACCACGACCGTCGCGCCGGCATCGAAGCGGGCCTTGGCTTCGGGCCAGGTGAGGTCTTCCAGCCACGCGCCGGTGTCGGTGCTCATGCGCTCAGGCTAGCATGGGCCCTGGCGAACAAGGAGGCCGTCCTCTCGCTCTCGTGCTCGCGTCGCTGATCGTCGCTGCGGCAGCACCCGCTCTTGCCGATCCGGCGGCCAACAAGAAGGTCGTGCTCGACTTCTACGACAAGGCGCTGAACCAGAAGGACTTCGACGCGGCGTCGAAATATTTCGGGACACGCTACATCCAGCACAATCCCGGCGCACCCGACGGCATCGAAGGCTTCAAGGCCTTCATCGCCCAGCGCAAGGAGAAGTTCCCCAACGCCAGGAGCGAGGTCAAGCGGTCCTTCGCCGACAGCGACTATGTGGTCCTGCACGTCCATAGCGTGCGCGAGCCCGGCGAACGCGGCGTGGCCATCGTCGACATCTTCCGGCTGGAAAACGGCAAGATCGTCGAACATTGGGATGTCGCGCAACCGATCCCGGAGAAAACCGCGAACGGCAACGGGATGTTTTGACGGCTAGCTTTCCCACGGCAGCTTCACCCGCTTGGGCGGATGACTGCCCGGCACGATCATCTTGCGCCATTGCGCCGATGGGGCACCGTCGTCGAGAGCGATGCGGCCGGCAACGACCGAGATGCCAAGCTCCTTCCAAAGGGCCGCAAGATCGACCGGTTCGGCCTTGTTGAAGTGACGGTCGACCAGGGTGCTCATGGCGGCCGTACCGGTGGCGCGGTCGCAGGCGGCGGCATAGTCGGCGACGCCGGCGCGCTGGGAGCCGTCGAGACCGCTCCACAAGGCGCCGCCCAGGCAGTCCTCGAGGCCCTTCGCGCCGTTGCTGGCGCGACGGATGGCGATGTCGGCCAGCAGCATGAAGGTGGCGCCGCCCCAATAGTTCTGCCGGCCCGACGCGTTGGCCATGCCGACCGAAAAGGCCTGCACGCCTTGCGGCATGTTGTCGACCCACTCGCGCCATACCTCTTCCTCGCTCTTCCAGCCGGCGCGGGCGCGGATGATCGGCTCGACGTAGGTCGCCGCGCCCTCCATGAACCAGGTGCCGCGGCCGCGGATGAAGGGCATGCCGGTGTGGATCCACTCGTGGACCAGCACCCAGTCGTTGAACAGGCGGCGGCGGTCGACGTCGTTGCCGACCTCGACCATGACCGTGGCGCCGCCGCCCGAGACGGTGCGGCCGTAGCCGATGCCGCGGCGGCTGGCGGCGGGCACGAGGCCCAGCAGCGCCTGCTTGCTGGTAAAGCCCTGCCAGTAGTTGGACTCGGCCTCGGCCGTGCGCTCGACCCAGTCGAAAAGCTCGGCGCGGCCGGCCTCGCTGATGCCGTCGAGGAGCGCCACCCGGAGCACGCCGTTCGCCCGCGGTTGGCCAGGCCGCAGGCTGCCCGGCAGGGGCACGGCCAGCTCGCGATAGGTCAGGTGGCCCAGCGCGGTGTAGCCTGCGAAGCGCACGCTGGTGCCGGCCAGGCGCCAGGCGTCGCCGACCTTGGGCAGGCCCGCCGCGAAGACCAGGCCCGGGCCGGTGGCCATGCGGATGTCGATGATGGGCACGCGATCGTAGCCGCGCGGCTCGAGCAGCCAGCCGCCCAAGACGCTCAGCGCGCCGTTGCCGCGCATGACCGCCACCGACGTCGAATCGACGGCGCCGGCAAAAGCCGAAAGATCGAAGCGGTAGTGCGCCTCGGCGACACCGTTGGCCTGGTTGACCTTGAGGTCCGACACATATTGCGCGGCGCGGTCCTCGGTCGGCTCGAAGGCGATCGGGCCGCTCGCCCGGCAGCGATAGGTGATATCGAGCTTGAGCCCGCCACTATCGGAAAGCGCGCCGTCGACGGTGCAGTCGGGCACGGCGATGGGCTGCGCAAAGGCAGGGGCCGTCGCCAGCAGGGCAGCCATCAGAGTTCGCCGGAACATCGGCAAAGCTACCATGTGCTCGACCGGCTTCAATGAAGGCGGAGGTTCACGTTTTACGGCGCCCGCGGCGTTGCCGATGCGGGCGCTGGCTCGGTTCGGGAAGGAATAAGTGCGCACCATTGAGGGGGGTTTGGGTTATTTCGATAAAGATCGAAATACAGGCAAAGATCTATTACTGCCAGATAGTTAGAGCATTATCCTCGCATTTTAGTTTGGTTGGGGCCAAGGCCGCTGCGCACCGCGCGCCGTCTCGTACCAGCGGGCGAGCCGCAGCACGCCCAGATCGTCGAAGCGACGGCCGGCGATCTGCAGGCCGATCGGCTTGCCCTCTTTGGTGTAGCCGCAATTGATCGAGGCGGCCGGCTGTTCGCTCATGTTGTAGGGCATGGTGAAGGAGATGTGCTCGAGCGGCCGCTTGACGTCGTTGGTCGGGGTCTCCCACTCGGCGCGATAGGTCGACACCGGCGACACTGGCGAGAGCACATAGTCGAAACCCAGCGTGGCCTTCACCGTCGCCGCCCGGATCGCCATGTAGTTGTTGACGGCCTTGATCACCGTGGCGCCCGAGACGTCGGCGCCGCCGCGGCACCACTCGGCGATGAAGGGCAGCACGCTCGCCTGCCGGGCATGGCTCAGCGCCGAAAAATCGAGCCAGCTGCGCACCCGCCAGAAGAGATCCTGGAGGTGCAGCATCTCGGGCGAGAGGAAGGGCGCCACCGGCTCGAGCGTGGCGCCGGCATCGGCGAACCGCTTGGCGGCCGCCTCGACCGCCGCCTTGACCTCGGCATCGACCGGCAGGCCCGACCCGGCATCGAGATGCAGGCCGATCTTGAGACCCTTGGGCTCGAGCGGACCCGCGCTCCAGTCGATGATGGCGGGCGGCAGGCTCATATGGTCGCGCGCATCGGGCCTGGAGAGCTCGGCCATCAGCAGCGCCGAATCGGCGACGGTGCGCGTCATCGGCCCGACGGCGCGCCCGAAATAAGGCGGGTCGACCGGCACCCGGCCGAGACTGGGCTTCAGGGTGAAGATGCCGTTCCAGCCCGCGGGCAGGCGCAGCGAGCCGCCGATGTCGGTGCCGAGATGCAGCGGGCCATAGCCCGCCGCCGC
>WNFC01008468.1_pt1 | contig 25935 bp, 24 predicted proteins | sample 5400541 | NCBI WGS metagenome assembly WNFC01 (sample SAMN13153342, study PRJNA577476) | soil metagenome | isolation source: 120 cm saprolite under Douglas fir tree site 2 hole 2 replicate 1 | place: USA:California | collected 2015-04-18 | reverse complement strand
AATTGTAATTCGGTCCGAGCGTCAACGCGACTCCCCACCACGCCATGGCTAGCTTTGAATCAAGTTCGGCCGCGCGTTGAAACGATCGCCGCGCTTCATCGTGATTGAATGCGTAAACGAGCTTCAATCCTTGATCGAAAAATTGCTGAGCCTCGCGATTTTTTGTCGAGACCGGATGATGCACTTCGCCCAACCCGGGCATCAAACGGGGAGGCGCGGCGCTATCTTTACTTTGCGCAACCGAGACAACCATTGCCCCGCAAAAAATGACGGTCCATATGACTCTTCGAGATAATCGACTAGTCCGCATGATCCCCTCTCGTTCGCGAAACGTTAATCAGGACTTTTCTCCATTAAGCTTGGCCTTGACGGCGGCTTCGATTTCTTCGTACAACGCGGCGTCGTTCTTCAACACATCCTTCGCCGCATCGCGACCTTGCGCGAGTTGGGTGCCTTTGTAATTCAACCATGAGCCGCGCTTCTCGATGATTTGTTTTTCGAGCGCAAGGTCGAGAAGAGCGCCGGTCGAGGAAATTCCTTCGTTGTACATGATATCGAACTCGGCTTCGGTAAACGGTGGCGCGACTTTGTTCTTCACAACTTTGATGCGGGTCCGATTTCCGGTTACCACGCCATCGGTCTGTTTGATGGCGCCGATTCGGCGAATGTCGATGCGCACGCTCGCGTAAAATTTCAGTGCTTTGCCGCCGGGCGTGGTCTCCGGATTGCCAAACATCACGCCGATCTTTTCGCGGATTTGGTTCGTAAAAATACAGCACGTGCGCGCTTTCGAGATCACCGACGTCAATTTGCGTAACGCCGCACTCATCAACCGCGCCTGTGCGCCGACAGTGGCGTCCCCGATTTCGCCTTCCAATTCCGCTCGCGTTACCAGTGCAGCGACGGAATCGACTACGATCACATCCAATGCGTTCGATCGGATAAGGGTCTCGCAAATTCGTAGCGCTTCTTCCCCCGAGCTTGGCTGGGAAACGAGCAAATCATCAAGATCGACTCCCAGCCTGCGTGCATACTGCGGATCGAGCGCGTGTTCGACGTCGATAAAGGCGGCCAGCCCGCCGCGTTTCTGCGCCTGGGCGATGACGGTTAGCGTCAGAGTTGTCTTGCCGGAGGATTCCGGGCCAAAAACTTCCACTACTCGCCCGCGCGGAAATCCGCCAACTCCCAGCGCGCGGTCAATCAAAATGTTACCGGTTGGGATAACGTCAATATCGACAATTTTCTCCGCACCCAGGCGCATGATCGCGCCCTCGCCGTAATCCTTCGCGATTTGTTGAATGGCAAGATCGAGATTTTTATTCCTGGCGGCAGCTACCTTGTCATGGCTGCTTTTTTCTTCAGTCTTCGTGGGCATATTATTTTTTGGGGTGACACTAAGTAAGTCGCACCCGGCGAATTCGCCAAGCATAAAAGCAAATGGAACACGCATTTTGCCTTTGCGCCTGACCCAGGAAAGCATGCAGGGCTGCTTTGGATTGAGCGGAGTGCAAGGGCGTCGCCTGGACAGACTGCAAGTTGCAGGTCTCTGTTCCCTAAAACAAAAGGCCGCGAACCTGGAGGTCCACGGCCTTAGTCGCCAAGCAAAAATCTTTCCTTAAGAGACAATGATCTTCTTGGGTTTGACGTGCTCGGCCTTCGGCAAGGTTAACGTCAAAATGCCCTGCTCGACCTTGGCGTTAATCTTGTTCCCATCGATGGACGGGTCGAGCTCGAACGTGCGCCGGAAATTTTCTTGGCGCGATTCACGATGGATCAGGGTACCATCAACCGTGGGCAATGACCGGTGCCCGATGATCGTTAGCTCATTATCCTCCAGCGAGATCTCGAGGCCTTCCTTGTTCACGCCCGGCATCTCGACTTGTAACAGGTAACCATCAGCGTCTTCCACGACGCTGGCCGTCGGAGCGACAAATTGTTCGCTCTGCCCACGCTCCACGTCGCGACTTTCACGCACCATTGTATTAATCTTGATTTCCTCCAGTTCAAGTTTCGCCATTTTGGCGCTCAATCGGCGCGGACTTGGATTTGTTTTGGTTTTGCCTCCTCCGCTTTCGGCAGAGTCACCGTCAAGATGCCGTTGCGATAGGTCGCGCTGACGTTGTTCGCGTCCACTCGCGCAGGCAAGGTGATGCTGCGGCGGAATTTGCCGACGTAACGTTCGCTGCGTTCGGCGTCGCCGTTTGGGGTTTCGCTCTTGTGCTCGCCCGCAATGGTCAACGTTCCGTCATGCAAAGAAATTTCGATGTCTTCCTTGCGCATGCCGGGCAATTCGACCACGGCAATGATATTGTCGTTATTTTGATACAGATCGAGGGCGGGAGACCAACCACTGAAAAGCTGCCCGGCACGGCCAAAAGAAGACCAGAACGGCGACTCAAGCAGCGAGTTCAGGTCGTCCCTTAAATTGCTCCAACGATCAAGAGATGGCCACGTCGCCAACTCAGGAATTTGATAACGGATTAAGCTCATATTGGTATGTCCTTTCGTAATAAAAATATGTCGATCCGCACAAAAGCTCACAATGTGCCACCTCAGATTCAATTGCAATGTAATGCATAAGTCACTGACCAATAGGTGTTTAATATCGAAAGTAAATTGTTACCGCAGCAACATAGTGTAACGTTGTGTCACACTCCTCGAGGTGTTACCGCGCGGTGGGTTGGGACACAACTTCACATATCCAACGCGATGCCAGCTCGCGTAACGACTTGCTCACTTTCGGACTGACGGATATTCGTTCTGGGTGAGCACGCCGCCAGATGATGAAGATTTTATGCGCGCCGCGCTGAGGGAAGCACGCAAGTCGTTAGGCCGAACGAGCCCAAATCCCGCCGTCGGGGCCGTGCTCGTCGTTCAAAATCAAATCGTGGCACGCGGTCACCATCGGCGAGCCGGGCTTCCGCACGCCGAGGTAGAATGTCTTCGTAATTTTGGCCGCGCCATTCCCAAAGGCGCCATTTTGTACGTCACCCTCGAACCTTGCTCGACAGTGGGACGCACCCCAGCGTGTACCGATGAAATTATAAGGTCCGGCGTGAAGACCGTCGTAATTGCCTCAATCGACGTCAATCCTCGTCACTCGGGCCGCGGCGTTGAACTTCTGCGAAACGCGGGAATCGAAGTACGGACGAACGTTCTCGCCGCCGAATGCGCCGCCATGAATGAAGCCTTTAACAAGTGGATTGTGACTGGGCAACCTTTCATCATTGCAAAGTGCGGGATGAGCTTGGATGGGCGATTAGTACGCCCTCCAACCGAATCGCGCTGGATAACAAGCGCTGCGGCACAGCGGCACGCGCACAAGCTTCGGGCACAAGTTGACGCGATTCTCGTCGGTGCGGAAACAGTCAGGATCGATAATCCGCGGCTCACCGTGCGCGGCCTGAGCGGCCCCGTGCAACCGCTTCGGGTCGTGCTGACCCGCTCGGGCAACTTACCGCGTCACGCTCGCATCTTTACCGATCGGTTCGCTGACAAGACATTGGTTTACCGAAAAAAATCACTGAATTTTGTCTTGCGAGATCTCGGGAAAAGAAATGTCACCAGCGTTCTGCTCGAAGGCGGCGGCAATATTCTTGGTCAAGCGCTCGACGAAAGAAAGATCGACAAGGTCCAGGTTTATCTCGGCCCGATTTTCACTGGCGGCCCTGTGATCGCCTTCGCCGGGCGAGGAACGGATCTTCCGCGCCATGCGGCGTATATCGAGCGCATACAATATCAACGACTCGGTCAGGACCTTTTCATCAGCGGTTATCCGGTGTACCGATCGGATGCCGCTGCCGAATAATTTTGCGGAGCGTTTCGTCTTAAATACTGTTGAATTGTTGAAACCTGGAGGTTCAAAGAGATGAATTGGAAAAAGCTTTTGTTGGTTGCGATTGTGGCGGGGGGGTTTGCGTTCGCGGCGGTACCTCGTTCCAATGCTGGCGTCGCTATCGGCATCGGGTTGGGATTCCCCGTCGTCTACCCGTATCCCTACTACGGATATCCGTACGCTTATCCATACCCCTACTACGGATACTACGGCCGGTCAGTATATGTGGGCCCATCGTTTTACTGGTCCAACGGCCACCGCATCTATTACCGCGGCTACCGTAGAGGATACCATCGTCACTGGCGGTAAATCGCTGAGTGAATTTTCTTGAGCTGGCGGAATATGTAGATTCTGCCAGCTTTTTAGCAGGAAGCGTGACCGCCGCGCGCCATTAGATTTTGCCTAAAGCGAACTGTTATTTTTTCGGCGATGCCGAGAGCGCGGGTATTCTAGTATTCGGCGAAGACGGCTGAAACTCCTTTTTTAGACGGTCGTTCAAAACTGGTAATTCCTGCTTGCGCTTGGCTTCAGTCTCCTGCCGCAGTGCACGTTCCATTTTGCGGCGTTCTTGCAGGTAACGTTGCTCAAACAGCTCGCGCTTTTCTTGGTCCAGACGCAAACCCGCATCGTGCAGCGCCGCTTCGGCTTGGCGCTTCAATTCTTCGCGATGTAATTTCTCCCGCGCGCGCATCAGGTTGCGTTCCCCCGGTCCCATTTGCATCCAACGCTCCGCGTTTCGACGAAATACTTGTCGATCTTCCGGCGACATTGAAAACCACCGCTCGCGCGCACCTTGAAACTCAGGCTTGTGGCGAATCGGACCCGGACCTGGTGGCTGCGCTTGGACAAAACCGCAGGTCGCGGTCCAGGCCGACAAGAAAACAATTGTGATTAGAGAGTTTGATTTTCGTCCCACAGGCTATTTTCGTCCGAAGCGAGTAATTCATCCAGATCGGCGACGACCTCGTAATCCTGCGGCTCGATCTTGGCCACGACTTCCGGTACGCTTTCAGAAACGGACGGCCGCGATGTTGGATGCTGCATCATAATCACTGCTGCAATGATTGCGGCTGCTAACGCCGATGCCGGAACGAGCCAGCGCAGACTAAACCAACTTCCCACCTTACCGAAACGGCGCGGCTCCTCGCGCAGTCGACGAATCACGTCGCGCACGAAAAAAGCAGATAGCCGCGGCTGCCTGCCGTGGTCTAAAAGGTCCCACAGTTCCTGATCTTCTTCGCGTCTCATTCCACTTCGCGAAAATTAAACCAAGTCTTGGCTCAAAAGTCTCGCAAAAACACGTCGCAAAATCGGCCCGCTTCGCTTCAACGGCAGCCGATCGGTTTCAATCAACTGGGTCGCCCAGCTCCTTCCGTTCATAAATTTTCCACGAAAATACGCTGTTCGATTGAAGGAGCTGCCCGGCCCGCCCGGCCCAGCCGGGTTTTGGCGACATCTACGCTTCAGGCGCTTCCAGGAAGCCTTCCAGTTGTCGGATGCGCGTCGGGTGCCGCATTTTCCGCAGCGCTTTGGCTTCAATCTGCCGAATCCGTTCGCGAGTAACGCGAAATTGCCGACCCACCTCTTCAAGCGTTCGGCTGTAGCCATCGACCAGTCCAAACCGTTGCTCGAGCACTTGCCGCTCGCGTTCCGTCAAGGTCTCGAGCACATCTTTGATTTTTTCCTTTAACAAGACGATCGCCGTCATATCGGACGGATTTTCCGCGCCTTTGTCTTCGATAAAATCGCCAAAATTCGTCTCCTCGCTTTCGCCGACCGGCGATTGCAGCGATATTGGTTGTTGGGCCATTTTCAACACCGCGCGAACGCGATCGACCGGCAGCAGGATTTCCTCGGCCACTTCTTCGGGCGTCGGTTCCCGGCCGTACTCTTGCACCAGCTGTTTTTGCACGCGCATCAATTTGTTGATCGTCTCGATCATGTGCACGGGAATACGAATGGTCCGCGCCTGATCGGCAATGGAGCGCGTGATCGCCTGGCGAATCCACCACGTAGCATAAGTGGAAAATTTGTAACCGCGGCGATATTCAAATTTCTCGACCGCCTTCATCAATCCCATGTTGCCTTCCTGAATGAGATCGAGAAACGAGAGCCCGCGGTTGGTGTATTTTTTGGCGATGGAGATCACGAGGCGCAAATTGGCTTCCACCATCTCGGTTTTGGCGCGCAGGCCATTGCGCATCCAGCTCTTCAACTCCTGGTATTGCTCCGCATATTGATCAACCGAAAGCCAAAGCGCGTTTTCCAACTCACGCGCTTTGAGATTCAATGGTGAGTGCGTGGCGCTCCCTCGTCGATGCTTGACCACTTCGCCCTGAAGTTGCAGCAAACTGCGATAGTGCTCATCGGCCAGATGCGCAAATTCTTCTGTGACCTTCTGCTTGAAATAAAATTTCGGATAGAGCCGCTGCAAGGAGTTCACCGCTTTTTGAAACGCCTTGAACTTTCTCGTTTCCTTTTTTGCCGTATTGAGCTGGGTGTATTGTGCAGTGATGCTGCCGCTTAGTTTTTCCACCTGCTTGCACAATCGCGGCAGCATTTTCATGTAGCTCTCGCGACTCTCGATTTTTTTGTCGAGAATCACCCGGTCGAATCGCTCCCCGCCTTCTGCCAGCTTTTGCGCAAGGTCGAGATGAGCGCGAGCCGTAAACCCGAAACGACTGATGTGCTTTTGCACCATGTTTTCGGACTCCTCGATCCGCTTGGAAATGTCCACCTCCTGCTCGCGCGTGAGCAACGGCACCTGCCCCATCTGCTTGAGATACATGCGAACCGGGTCGTCCAGGATATCGAGCTTCACCTCGGATTTTTCTTCCTCGTCCTCCTCCGCCTCTTTTTTTCCCTCTTTGTGCCGGTCAACCTCCGACGCTTCGATAATGTCAATCTCCATCCGGCGTAGTCGCGTTAGAATGGCGTCGAGCTCGTCGGCCGCCGTCACCCCTTCTGGCAGGGCCTCATTCAGATCGTCAAACGTGAGATAACCTTGTTCCTTGGCCAGCTTGATCAATTCGCGAATCCGCGCTTGGACTTCGTTCGCAGCCGACGCCGGCGTTTTCGGGAACGATTCCACCGCACGTTTCGCCAAGTCCCCATTTGACCCGCGCCCACGCGCCAAAGACATGATGCGTTTTGATTTAAATGGGGAAATCTTTCCAGAGCGTTTCAAGCTAAGCCTCGATTTAGCAGCCTTTGTTCCCACACCTAACGGAATACGCTTGAATTTCGGCTGCTTCGCCGCTGAAAGGCGAATCCGCGTCTTCCGTTTCGAATGCCTGGCCAAGACTTTACTGTTAAGGATTTGACTTAGACCTTCGATTGTCACCCTTAGGTCGACAAATTTAGCCGTCGGACTTACGGGTGGGCGAAAGCCTGGAAACCTCGTGGAGCTGCTCCCGCAGGTCAACAATTTCTTTCTGCAAATTTACAATCTCGCCGGTGCTCAACTGAGGCAGTCTCATTCTTCCTTCGGTCGCTTCCAGCTGCCGTTGCAATGCTGCCTGCCGCAATCCCGTCCACCAGCTTTGCGCGACGGCCGTCGCGTTTGGCGGCACCCTCTGTAAAAGCCAGCCAGACACTACTCTCTCCTCCTCGGCCGAGAGGGTTGCCATGAACGCGTTCAGCGAAGCGGGATCTTCCGGGCGAAGATCGCTTTCGAGAATGCGGACCAGTAGCCCGGCCACCGGAGTTTGCGCCAGCACTTCACGCCAGTTTTGCTCAAGAAGAAAACGACGCGCCGCCTCGTCCCGCAATGCCAGCAAGCAAAGCATTGCCACTTCGTGTGGCGTTGGCGTCCCCGTGGCCGCCTCGGGCTTACCCGCGCCTGTGGCCATGCTCGCTGAACGCGGCTCGCGCACTTGTTTCAAAACCAAAGCCGCGAAGTCCGAGACCGGAACGCCGAGCCGCGCGCTTACTTTGTTCACGATTTCTCCGCGCATCAACTGGTCGCGCACATGCGAAATGGTCTCGGCCAGATTGCGCGCCACCTGCATCTTCGCGCCTAACGAGTTCAGATCGACATTCTCCAATTCACGATCGAGCCAGTAATCAAAAAAATCGCGCGCCGCGGCGACACGTCTTTCAAATGCTTCTTTCCCATCGCGTCGTACAAGGGAGTCTGGATCCTGATCACGCGGCATTTCCACCACACGCACAACCAGATCGTGCTGCAAAAGCGCGTCGAGCGAGCGTTCGGCCGCCTTTTGCCCGGCTTCATCGGCGTCAAAACACAGCGCCACTTCATCCACAAAGCGCTTGAGGAGGCGCGCCTGATCTTCCGTAAATGCCGTTCCCTGGGGGGCAACTACGTTCGTAATTCCCGCTTCGAACAGTGTGATCAAATCGAGTTGGCCTTCGCAAACGATGGCGGAATTCGCCTCGATGAGACTGCGTTTCGTTTTGTGCAGGCCGAAGAGCACTTTGCCCTTGCGGAAAAGCGGTGTCTCGGGCGAATTCAAATATTTTGCCGCTTCCGCATCACTCTGCAAAAGCCGGCCACTGAACGCGATCACTTCGCCTACGTCGTTGCAAATTGGAAACATGATCCGGCCGCGAAAACGATCGTAAACGTCACTCTCCGGGCGCTCTTCATCGCGCAATTTCATCAGCCCGCTTTGCAAAAGCTCGCTGCGCGAATAACCGCGATCGAGCGCCCATTTCAAAAACATATTCCAACTCTCCGGCGCGTAGCCGAGCTGCCAGTTTTTCGCCACTTGTCGATCTATGCCCCGCCGCTTCAAATATTCGCGAGCTGGCTCGGCGAATTCCTTCTTCAACAAATTTTCGTGAAACCACTCAGCCGCTTCCGAGTGCAACCGGACTAACCTCGTGCGCGCTCCACGTTCTCGATCTTCACTTGCCTCGCGCTCTTCGATAACGAGAATTCCCGCGCGCGCGGCCAGCTTGCGCACGGCTGAAGGGAAATCGATATGCTCGTATTCCATCACAAAACGAAAAACGCTCCCGCCCGCCCCGCATCCGAAGCAGTGGAACGTCTGCCGCTGGGGACTGACATGGAAGGAGGGCGTCTTTTCCTGATGAAATGGGCAAAGCGCTTTGAAATTCGCGCCGGCGCGTTTGAGCGGAAAATACGAACCGATCACCCCAACGATGTCGTTGGCCGCAGCGATTTGTTCGATTGTTTGTGATGGAATTGCCACCGGTAGCTGGCAAACTTACGCAAGGCGCAGCGACTTCCAATCCATGAGAAGGTTCTTATCGATCTTAGTAATGGCCCTTCTGATCGCGCCGGCAAACGCGCGTGCGCGCGAAGTCGTTCACAAAGGCGACGTTGTCATAGTGCCCCTGCGCGGCGAAATTTCACCGTCGCTGCTCATGTTCTTGCGCCGGGCCATGAAAGTTGCCGAGAGCAACGGCGCATCCGCTATTATTTTCGAAATGAATACTTATGGCGGGCGGCTCGATTCCTCCGAAGAAATCACCAGCGTCCTCAACCATGCGACCATTCCGACCTATACATTCATTAATTCAAACGCCGGGTCGGCCGGCTCGCTCATCGCGCTGGGCACTCAGCATATTTACATGGCGCCGGTGAGCGCGATCGGCGCGGCCGCACCGGTCTTGCCGACCGGCGAGGATCTTCCGCTGACCGAGCGCGAGAAAACCATCTCGTATTGGACCGCGCTGATTCGAAGCTCCGCGATCAAGAACGGTCATAATCCGGACGTGGGCGAAGCTTTCATGAACAAAGACAAGGAGGTCAAGATCGGCGATCGCGTCATCCATCCGAAAGGAGCGGTCCTCACGCTCAGCGCGCAGGAGGCGACGGAGAAAATTAACGGCAAGCCGTTACTGGCAGATGGAACCGCCGATTCGGTTGTCGATCTTATGCAAAAGGCGGGGCTAAAAGGAAAGGCGGTGTCCCTCGATCCAACTGGCTTCGAGCAAATCGCATTTTGGATTACCGCGCTGGCGCCGCTTCTTTTACTTGGCGGAATCATCGGCGCATATCTCGAATTCAAAATTCCCGGCGCAACTTTGCCGGGAGTGATTTCGGCAAGTTGCTTCGCGCTGTTCTTTCTCGGCCACTATCTCGCCGGCCTCGCCGGCTGGGAAGTGGTCGCGCTTTTCGTTCTGGGCATGGTGCTCGTTATCATCGAAATTCTCTTCTTCGCACATTCGACCATCGTTTTCGGAGTGGTCGGCGTTTTCCTTATGCTCGCCTCACTGCTCTGGACAATGATCGATCGTTATCCCGGCGAAACATTTTTCCCGACTGGCCGGACGCTGGCCATTCCGCTGCTGAATCTCCTGCTGGCGCTTGTCGCAGCCGCAATCGTCATCACGTTGCTGGCCCGCTATTTGCCGCGCACAAGTATTTATCGCCGCTTTGCGCTGATCGCTTCGAATCCGCCTGGCCCATCGCTCGTTGGTGTGCCGCGCGAATTTGTGACACCGCTCGCCCTGTCGCCCGGAATGCAGGGCGTTGCCTTGTCGATGTTGCGGCCCAGCGGCAAAGCGCGTTTTGCCGATCACATTGTCGATGTTATTACGCAGGGCGAATTTGTTCCGGCAGAGACGCCGGTCACTGTCGTGCAGGCCGACGGGATGCGCGTTATCGTGAAGGCAAGCGCCTCGTAAGCGCGGCGTCCAGCGCCGATTTGCCTAACGATCGCTACGAGCAAACGGCCTTGACCTTTGTCGTGAGTCTAACCGCCCGCAACGACGCGGATGAGTTCAATGCGATCGCCTTCGCCCAGTGATCGCTCGGGCCACTCATGTCGATGGAGGGCGAGGCCGTTGTGCTCGATCAAGAGCGTCTGCGGCGGCAACCCATAACGATCAATTAATTCCGCGATCGTTCCGGCGCCGCGAGTGTCGGCCTTTTCGCCATTGAGCGAGATGGTCATACGCCGGAGAGTGCCTGGTCCCAATCTTTCCAGACCGGCTCAAGGCCGCGTCGCCGCAAGACGTTTGCAATTTCAACGGGAGAACGCTCATCGCTGATTTCAAATTGTCCGGTGGCTCGCCGGTCTTCGCCGTCCTGGAACTCGGGCGCAACGATGCGGCCGCGCACAGTGCGGTGCAGATGTTCGCCGCCCTGCCGCGTGTAACCGCCAGGCTCGGTGTGGCTGCCGGCACTCATCATGGTCACGCCTAGCGAGACAAGCGCATCGCGTAATGACGCCTTCTCGCGCGTACTCAAGACGATTCCGACCTGCGGGACGGTGTGCAGTGCGGCATATACACCACGGTTGTACGTTTCCTGGTAAACGACGAGCCCTTCCGCGCCAGCTTCAACAATTGGGAAGTAATCTTTCGTCTCCATCGGTCCGACTTCGATCGCGATTGATGAAAAATCCGGCTTCAAAGCACGGACACAATCAGCGAGATAATCCCGACTCACGAATTTCGGGTGTTCGCCGGAAACGAGCAAAATTTGACGGAAACCTGCTTGTGAGAGATGACGCGCTTCGGCCACGACCTCGCCGACACCGAGCGTCACGCGCAAAATCGGGTTGTCGCGCGAAAAGCCGCAGTAACGGCAGTTGTTGATGCATTCATTCGAAAGATAAAGTGGCGCAAAAAGGCGCATCGTGCGTCCGAAATTTTGCAGAGTAAGAGCGCGAGAAGTTTGCGCCATTAATTCAAGATCGACATCAGACTTCGGCGCAATCAGCTGCTCGAATCCGCGCACAAGCGACGATTTCTCGAGTAACAAATTGTCGAGCGTATTCGCGAAAGACATCCCGCTAATTATCACGCTGGCCGTTCGATTCGCAAATGATCAACGGCTTCCGCAGCGCCGATTTTCGATCTTTGCATTAAAGAAAAACGCCGGAACGCACACGGGCGTTCCGGCGCTCAAATGCAGGATTGTCGGCCCTTAAAAGGCGAAATTAATTCCCGTCCGGGCCATTCCGAAATTGTTGTTAGGCCCATCGACCACGTTCCAACTGAAATCCGCGATCCAGCCGATGTGCCGGGTGATCCGGACTTCGAGGCCGCCACCAAATTGCCCCATGCCTCGGCTCTCGCTTTCATTAGTTACGTCACCGTGACGCACGCCATCTATAAAGACCACTGAAGGTCGGTCGTTGCTTCCACCGAAAATTCCGCCACCGCCTGCCCAAACGTATGGCGCAAAGCGAGTGCAAGGAATTGGATAACGCAGCGTAAATGTACCTAGCACGGCTCCGACGATGTGGTCATTCGGGCTGGCCTGCTCTTCCTCCGTGGTAGTGATGTGGCTCCCTTTGCCGGCCAACGCGAAACCTTCAATTCCAGCGCCGAAATAGCGACAGAAAAAGTATTTCGCATCCGCGCCGCCGCCCCAGGCGTGATCATCGCCGAGGAAGCGGTCATAACTACCGAAAACGGCATCGTCCTCGGTTCTTTCAGCATTCGTGCGATTGCTCTCGGTTCCAGTAAACGCATAGGCGCCCCAAAGGCTGACGTTTACTTCGCGGTCAGCATACCATTCCGGGCAAGGTGGCGGCGCCGGAGCCACCTGTTTCATTTCTTTTCCAGAAATTGCTTCTGGACCGGCGTAGGCGAGGCCGCAAAAAGCGCTTAGACCAAATAAGGTTAAGGTAAGTTTCTTCATAGCTTAAACATCCGTTTACGAGTTATTCAAAGAGCAGTCAAACAAAAAACATTTTTGTGGTTAGGCACCAAACGCGAGGTCGCACTCGAAGACGCGTTGGCGAGCTTTACGAAACGAAGCGGCGGCATCCAGTCAGTCGCCAGATGCCGCCCGGTGAAAAATAAGATGTCGACTTTAGAACGCGAAATTGATTCCCGTTCGGGCCATTCCAAAGTTATTGTCAGGCCCGTCGATTACGTTCCAACTGAAATCGGCGATCCAACCGATGTGCGGAGTGATGCGAACTTCAAGGCCGCCGCCAAACTGGCCCATGCCTTTGGATTCCGTTTCATGGTCTATGCGCTCGACAGCCCCGTTCGAAACGACAACGTGCTCATTGTGGCCGCCAAAGATTCCACCGCCACCCGCCCACACGTACGGTGAAAAGCGAGTGCAGCGGATCGGGTAGCGGAGCGTTAAGGTGCCAAGCACCCCCCCCACCGCATGGTGATCGGTCTCCCGAAAATGAGTCGCGCCAAAATTTTCAATGACATAATGAGGATCGCGCGCATCGAGACCGAAACCCTCCAGCCCAAAACCAAAGTAGCGATGCCAGAAGTATTTTGCATCAATGCCGCCGCCCCAGGCGTGATCGTCTCCGAGAAAACGATCGAACCTTCCCTCGTCCCGGGTGGTGAACGTGTCGAAGAGGCTGCTCTTGTCGTTTTCCGTTCCAGTAAATGCGTACGCGCCCCAAAGGCTCACATTCCATTCGTTATCGGCGTACCATTCAGGGCAAGGCGGAGGAGCGGGAGCCACCTGCTTCATCTCCTTGCCGGAATAACTTTCCGTTCCTGCGTAGGCCACCGAGGCCAACGCACCCATCGCAATTAGGCTCAAGATTGATTTTTTCATACTGTTTCCTTGCGGGTTAGGTAATCACCTTTGAGAAAGGGTCAATCGAAAATCGCGCCTTTTTTAAACAAAAACACGCAAGACGCAGCCCAACATTTCGGTGCGGAGAAAAGAACTTGTCGATCTTTTACACTTTGAGCTCTGCGCCCGTGTTCGCGTCCGTAATGACGAATTTCTCGTGATGATAGCTCGGGTCTCCGCGGAACGTCAGCCGGCTGGCGTAGCGACGCTCCAAATCGATGAGCAATTCCTCATCCTCTTCCTTCAAACGCTTGAGCACGTCTGGATTCAGAATAACGCGGAAATCGTGCACGCTGTCCTGATATGTGCGCATGACCGTGTTGAGCGTACGGTGCAATTCCACACTCGTGGTCATGGAAGTTTTCACAACACCCCGCCCGCCGCAGTACGGACAATTCTCATAAATCGTGTCGCTTAGGCTCTCTTGCGCGCGCTGACGCGTCATTTCCATCAAGCCAAGCTGCGAAACGGGTAGGACGTGCGTTTTGGCCTTATCGCGCTTCAGGCGCTCCTTCATTAGCGTGTAAACGAGTTGTTGATCCCTGCGGCCCTTCATGTCGATGAAATCTCCGATGATTAGGCCGCCGATGTTGCGCAAGCGAAGCTGGCGCGCGATTTCATCCGCTGCTTCCAAATTGGTTTGCAGAATCGTTTTCTCGACGTCGCGCCCACCTTTGTTACGTCCCGTATTCACATCGATTGCGACCAGCGCTTCGGTTTCGTCGATAACGATGTAGCCGCCGCATTTAAGCCAAACTTGTCGATGAAACGCATCATCGATTTGTTTCTGGATGCCGAGTGCTTCAAAAATCGGCGTCGCTCCGTCATAAAGTTTCAAGCGATTGCTGGCGCGGCGCGAAATATGCCCGACTAATTCGCTCATCCGTTCGAGCGATGCGCAATCATCGCAGAGCACCTCGTCAATTTCGTCGGTCAAAAAATCGCGCACCGTCCGCTCGACCAAGTCGGGTTCCTCAAAAACACGGCAGGGCGTCGGCTGTGTGCGAATGCGCTCTTCGACTTTGGCCCAACGGTCGAGCAAGAAACGTAGGTCGCGCACAAAATAACGCGCGCGCTGGCCTTCGCCAACCGTGCGAATGATCACGCCGATACCGTCTGGAATATCAAGTTCCCGCAGAATTTTGCGGAGCCGCTCGCGTTCCTTTGGGTCTTCGATCTTCCGGGAAATTCCGCTTCGATCGCTAAATGGCATCAACACAAGATAGCGCCCCGCGAAACTCAAATTCGTCGTGACGCGCGGGCCTTTTGTCCCAATTGGCCCCTTCGTTACTTGCACGATCACTTCCGACCCAACTGGATAGATGTTCGGAATATCTTTGGCCGTGATCCGCTTCCTTTGTTTTTTCCCAGGCCGATCGATCTCTTCGATCCCGCTGTCGAGCGCCGCCGGAATCGCGTCCCAAAAATGCAAGAACGCGTTTTTCTCGAAGCCGATATCGACGAACATCGCCTTCAAACCCATCTCGATGTTCTTAACGCGCCCTTTGTAAACGCTGCCGACAATATTGCGCGAGCTGCTACGCTCGACGCTATATTCTTCCAACCGGCCATTCTCGAGCAACGCCACCCGTCGCTCGAGCTTTTCCACGCTCAGAACCAGTTTGTTGCCGGTCTTCCGCGAAGGAAGACCAAGAAATTTTCGTACTCTGTCTATCATAAATTTGAACGATTGGAGCGACCCGACACTCAGGCGGATTCGGTTCGCTCATTGTTATATAAGATCGATAATTCATCTGGGGACCGCGCGACGCGGCGCCGGTGTCGGTTGCGGCGCGGGTTGACGCCGGGCTCCGAAAAGTCGCTCGAAAAAGTTCGGCGGCCGCTGCGGTTGCGGAACCGGAACCGCGCGAGCCACCCGGCCGATCTTGGCTACTTTACCCTGGGCGTCGGCTTCCGGCTCGACATCAGGCGAACCGCCCGCAGCGGCCATTTGCACATCGGCGTTCTGCGAGCTGTCCGCGTTTTCCTCATCGTCGCCACCGGAATTCGGACCGGAATCTTTAAACCTGACGTCCTTGATCAATTGAAATGGATTCGGCTTGTGCGCGGGCGCAAGCCACGCCACTTGCATGTCGAAATTCCCTTCGTCGAGCGCCAACGCACGTTCCAGGATTCGATCAGCAATCGGACAGGCAACGCTACCACCGTGCTCGCCGCCCTGCACCATCGCCACGACGACATATTTGGGATGGTCGAACGGTGCGAAACACGCGAACCACGCGATGGTATCTTTGTGGCCGCGATCGCTCGCCTGGGCCGTGCCGGTTTTCCCAGCCACCACCACGTTCTTTAAGCGCGCTCGCCCACCGGTACCACCATCTTCGTTGACCACTTTCCAGAATCCCTTGCGCACGATGTCGATCTGCTCCGGCCGAAATTCGTAACGCAGGTCGGTGCGCACGCGCGGCGTTTGCCAGGCAACTGGATTCCCTTTTTCATCCAGAGCCGGCGAACCGTCCTGATTCAAAACCTTATCCACCAAACGCGGGAAGTAGCAGATGCCGCCATTTGCCACCGTCGCATAGGCCATCGCCAGTTGCAGTGGAGAGACCAGGGTATAGCCTTGGCCAATCGAAACGTTTGCCGTTTGCGCCTGCGACCAGCGTTCTTGCGGATGGTACACCTGCATCCATTCCGGACCGGGTAAAATGCCCGGCTGCTCACCAGTGAGCTTAACGCCAGAGTCGCCGCCGAGGCCGAGCATCTTTCCGACCTCATCGATCGACTGAATGCCGGCCGCGTTTCCATATTGGTAAAAGAATGCGTCGCAGGAAACTTTGATTGCGTCGGCCAATCCGAGCGTACCGTGGGTATAATGTTTTTCCGCGACCCAACATTTGAAGTAATGGTCGCCGTAACTGACGCCACCAGTGCAAGTGAAACGCGCGTTCGCCAAGTTCCGGCGCAATCCCGCCAGCGACGTAACGATTTTGAATGTCGATCCTGGCGGCAAGGCACTGATCGCGCGGTTAACCAACGGATCGCTTTCATCTTTTTGCAGCGCCTTCCAATCCTTCGCTTTGATGCTGGGGATAAACGTGTTCGGATCGAATGACGGAACCGACGCCATGGCCAGCACATTCCCGTTGTTTGGATCGACAACCACCGCCGCGCCGCGTCCGATCGCGCGCAACGCCTCCTCCGCGATCGCCTGAATGCGCGCATCAATCGTCAGAAAAACATTTGCGCCTTGTTTTGGCGGATCTTCGCGGAGCACACCGTCGATCACGCCCTTGGCATTGCGCCGCAGATAACGCACGCCCGGCTGACCGCGCAGATAATCGTCCATCGCCTTTTCGACGTTTGATTTGCCCTCCACGTCTCCCTGGTAAAACGTGTACTTCCTGGCCTCTTCCTTGTTCGTATCGTCCGGCGGACCGACATAGCCTAACAAGTGTGCCGCGAGCGCGCCGTAAACGTACGAGCGCACCGGTTTGATCGCGATGTCCACTCCAGGCAATCCGACGTCGTGTTCGGAAAATTTTGCCATGGTCGGGAAATCGATGTCCTTAATGTAAGAATACGGCACCTCGGTCTCGTTTCGATAATGGCGTTGCAATTGGCCAGCGTTGTAATCGCGGGCAAGATCGAGATCGTTCAGGCGCGGCACTACTCCGTCGTTAACGATCTTGATAATGTCGGGCTCCTTCATGTCTTTCGGCATGCCGTTGATGATTGCCCGGTGCTCGGACAACGGCGGAGAGCCAAAACGCTCGCGATAGCCCTTCACCATTTCGGGTAAATAAAAATCCACCTCGTAGCTCGCGCGGTTTTGGACAAGCGTCAGCCCGTTGCGGTCGCGAATCTCGCCGCGCACGGAAGGAATACGGACGGTGGCTTGCGAGCTGCCGCGAATCTGCGCTGTCCATTCCGCGCCATGCGCCACCTGGATCCACCAGAGCCGAAGGCCGAGTGCGCCCATTCCCAGCAACATGAGCAACCCCAAAAATTGAATCCGCAGACGCGGGCTGAGTGGGCGACGGTTCATTCAAAATGGCCCCGCTCGGGCAAATACGGATAGCGCGTGAGGCGCGCGACCCCTTGCAACGTCCAAAAGATCAGCGGCGCCATCAGCATGGCCATCAATCCCGGTCCGCCGATTTGCCACCAGACTTCTCGCGAAAAGAAAACCGAGCCGCGACGAAATGTGATCATAAGATATTGCGCCAAAATAATTGCTGACGTGCAAATGCCGCTCAAAATACAATGGACTTCCCAGCGGCCGCGGATAAAGAGCGGCCTTAAGCCATGCATAATTCCCGCCATTGCTCCGTAAAAAACAATCACCGGCACGATATAAATGTGCGCGTTGCACATCCAGTCGATCGGCGGAATGTAAAACTCCGCAATCTGCGCCCCGACCACCAGCGCCAGCAGAATAAAAAAGAAAATCATTTTCGCCCCGTCACCACAAACACGTCTTCTAAGTGCGACAGATCGACGGCCGGCGTGAGCTTGGCTTGGCCATCCAATTCGCGAACAGCAAAGCTTTTCACCGTCCCAATCAGCAAACCCGACGGAAACACACCGCCAACGCCTGAGGTATAAGCTTTTTGCCCCGGTTGAAGGTTTGCCTGCTTCGATAGGAAATTCAGATTCAGTAGCGGCGCCACTGCGCCCGAAACGCGTTCACCAGAAACAATTCCCTGCTCGCGTGTCCCCTCCACCGAAGCCGCTAACTTGCAATTCTCATCCGTCACCAGGAGCACGATCGAGATGGTATTGCTCACGGTCGTCGTTTTTCCCACCAAGCCTTCATCGGTCACGACCGGCATATCGCTGTCGATCTTGTCTTCTTTGCCACGATTGATCGTGACCGTGTGCCACCAAGTGGACGAATCGCGTGTGACAATTTCCGCCGGCACCAATTTAAAAACCGAGCGTTGACGATAGTTAAGGGCGTGTCGCAAACGATTGACCTCGTGTTCCACGTCTCGTAATGCCTGATTGGTCGCTCGCAACTGCCGGTTCTCCACCTGCAACCCAGAGTTCTGGCTCTCCAGTTCTTGCAGCGATTTCAACTGCGTACTCACCGTCGTGATTTGCTTTTTCAACCCGGAGCCTGTGGAAAAGAGCGGCGCCAGCCACTGATAAACAGTGGCTTGAAATTTCCGCGTCGTGTCCGTTCCGAAACTGAGAAAATATCCGAGAATAGCGCCGAAAATCAGCAGCGCGATGATGCTCGTGCGACTCATTCCGATCGCGGATTGACGAGCGCGAATCGCGGAGAGAAAAAGATCGACATCAACTGCGGATAAGAAACCTTTCCGCAATTCGAAATCAGCGATCCGAAATCGTTAGCGCCACTGGCGATCGGCCGCGGCCACTTGACGCAAAAATTTAAGTTCATTGAGGCATTTGCCTGTTCCTTCCGCCACCGCGCTTAGCGGATCTTCCGCAACATGGACAGGCAAACCAGTTTCCTCGCTCAAAAGTTTGTCGAAGCCCCGCAGCAGCGCGCCCCCACCCGCCAGCACGAGCCCGCGATCGACCAGATCGGCCGACAGTTCCGGCGGGCATCGCTCCAGGGTGATGCGCACCGAATCGACAATTGTTGAGATCGGCTCGAGCAAGGCTTCGCGCACTTCCTGCGACGTAATCATTAACGTTTTCGGCAAACCCGCCACGAGATCACGCCCCTTCACTTCCACGCTTGTCTCTTTTTCAGTCGGATAGGCCGAGCCGATCTTGATTTTAATTTCTTCCGCTGTGCGTTCGCCCACCATCAGGTTGTAGGCGCGCTTCATGTATTGCACGATGGCTTCATCCAGCTCGTCGCCCGCCACACGCACGCTTCGGCTGAAAACAATTCCAGAAAGCGAAATCAACGCGACCTCCGTCGTCCCGCCGCCAATGTCGATGATCATGTTGCCCGCTGGATCCTGCACTGGAAGGCCGACCCCGATCGCCGCCGCCATCGGTTCTTCAATCAGATAAACTTCACGAGCGCCAGCATGTGTGGCCGATTCGCGCACCGCGCGCTTTTCCACTTCCGTGATACCCGACGGAACCGCGATGACCACACGCGGTCGCGCACGCACACGACGGTTGTGCACTTTGGCAATGAAGTGACGCAACATCGCTTCGGTCACTTCGAAATCTGCGATCACGCCATCTTTCAACGGGCGCACCGCCACAATATTTGAAGGGGTGCGGCCGAGCATGCGCTTCGCTTCATCTCCTACCGCAAGTACCTTGTTGGTGCCGGCTTGCACCGCCACAACCGATGGCTCGCGCAAAACTATTCCCTGGTCCTTTACATAAACCAGCGTATTCGCCGTTCCGAGGTCGATGCCGATGTCGCTGGAAAGCCAGCCGAAAAGTCCGTTAAACATTAGGTTTTAGCTCTCCAGTCCGCTCGGAAACGCCGCCGTCGATCTTCGCAGCAAAAACCGTGCGCCTCGTCGCGCGATTCTAACCGGCTGAAATGCCGCCGTAATGTGAAACAGGGAGTTGCCTCGTCAAGCGCTTATTGTGTGGGTGATGGGGTCTTGCCATTACTCCATTACTCCGTTACTCCATCACTCCGTGGGAGAAATTATCGTCGCGCCCTCCATCCTCGCCGCCAATTTTTCGAATCTCGCTGATGAAGTTGATCGCGTTGAACAAGCTGGTGCAAACTGGATCCACTGCGACATCATGGATGGGCATTTCGTCGATAACATTTCCTTCGGGCCTGCGATTGTCGATTTTGTGCGCAAGCTAACAACGCTTCCGCTGGATGTGCATCTAATGATCGAACACGCCGATCATTACGTCCCGCGATTTGTCGAAGCCGGCGCGAATTCGATCACCGTTCACGTCGAGCCGGAAGCGAAACACGATGTCGCAAAAACTTTACGCCAAATTCGCGAAGCGGGTTGTCATGTCGGTTTGACTCTGAATCCGGAAACGCAGTTTGAACTCGTCGAGCCATTCCTAGGTACCGTCGACATGTTGCTCGTCATGACCGTCCACCCCGGTTTCGGCGGCCAATCGTTCCGCGCCGATCAAATGGAGAAAGTAAAACGCGCCGCCGATTGGAATAAGTCACGCGAGCGCAAGATCGACATCGAGGTGGACGGCGGCATCAACGCCGAGACCGCCCGCATCTCAATCGAAAATGGCGCCAACGTCCTCGTCGCCGGCACATCCATCTTCCACGCAAAAGATTACACGAAAGCGATCCGCGAATTGCGCGGCGCTAGCTAATTGCTTGTCGACCCCGGCGCGAGCTTGTTGCCGGACTAAACGCTCGTCGGTTCCTATGAACTCCCCGCGGCCACCACCGGTTCCGCCTCTTCGGTGGTTTCGGCCATCACTTCGTCGGTTTGGGTAACGCGGACGACTTCTTCGATCGTCGTTCGGCCTTGCGCAACGCGGCGCCAGCCGTCGTGCCGCAGCGTAATCATGCCCTCAGAGATGGCGCATTGTTTGAGTTCGCCGCCATCGCGTTTTTGCATAATCAATTTTCTGAGCGGCTCGGTCACAACGCAGATCTCGTAGATCGCAGCTCGGCCCTGGTAGCCGGTTTGTCGGCAATGCTCGCAACCCGCACCACGAAGAAATCTCGTGCCGAGCTCTCTGACCGGAAAACCGATCTCAGCCAAGTAATCCGGCGGGTAGTCGACTTCTTCCGCGCATTCCCGACAGATGGTGCGAACAAGCCGCTGCGCGATGAAGGACTTTACCACCGACGCGAGCAGGAATGGCTCCACGTCCATGTCGAGCAAACGGGTGATGCCGCCAACGGCATCATTGGTGTGCAGCGTGCTGAAAACAAGGTGACCAGTCATGGCCGCGCGAATGGCAATGTCCGCCGTCTCGGTGTCGCGAATTTCACCGACCATCACGACGTTCGGGTCCTGCCGCAAAATGTGACGCAGGCCACGTGCGAACGTGAAATCGATTTCCGGTTTCACATCCATCTGCAGAACGCCGGGTAGGCGATACTCCACCGGTTCCTCGATGGTGATGATGCGTCGCTGCACCGAATTGATGCTGGTGAGGAAACAATAGAGCGAAGTCGATTTTCCGCAGCCGGTCGGGCCCGTTAGCAAAATAATTCCGTTTGGTTGCGCCAGCAGATGCCGAATAACTCCCTCTTGCTGTTTACTTAGATCGAGACGTTCGAAACCGAATTGTTGATTGCCGCGACTGAGCAAACGCAGGCTAATCGATTCGCCGTTCACGGTCGGAATAGTCGAAACGCGGACGTCGATTTCCTGATTGATCGCGTGCAAGTTCATGCGGCCATCCTGCGGCAAACGCCGCTCGGCGATATCCATGTGCGCCATGACTTTCAGACGCGAAATGATGGCCGATTGCAACACGCGCAATTGCGGCGGAACTGCGACTTCGTGCAAAATGCCATCGATCCGATAACGAATGCGCAAATCGTTTTCGAGCGGCTCAACATGGATATCGGTTGCGCGCTCGACAATCGCTTCGCGAATGATCTGGTTCACGAATTTTACCACGGAAGCTTCGGGGTCGTCCGCATTCAGCTCGATGGCCGTTTCCGAGTCCTGAAAAACTTCGAAGGCGCGGTTGGTTTTGAGGATTTCATCGAATGTTTCCGCGCCGACGCCGTAAAGGGTTTTCATTGCACGAAGAAGTTGCGCGCGCGGCACCAGCACCCATTCGGCCGGCTTTTTCAAAAGCTGACCGACCAGCTGGCGACCAATCGAGTTGAACAAATCGTAAGTCGCAAGCACGACCGAGTTCTCCTTCACTTCAATCGGGAGAATGTGGTGTTGAAAAACAAAACGGCTCGGCAAAATCGACAATGTCTCGCGATCGATCTTCTTTGGATCGAGCGAAATCACCGGCACTTTGAAGAACTGGCCGATTGCGCCGAGAAATCTGTTCTCGTCCACCTTGCCCGAGTCGAGCACTTGTCCAACCCATGACCCGCCGCTGAGGTTTTGGGCAAGCTGCGCGGCTTCGTCACGTGACGGCACGCCGCTCGCGAGCAAAAGATCGACAACTGACTGGCTGACCGTCGAGTTCATAATTGCGATAAGGTGGATCGGCCGCTCCGCGGGCGATTCACCACGTTGTCGTTCGGCGAGACCACTTTCCTTTTATCGACAAAAGCCATTCGTTAGGGCAAATACAGTGCGCGACGCACGGGAATCGTGAGCGTGCCGGTTACACGCATGGAGTAGTTCTTCTGAAGCCGCGCGATCGCGTCGCTCACTTCGTCCGAAAATACGCCGTCGATCGGGCCACAGTAGTAACCAAGCCGACGCAAATCGCGCTGCACCGCGCCAATGTAAGCCGGCTGTTTGATCAGGTCTTTTTTTCCCTCCAACCAATATAGCGGACGCCAGTGATAGCGGGGCTCAAAATCGATCGCGTTCGGTGCAGGTACTTGGTGCAGTAACCCCAAATCGTCGCGCGGCGCCAGCGAATCGGTGGAGTGAAACAGAAGATCTCTATTGTCCGTCGTTTGCGCATTAACGGCGATCCATCCAAAGGCTAACAGAACAATGATCGACAGTTTGATGGTGAACATATTCATCGGGTCAATGGGTTTTGTCCGGCGGCAGATCTATCGGGAGCACTTGCTTTTCCTCTTCCGCGCGGGCGGGTAGTTGTTTCTCTTCTCCAACAGGCGATGGACAATCAGGACAAGCACTTTGATCAATTTCTGGTCCGAAGTGCGTGCGGTTTTCGTTTTTCATGCGTAATCGATAAAGGTCGAGTTGCGTCAGGCTGACTTCCGGGCACATCAAGATAATCAACTCTGTTCGTGTCCTAGAATTCGTCGTGCTACGAAACAGATGGCCGAGCAACGGGATGCGGTCAAGATATAGAATGCCGTTAAAGCTCTTGCCTTTATTGTCCTGAATCAACCCGCCGAGGACGATCGTCGAGCCGTTGCGCGCGGTGACGTTCGAGCGGATATAACGGGTGGCTATAGTCGGCACCGAATTGCCGCCAATATTGACATTGCTGTTAGGAACCACGCTGTCGATCTTCTGCAAAATGTCGAGCGACACTTCCTTCTCGGAATTGATCAATGGTACGACCTCGAGTTGGAGGGCCACTTTTTTAAATTGGATGCTCGATTGCACTGCAGCGACGTTTCCAACGACGTTTGCGTTGCTCAAAGTATTAACAGGGACTGGGATCTCCTGGCCTGATGCAATAATCGCCTTCTTGTTGTTGCTGGTAAAGACCGTCGGACGCGAGATGATTCTGAAGTTATTTGTCGATTCCAACAGATGAACAATGGTCGCGAGATAATTCCCGGCCGCGATGTAGAGGTTCGTGCCGCTTGCTACTTGCTGAAGCGCGTTTCCAAAATTCACCAGGCCGGCCGGATCAACCACTCCCGCCGTGATCACAGGACTGCCGCCGGGCGATGCAGATGCGGTAGGATTTGGTATCGGCGCTCCGGTGTTCCGCGAAATGCCAACAAATTTGTTTTTGTACTTGGCAAAGTAATCGACCCCGAACTCTTCATCGTTGTTGAGTGTGAGCTCTCCGATCACTGTGCTCAGCGATACCTGCGGCGCGCTCACGTCCATCTCGTCGAGAATCTTTATGACTTTCACCACGACTTCGCGGTTGCCGAGAACGATGATCGCGTTCGCGCGTTGATCGGCGATGATCTTGGCGTTCCCAACAGTCACAGCTTTTGGCGTCGTATCGACTGGCTGGGTCTGGAGTTCTTCGGAAATGTTTAAGGCACTTTCGCCCCCGGTGGTCGTCGACGTCCCAGTGGCTCCGTATTGATTGGCGCCAGTCGTCGTCGTCGTGCGCCGCGGCGTCGCCCCTGGGGTAGCACCCGGCGCCGCGCCCTCCGCTCCGCCTTGTGCTGCTGCTCCTGGTTCAGTCAGCGCTTGAACCAAAACCGGGAGCACGTCACCGGCGGAGATATATCGCAACGGTCGCGTGATCGGTTTGGCGAACTCAACGTTGGCGTCGAATTCTGCGATTAATTTGCGGACAAACGGCATATTGATCGGCCTTGTCACCACGTGGATGCGGTTTGTGCGCACATCAGGCGTGCACTTGATTTTCCCCACGATGACGGATTCTTCCGTGAGCGCCAGCGCACCCAATGTCGTGACTTCGCCTTCGGCACTGACTGGCAGCGGCACGTTCCCGGGCGACCGCACATTGCGCACACCGCCATATCCCGGCTGCCCGGGCTGCCCAGTTTTATCGCCCTTCTCAAAAACATCCTTCAGCAAGTCCACCACCTTGCTCGCGTCTGCGCGCTCCAGTTTAATGAACTCGCTCACCACTTCCGCGGGCGGGATGTCCACCTGGTTGATGATGCGCGCGAGCGTGCGGATGACGCTGGAGTTTTCCGTGATCAGCAGGCTGCCAGATTTGGGCAAGGCCAAAAAAGAGGTGTACGGCTGGGGCGGCGAAAGGTATTGGCCGAGCGCTTGCTGCAGTTCCGTTGGGTCGGCATAGCGCAACCTGAACAAATAGCTGATCACGTGACCATCCGGCGGAATCTCGGATTCGTCGGAAATAATCGGCACGCCTGCTGTCCGCGGATTTTTTCCAGTGCCGATCACTTTTACAATGCCGTTGTCAGATGGGACGAGGGAGTAGCCATTCATCTGCAAATTGATCTCGATAATTCTGATCGCTTCCTCCCGTGGCACGTCTTTGCTAATGAAAATGTTGACTTTGCCTTGGACAAAATTGTCCATCACCAGCTTCGCGCCGGTGAGCTGCTCATATAAATGCAGCACGTCCTGCACATCGCTGTTTGGATATTGCAACTTCACAGTTTTCGGCACGCCAGGGGGAGCAGTGGCCGCCGGAGTGGGCGCCACCGTGGCCAAGGCAACAGCGCTCTCCGCGTCTTGGCCGAAGGCGCCGGCCATGGCGACGCAGAAAATGCCCGCGCTGAGGAGAAATCGATGCACGGAGTTATTTAATGAGCAATGGAGGATGCTAGAATGCTAATAAATTGAAGGTGGCGCGTCAATCTGCTTCGCCCGCCTCGCTAAACGGAATTCTCACCATAACGCCGATTGGACGCTGCCAAGCGGAATCTATAATAAATTGTCGATCTTGCAAATGAGCTGCCCTTGGATTGAGCGGATTATATACCTGTCCAAGTTCGACTTCATCGTTTTAGCGCTAGCGATTCTTGGCTCGATCACGACTCTCGGAGAAGCGAGCGAAATGAAGGGCCCTCTAAGCCAAGGTGCGATTATCCAATTCGAGATCTATCATGTCATTGAAGCCCAACAGACTGCCTGGAATCGTGGCGACATCGATGCCTTCATGAACGGCTACGCGCGCTCCGACTCCACAACTTTTGTTTCTGAAGACAAGGTCACTCGCGGTTGGCAAACCGTGCGCGATCGTTACAAGAAAAAATATTCCGACCGCGCCAAGATGGGTACACTCACGTTTTCCGATCTCGAAATTACGCCGCTGAGCCGCGATTCCGCTGTGGTCCTCGGCAGTTGGAAATTAAAACGCTTAGCTGATCAGCCACGTGGGCGCTTCACTTTAATCTTCCGCTTAAGGAACGACGGTTGGCGTATCGTGTATGATCACACGTCGACGGCGCCGCCGCCGCATTAAATCACGACTCGTTGCATCGTTACATCGGCGG
>WNFC01001727.1_pt1 | contig 25953 bp, 21 predicted proteins | sample 5400541 | NCBI WGS metagenome assembly WNFC01 (sample SAMN13153342, study PRJNA577476) | soil metagenome | isolation source: 120 cm saprolite under Douglas fir tree site 2 hole 2 replicate 1 | place: USA:California | collected 2015-04-18 | reverse complement strand
AGCCGAAGGCGACGCGCCTGCCGACAAGATTCTGAAACCGGTTAATCAGATCCTCAAAGTGGACACCAATGGTAACTGGACCACTCTGATCGATGATCCCGCCAGCCAAAAGTTGGACCATCCGACCAACTGTGCCTTCGGTGGTCCGGGCTTAAATGATCTCTACTTTGCCAATCTCGAAGGCGAGCACTTCAGCCGGGTGCATACTAACTTCCGTGGCCATCCGTTGTATCATCAGAGATAAGAGTTAGGAGATAAGAGATAAGAGTTAAGAGTTAGGGGGGATAGGGGACTAGTGCTTAGCTGGGTAAATCCGCGGAGGTTCGTACTGATGGGGTGGAGCTGGCGCCTCAATCCCTCCCCCTGACCAGGGGGAGGTTAGGTGGGGGTAGTCTGTCGGCGCCCGTGCATAGTGGCCTTGCTAGGGAATTATTGCCGATATGCGATTTTTGGTCATGTATTGAGAGCGAAACTCACGCAACCCCCACCCTGCCTTCCCCTTGGTCAGGGGAGGAGTCAAACACATTCTTTGTGCTCGACCAACAATCTCCGAAGGAGCCGGGTTCGCTAGCTCAAACCCTTGTTTAGCGAACCTATGCAACTAAGCACTAGGCAGAGGGATTCGATTCGCGTGGAAAGCAATAATCAGTCGCCGTTCAGTGCACTGAAGATCGTCGAATGTGGTCAGGGGATCTCTGCCGCATTCGCTGCCAAGCTACTGGCCGATCTGGGTGCTGAGGTTATTAAGATCGAGCCCGCGGAAGGTGACCTGACCCGGCGGCGCGGTCCCTTTCCGGAGGATAAGCCGGACCCCGGAAAGAGCGGCCTTTTCACCTATCTTAACGTGAATAAGCGCGGGGTCGTCGCCGACCTCACCAAGCCAGACGGCCGGGAATCATGTTCGCGTTTGCTCGCCCACGCCGATGTTTTAATCCATAACGTGGCTCCGCCCGCGCGTGCCAGACAGGGGCTGGAGAGCGCGGCTCTGAGGGCGCGCTACCCGCGCTTGATCATCGCGGCCATCTCGATTTTTGGCGAAACCGGCCCATATGCGAATTACCACGGCTACGAGTTGACCGCCGCCAATGCCAGCGGATGGGCTTTCGTCAGTCCCGGCGCATCGCCGCACTCGGAGTTGCCGCCGCTACGATGCTTCGGTGACCAATGCGACTTCCAGGCCGGTGTCCATACGGCGACGATGGCGCTGGCCGCGTATCTGCACCGGTTTAAATCCGGCAAAGGCCAGGCCATCGATATCTCCGAGCGGGAAGTTGTCACCGCGCTGATTGAGAATAACCTGGTCCACTACACGTATGCGGGACGGGTGGCCTCGCGCCTTGGTAATCGGGTGATCGGTCCATGGTTCATTGCGGACTGTGCCGACGGCCAAATCTTCGTGATCGCAGTCGAGGAAGAGCAATGGCAGCGGCTGGTCCAACTCATGGGCAATCCGGAATGGGCCAGCGAGGAATTGTTCAAGGATCGGCTGTCACGCGCACAGAACAATGACGCACTGAAGGCGCTGATGTCCGAATGGATCGCGAGTTGGAAGGTGCAGGATCTTTATCGAGCCGCCCAGGAACATCGAATCCCATTCGCGCCGATCAATACGATGCGCAGCTTGTATGAAAGCGAACACCTGCGCGCGCGGGAATTTTTCGTCGAACTGGAGCAACCGGGTATCGGCAGATTGAGACTGGCTGGCATGCCCTCGCGCTATGGCAATTCGTCCTGGGCAATCCGCCGTCCGGCGCCGCGCCTCGGTGAACATAATCAGGAGGTGTTCCGCTCGGCGTAGGTGGAAAGCGCATGGTGCTGCTGTTTCATGCTCGGTTAGCCGCACCTGCGCACACTTGAAATCAATCCGGGGCTGCTTCACTACCGTCGTGTAGCTTCGTTTGACCTGTCACAGCCTGCACTCCTCAGCTATTCTGGAGGAGTACTTTGACAGTCTGTGGCCGAATCCAGGCGAACCGCTACTCTGCTCATCAAATGTCCCGACCGCAAGGGACTCGTCCGCGACATCGCGGATTTCATCTGGCGTTATGGCGGCAACATTCTGCACGCCGATCACCATATCGATTTCGAGAGCCAGCAATTCTTTTCGCGGGTCGAATGGGACCTGCGAGATTTTACCCTTCCGGCAGACGAAATCGGGAATTCCTTTGGGCCGATCGCTGAGCGCTGCGGGATGGAATGGGAACTGCGCTTCTCAGATGAGGAGCCGGCCGTTGCGATTTTTGTCTCGCGGCTCGACCATTGCCTGGTCGACCTGCTGCACCGTTGGGAACTGGCGGAATTACGCGGCAAAGTCGCGGCTGTGATCAGCAATCACATGGATTTAAGGGACACCGTCGAGCGTCACGGCATCCCCTACCATCATTTTCCGATCACGCCGCAGAACAAGCGGCTGCAAGAGGCTGGGCAACTCGAACTATTGCGCTCGTTGCAGGTTGATTTGGTGGTTCTTGCGCGCTACATGCAAATCCTGTCGGACGATTTCGTAGCCCGATACCCAAACCGCATCATCAACATTCATCATTCATTCCTGCCGGCGTTCGTGGGCAGCAGCCCCTACGCGCGGGCCTATGAACGAGGAGTGAAGCTCATCGGGGCGACCAGTCATTACGTGACAACCATTCCCGACGCTGGTCCTATAATCGACCAGGACGTGGTGCGGGTAACGCACCGCGATAGTCTGACCGACTTGATAAGGAAAGGGCGCGACCTCGAACGGATAGTCTGACCGACTTGATAAGGAAAGGGCGCGACCTCGAACGGCTGGTTCTCGCGCGTGGCGTGCGCCTGCATTTGGAGAGACGAGTCCTGTTGTATGCCAACAAAACTGTCGTTTTTGACTGACGGCGCCGAGCCTCTGCACAACCAAGCTCCACTTGGGCGCATCCTGGACGGGAAAGCTATCGCCCGCGAGATTCGCGAACAGGTTCGCTGCGGAGTCGACCGTTTGATGCGCGAGCATCATGTCCGGCCCGGCCTCGACGTCATCGTGGTGGGCGATGAGGCGGCATCGCTGCTTTACGTGGGGACCAAACAGCGCGCCTGCGAGGAGGTGGGAATTGACTGTCGGGTGCATCACTTCTCCCCGCGCATCAGCGAGGACGAGCTGGTTCACTTCATTTACCAACTTAATCGTGATGCCAAATGTCACGGGATCCTGCTGCAGCTTCCGCTGCCGGAACGAGCGCTCGAAAATTCCGGGCTGGCCGAACTCGCACCCGAAAAGGACGTCGACGGACTAAGTCCAATCAGTCAGGCCCGGTTACTCGCCGGCCAGCGAGGTTTGCGTCCGTGCACGCCGCTGGGCGTGATTGAGCTGATCGATCGCACTGGCATCGATCCCGCGGGCAAGCGCGCGGTGATCGTCGGCACCAGTGCGCTCGTCGGGAAGCCGCTCGCCCTGATGCTGCTTGAGCGCAATGCGACCGTCGTAGTTTGCCACGAGTTCACGCGCGATCTGTCCGGCGAAGTGGCCAGCGCGGAAATTCTGGTGTCAGCAGTTGGCCGCGCCGGTCTCATCCACGGCGAATGGATACAGCCGGGTGCGATCGTAATCGACGTTGGCATCAGCCGGGATTCATCCGGCGTGCGCGGCGATGTTGAATTCGAGAGCGCGCGCCGACGCGCTGCATTTATTACCCCGGTTCCGGGCGGCGCCGGTCCGATGACGGTGGCGATGCTGACGCGCAATACGCTGATGGCGGCTGAGCAGATCACGATGCAAGCTGGCTGAAGCAGCCGCAGCCGGTCCACGAACAAGGTCACGGCGAACCCTCTATACCATCCCAGCCGTCCGTGGTCGCCATCTGCATTTTTTGGCCGTAGGGCCGCCGCGGCTGATGTTACGGCGACTTAAAATAGCCATTCTCATCGATGCGGATCCTGATCTGTTTCCATCCAGCCGGCGTCTGAGCCTTACTGATAGTAACGGGGGAAGTTTTGAAGCAGCGGAGGCTTCCACTGTGATACCCCGATTTTTGCAAAACCTGGTCAGCGGAATTCCACTCTCGCCATGGGTCGTCGGCCCTGTCATCGCTCTACTCTGGGTGGTAATTCTGCTGCCAACCAAAAAAACGGTGCTCGCCCGAACTCATCGTCATCTCGCCGGACGCACTCACTGGGCCTGGGCAGATTCATTAATCGATGCGCTATCGCCTACCCTCACCATAATCGTGTTCGCAGGCGCCGTTGCGCTGCTCGCCTGGATTCTACCGCTGAACTCCCGGGCCGCGCATGCTTTGTACATCATTCTGGTCGGCAGCGTGGTGCTGGCGTTGATGATCTTTGCCGACCGGATTTGCCGCGGCCTATTGTCCCGAATGGCCGTGCGTTCGCCGGCACTGCAGGGGGAACTCGGGCTGATTCAGGGCGTCACACGCGGGGTCGTCATCGGGCTGGCGTTGATGGTGTTCCTCGACAGTGTCGGCATCTCGATCACGCCGCTCATTGCCTCGCTCGGTATCGGCACTGCAGCGGTCGCGCTGGCGTTGCAGGACACCCTGGCGAACCTCTTCGCCGGTATTTATATGATGGCCGAAAAACCGATCCAGACGGGCCATTTTATTCAACTCGAAAGCAGCGAGCAGGGCTGGGTGGATAAGGTGGGCTGGCGCAGCACGCATATCAGAATGCTTGGCGACAGCGTGGTCGTGGTGCCGAACTCCAAGCTGGCGGGCAGCGTCATCACTAATTACAGTCTGCCCCGCGACGAACTTGCCATAACGCTGGACATTGGCGTCGACTACAGCAGCGATCTGGAGAAGGTCGAAGCAGTCACGCTTGAGGTTGCGCGCGAAGTGATTAAGCAGGTAGCCGGCGCGCTGGCTGAGTTTGAACCCCGAGTGCGCTTCAACACCTTTGCCGATTCCAGCATCAATTTCAAAGTATGGCTGGGGGCGACGGACTACATCGCAAGCCTTGCGGTGAAGCACGAATTCATCAAGCGCCTGCACGCACGCTACAATCAGGAGGGAATTACGATTCCATTTCCGGTAAGGACCATCGAGCTGCGGGACAAGATGCTGGCAAAACTGCGGGAAGCTTTCCGCGATTCGGCGGGGGTTTCCAATGGTAGGGCCGATGGTCGTGCGCCCGCCGAGGACGGTCAAAAGGTCGGGCACTAACTGGAGGCTCCCGCGGTTTGGGCAAAAGAGGAGCTATGATACTGGTTGGAGAGCGATGGTTTTCGGCCCCGCCGGTCGAAGAAGTCATCGCTTGCCGTGCTCTTATCGTCCCTCTGGGCGATCGGGCGAATCGTAGTTATGTAAAAAAATCAAAATCGCTGGCGCAGAGCCGCCGAGCACAGTCTCGGACGCCTGCGCCGCCAGGTAAATGGCCATGGTCAAGCGAGACTTCTATGCGATGCTGGGTGTGCCGGGGCTCGCAGAGCCGGCCGAAATCAAACGCGCTTACCGCCGGTTGGCTCTTTCGCTTCAGCCCGATGTTGGCCACAATCCGGACCCGGAACGCTTTCACGAGGTCCACCAAGCCTACGAAGTCCTGAGTAATCCTGATCGGCGCCGGGCTTACGACGTGAAGCTCGTGAGCGGCCGGCAAGTCTTGTCCGCCGAACCTTTGCGGGTCAGGAGTCCGGTAGCAGTTTTTGAGGATTACCTGACGCTGCGGCCCACCATCGAAGAGATAATGGACCATATATCCCAGAATTTCTTCGGTTATCACAAAAAGAGCAGCGGGCCATGCCGCAGATTGGGTATGGAAGCGATTCTGGAGCCCGAGGAGGCGCGCTTCGGCTGCCGATTTCCTGTGAGCATCCCCTGCTACACGGAATGCCCGCAATGTGACGGCACCGGCGAATCGTGGGGCTGGGATCGGTGCCCGAGCTGCTACGGCCGCGGAATGATCGACACCGTCAGGCCAGCCATCATCGATATTCCACGGGATACGCGTGACGGTGAACGCTACGAGATCGATCTGAGCAGCGCAGGAATCAGCAACTTGCTATTGGAGGTCAGGATAGTAGTACCATAGTTTGCGGTCTGCCGCCTGCAAACTATGTTTATGCGCACCTCGCCGACTCGTTTGCTCGGCTCCGCTTCGCTCCGCCTGGCGTTTTCAGCAATCGCGCCGAGTTGGCTACCCGATCGCCGAATTCGTTCCGATGGAAACCATCATTCAGCGTTTCATCAGTCAGCTCAGCCGGATTGCAGCCGGTTGATTAGTATGACTACTTCGGAAGCCGGCACATTGCGAATCTCGACGTAGGCGGCGCCGTCGCGCTGCCGTACCGGCAGCCTTTCACCGACCGGATGCGAGCCCTGGTAGCCCGGGCCGGCGGCAGTCTGCGCAGAGTTCGCCACCACCGCAAGGAACGGCGGCTGCGACCCCCATGGGCTGCCGGGCGCATTTTGATCATTGAGCTTGAGATCCACGATCACGTCAGCGCCCCTTGCATCGACCCCGTTCCCGTTCACGATGCACAGCGCTTCCTCGTCGTCGAGAATTCTCGACCAGCAGATCAAATCCCCGGCAGCCGCATCAGCGAAAGGCGCAGCGAAGTTTGAAATCTGCCGCTGGTACTGCCGCCCGTAACGGAGTACGGGGTAGCGGGCGCGGACCGACGCCAGCGCGGCGATCCGGACATAGGCAGGCGACGCCGAGTTGAAACAGTGTGCGCCGACGGTCCCAAAAGGTCCAAATCCGGGCATGTTGTTATCCAGCCCTGCTGGGGGCGGCGGCAAGCCCGCCCGGCCGGAGAGCCGCGGATGCTCCGGACCGAACATCGCCTCGCGCAAATACCTATCCGAATTGCCATATTCGGGCAGAAACTGATGGACGCTCTGCTCGGGTCCGGCGAACGCCTGTTCGGTTCCGTAGTAGATGCAGGGGATGCCCAGACAGAATAACTGCATCGCCACTCCGGCCACGACCTGGTGATCCGATGAAGCGTCACTGGAGAACCTCACTTTGTCTCCTGACACATGATCGTGGTCGTCGAGAATCGATACGTGGCTTGCTCCCGCATTGCGGTGGGAGCCGAACTCGTCATCCCATACTTTAGCCAAATCGAGATAGTCGCCGGGCCGCGACAGACCCTTTGCCACGGCATGGAGATTACGCCGGCTCTCACCAATGTCGAGAGTAGCATTCAAGTTGATGCCGAACACTTCCAGGTAGCGATCGGCGTCCTGATCAGCGCCCGCCACCTCGCCGACCAAAAAGAAATCGGCTTTGCCGAGGTTGGCAGCGAACTCCTTGAGCGTGCCGCAGAAGTTCCGCGCCGCCTCCTGCGTCAAGTGCTTCAGTGTATCGATTCGAAAGCCGTCGCAATCGGTCAGTGCGATCCAGTACTTGTAACAACGAGCGAGGTCATCGAGCGTATCGGTGCCATCATAATTAAGATGGCGATCGCCAACAAAATCGGTTCGCCGGAACTCGGCGTGCTCATCATTAAGGTCGCCCGCCCCAAGACTTCCCTCGCCGGCTCGTGTGTAATAGTCGTCCTGCTGCAACTCCTGTGGCCAGACGCCGTCGTCATCGCCGCCGATTTGGACGACGAAATTACCATTGCCATCGCGCCAATCGCCCCTCTGATAGAACTGCGGCCAGGGGAGATAGGGCGGCTGGTCTTGTCCGTTGGCATAAATCCAATTGTCGCCAGTGTGATTAAAAACCACGTCCAGCAGGACGCGCATTCCACGTCCATGAGCCGCGCCGATCAGATCGACCAGATCCTTGCGGGTGCCGAGCCGAGGGTCGACTTCGAGGAAGTCCTGGATCGCGTAGCCATGATAAGAATCAAAATGAGCGCGCTGCTTGAAGACCGGGCCGATCCACAAAGTGGTCGCGCCGAGTTGTTTGATGTATTCCAGCTTGGCTTGGATGCCTGCGATGTTGCCGCCCTGCCACCGCGAGCCTCCGGACTCCGCCCAGCGGTCCCAACGCCACCCCTGGGGCCGGAATTGGCCGCGATTACCTGGATCCAACATCGGACGGTTTGCCTCCTGACCATCGCTGAAGCGGTCGGGCAGCAGGAAATAAATTATTTCATCACGCCAATCGGTTGAAGACGGATGATATGACGCGCGCCGGGGCAGTATAACATTGCGCACTGCGGCGGGACGTTTGTGGCCAAGGATAGTATCCACAAAACTCATAGCAGCACCTTTGAATGGCTTTCAATATTCCGAGATTGCTCGCGGCGTTAGGGCAGGCTCCGTCATGCGCGCCTAATAACGGAAAAAGGCTTCGGCCAGCGAACAGAATTCAAACCGATCCCCTGGGCTTTATTTTCGAGTCAGCAACTCCAGCGCCTGCGAATCCAGATAACGCCCCTCAGGGTCGAGCTTGCGCCCTGATTCACGCAGCCGCGCGAGATTCCGTGCTCGCATCGCCGCTGGAACCGGACCATCGAAGAGCTGCGCTTTGTCGAGGTCCAGAATCACCACGGCGAAGCTCTCGCGCGATTTGGTTACGAACAGATTGTGCAGGTTGAGATCGGCGTGGTACAGCCCCAGTCGATGCATCGTGTCAATCGCCTGCCGCGCTTGCTCCGTCACGTACGAGCGCACATGAGGATCATCGTCGGTGCGAACGAACTCCCATAACGTCATTCCTGCCAACGCCCGCGTCAGAAACACGCCGCGATAAACCATTGGCGCGACCCATTCGACCATCGCCCCGATTGGCTCGGCGACCGGGATACCACGGCGACGGGCTTCAGCGGCGACCGCCAACTCGCGCACCGGCCGCGGGCGTATTCCCATGTAGAGGTCCTTGAGGACAGGCTGGAGCAGGCCGCCGCGGCGGTTCTTTCGTGCGAATAGCTCCATTCCATCGTCAAGCTTCAGAGCGAAGCCACCCATGCGGTTTCCCGCACCGCCAGTGGAACGCAGCGTGCTCAGCGCGGCCACGATTGCGGGAGCGCGAGCGGCCAGATCACGCCGCAGATAAACCCGTCGCCGGCCCAGCTCGAAGAATTGAAAGCCGGCCAACCGCGCATCAGCCGGGCGGCCAAAGCTGCGGTGAGTCGCCGGTCTCATCGAATATTTTGACTGACGGTTGTTAAGAATCACATCGAGGTTCAGCCGATGCTCTCGGCTTCGTCGATCAGCATGATCGGGATGTCATCCTTGATCGGGTAGCGCAGTTTGCAAGCTTCGCAGAGGAGTCCGTCTTGTTTGTCGGTCAGACGGAGTTCGCCTTTGCATTTCGGGCATGCCAAAATGTCAAGCAGATCCTTACTCAGTGCCACTGTTGGTTTCCTCCGTTCATGATCAAATGCGCGCGTCTCGCGGCTGCGCTTCGGTCCGCCTGGTGCAGTCCGTGCGTGGTTCGATGGCTGGAGTGGCGCGGCTGATTCGCTCCCTGATTAAAGTCAGCAGATGGGTCTCGTCCTGCGCTTCCATCGTGACGTTCAAGTGCAGCGCATAGAGCGGAAGTTCGGGAGTCGCAAAGCGCTCGAGCTTCACCAGGTCTTTCTCGGTCGTGATCAGCATTTCGGCTGGCCGGGCGGCCGCGAGAATATTTTCCCAGTCGCCGGCGCTGTAGTCGTGATGGTCGGGGTAATCAAGCGTCCGGAGGAGCTTCGCCCCCAGTGCACCGATCATTGCATGGAATCCCGTGGAATTCGCCACCCCACTTACTGCCACCACCCGCCGTCGGTCAAGCACGAGCGGCGCCTCGTGCCAATGCCCCTTTTCGGCGTACGTCAATGCTGACGGCTGAAGCCGTGCGCGCACAACCGGCTTGCCGCGCAGGTTATCTCGCCGTAGGAAATCGAGCGAGCGATTCCCGGCATCGTACGGTTCGACCAGGACTAATATATCGGCGCGTCGAATCGCCCGTTCGGGTTCGCGCAGCGGCCCTGCCGGCAACAGGCAACCGTTGCCGAAGCCGAGGCTTTGGTTGATTAGGAGCAGATCAACGTCTCGCCGAAGCCGCACATGCTGAAAACCATCGTCCAGCACGACTGCGTCGGCTAATTTGGTGGTGGCAAGCAGCTCGATCGCGTCTATTCGTCGGCGCGCGACGGCTACGGGTCCGTCGAAGGACTTCGCCAGCATCACCGGCTCATCACCAGCCTCATGCGGTGTCATTGCTATGTGCTGGCCGTCGGAGACGAGCCTGGCACGTCGCGACGCTCGCCCGCCATAGCCGCGGCTGACGATTCCGACCCTGAATCCGTGTTGGCGCAGCCTCACAGCCAGGAAGAGAGTAAACGGAGTCTTGCCATTGCCGCCGATCGTCAGATTACCGACGCTCACGGTTGGCAATGGCGGAGTTCGCGCATAGCGCTCCCACCAAACAGACCGCGCACAAAGGATGCCGCCATAGGCAAGCGAGAGTGGCGCCGCCGTCATCCGCGTCAACCTGTGGGCAGGCCCTCGGGCCCACAGCCGCATTATTGTATTGGCAGCAGGGCGCATAGATAACGCACGATGGTTGCGGTGCTGCCGGCAAGCTCGTCCATTACCGCGCGCGCCCGTTGGCCGGCGGTGCTACGAGAGGCCTCGTCGGTCAACCATTTCGCAGTCGCATCAGCCAGTTGCGTCACGTCACGCACGATGCATCCGCCCCCATTCGCGATGAGCGCGTCGCCAAGCTTGCGATGGTTTTCATAATAGGGACCGAAGAGAACCGGCACCGACGCGTTCGCCGGCTCGGCGAGACTCTGGCCTCCGCGCCCCGGCAGCAGACTGCCTCCGACGAAAGCAACGGTTGCGCATTGATACAGCGCGCGCAACTCGCCCATGGTATCGAGCAAGAGCACTCGAGGATAACGGGCCGCGGCTTCTGCTGCGAAAATGCGCTCGTCACGCTTAAATCGCTGCTCGCCAGACAACCCCCACCTAACCTCCCCCTGGTCAGGGGGAGCGATTGGATTTTCGCCGGTGCGCAGATGGGTTGCAGATCCATGTGTAATTTCCGCTACACTCGCGCTGGACCCTCCAGGAGAATCCAAGTCGCTCGCCCGCGTATAGGCAAGGCCCGCGGCACGCACCGCGGTCTCTACTTCGACAATACGCTGCAGATGGCGGGGGGCGAGGATGAGGGCCAGGGACGGAAACCGCTCGGCCAGTTCGCGGTATGCCGTCAGCACGATTTGTTCTTCGCCCGGCCCGGTTGAACCCGCGAGCACAATTGGCCGTCCTTCGGCAAAAGCTGCCAGCGGGGGCCGCAGCGGCGGCGAATCGCCATCAGCCTCGTACTTCGCATTACCGGTAACGGCGATCCGGCCGGGTGCCGCGCCGAGGAAGCAGAATCGTTCAGCGTCTTCAGAGGTCTGCGCCAGCACCGCGCTCGCGCTCCCCAGCGCACGCGCGAGCAGCGGACTAATGAGGCGATACCGGCTCATCGAGCGGGTCGAGATGCGTCCGTTGATTAAAGCAATCCTGGCGCCAGCCGCGGCACTCTGCAGGAAGAAGTTCGGCCACAGCTCGGTTTCCGTAATTATGACGAGGACGGGGCGCACACGCGCGAGAAAGGAGCGAACCGATGCGACGTGATCAAACGGCGCGAGCTGACAAATCCCATTCAGGCGCCGGCGCGCGGCGTCGCGTCCCGCCGGTGTCATCGTGGTGATGACGAAATCCAAGTCCGGCCGGACGCGGGCAAGGCTCTGAACCACCGGACGTGCTCCTTCAACCTCGCCGACCGAAGCCGCATGCAGCCACACCCGAAGTTTGCCGTGAGCGATACTATTCGCCTCAGGCGCCACGCCGCCCAGGCGTTCGCGCCGGCTTTGCGCGTCGCCGCCGACGGCGACCAATGCGAAGGGCAGCGCTGGATACCAAAGGGCATTGTAGATCCTCGACCAAACTGCGCCGCGGAAGTCACGTCTAGTTTTGCCCGTAAACCCCACCCCGGCCCTCTTTCCTTGAGGTGGAGGGAGAAAGGAATGCGGCTCCGATCCGGATTGCAAGCCGGATGGCGCCGGACTAATCGTCGAGTTCATCAGTGCGTCAGGCCACCATTGGGTCCGAGAGCTGTCGATGAGAGGAACTGCAATTGATGCAGCTTGCTGTATTCGCCGCCCAGCGCCAGTAGTTGGTCGTGGGTGCCATCTTCGGCGACTCGCCCGCCGACGATCACGAAAATCCGATCAGCGCGGTGCACCGTGGAAAACCGGTGCGCAATCACAAGCGTCGTACGATTCTCCATCAGCCGTTCGAGCGCCTCCTGCACCAGACGCTCAGCTTCTGAATCCAGCGACGAGGTCGCTTCGTCGAGAATCAGGATTGGCGCGTTTTTGAGCAAGGCGCGCGCAATCGCAATTCGCTGGCGTTCGCCACCCGACAGCCGCACACCGCTTTCCCCGACCTTGGTGTCGTAGCGCTGCGGCAGGCGAGAAATGAAATCATGGGCGTTGGCAGCGCGTGCCGCCGCAACAATTTCGTCCAGCGCTTTATCCATGCTGCCGTAAGCGATATTGGCGCGGATCGTGTCATTGAAGAGGAAGGTATGCTGGGTGACCAGCCCAATCTGCCCGCGTAACGAGGCGAGCTGCAAGTGGCGCAGGTCGATACCGTCGATAGCCACGCGGCCCTGCTGCACATCATAGAAGCGTGGAATCAGGTCGGCGATAGTCGACTTGCCCCCTCCACTCATCCCGACCAGCGCGACCACCTGCCCTGGGCGGATTTCGAGATTAACGTCGCGCAGCACCCAGTCCTTGGCATATCGGAACCACACTTGCTCAAAGACGATATGGTGCGCGCCGGGTGCCAACACCAGCGCACCGGGCGCCTCAACCACTTCGCGCGGCGCATCCATCATCCCGAACACACGCTCGGCCGCGGCCAGCCCAGCCTGCACGCTGTTGTTGGTGCGGGTGACACTCTTGAACGGCCGATAGAGCAGCAGCATCGCTCCAATAAACGAAACGAACACACCGGGAGTGCGGGTGCCAGCCATCACAGAATGTGCGCCCCACCAGATCACCCCGACGATAGCGAAGGCACCCATCACTTCGATCATTGGTCCGGTTATCGACCTGATGCGGGCGACCCGCAGACTGATGCGATAAAGGCGGCGCAGTTCACGATGAAATCGGGCGCGCTCGTAATCCTCCATGCCGAACGCTTTGACGATTCGGTTGCCCTGATAGGTCTCCTGCAGCAGAACGATCAAGCCGCTCAATTGCCGCTGCGCGTCCTTGGTCATTTGCCGGACCTGCTTTGAAAAGCGGATCACCGGCAACACGGCGGTTGGGAACACCACAAAGGCGGCCAGCGCGAAGCGCCAATCCACATAAAAGGCGCCGGCGAGGACGGCGAGCAGCCGCGTGCTGCCGCTGAACAGGGAAAACACGCTGTCAATCGCGCCGTTGGTAACAGCCGCCACGTCGTTCATCACCCGCGACATCATCACGCCGGTCGGAGTGCGGTTGAAGAACCCCAGCGATTGCCGCTGCAGCGCCTCGTTCAGCTCGGAGCGAATATCCAGCGTGATGTTCTGCATCACGTAAGCTTCAATGAAATCGGCACCAAAGGTGGCCAGCGCGCGGAGGAGAAAAATGGCGAGCAATAAAACACAATACAGTGGTAATTTGCCGAGACTGTGCGCCAGCGTCAACTGGTTGGTAAAGTTCCGGATGATAACGATGATCAACCCTTCGGTGCTGCTCACCAGCAGCATCGCAACTGCTATCAGCGTGACATACGGAAAAAGGTACCGCCGCAGATAAAGTAACAGCCGGAGGTGGAGCGGCGTCAACAATTTCATAGGCTCATGTCCAGTGCCATCGCAGCGACCCGCTCGGCTGCGCTGGGGGAACCGAGTAATGTGCGCAATGATCTCAGCGCGCCGGCGACCTCGCCGCGTAACGGCTCCGACAGCATCGGCTCAGCGGCACGCACCAGGTTAGAAGCGTTTACCTGCCGTTGTAATAGTTCCGGCACCAGCCGCCGGCCAGCGAGAATGTTGGGCATTCCGAAATAGTCCACTCCTCGAACCAGCAGCCGCCCCAGGGAATAGGTGAGCGCAGACGCCCGATAGACGATCACCATCGGGCAGCCAAGCAGCGCCGTCTCCAGAGTTGCCGTGCCCGACGCCACCAAGGCGAGTTCACTGGCGGCAATGATACTATAGGTGTCGCCAGCGATAATACGCAGATCATTCAATTCCTCCAATTCCTCGCGAGCTACCGCATCCAGATCGGCTGGTACGAGGGTCGGCGCCAAGGCAATCACGGGCACGAGATCGTGGTCGGCGCACAGAATGCGGGCAGCCTCAAGCAGCGGCTTCAGCAGATAACGGATCTCACCACGGCGGCTGCCCGGGAGAATAGCCAGCAGCCGCGAAGCAGGAGCAATTCCGTGGCGGGCGAGGGTTTCGGCGCGACCCTGTGCAGGCGCAACCCGATCGAGCAGCGGATGACCGACGAAGCTAACCTTATCGCCAGCGTCAGCATAGAGCGCAGCTTCGAACGGAAAGACCACTGCCATCCGGTCGCTGCGCCTGACCAGCTTGCGGATGCGGCCCCGCCGCCAGGCCCAAACCTGCGGCAGGATATAGTAAAGAATCGGGACGCCGGCCCGATGAGCAATACCGGACAGGATTAAATTAAACTCGGCATAGTCGATAAGGATGAGCAGCGATGGCGGTGCGGCGCGAAGTTCGGCGCGCAACGCGCGAAAGGCGGCGAGCGTGCGCCACAAAGTCGAGGCCAACTCGGAGAGCCCCAGTCCGGTAATGTCTTCGATATTTGCTATCGCCCTGACGCCGGCTGCGCGCATCTGCCGGCCCGCCACCCCATAGATTTCGCAGCGCGGATCGCGTGCGCTAAGCCGCGCAGCCAGGTCGGCGCCGTGCAGATCGCCGGACGCCTCTCCAGCCACGATCATGATCCGCCGCTGGGACCGCCTTGCCAGGCCGTCAATTCGACCGGCCGGAAAGCCCGGCCCGCCCAAAACTGAAGCGCACGAGACGCGTTGACTGCGAGAATCGGAAGCCACTGCGGCAGAGCGAGACTCTTCTTCACTTCTCACTTCTGTCGCTCCCGGCGAATCCCGCGAAGTGCTCGGCTCTGCCAGCGGCTTTAACCATCGGCCGGTGTTTCGAGCGAGGCTTCGCGGATGGCCGTAACGATCCGCTCGCTTAATTCCATCACCCGCAGCCCGGCGGCAGGGTCAACTTCAGGGACTCGCCGCGTACGGACGCTTTGTACGAATGCAGCTATTTCGTCGCGCAGCGGGTCGCCTTCATCGATTTCGATTTGCTCTGCTGAGATTACCGGATAGCTGGCACCGGCGGGCGGCGGCTCTTTGCGGTAAACCTGTATCCTGCGGGCGCCATAATCCAGCGAAATGTAAGCGTCGGGTTGAAAGAATCGAATCTTGCGCTCTGTGCGCGGAGCGACGCGGCTGGTATTGAGATTCGCGATAAGCCGGCCGGCAAAGCGGATGCGCGCATTGGCCACATCGATACGGTCGGTGAGAATTGCGACTCCCACCGCTTCGAGCGAGCTGACGGGAGCCGAGGTCACGCTCAAGATGACATCCAGATCATGAATCATCAGATCCAAGATGACGTCGACGTCAGTGCCACGTTCAGTGAAGGGCGCCAGCCGATGGCATTCGATGAAGCGCGGATTATTCAGCAGCGGGCGCAAACGCACAATCGCCGGATTAAATCTCTCCAGATGTCCGATTTGCAGAATACGTCCACAATCGTGGGCGATTACCGCCAACTCCCGCGCCTCGGCCAGTGTTGCCGCCATCGGCTTCTCGAGCAACACGTCGATTCCCGCCAGCATCAGGTCGCGTGCGATCGCGTAATGTGCGAGGCCCGGGGCCGCCACGCTGGCGAGCTCGACCTTGCCGGCCAGGGCCCGATGGTCTGGTAGCGAAACCGCTCCCGTCTCAGTGGCGATTTCGCGAGCGCGCATAGTGTCGGCATCTATGACGTAGCAGAGTCTTACCCCTGCCAGGTTCGTATACTTACGTGCGTGCAGAGCGCCGAGACGGCCGACGCCGACTACCGCGGCCCTTAGCTCAGGCATAACCGTACACCGTGATGTTCAACGCGTGCGCGTGAAGCAAGGTGCGCTCGCGCTCCAGCAGCATCGCGGTGCCGGCCTCGACCCCAATTACCGCCGCATCCAGTTCGTTGAGCAGATCGATAGTGGCCGGTCCGATGGCAGGGCGGTCGAAGCGCAGGTCCTGCGACGGTTTTGCCGCTTTGGCCACGACCAGGCCCTTGCCGCACATTGTGGCCGCGCGCCGCAGAGCGGCGTCGGTGCCTTCAGCGGCCTCCACCGCCGCGACGACCCCGTCGCGCACGGCCACCGCCTGGCCGACGTCAAACGCGCCCAGGGCCCGGGCAATTGCGAAGGCCAGTCGTAGATCGGTTAATTGAGCCGCAGTTGGGGCCGGTCCGGCCAGCAATCCCTCGGGCGCAAGGGCGCCGTCGAGCATCGGCACCGGATCAATGACTCGGATGCCCTCAGATTCGAGTTCGGCGGCGACACCGCGCAACACATTATCGTCGCTGTAGCGGCCGAGCCGCGCCAGCATCATCATTGCGCGCTTATCAGGTGAAAAGGCTTGCGGCAGGCGCGCCCGCGATATTCCGCCAGCCATCGCGGCCTCGCCCACACCAGCATCCTTGAACACGTCGATGATGCGCTGGAGTTCTCCGACTTTGATCCAGGTCACCACATCGGCCACTTCGGCCAGGCCTGGATCCGTTTCCCCGGTATGGGCGACGGCGACGATTCGCAATCCCTGGCGGCGCGCCATCCTCGCCACTTCGAGAGGGAAGACCCCGTTGCCGGCAATTAGACCTAACGTTCTCATCGTCGACCAGAGAATCGGCATTCGAAAGCTGCCACTTTCAGAATTACCTGGCGTAGGGTTTTGTCCGCTATTTTGCGCACTTCTGCTGCATTCGGTGCCGGCGGTAAGTGCCGCCGTCTGCAGATCCAATACCCCGTACGCCGCCCCGATACAGAAAATCTCCCCCCTCGGTCCCGGCCACGCACGCGCTGCCCGAGCAAGCTCATCTCAGCCGGAATCGCCATTCAATAATCGGAGCGGTCAGTCGCATATGCTTACTAGCAGGGTGCGGAAAAACCTATTTGATCATGAAGAGTCTTTCCGCACCCTGCGATAAAGTTGGCTTCCTTCCTTTAGTTCTCCCCCTCTGGGGGAGACTACAGAGAGGGAAGCAGGGTGCGGAAGGCCTTTTTTCCGCACCCTGCTAGCACCGTTGACTGCATCCATTAAGCATAACGCGCTTGGTTCATAAGCTGCTGATATTCCGCTACCGAAATGATTCGCTGTGCGCGCGTGTCCCAGAGAATGTATTTGAAGGCTTTGTGAACGTGAAATAACTTCACGCGGGTGACATCCGTAAAGAGATGCCGATATTCGTTGTGGCACCTGATCAAACAATAGTTGGGAATTTTAGCGGATAGATGGTGAATGTGATGATAGGCAATATTGGCGGTAAACCAGTTTAACCAGCGCGGCAAAATCAGAAAACTCGATCCCGCAATCGCGCCCGTGTCGTAGTCCCAGTGTCTGCCATCGCTCGCATAGGAGTGCTTAAAATTATGCTGAACGGTGAACAACACAATGCCCGCGCCGCCGGCAAGCGATGCGCTGATTAGATAAATCGCAAAAAACCGCACCGTACCGAATGCCCAGCACATCAACACCCATACGCTGAGCAGCACGACATTGTTCCAGAATATATGCCAGTACTCTTTGCGCGATTGCCAATAGCGCGTTTCAAAACCGGCGGCGTGCGCCTTCATCGATAGGTTTGGCTGCGCAACTTTCCTTTTAATAATATGGCTCACGAGGCCGATACTGCCTTTCAGCCAAGTAAAGCGCGGGTAAAAAATGAAATATATAAAGCCGACAAAAGGAGCGACCGCGATGCTGCACTTGCCTCTATACATGCGCTGCCGCACGTCGGTCATCGCCGCATATTCATCTACCGACAGCGTGGTGTACGGTCCGCGGTATTTTTCCCAATTGCCGTTGTGGGCATGGTGATAATTGTGATGCTGCGACCACACGTACTGCGGCATGCCCGAGACGACGCCCAGCAGAAAACCGAATGCGCGATTGAGCCACCGGGTGCGAAACAAGCTGCCGTGGCCGCATTCATGCATCAGCGCAAAAACGCGCAAATTGAACAAGCTGATTGCCAACACCGCAGCGACAGTGAGCCAGTGGGAAACGTCGGCACTCAGCACAGCTACCCACCAAAAGAGCGCAAGGGACGCCAATGTCGTGAGAACCTGCGTCAATCCTTTAAGATCAGCGGCCTGGGCATGGCTGCGAATGATGGCCCGCTTCTGTTCCTTTATGCCTCGGATCGATGACACGATTTGGCACCTCGACTCGGGCAGGCCGATTAATTCATCCACGCTGGCAGAATACGCCAAATATCGGCCCAATTTCTACGCCAACAATCCCTAAAATGACACAAGGCAGTGAGAAACCGCGGAAGCAGCAACAAGACGCGTTCACCTGCGTCTGCTGCTTTCCCTCGCTTCTCGTCAGCAGGATTTATCGCGATCGCGCCCGACTACTCCCCGCTCCGATTTCAGGATGAAATCGACCAGCCGGCGTACTTCGGCGAGGTGACCATACTCATCGAGAATTTGGCGCATCGCTTCGTCGCGCAGCAGCTTGCCATAGAACAGGGTTCGGAAGGCACTCTTTATCGCTACAACGGTCTCAGGAGCGAACCCGCGCCGTTCCAGCCCGGTCGTGTTAACTCCGACCAGACGAGCGCGGTCACCCGCAACCATGGCGTAGGGCGGCACGTCCTGAGCGATTTTCGCGCCCGCCGCGACGAACGCATGGGCGCCGATGCGGCTGAACTGATGGACGCCGCACATACCAGCGGTCACCACCCAATCCTCCACCACGCAATGGCCGGCGATTTCCGTGGAGTTTGCAATAATCGCGTGATCACCGATTTGGCAGTCGTGTGCGATATGGGTGTAGTTCATCAGCAGCACATGGCTGCCGATGCGCGTGACCATGCCGCCGCCGGCGGTGCCGCGATGAATCGTGGTGAACTCGCGGATGCGGTTGTAGTTGCCGATCTCCAGCCGCGAAGCCTCGCCCTGATACTTGAGATCCTGTGGATCGGCGCCGACTGAGGCAAACTGAAAGATCCGATTGCCCGCACCAATTATGGTCTCGCCCTCGATCACCGCGTACGGACCGACCACGGTCTCGGGTCCGATCCGAACGCGCGCGCCGATAACGGCACCCGGGCCGACCTCTACACCGGAGTCGAGTTCCGCGCGGCGGTCAATTACAGCGGACGGATGAATTCCTTTCACCGACCCAGCATGCGCCGCCGCTCCGCTGTCGCGGCTATATTTTGCCCGTTCCACATGAATCGCTCGCGCGCGAATGATTTAACTCTGCCCCTGGGAACTATGGTAGTTGCTCCTCCACTTCCATCGCGGACAGCTCGGCTTCGGCGGCAAGTTCGCCGTCGACCCGGGCCTCAGCGTGCATCTTCCAAAGCGGATGATGATGCTTGGAGACCCGTACCTCCATCCGGAGTTGGTCGCCCGGTACTACCCGGCGCCGAAAGCGGACCTTATCGAGGCCCGTCAGCATGAAAAGGCTGCGCCGCTCGCCGATTATACTGAGCGCCAGAATCGCGGCTGATTGGGCCAGGGCCTCGAGGATCAACACGCCCGGCATGATTGGCAGTCCGGGAAAATGACCAGTAAAGAAAGGTTCATTGATGGTCACGTTTTTGAGGGTGACCGTCCGCTCGCCGTCAAGCTGGAGTACGCGATCAACCAGCAGGAAAGGATATTGATGAGGCAGGAGTCTGAGGAAGCGCTCAAGCTCTGGCTCTGCCCCTCGCCCGCTCTCGCCTGTCCCTCTCCCGCTCTGTTGCGGGAGAGGTGAGGTGAGGGTGGCTGACGGGAGAGGGTGAGGGTTCTGCCTTTCCTGGGACAAAACAGCGCCCCTATTTGAGAATCGTTGAACGTCCGCGAGCACCCCCACCGCGCGGTTCCTCCGAGGCGGTGGCGGGAGCGAAGCTACCGGCATCGCGCGCCGCCTCTTCACCGAGGGAGCCCGGCCTGACGTTCATGGCGTCGTAGGCGCGAATCACCTGGTCGGTGATATCGGTGGAGGGAATTGCCCACAGTAAGGTGCTCTTTTCCATTACCATGGTGTAGCCGCTCTTGGCCCCGATTTCGCGCACCACCGTAGCTAAATCCCGTACGATCGCGCCGGTAACCTGGTTGTCCTTCTCTTGCAGCTCGTCCCGCGAGTTTTTGTAATCGTCCTGGAAATGCCGCAGTTTCTTTCCGTAGTCGTCCTCCAGATTCTGACGCTGGTCAGGCTGCATCAGCGAGCCTTTTTGCTCCAACTCGCGTTTGAGCCGTTCAACCTCGCTCTGTTCGCCTTCGAGTTGTCCCTGGAGCCGCTCGATTCGTCCGCGAAACTGGGTCTTGGCCTCTTTGCCCGCCCGGCATTCGTTAAGCGCGCGCTGTACATCAACATACGCGATTCTGACGTCGGCGTGTGCGGTGGCGGCCGCCGCCATCCCCAGCAGCAACGCGGCGATGGTCAACCGATGTCTCATAGTCTATTCGACCCTCCCGTGGTACTTCTTCAGCCGTAATTTCGTGGGACCGATTTTTACTGCTCTATGGTGCTACGCTCTTGCTGGCTGTCGATGGACCAGATCGAGGACGAGACCAACGAGAAGCTACAGCGGGCAGCTGGGCTTCTCCTGACCGGTATCGCTGCTCGCTTGTGGCGCGGTTTCTCTCGTCAAACACCTGCAGCGCAATAGGGTCTGCGGCGCCGATCCTCAACATCGCGGTTCGATCTCTCACAATTCACGCAGTCCCGGCATGCTTGTGTCACTAATTGCTGCCCGGCCTTCCGCTGGAAGCTACATACGGGCGATTGACCGTAAACTTTGGCCGATATTGCAAGCAGGCGCAACCACGGCCTGGCTGGCTATTGCTAAACTGCACGATTTAGCAGGGTGCGGAAAGATTCTTCATAAAGAAATAGGTTTTCCCACACCCTGCCAGAGGAGTTCCTAAAGCGGCGCGCCAGCCCCAAAATCGAAAACTGTAGAGCGGTCGTTGGGACGCGGGTTTATCGGCCGCGCAATATCAACCGCGATTGGTCCAAACGGGGAGTGCCAGCGGATGCCAAATCCATAGGCCGACTGCAGCTTGTCGAGCGAGGGCGTCTGGTGCAGGAAGAACGAATTACCGGCATCAATAAAGAGCGCGCCCCGGATGCCAAACGATTGTAATATCGGGAAGGTGGTTTCACCGCTCAAGAGCAATTCCTGGCTGCCGCCGACCTGCTCAATCCCGAACGGCACCCCGACTGGATTGAACAAGGTTACTTGCGGACCAAGCGAGTAAATCTGATAACCACGCACGTCGCCGCCGCCGCCCAATCCGCCCGGGAAAAATCGCTCGTACAACGGCAACTCGACGCCGCGGCTGCCACCCAGGCTGGTGCCGATGCCATAGGTGACGCCGGGCGAAAAAACCCATTCCCCCCATCGCGGGCTTTTCAGGTAGGAGAAGAAGAAACGCGAGTGGAAAAGTCCCTTAACAAACGACGTTCCACCCAATCCGGCCAATTCCAAATTGAAGTTATTCACCGAGCCGCTCCTGGGATCGAGCGGATTATCGACCGTAAAACGCCTGATGCTCGGGATGATTTCGGAAACTCGCTCGTAGCCCTTGTAACGCAAAATGGCGAAAGTCGTGAATGGCGAGAGCCCACTAATCCCGACGCTTTCGAACTGATACCCCAAGCCGGCGGTTATATCTTCCAGCGAAAACGGACCGAGTTTCTTAAGTCCCAGCTCGGCTAACGGATAGCCTGTGTTGACCTGAAAACCGGTGTTGGTCTGATTGAACGAGAACAGGAAGAGCTTATCGTAGAAAGCCGACGTGCTTACCGTCAGCGGCATGTCGAGAAACCAGGGCTCGGTGTAGTTCAGATTGTAGTCCTGGTAGAGAAACCCGATCTGCGCAGAGGCCGAGGCCGACTCACCCCCACCGAACAGGTTGCTATTGCTGACGATGAAGTTGCCAAATACCGACGAGTAGCTGTCATACCCGCCCCCCACCTGCAGGGACGCGGTGTTAGCCTCCTGCACCGCGACATCGAGGTCGATCTTGTCCGCGCTGGGACCGGGTTCAGTCGAAATCCGAGTGTTCGAGAAGTAACCGAGAGCGTCGAGCCGTTGCTTGGATTTTTGGATCTTCTGAGTCGAATAAGGCTCCTGCTCCTGGATCACCAGTTCCCGCCGGATGACCTTGTCGGACGTCTTGGTGTTGCCGGTGATATTGATCCGGTCGACCAGCACTTCGCGGCCCGGGTTGACGTTGTAAGCGACATCGACCTGATGCGTGGACGGGTTAACCGAGGTACGCGGGTCGACGTTAACATAGGCATAACCTTGATTCGAATAGAAGTCCGACAGGGTCAGCACATCGTGCTGCATCGACGTGCTGCTGAAGGGCTGCCCCGCTTTCAGCGTCAGCAGATGCTGCAAGTCAGTCTTGGGCACCCTCAAATCCCCGGTGAGGTCGATCGTGCCGACCTGGTAACGCGGCCCCTCGCTGATCTCGAAGCTAACTGCCAGCGAGTTGCCGCGGCGCGTCAGCGTTGGATAACCGACGTGCGCATTAAGATAACCTTCGGAGTAGTAATATGCCGTGAGATGATCGACGTCGTCCTGGAGTTTCTTCTGGTCGAGAATCCCGCTGCCGGTTATCCAACTCACAATCGAATGAGGCCTGGTCTGGATCGCAGCCTGCAGCAACCGGCTCTTGAAATGGCGATTGCCAACGAAGCGAACCGCCGAGATTTCGACCTGCGGCCCCTCATTGACGTCGAACACCAAAATAACGGTATTGTTCGGGCCCGCCACCGTGCGCGAGGTTACCCGGGCGTCCAGATAGCCCTTGGCCTGATACACGTCCGCGATATTGCGAGCCGTGGCCTTTACTCGCACCCGGTCGAGCAGCGACCCGGAATGCAACGCCATCCCGTTGACAATCTGCTCGTCGCTCGGACTGATCTTCTTCATCCCGCCGAAGCGAATTTCACTGACCAAAGGTTCTTCGGTCACCACAAAAGTGAGCACTGCGCCGCTCGGCTGCCGCTTGACGTAGGCGTTTACCCTGGTGAAAAAGCCCATCCGGTAGACTGATTTGATATCACTATCGACCGCGGACGGCTTCACCGGCTGGCCGGGCTGTAACGAGATGTGGACCCGAATAGCGTCGGTTTCGACCCGCTGATTGCCAATGATCCTGATTTCGGAAATAACCGGCGCGGGCGGCTGTGCCCATCCGTTCGCAACCATCAGAAGCGCAGCCAGTAGCAGCCAAAGTTCGCTAACGTACCGGACGCCCCGCCGACGCGTGATAAGAAGATTCGCCGCCGTCACCAATCATCCCCGACGCCGCGAACAAGCTAGCCAATCACTCCCGCGATGTAAACTGAGGTTGACCATCTGCACTCGGGCGCGTCCGTCGCCTGCTTGATGGCGTGCCCAAAGCACTTGGCGCAACGACAACGAACAGATTAAACATTATGGGCGGCCCAGACCGGTTTCATCGAACAGCTTTCCCTCGCGCAGTCTGAGCGTTCGGCCCATACTGCGTGAGAGCCGCTCATTGTGGGTGGCAACGATCAACGTAACTCCGAGTTCGCGGTTGAGGCGATGAAAGAGCGAATGCACTTCGTCGGCAGTCTGCGGGTCGAGATTGCCGGTAGGTTCGTCGGCCAACACCAGCCGCGGCCTGAGTACCACCGCGCGCGCGACCGCCACCCGCTGTTGCTCCCCGCCGGATAATTCGGCCGGCCGGCGATGCATTTTGTCGCCGAGGCCAACCAACTCCAGCACCTCCGCCGCGCGAGCGCGCGCATCCCGTTCAGACAGGCGGGCGATCAGCGCCGGCATCATCGCATTTTCCAGCGCGGTGAAATCCGCCAGCAGATAATGAAACTGGAAGATAAAGCCGAGCCGTGCGTTGCGAAACTCCGCCAGATGCCGCTCGTCCATCGCGAACAGATCCTGTTTCTCAAAATAGATCGTGCCGGCAGTAGGCGGCTCCAGGCTCCCGAGCAGGTGTAGCAGAGTGGATTTACCTACGCCGGACTGCCCGACGATCGCAATTTCCTCACCGGCCGCGACCTCCAGGTTAAGTCCTCGCAGCACCCAGATCTCGCGTTCGGCGTCGACAAATTTTTTGTCCACCGCCACGGCCTGCAGTAGCCGCGCGCGCTGGCTGTGCGCCGGGGGCTGGAGCGTCAGTGCCTCCTCACTCATAACGGATTATCTCGACCGGCCGCAGCGCGCGCGCCCGTAGCGCCGGGTAGATTGCGCCGCACATGCACAACACGATCGCCGCGGCGGCCACGGCAATGAAATTGATTGGGTACAGCCGCACCGGCACCACACTAACCATAAACAGATCGGGCGGCAGATGAATCAAGTGATATTTGCCGATCAGAAAAGAGGCGACGAATCCCGCCGTGACTCCGAGCGCAGTGCCAGCCACGCCCAGTGCCGCTCCTTCGCACAGAAAAATCGTCGCAATCGATGCGGCCCTCGCGCCCATCGCGCGCAAAATGGCGATTTCCTTCCGCCGTTCCATCACCACCATCACCAACGTGGCTACGATGTTGAAGGCGGCGACCAGCACAATCAACAAGAGCACCAGAAAATAAGTGAATTTCTCGAGCTTCAGGGCTGAAAAAAGTGGTGCGTCGGTTTGGGTCCAGTCGGCGACCCCGTAAGCGCGGCCGGCCAGCGCGGCTATTTCTCCGGCGATGGCCGGCGCGTCGAACAGATTACGTACCCGGATTTCGAGCCCGGTTTCCAATTGCGGATCTTCGGCCAATAGCGCCTGGCTATTTTTTAACGTCACAAACATCAGGGACGAATCGTACTCATACATCCCCGAATGGAATAGACCGGCGACGACGAAACGTCTCAGCCGCGGTGAGCCGGCGCCAGCGCCGATGCTGGTTGGTGAAATGATGATTACCGGATCGCCAGGCCCAAGCCCTAATTCTTCGGCCAGCGATTTGCCCACAATAACGCCTGGCAGTTGAACCGTTCGTCTCGCGCCATTCTCGACCATCGTGACTGGATGCATCTGGTCGAGCGCTTCGAGTGAACCACTTTCCAGCGTGCTCTGCAGTTCGGTCAAAACCGGATTACGGACAGCTAACACGCCGCGCAGAGTACCGCCCGCCACGTAGGCAGGCAGGCCTGAAGTGGTGGTCGATACGGCTAGCACCTGCGAAGTTGCGAACGGCGCAACCCCGACAATCCCGGGCATCACGCTGATCTTTTGTTGCAGGCCGGCCAGGTCTGACTGATGTCCGGTGGTATCGACGGTAATTTCGGGATTAAACGCCAGCAGCCGCCCGCGCAGGTCCTCCTGGAAGCCGCTCATCACGGACAATACAACGGTAAGAGCAAACGTGCCGATTGCAACGCCCGCAAGTGAAATCACGGCAATCAGCGAGACGAAACGCTCGCGGCGCCGCGCCCGCAGATAGCGCAAGCCGATTAGATATTCGTAACGCACAGACGCAGGTTCGCAGTGATGCCGACGACGCGCACTTGTGGGGCAGTCGGCACGGTGGCAGTGAGCAAAGCGTTAGGCCAGCCTGGCATAAAGATCAGGCATTCGGTCTTTGCGATCTAATCATCATTTTGGATTGTACGCGCGATGCGGCCGATTTGCGCGCGCTTGACGAAGAATAGACCAAGCCTTGTTCTAGCAGGGTGCGGAAAAAAGCCTTCCGCACCCTGCTTTCCCTCTCTGTAATCTCCCCCCAGAGGGGGAGAACTGGAGTTTCTACATTTAGGTCTGTCAAAGACCTGATTCTATTGACATACCGACCTTGAGATGGTACGCTTCCGGGCGGTCCGGTGGCGGCGGAGGCTGGTCTGTGGCCGACGATCTCAAGG
>WNFC01003832.1_pt1 | contig 25959 bp, 23 predicted proteins | sample 5400541 | NCBI WGS metagenome assembly WNFC01 (sample SAMN13153342, study PRJNA577476) | soil metagenome | isolation source: 120 cm saprolite under Douglas fir tree site 2 hole 2 replicate 1 | place: USA:California | collected 2015-04-18 | reverse complement strand
GGCGCGGCACCTCACGGTCCACGGGGTGAACCAGAACGAGGACGGGACGTATAGCTGGAAGTTCGACAACTACGTGCGGGTGTTCCCGCCCTACGACATGCGCGCGCGAGATATCGCGCTCCTCTACTCTCGCATCACCAGCCCGACACTCTTGCTCTACGGCAAGGAGAGCTGGTCCGGCAATCCGGCCGAGGACGGGCGCCTCGAGCCGTTCCGCCACGCCTCCGTGATCGGCTTCGACCGCGCCGGCCACTGGCTGCACCACGACCGCCTCGACGAGTTCCTCAAGGTCATCCGCGAGTTCCTGCGGTAGACCACCCCTCACCCCGACCCTCTCCCCTGAGGGGAGAGGGAGAGAGGAACCCTCGCCCCCGGAGGGGGAGAGGGCAGGGTGAGGGGGCGCGAGGTCAGCGCGGCAACCCCCGCACGAACGCGGCGACCGCCTCGCCGATCTCGCGCGGCGAGTCCTCCTGGATGAAGTGGCTGCCGCGGACCGTGATCTCTTGCTGGTTGGGCCAGCCCCGGCAGAACTCGCGCTGGGGGCCGGTGAGGATGATGCCTGGATCGGCGTTGATGAAGAGCTTGGGAAGATCGCTCTCGGCGAGCCACTGAGCATAGGCGTCGGCAATGGCCACGACGTCCGCGGGCTCGCCGTTGACCGGGATCTGTCGGGGCCAGGTCAAAGTCGGGCGCCGCGACTCGCCGGGTTCGAGGAAGGGGCGACGGTAGACCGTCATCTCGGCTTCGGTCAGGCCGCGTAGCACGCTCGCGGGCAGGATCCGCTCCACGAACACGTTCTTCTGGAGGACCATCTCCTCGCCGGCGGGGGACCGCAGCGCCTGGAAGATCTTCCGTGCCGCGTCCGGCCACTCATCCCAGGTCACCGGCCGGACGAGGGCCTCCATGTAGGCCACGCCGCGCACCCGCTCCGGATGGCGCCGCGCCCAGTGGAAGCCCAGGGCCGAGCCCCAGTCGTGCACGACGAGCGTCACGCGCCGCAGCGCGAGGGCCTCGAACCAGGCGTCGAGATAGCGCGCGTGGTCCACGAAGCGATAGGAGCCCGCGGGCGCCCGGCCCGAGTCGCCCATGCCGACCAGATCGGGGGCGAGGCAGCGGCCCACCGGCTCGACGTGCGGGATCACGTTGCGCCAGAGGTAGGAGGACGTGGGATTGCCGTGGAGGAACACCACCGGATCGCCCGTGCCCGCATCCACGTAGGCCATCTCGGCGTCGAGCACCGGCACACGCTGGCGCGGATACGGATCGGCGGCGGAAATCGCGTGGCTCATCGGCACGATGCTACACTTCCCGCACCGTGCCTGCCACCGAGGCTTCGCGCGACCGGGTCGTCGCATGATTCACGCGCTCGATCACGTGGTCATCGCGGTGCGCGATCTCGACGCGGGGATCGCCGCCTACCAGCGCCTGCTCGGCCGCCCCCCGTGCTGGCGGGCGGAGGCGGCGGGCGGCGGGGCCGAGACCGCGGTCTTCCAGCTCGCCAATGTCGCGGCGGAGCTGATCGCGCCCGCGGGCGACGGCCCCGCCGCGGCGCGCCTGCGCGCAATCCTCGACGCCCAGGGGGAAGGGCTCGCGAGCCTGGCCTTCGCGGTGGACGACGTCGAGCGCGCGCACCGCCGGCTGACCCGGCTCGGCCTCGATCCCGAGCCGGTCGTCACGGCGGAGAGCGTGGACCGCGCCACCGGCGCGCGCCGTCGCTGGCGGCGCACCCGCGCCGCGACGGCGGCGACCCACGGCGTGCGCGTCTTCCTGATCCAGCGCGAGGCGCCGCTCCCCGCCCCGCCGCCCGCGGCGCCCGGCGGGGTGACCGGGCTCGATCACATCGTGATCCGCACCCTCGATCCCGAGCGGGCCGCCGCGCTCTACGGCGCGCGCCTGGGACTCGACATGCGGCTCGACCGCTCGAATCCCGCGTGGGGCGCGCGGCTCATGTTCTTCCGTTGCGGGGACCTGATCGTGGAGGTGGCCCACGATCTCCGGGCCGGGGTATCCGCCGGACCGGACCGCCTCTGGGGCCTCTCCTGGCGGACGGATGAGCCGTCGGCGGCGATCATCCGCCTGCGCGGCGCCGGCCTCGACGTCTCGGAAACCCGCCCCGGCCGCAAGCCGGGCACGCATGTGTTCACGGTGCGCGACGGGACCTGCGGCGTCCCGACGCTCATGCTGCAGCCGTCCGGACCGCCCCGCTGAGCCGCCGCGGTGCTATACTCCCGCACCGTGCACGGCATGCCCATGGAACCGCTCACGGATGTGCGTGACATCTCCCGCATCGCCTACGGCTTCATGGCCGCGAAGGCGCTGTTCGGGGCCCTGAATCTCGACGTGTTCAGCCGTCTGGCGAGCGGATCGAAGCCGCTCGACGAGCTCGCCTCCGAGACCGAGGTCGCCCCGAACCGTCTGCGCACCCTGCTGACCGCCTGCGTCAGCCTCGGCCTGCTCGAGCACGGCGACGGGCGCTACCGGAACGCGCCCGCGAGTCAGGCGTACCTGGTTCGCACGGCTCCGATGTACTTCGGTGACTACTACCGCTTCCAGATCGACCGGCAGATCTACCCGGCGTTCCTGCATCTCGACCGTGCCCTTCGCGGGGATCGCGTCGATTTTTACAAGCTGATGGACGACGGGGCCGAGGCCGATAGCTTCAGTCGGGCGCAGCACTCGGGGTCGCTCGGCCCGGCCCACGTGCTGACCAAGCTGGTGGATCTGACCGGGCGTGAACGGCTCCTGGACGTCGGCGGAGGAACCGGCGCGTTCACGCTATCGCTGTGCCGCCGCTATCGGACGATCACCGCGACGATCATCGACTTCCCGAGCATCCGCCCCATGGCGGAGCGGGTCGCGGAGGAGGCGGGCCTCGCCGATCGCGTGACCTTTCTACCGGGGAACGCCTTGACGAGCGCGTGGCCGGACCGGCAGGACGCGGTCCTGATATCGTACTTGCTGAGCGCGGTCGCCGAGCAGGATGGCCGGAGCCTGATCACCCGCGCCCTGGGTGCGCTCAAGCCCGGCGGCGTGCTCATCCTGCACGACTTCATGGTCGAGGATGACCGCACCGGTCCCGCCTCGGCCGCGCTGTGGCTGCTCGCGGCGGTGCTCATGGACCCTGACGCTCCCGCCCTCACCCCCAGCGGGCTCTCGCAAGTCGTCCGCGAACGGGGCTTCACTGACATCTCGGTTCGAGACGTCATCCCGACGATCACGAAGGTCCTGGTCGCGCGAAAACCCTAGCTGGCCTTCTGCATCGCCCGCCACACCCGCTCGGGGCGGAGGGGCATGTCGAGGTGGCGCACGCCGAACGGCTTCAACGCGTCCACCACCGCGTTGACCACCGCGGGCGTCGAGCCGATGGTCGCGGCCTCGCCGATGCCCTTCGCCCCCAGCGGGTTGAACGGCGACGGGGTGACGGTCTGGTCCGTCGTGAAGAATGGGAGGTCCTCCGCGCGCGGGACCGCGTAGTCCATCAGCGTGCCGGTGACGAGCTGGCCGTCCGCGCTGTAGACCACTTCCTCCAGCAGTGACTGGGCCACGCCCTGGGCGATGCCCCCGTGCACCTGCCCGTCCACCAGGAGCGGGCTGATGCGCACGCCGCAGTCGTCCACCGAGGTGTACTCGCGCAGCGTGACCCGGCCGGTGTCGCGGTCGACCTCCACCACCGCCACGTGCGCGCCGAAGGGATAGACGAGCTGCGGCGGGCGGAAGTACTCGGTGGCCTCGAGGCCCGGCTCCATCCCGGCGGGCAGGCCCTCGCCGTAGGCCTTCTCCGCGATCTTGGCCAGGGTCAGGCTCTTGGCCGGCGTGCCCTTGACGTGATAGAGCCCGTCGGTGACCACGACGTCCTCGAACGCGGCCTCCAGGGCCGAGGCCGCGATGCGGCGGGCGCGCTCCTGGACCTTCTCGGCCGCTTTCACCATGGCCGAGCCGCCGACGACCAGGCTGCGGCTGCCGCCGGTGCCGAAGCCCATCGGCGCCCCGGTGGTGTCGCCGTGGCGCACCACCACCTGGTCGAAGTCCACCCCCAGATAATCGGCGATGAGCTGGGCGAACGTGGTCTCGTGCCCCTGCCCGTGCGCGGAGGCGCCGGTGTAGGCGGTCACCGTCCCGCTCGGCTCCACCCGGATCATGGCGCTCTCGTACGGCCCGAAGCCGCACATCTCGACGTAGCAGGCCATGCCGATGCCGAGCAGCTTCCGATCGTTTGCCGCGATCCGCTGCCGCTGCTCGGCGCGGAGCGCAGTGTACTTCGACACCTCGAGGCTTTTGGTGAGGGCGCGCGCGTACTCGCCACTGTCGTAATTCTGCCCGGTGGGCGCGGCGTAGGGGAAGGCATTCGGTGGAATAAAGTTGACCCGGCGCACGTCCTCCGGCGGCTTGCCCAGCTCGAGCGCGATGCAGTCCACCAGCCGCTCGAGATAGTAGGCGGCCTCCGGCCGGCCCGCGCCGCGATACGCGGCCACCGAGGTGGTGTTGGTGAACACGCACGTGCTCTTGAGCTCCACGTTCTTCACGTGGTACACGCCCACCCCCATCATCAGGGTGAGGTCGGGAATGAACGTGAAGATCGGGTAGGCACCGATGTCGGCCACCACGTGCATGCGGAGGCCGTCGATGCGGCCGTCGGCATCCACCGCCGCCTCGAGATCGCTCATCTGGGCGCGGCCGTGGGTGGTGCCGGTCATGTGCTCGACCCGACTCTCGATCCACCGCAGCGGGACTTTGCGCAGCCGCGCGAGCGCGGCGACCGTCACGTCTTCCGGATACGTCCCGAACTTCACGCCGAAGCCGCCGCCCACCTCCGGGCAGATCACCCGGATCTGGTTCTGGGGCATCCGGAGCGCGTCGGCCAGCCCGCCGCGGAGCACGTGGGGCGCCTGGTGCGTGGCCCACACCGTGAGCCCGCCGCTCGCGAAGTCCGGCGCGGCGAGCACCGCCCGCGTCTCCATCGGGATCCCGGAGAGCCGCTGGCTGTTCATGCGCTGCTTGACCACGCGGTGCGCCTTCGCGAAGGCGGCGTCGGGATCCCCGGCCTTGATGGTGTTGGTGTGCTCGATGTTCTTGGGGGCGTCGTCAAAGAGCTGGGGCGCCCCGTCCGCCATCGCGGCGAAGGGGTCGGCCACCGCGGGCAGCGGCTCCCAGTCCACCTCGACGAGGGCGGCCGCGTCCATCGCCGCCTCCGGGGAGGTGCCGATGACCGCGGCCACCGGCTCGCCCACGTAGCGCACGCGATCCAGCGAGAGCGGGTAGTGCTGGCGGCCGACCTTGATCTCGCCGGCGCTGCCGCCCTCGGCCGACGCGGTCGCGACGGGGATCGGCGCGAAATGCGCCTTGAGATCCTGGCCGGTCACCACCGCCACCACTCCCGGCAGTTTCGCGGCGGCGGCGCTCTTGATCCCGCGGACCCGGGCGTGCGCGTGTGGGCTCCGCACGAAGGCCACGTGCTGCATGCCGGGCATCGCGATGTCGGCCACGTACTGCGACACGCCCGTGATCAGGCGCGGGTCTTCCTTGCGCTTGACGTGGGCTCCCAGGAGCTTGGATGCCATGATCGGATCGTCCTCTCCGCCCGGCGGAGCGCCGGGCCGCAGACGTTCTAGATGATGCGGCAAACCTCGTCGAACGACAGGCGCGGTCCGCGCGGGGTGAGCTTGCTCGCGTCGCCGTAGCCCAGATTGCACAGGAAGTTGGACTTCACGCGGCCGTCCGGGAAAAACTCGCCGTCTACTTTCGAATTGTCGAACCCGGACATGCCTCCACAGTCGAGCCCGAGCGCCCGCGCGGCCAGCATGAGATAGGCGCCCTGCAGGCTGCCGTTGGGGAAGGCGGTGGCCGCGATCAGCTCGGGCTTGCCCACGTAGTTCGCGCGCATGTCGGCGGCCGGGAACAGACGCGGCAGCTCCTCGTAGAAGTCGAGCGCGTGGCCGACGATGGCGGTGACCGGGGCCTGCATGGTCTTGTCCACGTTGCCCGGACTGAGACTGGGCCGCAGCCGCTCCTTGGCCTCGCGCGACTTCACGAAGAGCAGGCGCATCGGGCTGCAGTTGGCGCTGGTGGGCCCGAGGCGCGCCAGATCGTACACCTGCCGCAGGAGCGCGTCGGTCACGGGTCGGTCGAGCCACGCTCGGTGCGTGCGGGCGCTTCGGAAGATCAGGTCGAGGCCGTCGTCGCTGAGCATGCAGGGAGTATCACGGCACCGCCGGGTGGCGTCAAGCCGGACGCCGCCCGGCCCTTATCTCGGCAGCTACAGCTGGCGTGTCGTTGCTCAGTTCGGCGCTGACAGGCTATAGTGCCGGCGTCCGAGAACGACAGGGGAGAGCGGCATGACCCTTCCGCGTCGGGCGACGGTGTACGTGGGCGCGCACGAGCGCGCCCCCTCGCCTGGTGTTTGCGAAGCGGGATCCGGGGAGGCCCCGAAGCCTCGCCTGCTCGACCGGATGCGGGAGGCCCTGCGACTCCGGCGCTATAGCCGTCGCACGGAAGAGGCCTACATCGCCTGGGTCCGGCGCTACGTGCTTTTCCACGGTAAGCGTCACCCCACGGCACTGGGCGCTCCCGAGGTCACCGGCTTCCTTACCTCCCTGGCGGTCGAGGGCCGGGTCGCCGCGTCCACCCAGAACCAGGCTCTCAGCGCGCTCCTGTTCCTCTACCGCGACGTGCTGGAGATCGATCTGCCGTGGCTCGACGGCATCGTGCGCGCGCGGCGCCCGCAGCGCCTGCCGGTCGTACTGACCCGGGACGAGGTGCGCGCAGTGCTCCAGCAGCTCGAAGGCGTGCCACGGCTCATGGCCTGCTTGCTCTACGGGGCGGGTCTCCGCGTGCTCGAGTGCTGTCGACTTCGAATCCAGGACGTGGATCTGGCGACGAATCAGGTCCTCGTCCGCGGCGGCAAGGGCGACAAGGACCGCATGACGATGCTGCCCGCGATGGCCAAGGCCGACCTTGTCCGGCACCTGGCCGGGGTCCGCACGCAGCACCAGGAGGACCTGGCCGCGGGCGCCGGCTGGGTGGAGCTGCCCATGGCGCTGGCCCGGAAGTACCCGCACGCCGGCCGCGAGTGGGTCTGGCAGTGGGTCTTCCCCGCAACCCGTCCATATTCCGATCGGGACACCGGGCAGCGCCGGAGACATCACCTGCACGAATCAGTCCTCCAGCGGGCCGTCAAGCACGCGGTCTGGCGAGCCGGCGTCCCCAAGCCGGCCAGCCCGCACACCCTGCGGCACTCCTTCGCGACCCACCTGCTCGAGGACGGCCACGATATCCGCACCATCCAGGAGCTGCTGGGCCACCGGGACGTGAACACGACCATGATCTATACGCACGTCCTCAACCGTGGTCCGGCCGGCGTCCGGAGTCCCGCTGACCGGATGTTCGGCGCATGATCTGCCCGGCCCGACATTTTAGGGCTGGCGGGATACACTGCCACGGCTCGCGGCCTATCCCGACAGCGGGACCCTCCCCGAATGGGGCTAACCGCCAGGGATGGAAGGGGGAATGCTGGCGTGATGAGCATGCCCACAGTCGGGATATGCTGCAGACGGACGCAGCTCTTGTGCCACTACGCAGCGGGATACGCAAGTCTGTCTACTTTTAGTTGGGCGGCGACCAAAGGGCCGCGGCGCTCGTGGCTTTGAGGAGTCCCATGCAGCTCTTTCAGATACTCCAGCTTCTCGACGCTCAGGTCGTCCCGCAGCAGTGCAAGGTCCACCTCGCCGTTTGGAACGGGCAGGAAAACCCCCTGGATGTCTACCTTGCGGGGCAATTCGATGACTGGCAGTCTTGGCAGAACGGGAGGAACTTTGAACGCCCACTCGTTGTCTCGCTCATAGCCCTCCAACGGGACAACAACTGGCTATTCGCCGGAGTGCACAACTCGGAAGGCTGCGAGTGGCTGGAAGAGCGCAACATGTATCGCTATCGGCTGAGTCGGTGCCCCGGGCCGAACGAGCTAGACGGCCGGCTCATTGTTCGCTTCGAGCGCCCCGGACGCCAATCCTATCTTCGCGGCGAGAACTGGAGTCAAGCCATCGAGGTTGCCGAGATCCGACCAGAGAAGATTCGTGTCGCAGAGTTCCCCGGCTACTCCTCGACAATGCTCACGAAGCAACATCTTGACATTGTGGTCAGGCAAGCAGTCGAATCCTGGCGGTCAGCTCTGGCCAACGTCGCAGGCGTCTACGTGATCGCGGATCGGTGCACGGGCAAGCTCTACGTGGGCAGCGCCACAGGCGGAGAAGGAATCTGGAGCCGGTGGTGCGCATACTCGGAGACCGGTCACGGCGATAATGCCGAGTTGATAGATCTCCTGCAGAAAGAGGGGGACCGCTACGCGGAGAACTTCCAGTTCGGCGTGCTTGAAATCGCGGACACGCACGCCACGACCGACGACGTTCTGCGGCGCGAATCGCACTGGAAGGATCTGTTGCTCAGCCGAGTTCCCCATGGCTACAACGCAAACTGAGAGAGCTGCGCGGAGCGTCGGATCTGGCACGGCGCCGCCCAACAAGGGTTTCCAGCCGACCGCTTCCAGCGTCCGCTCTTCCGTCGCTTTCGCTTCCAGCGGCGGCTGAAACCCGGCGTTGGGCAGACCAATGAAGGGCCAAGACGTCACGGCGAGCTATGCTAGATTGGCCGCGCACTTGCCCGGGCTGACGTGCCTTCGCTGATACGCAGGAGCGACCGGTGAGTCTCAGCGACGAGGAGCGGAGACGCATTGAGGAGGAGGAGCGTGTCAGGGCCGAGGCCCGAATCCGGGCTGAAGCCGAAGCAAGACAGAAGGCGGAGGCAGAGGCGGCGGCCAAGGCCGCTGAGGAGAAGAAAAAGACCGGCGACACCGCGAAGAAGGGCTGCCTTGGTTGTCTCGGCCTCATCGTCCTGCTCATCGTGATCGGTTCTCTCCTCCCCGAGTCAAAGGACAAACCTCGGTCATCAGAGCCAGGCGCGGACTTCGACGCCAAGTGGGCTGCACAGCAACTGATCGAAGACTGGAAGCGAGGAGAGTCGGGAACAAAGTACTGGAAGGACGGCTTGCCGCTGCAGAACTTATACTCCGTTCGGGACTACGAACACGTTGCCTCGGGCGGTTGGAAGAACAAGAACGACGGCATCTGGGAACCCAACAGGGCGTGGCATCGGTTCAGAATAAAATCCAGTACGAAGGGCGGCTTCCCTGTTGAGAAGCTCTGGGACATCAATCTCGAGAAGGTCCGCTCCGAGTGGAAAGTGACAATGGTGACAGAAGCGCAGTAATACGTGCGCCCCAAACTGGGAATCCTGCATGCTCTCCCTGCGACCCCTGGGCGTCGAACAGATAGAGAGGCGCGGATGACCCGAGCACAGGTCTTGGCGATCATAGGTGGCGGGGCGGGCTCACTGGGCTCAATCATCACAGCGTTCAGCCTGAACGCGGTCGTGAGGGAGTTGGACCTCGCGCGTCAGTTCATGGGCGTTACACTCGAAGCGATCTCATCGCAGTCAAGAGACGTCCCAGTCTTCACGGGTTTGGACCGGCGGTTTGCGAAAGCCACGCGTACAAGCGTGTGGCTGGTTTGGATTGGCGTCTTGCTCCTGGCGGCGGGGTTCATTCTTCAGGCGGTGAGCCTGGTCATTTCGTGAACGTTAGGCTACGTGGTAGCGACTTGATGCAGATTCGGCGTGCCGAGGCCGCTGACGAGGAAGCGCTCGCAAGCATACGGCGGCGTGCAATTCTCGCGCTGGCTGTACCAGCGATGTCGAGGGAACAGGCCGAAAGATGGGCCACGCGAGGGGCAGCAGATCGCGTGGCGCGGGCGATGCGGGAACATGACGTGTGGGTGGCCGTCGAAGGGGCCGCGATCGGCTGGGTAGAAGTGGACCGAGACCGCGTCGCGGCGCTGTATGTCTCGCCGTCTTGCTCCCGCCGCGGGGTCGGCTCGGTCCTTCTGACATTCGCCGAAACCTCCATACGGAGCTCCGGCTACACGACTGCGCGTCTCGAGTCCAGCCAGAACGCGCTCGACTACTACCTTCGGAGGGGTTACCTACGATGTGGCCCGGCAGATTCTGATGGGGCATGGCCGTTGCGCAAAGATCTGGCCGCAGTTACGCCTAACCAAGGCATGGAGCCGACGCGCTGAAGCGCGCGGCTCATGCCGAGCGTTAGGCCTCACGATGATCAACATCGTCCCGCATCGTCCGAGCTGGAGCGTTGAGTTCCAAGAGATTGCCGCCACGCTTCGAGCAGGCATTGGCGAAATGGCCCTGCGCGTAGACCATATCGGGTCAACTTCAGTCCCTCACCTGTGTGCCAAGGACGTCATCGACCTCCAGCTCACAGTCGCGAAGCTCGATGGAGGTATCGCCGAAAGGCTGAGCCACCTCGGCTTCGTCCAGCGTCCAGAGATCGAAGGGGATCACGTACCGCCTGGGTATGCCGGACCCGAGGGCAACTGGGCGAAACTCTTCTTCGTGCAGCCGAACGGGCAACGCCGCATCAACGTCCACGTTCGTCAATCGGGGCGACCAAACCAGCGCTATGCCTTGCTCTTTCGCGACTACCTTGTCGCGCACCCGCCAGCCGCTGCGGCGTATGGGGAACTCAAGCAACGCCTGGCAGGGTCTTTGGACAGCGAGGATGCCTATGCCGATGTCAAAGACCCAGCGGTTGACCTGATCTACTTCGCCGCAGAGGAGTGGGCTTCCCATTCTCACTGGCAACCATATCCGAGTACGGCTTGAGGATCTGGCGCCGCAATGAGGCCTAACCCTTCGCTCGAGCGGACCTCCACCGGCATGGCCCCGCGTGGCGTTGTGGTCCATCATCCGTTCCGCGGGGCCACGCCGGCTCCGGCCGCTCAGCTCAAACGTTCGCCGCACAGGGGGAGAGAGGGGGCTCAGCGAGTGACACGTAGCGATTGTAGGAACAGTCAACGACGGTGCGCGATCGACAGGTGGATCGTGGACGCTCTCCCGGCCCGCGCTCGGGGCTGATCATGCATCCCACTGCCCTCACTCTTGTTCTTGTTCTCCTGTCGGTGCCGCTCGTTGCCGACGCGCAGCAGGCTGGGAGGGTGTACCGGATCGGCTTTCTCAGGTATCTGGGGTGCGCGGAGCCAGCGTTTTTCACGGACCTGCGCCAAGGGCTGCGCGAACTGGGCTATACCGAGGGCCACAACCTCGTCATCGAATGCCGAGCCGCGACTGGAAAGGCTGAGAAAATCCCCGACCATGCCGCTGAATTGGTTCGTCTTAAGGTAGACGTTATCGTCGCCGAGGGTACGATATCAGCGCTCGCGGCCAAGCAGGCGACGAGAACGGTCCCAATCGTCATGGTTAATATCGGAGACCCCGTTGCCAGCGGCCTCGTCCGCAGCCTGGGACGGCCTGGAGGAAACGTCACGGGCTCGACGATGCTCGGCCCCGAGATTGTCCGGAAGACTCTTCAGCTGCTGAAGGACGCCGCTCCCGCGATCTCGCGCGTCACCGTTTTGATCGATCCGACGAACCCCGGCCAGACGTTGCCTGATCAGCAGATGGCCGCCGCGGCAGAGGTCTTGGGCGTTAGGCCGCAACGGGTAGACATCCAAACGTCGGCGGATCTCGACAATGCCTTCGCGGCCGTGCTGCAGCAACGGGCGCAGGCGCTTCTCGTCTACCCGCTACCGCTCACGCCCGCCGAGTTTCAGAGGATCACAGAGTTCGCAATCAGGAACCGCCTGCCGACGGCAACATGGCACACGCCCTTCGGGCGAGCGGGCGTGACGATGTTCTATGGGACAAACGTCGCGGAGCAGTATCGGCGCGCCGCAGTCTATGTCGACAAGATCCTCAAGGGTGCGAAGCCTGCCGATCTCCCCGTGGAGCAGCCGACCAAGCTTGAACTGGTCACCAACATGAAAACCGCCAAGGCGCTCGGCCTGACGATCCCGCCGTCGGTGTTGGCACGGGCGGATCAGATCATCGAATGACCGATGTCGGCACACCGGTGGCGAACTGTGTGCTCCAGCGGTCCGGAGGCTCGCGTTGCTCGCCTTCCGGCCGCTGAGCGCGGGCGTTCGCCGCACACAACCGAGGGACCGAAGCGTGGCGCGAGCCTCGTCGGCGTCGTGAACGACCGCGAGACCCACGGGACAGCGGGCCTCGACCGGATCGGGAACCGGAGGTCGATGATGCATCTCGGCGCCCTCGCCGTTGGGCTCGTCCTTTTCGTTTCGCTGGTCCCCGCGCACGCGCAGTCTGCGGGGACGGTGCCGAAACTGGGATACCTGAGATTCCTCAACGAACCGGAGGCCTCGCCGTTCCGCGACGCCTTCTTACGAGGTCTCCGCGATCTCGGCTATGTTCCGGGGCAGAACATCATCGTTGATGTCCGCCGTTGGACGACTGAGGGCCAGCTGCGGCAGGTCCTGAGCGAATTGATTCGGCTGAAGCCCGACGTCATCTTCGTGGGACCGCCGTTCGCCGCCCTGGCGGCAAAGCAAACAACCAAGGACACCCCTATCGTCTGCGGCTCCTGCGGCGAGCCTGTCGAAAACGGTCTCGCGGCGAGCCTGGCTCGTCCGGGCGGCAATGTTACCGGGCTCGCGAGCTTGTCCGCCGAACTTATCGGCAAGCGCATGGGGCTGCTGAAGGAGTTGCTTCCAGGCGTGTCGCGAGTGGCGGTCTTCCTGTTCCCGGCCAACCCGGGAACGCGATCCACGTTGAGCGCACTCGACGCGGCCGGCCGGACGTTGGGTCTCGAGATACAGCGGGTGGAGATTCGCGGCGCGGGTGACTTCGACAACGCGTTTCGTTCGGCGGCGACGGGTGGCGCCGGTGCGGTCGTGCTACAGGACGACCCGCTCCTCCGTTCCGCTCGAACCCAGATCGCGGACCTGGCGCTGAAGCACCGTCTGCCGGTATCCAGCGGAGTAATCGAGGTGGTCGAGGCCGGCGCCCTCATCGCGTACGGCCCCGATCGAGTCGACATGTCCCGGCGCGCCGCCAGGTTCGCCGACAAGATCCTCAAGGGCGCCAAGCCTGCGGATCTGCCTTTCGAACAGGTCACGAAGCTCGACTTGGTCCTGAATCTCAGGACCGCCAAAGCGCTCAGCGTCACGATTCCGCAGTCATTCTTGCTGCGCGCGGATCGCGTCATCGAATGAGCCAACTGGCGGGATCGCAACGACAGGGCGTCGAACTACGCGCTCCAGCGGACCCGGGGCTCGCGATGCCCGCCCCCGGCCGCGGAGCGCCGACGTTGGGCAGCAGCGGTAGCTCGGCCAGGCGCGGTCTACGGACGACCCGAAACCGAGCCCGGACGCCGGCCTTCGTGATAGCCTCCCGGTATGGCTAGACCAGCGCGCGAACTGGAATCTAAGGCCCTGAAGCTCTCGCGCAGGGAGCGGGCCCGTCTCGCGCAACGACTCATCTCCAGCCTTGATCAGGAAGTAGATGCCGATGCGGAGAGGCTCTGGCCCGCGGAGGCCGAGCGTCGGTTCGGTGAACTCAAGTCCGGAAAGGCCGCCGCGATTCCTGCCGGGAAGGTTATCAAGAAAGCCCGCTCCGCGCTTCGGTGAGAAGCGTTGAGTTTCATCCGGAGGCCCAGGACGAGTTCGTTTCGGCAGCGCAGTTCTACGAAGATCGGACGAAGGGGCTCGGACTCGACTTCATCCGCACGATCCAGAGAACGTACGAACGACTCCTCGACTTCCCGACCACTGGTGCCCCGTTCGGTCGCCGTTTCAGGCGCGTTCTGGTCCCAAAGTTTCCCTACGGTCTTCTGTATCGCGTCGAGCCTGACCGCATCTACATCATCGCGGTCATGCACCTTCACCGTCGGCCAGGCTACTGGCGCTCACGTGTCTGAGACGTTGCTGCCCAACGGACAGGCTTGAGCGGTCCGGCTCGACGCCGGCCGCTCAGCCTGACCGTTGGGCGACCAGAGGAGGCTGAAACTGCATCCTTGGAACGCGCTTGTCGTCTTCGACCTCGACGGGACTCTGCTGCGCGGGCCAACCGTATGTGAGGTGTTGGCGGAGGCGCTTGGTCGGCTGGAGCGCATGCGGCAGCTCGAGCGGTTTGCTAGCGACCAGGAACTGCGAATGGCACGCGAGGAGATGGCGCGCTGGTATCTGCCGGTGGGGCTCGCGCGCCTTCGTGATTCTCTCGAGGGCCCACGCCTCGCCCCAGGTACCAAGGACGGTCTTGGGCTGCTCAGGGCCCATGGCGTCGCGGTGGGCATTGCTTCCATCACGTGGAGCTTTGCGGTTGAACACTTTGCGCGTTTGCTGGATGTAGAACATTGGCAGGGCACCGTGCTCGAAGAGTCGGGGGAGATCCGTCACGTCTGGCCCGAAGACAAGGCGTCCTGGGTGCGAGGCCTCGCTCAGCGGCTTGGGGTGCCCTGGGAGAGAACAGCCGCAGTGGGTGATTCCGCGGGCGATCAACAGATGCTTGGAGCAGTTGCCTTTCCGGTGTTTGTCGGTCGCGAGCTGCCTTCGGTCCAGCCGGGCTGGCTGCACTATCCCGCTGCAGACATCGAGGCGGTGGCGAGGCATCTCGTAGCTGTCTGGAAGCTGTCGTCCAACAACCCGTTGCGGCCGACCGCCTCCGCCGGCGGCTGAGCGCAGACGTTAGGCTTCCGGGAGAACAGATGCCGGTAACGTCACCCAAGATCGATGCGCTCTTGTTCGACCTTGGCGGTGTCGTTTTCGAGATCGATTTCAACCGGATGTTCGCCCGCTGGGCTGCCTATGCGGGTGAGGAGCCGGAGACCATCCGCGCGCGGTTCTCCCTCGATGCGTTCTATGCTCGCCACGAGCGGGGGGAGATTCAAGCAACCGAATACTTTGCGTCGCTGCGGTCCTCGTTGCAGATCAACCTGTCGGATGCCCAGTTCGCTGATGGGTGGACGGCGATCTATCTTGACGAGATACCGGGGGTGGCTCAGCTGCTACGGTCGGTGAAGGATCAGATACCGCTCTACGCCTTCACCAATTCGAACCCGACACACATGGTGCTGTGGGCCAACCGTTACTCGGAGACCCTCAAGAGCTTTCGTCGGGTGTTTGTGTCGTCAGACCTCGGACTGAGAAAGCCCGAGCCGGAGGCCTTCGCGGCAATCGCCGAAACGATCGGCGTGTCGCTCGATCGGATCCTCTTCTTCGATGACACCAGGGAGAATGTCGAGGGTGCGATGGCGGTTGGCATGCGGGCCGTCCACATTGACGCGATCGAAGGGGTCCCTGAGACGATCGCGAACAGCCTGCGGAATGTGGTGCAGACAGGTACTCTCTGGCGCGAACCCTAACTTCCGCATGCAGCTGGCGGCGCTCCGCGCCGCAGACTGATACGGCGCGTTGGGCTGGCCCGGCACGGGTCGTAAGAATGAAGCAGAGGCAGCGCTTGGCACTGGTCGAGTTCTTGGCAGCCACATCCTGACCGCCACCAATCTGTGGGTGGAGGAGGTCCGCCGATGAGCAAGCTGATCAGCCTCGTGATGTCCGTGATGCTCGTGTTGACCGGCAGCGTGGCCTGGGCCCAGTCCCTGCCGTCGGCAAAGCCGGAGCAGGTGGGGCTGTCCTCCGAACGGCTCGATCGCGTCGGCCAGGCGCTGAAGGGCGAGATCGCGAAGGGTAAGCTTCCGGGGGCGGTGGCGCTGGTGGCGAGGAAAGGCCGGGTGGCCTACTTCGAGAGCTTCGGGCTCCAGGACAAGGCCGGTGGGGCGCCGATGGCCAACGACGCGATCTTCCGCATCTACTCGATGACGAAGCCACTCGTCTCGGTGGCGGCCATCATGCTGATGGAAGACGGGCGGCTCGTGCTCACGGACCCCGTCTCGCTCCACCTGCCGCAGCTCACGAAGCTTCAGGTCAGCGCCCCGAAAGCTGACTCGACGTTCGCCAGAGTCACCTACCAGATGCTGCCGACGGAGCGGGAGATGACGATCCAAGATCTCCTGCGCCACACCTCCGGCTTGGCCTACGGGGAGATCACCGCTAACGCGCCCGTCAAGGAGGCCTACGCGAAGGCCGGTGCCTATCAGCCGAGCGGGCTGCCCTTCGACGCGCGGGGATCGACGCCCGCCGAGCAAGTCACGGGGCTGAGCAAGGCGCCGCTGGCGCACCAGCCGGGGACGGTGTGGGAGTACAGTTTGGCGAGCGACGTGCTCGGGCGCGTCGTCGAGGCGGCATCGGGGATGAGGCTCGCCCAGTTTCTGCAACAGCGGCTGTTCGAACCCTTGAAGATGCCCGATTCCGGATTCTCGGTCCCTGCCGAGAAGATGCGTCGGTTGGCCCAGCCTTCCCCGGACAATCCCGTCAAGCTCATCGACGTGTCGGCCCCGCCGAAGAACGATTCCGGTGGAGCGGGCGGCGTGTCGACCGCCATGGACTACGCGCGCTTCAGTCAGATGCTGCTCAACGGTGGTCGGTTGGATGGCGCCCGCGTGCTGAGCCGAACCAGCGTCAGCCTGATGACCTCGGACCACCTGGCCAGGATCAGCACGCCCGTCACGCCCGGCGAGCTGCTGCTGGGGACCCCTGGCTACACATTCGGCCTCGGTTTCGCGGTGCGGCAAGGCCCCGGTGTGGCAGGTGTGCCCGGGTCAGCCGGCGAGTTCATGTGGGCCGGATTCGCCGGGACCTACTTCTGGGTGGATCCGAAGGAGTAGCTTCTCGGGGTCCTCATGACCCAGGCTCCCAGTCCGGAGCGCGCTTACTATCGAAGGCTGTTCAAGCAACTCGTGTACCAGGCGATCACCGACTAGGCTGAAGGAGAAGCAGGATCTGGCGGAGCTGCTGCAAAGCGCGCCACGCAGAGGGAAGTAGGTGGGTGATGCGACTTCGATGGGTATGCCATATCGGTACGCTGATGCTGGGCCTTACCCTGGCGCCGACGACTCACGCGCAAACGAGCGAGAAGATCGTCGTCGACGGGTCAACTGGGGTCATGCCGTTAGTGGCGGCGCTCGCCAAGGCGTATCAAGAGCAATATCCGAGCGTCACGGTGGAAATGGGCAAGGGGTTGGGCACGACGGCACGCCTCCAGGCTCTGGCGGAAGGAACGATCGACATTGCCTTGGCCAGCCACGGTCTGGTCGTCGAGGAGCTTACCCGGCGAGGAATGGCCGTGCACGAAATCGCCAAGGTGGCCGTCGTTTTTGGGGTTAACGCGAGCGTGCCCGTGACGAACGTCACCGACCGCCACATCTGCGACACCTACGCGGGCAAGGTCACGAGCTGGAAGGACCTGGGGGGACCCGACCTCTCGATTGCCCCCCGCACCCGGCCCGACTCGGAGGTTGACGCCGAGGTGGTCAGGGCGAAGATCGCGTGCCTGAGGGACCTGACGATGCCCGAACGCGTGAAGGTGATGCCGAGATCCGGGGACATGGCCAAGGATCTCGCTACCAGCGAGGGAGCTATCGGGATGACGACGGCGACCGTCGTGGAGCAGAGCCGCGGGCAGATCAAAGCCCTGTCTCTCAATGGCGTCATCCCCACCGCGGCCAATGTGGCGCGCCAGATCTATACCCTGACACGAGACTCGGTCCTGGTCACGAAAGCGCCCCCCGCTCCGCCGGTCTCCCGGTTCATCGAGTTCATTCGCAGCTCAGCGGGCGAGGCCGTCATCGTCGCCAACGGTGCGGTGCCGGTGAAGCTCCCTCCCCCTTGACGGCTTTCACATGAGACCTGTAGTGTTGTCCGCGTTTCTCCCATCAGTCCCACCGTGCGCACCTGGAAGGAGGCCGCTCATGGCTCGGAAGCCCGCCGACATGACTACCAAGTACTTGCTCTCCGAGAAGGAGCTACCGACCCGCTGGTACAACATCCAGGCCGACTTCAAGACCCCGCTGCCCCCGCCCCTGCACCCGGGCACCGGCCAGCCCATCGGGCCCCAGGATCTGGCCCCGCTCTTCCCGATGGAGCTGATCAAGCAGGAGGTCAGCCAGGAGCGCTGGATCGAGATCCCGGACGAGGTGCGCGACATCCTCCGGCTGTGGCGCCCCACCCCGCTGTACCGGGCGCGCCGGCTCGAGAAGGCGCTCGATACGCCCGCGCGCATCTACTACAAGTACGAGGGCGGGAGCCCGGCGGGCAGCCACAAACCAAATACGGCGATTGCGCAGGCCTACTACAACAAGAAGGAGAAGGTCGCGCGGCTCTCCACCGAGACCGGTGCGGGCCAGTGGGGCTCCGCGCTGGCGCAGGCCTGCTCGTTCTTCGGGCTGCAGTGCAAGGTGTACATGGTGAAGGTGTCGTACCAGCAGAAACCGTACCGCCGCATCCTCATGGAGACGTTCGGCGCCCAGGTGGTGGCGAGCCCGAGCCCCGACACCCAGGCGGGCAAGAAGATCCTCGAGCAGGATCCGGACTCGCCGGGCAGCCTCGGCATCGCCATCAGCGAGGCGGTCGAGGACGCGGCCACGCGGGAGGACACCAAGTACTCGCTGGGCAGCGTGCTCAACCACGTGCTCATGCACCAGACCGTGATCGGGCTCGAGACGAAGAAGCAGCTCGAGAAGGCGGACGCCGAGGCCGACGTGCTCGTGGGCTGCATCGGCGGGGGCTCGAACTTCGCCGGTTTCTCCTTCCCCTTCGTCGCCGACAAGCTCACCGGCAAGAACAAGAAGCGGCGCATCGTGGCGATCGAGCCCAGCGCCTGCCCGAGCCTCACCAAGGGCAAGTACGCCTACGACTTCGGCGACACGGTGGGCCTCACCCCGCTCGTGAAGATGCACACGCTCGGCCACACCTTCGTGCCCGCGCCGATGCACGCGGGCGGCCTGCGCTATCACGGGATGGCCCCGCTCATCTGCAAGCTCTACGACGAGGGCGTGATCGAGGCGCGCGCGGTGCCCCAGCTCGCCACCTTCGAGGCGGCCATCCTGTTCGCCCGGGCCGAAGGGATCTTGCCCGCCCCGGAGGCGGCCCACGCGGTCCGCGGCGCCATCGACGAGGCGCTCACCGCGAAGAAGGAAGGCAAGCGCAAGACCATCGTGTTCAATCTCTGCGGCCACGGCTTCCTCGATCTCTCGGCCTACGAGGCGTATCTGGCCGGCAAGCTCCAGGACTACGAGTACCCGGACGAGAAGGTGCGGGAGGCCCTCAAGCATCTGCCTCGGGTGAAGGGCTAGGAGGAGTCGCCCCGATGCTCGCGCGTCGCGAGTTCCTCAAGCTGGCCGGTGGGGGCGCCGCGGCCGCGGTGACGGGCGTACCGGCGGTCCTGCGAGCGCAGGGCAAGGGCAAGGTCCGCCTCGCGTATCTCCAGCTCGGCTGGGCGGCCACCGAGATCATTCACAAGGAGGATCTGCTCGGCCGGCGCGGCTGGAGCGCCGAGTACTCCATCGTCCCCGGCGCGCCGGGCCCGCTGCTGAACCAGCTCGCGGCCAAGAACGTGGACGCCATCGACATGAGCTTCGCGCTGGCCGCCAAGGCTTTCGAGGACGGGGTGCCGCTGAAGGTGACCGGGGTGGCCACCGCGGTGCTGGGGGCCATCGTCGCGCGCAAGGACGCCGGGCTCGCCAAGGTGGAAGACCTCAAGGGCCGCAAGGTGGCCGCGATCGTCGGCACCTCGACCTTCTTCGACATTCGGGCGCTGACTCTGAAGGGCTACGGGTTCGACTTGCAGAAGGACACCCAGCTCGTCACCGCGACCTCGCCGCCCGACATGGTCACCATGCTCGGCAAGAAGGACGTGGACGCCATCATCGCCTGGCAGCCGATCACCGATTCCGTGGTGTTCCGCGGCGAAGGCGTCTATCTGGCCAAGCAGATCGACCTGTGGCGCAAGGCCACCGGGCGCCCGACCGGCTTCCCCGTCCACGTCTGCTACCTGGCCAGCACCGAGTTCATCCAGAAGAACCCGTCGTTTCCGAAGGACCTCAACGACGCGCAGAAGGACGCGGTGGACGTCTGGTACAACAACCCGGCGCGGGCCATGGAGATCGTCGCGGAGGTCACCAAGCTGCCGAAGGATGTGATCGCGGTCGCACACAAGGAGACGGTGCGCATGCTCTCAGGGCTGCCGGACGAGCAGGTCGAGACCCTCATCGCCCAGCTCAAGATCAACAAAGAGTTCGGCTTCCTCAAGTCGGACATCTGGGACAACCCCGACCGCATCCGCCGGGAGTTCTTCCACAGGGCCTGACGGTCGTGAGCGCGCGCGACTGGGCCGGCCGCCTGCACCTGCCGACTCTGGTCGCCCTCGCGGTGGTGCTGGCCGGCTGGACGCTGCTGTCGCGGCGCTACGGCGCCTACGTGCTGCCCGCGCCCGGGTCCATCGTCACCGGCTTTGTCGAGATCGTGCGCAGCGGCGAGATCTGGACCCACGCGGCCGCCTCGCTCGCCCGCATCGCGGTCGGCTTCGGCCTGGCCGTGCTGCTCTCGCTGCTGATGGGCCTCGGCGCCTTCGCCTCGCGGACCGCGCGCGGCGTCGTGCACGACCTCCTCGCCATCCTCAACTCCACCTCGGTCTTCGTCTGGATCGTCATCTCGCTGATCTGGTTCGGGCTCAGCAACTGGGCGCCGATCTTCACCACCTTCATGATCACGCTCCCGGTCGTGGCGTCGAATCTAGTGGAAGGCGTGGCCGCGGTGGACCGGCGGCTCCTCGAGATGGGCGACGTCTATCGGCTGAGCGAGTACGAGAAGTTCACCGCCATCGTGATCCCCTCCACCCTGCCCTATCTGGTGGCGGGCATGAAGGTGGGCTTCGGCCTGGCCCTCAAGGTCTCGGTGGTGGCGGAGATCTTCGGGGTCACCTCGGGCATCGGCTACGTGATGAACTACAGCCGCGAGATCCTCGCCACCCAGATGGTCTTCGTCTGGGCCCTCGTGATGATCCTCATCATGTTCGCCACCGACAAGCTGCTCTTCGACACCCTCAACCGCCGCCTGGCCCGATGGCGCTGAAGCTCGACGTCCGCGGCGTCGGGAAGGACTTCCTCATCCCGGTTATCGACGCGGTCTCCTTCTCGGTGAAGCCGGGCGAGTTCGTTTGCCTGCTGGGCCCCAACGGCTGCGGCAAGACCACGCTGCTGCGCATCGTGGGCGGCATCGAGCCGGCCACCCGCGGCGAGGTACTGCTCGACGGCAAGCCGGTGGTCGCCGACCGCCGGCACCACCGTCACGTGGGCGTGGTCTTCCAGGAGGACCGGCTCCTGCCCTGGCTCTCGCTGCGCGATAACGTAAAGCTCGTGCTCAAGCCGCTCGGGCTGGACGCCGCGACCCGTCACGCGCGCGCGGACCGGTACCTGAACCTCGCGGGGCTGCAGGGCTTCGAGCACTACTACCCGGGACGCGTGAGCGGCGGCATGCGTCAGCGGGCCGCCATCGCGCGGGCGCTCGCGATCGAGCCGGACGTGCTCCTCATGGACGAGCCCTTCGGAGCCCTCGACGCCCAGAACCGCCGGATCATGCAGCATGAAGTCCGTCGCATCTGGGCCGAGACCCGACGTACCATCCTCTTCGTGACGCACTCGATCGAGGAGGCGGTGGCCATCGGCACCACGCTGATCATGCTCTCGGCCCGGCCGTCACGCATCCGCGAGCTGATCCGGAACGACGGCAGCCAGGAGCGCGGCAAGTTGGTGGACGACCTCAACACCATGATCATGGAAGAAGTGCAGCGGCAGCAGCGAACGGACCTCCCACCGCAAGGAGCGCGCTCATGATCAAGCCCTACACCGCCGTCGGGCTCGTCCCCACCGTCCGCGGCATCCGCAAGAGGAAGGACATCCAGATCAACCTCGACCATCTCTCCCACCTGGTGAAGGCCGCCTCCTGGCTGTCGAGCCTCGACCTGCCGGTGCGGCTCATCGCGTTCCCGGAGGGCGCGCTCCAGGCCTTCAACGACGAGGTGCTCGACCTCGACCACGCCACCTTCGCCCGCGAGTGCGCCATCGACATCCCCGGAGAGGAGACGGAGGCCCTCGGCAAGATCGCCAAGGAGTACAACGCCTTCATCATGGCCCAGGCCAAGGCGCGGCATCCCGACCTCAAGGACCGCTACTTCAACGTGGGCTTCATCATCAATCCGCGCGGCCGGGTGATCCTGCAGCACTACAAAGTCTCGCCGCTCTTCCCGGTGGAGCACTCGGTGTGCCCGCACGACGTCTACGACTGGTGGGTGGAGAAGTACGGCCGCACGTTACAGAGCTTCTGGCCGGTAGTCGACACCGAGATCGGCCGGCTCGGCATCATGATGGCGAACGAGGGCTCCTACCCGGAGAACGCCCGCGCGCTGGCCCTCAACGGGGCCGAGGTGGTCTACCGCGCCTCCTACCCCCACCCGGCCACCGGCAACGAGATCTTCGAGATCCAGAGCCGGGCGCGGGCGCTGGACAACAACATGTATGTCGTCGCCCCGAACATGGGGACGTATTATCTGTTCCCGGAGGAGAGCACGCCCATCGACACCTTCGGCGGCCGGTCGTTCATCATCGACTACAAGGGGCGCATCGTCGGCCGCCAGGACTACGGGGCGGGCTCCACCTACGTGGGCGGGGTGATCGACGTCGAGGCCCTGCGGGACCATCGCGCGCGCGCCCAGTGGGACAACTGGATGAAGGACCTGCGCACCGAGTTGTACGGTATGCTCTACGAGAAGCCGATCTATCCCAAGAACCTCTATCTCAAGCGCGCGCCCATGAAGCACAAGGAGTACCGCGAGAAGGTCATCAAGCGCCAGATCCGCCTCATGCACGACCGGGGCATCTGGGCACGCCCAGGACGGTAAACGACATGTCCAACACGAGTCCGACCGCGCTGCTGCTGAACGCCGGTCACGCCATGGATCATCTCTTCCTGCTCATCTTCGCCACCGCCGTTTCGGCCATCGCGGCGGAGTGGGGCATGGTGTGGCAGGACCTCATGCCCTACACCGTCGGGGCCTTCGTGCTGTTCGGGCTGGGCTCGCTGCCCGCCGGCCGGCTGGGCGACCTCTGGGGCCGGCGCGTCATGATGGTCATCTTCTTCCTGGGCCTGGGCGCGGCGGGCTTGCTGGTGGCGGCGGCGCAGCGGCCGTGGCAGCTCGCGGCCGCGCTCACCGTGATGGGGGTCTTCGCCTCCATCTATCACCCGGTGGGCATCCCGATGATCGTGCAAAACTCGACCCGACCGGGTTTCACCATCGGGCTCAACGGCCTCGCGGGCAACCTGGGCATCGCGGTCGCGGCGATCCTGACCGGCTTCCTCGTCCAGCAGGCGGGCTGGCGCGTGGCCTTCGTGGTGCCCTCCCTGCTCGCGATCGGGTGCGGCGTCCTCTTCGCGCTCGTGGTCCCACGCGAAGACATGGCGCCCGCCAAGAAGCCCCGGCGCCACGTGGCGCTGCCCGCCTCGCTGATGGCGCGGATCTTCTTCGTGATGTCGCTGGCCGCGGTCTCGGGCAGCATGATCTTCAACTTCACCACCAACGGCAACAACCAGCTCCTGGCCGAGCGGCTCCGCGGCCTGGTCGAGGATCCGGCCACCCTCGGCGTCCTCCTCGCGGTGGTCTACGCGATCGCCTCGCTCGCCCAGATCGTGGTGGGGAAGCTGATCGACCGCTACCCGCTCAAGTACGTCTACCTGCCCATCGTGGCCGCCCAGGTCCCGCTCTTCGCCTTGGCGGCCCGCGCGGAGGGCTGGGCGCTCTACGCCTGCATGCTCCTCTTCATGGTCTTCGTGTTCGGCGCCATCCCGTTCATCGACGCCATGATCGTGCAGTACGTGGACGATCGGATGCGCTCCCGGGTGGCCGGCATGCGCCTCGCGGTCTCCTTCGGGGTCAGCGCCCTCGCGGTCTACCTGCTGGGGCCGACGGTCAAGGCGGCCGGCTTCACCACACTGCTCGTGGTGATGGCGGGCATCTCGTCCCTCACCACGCTCTTCGTCTCGCTGCTGCCCGGACGCGTCCCGTCCACCGCGCCCGCCGCCGCGCCCGTGCCGGCGCGCTAGCGCGGCCGACCGGGACGCCGTCCATGCCCGATCCGGCCTTCACTCCGGGCGCGCACCGGCTCGCCGAGCCGCGCTGGTTCGAAGATCTGCAGGTGGGCGAGCGCTTCTGCAACCCCTCGCGCACCATGACCGAGGCCCTCTTCGCCGCCTTCCAGCTCGCCTCCGCGGACAACCACCCGATCCACTACGACCGCGAGTACTGCCACGCCCACGGCCACCGCGATCTCCTCGCCCACGGCCTCCTGGTCACCGCGCAGGCCGCGGCCGGCGCGGGCCTCTTCCCGCACGGGATCGGGGAGTCCCTGATCGCGTTCCTCGAGCAGTCCTCCCGCTTCCTCAAGCCGGTCTACGTGGGGGACACCGTGTATCCGGCGCTGATGATCACCGCGCTCGAGCCCGGGCGCACCACCGGAGTGGTGGTCATGCGCGCCACCGTGCACAACCAGGCCGGTGAGCTGGTGATGGAAGGCGAGCACCGCTACCTGCTGCGACGAAAGCAGCCCCCGATCGCGACCTGATGGCGCGTCCGGACATCCGCCGCTGGCAGATCGTGGCGGCGCTCTTCGTGGTCACCTACTGCATCTCGACGCCGCTGGCCGCCTACGGCGTCTTCCTGCCCGTGCTCGCGGAGCACTTCGGCTGGAGCCGCGGCGCGATCTCGGCCGCGCTGTCCGTCAACCTGCTGGTGGGCGGCGTGGCCGGCTTCGGGGTCGGCGCGCTCGCGGACCGGCGCGGCCCCCGGCTGCTGCTCGTGGTGACGGTGACGCTGGCCGGCGCCGCCTTCGCGCTCGTCTCGGTGGTGGGCGCGCTCTGGCAGCTCTACCTGTTCATCGGGCTCCTGGGCGGGATCGGGATGTCGAGCTTCTACCTGCTGAGCACCGCCACCGTCACCCACTGGTTCGACGAGCGGCGCGGGCTCGCGCTGGCCCTGGTGCTGGTGGGCTTCAATCTCGGTTACATCACGGGCGGCCCGCTCGCCGCGTGGCTCATCATCAAAATAGGGTGGCGCGCCGCCTACTGGGTCCTCGGCGGCGGCTGCGGGCTGCTGAGCTTCTGCTCGGCCATCACGGTGCGCCTGCCCCGCCCGGCCGAGCGGCGAGACCTGCTCCACGCCGCGCCCGGCCCGGCGGGCGTTGGGCCGGGCGGCGGCATGACGCTGCGCCAGTCGCTGAGCGACCCGCGGCAGTGGGGCCTGAACCTCTCCTGGCTGCTGCTCGGCGGCCTGGCCATCATGATCTCGGTGCACGCGGTCCCGTTCGCGCGAGACCGCGGCGTGAGCCTGGCCGACGCCTCGCTCGCCCTGACCGCCTACGGGATCGGCTCGGTGGCGGGACGGCTCACCGCGGGATTCGTTTCCGACCGCGTCGGGACGCGCGCGACCATCGGGGCGGCGTACGTGCTCGAGATGGTCGCGCTGGTCGCGCTGCTGTGGCTTCCGTCAAGCGCGGCGCTGCTCGCCTCGCTGGTGGTCTTCGGGGCGGGCTTCGCCGCCTCCGACACCATGGTCGTGAAGGTGATCCCGGAGGTATTCGGGCTCCGGGCCATCGGGGCCATCATGGGAGTGCTGGCCCTCGGCTGGCGGCTAGGCGCCGCGATCGGACCGGCGGCGGCGGGCTTCCTCTACGACCTGACCGGCTCCTACTCCATCCCCTTCGGCGCGGCCCCGGTGGCGGTTGCGCTGAGCTGGGTCCTCTTCACCCTCAGCACCTCGCCCCCCCGCCGCTGACTGCCCGTCACCGCATGTTGCCGGTGTGGCCGAGCGAGTAGCGACCAGGCTGCGGCCACACCGTGAGGCCGTGGGGCTCCTTGCCGACCCGGATGCTGCGGACCTCGCCGGTGGTGGTGTCGATCGCGTAGACCAGATTGTCGAAGCGCCCGGAGAGCCACAGCACCTTGCCGTCCACGCTCACGTTACCCATGTCGGGGCTGCCCCCGCCCGGGATCGGCCAGGTGGCCACGATCTGGCGGGTGGCGAAGTCGATCACCGAGACGCTCCCCTTGCCCTTGGGCGGCCCGTACACGTGGGAGGTGCCGCGGTTGGCCACGTAGAGCT
>WNFC01001473.1_pt1 | contig 25973 bp, 25 predicted proteins | sample 5400541 | NCBI WGS metagenome assembly WNFC01 (sample SAMN13153342, study PRJNA577476) | soil metagenome | isolation source: 120 cm saprolite under Douglas fir tree site 2 hole 2 replicate 1 | place: USA:California | collected 2015-04-18 | reverse complement strand
AGGCGCGACCCGCAGAGTCTGTGAACCATTCACTCTGATGCACCTCTGCATGTATGGCAGCATCCGACTCGATAGGCGTAAGGAGGAAGTACTGTGTCCCAAAGAAAAGCGCTACGACAAACAATACCAGGGCCACGCCCAGCACACCGCAGTACCAGAGCGTCAGGCGAATGCGCAGGCCCTGAAACATGGACGCCCCTGCCTCTTGTGAGGTACTACCCTTGCCGCCATGTACTATTGACCAAGCGGTACTTCTCCAGTTCATGCTGTTGCTCCTTCTCCTTTCGTCCAGCCTGACTGCGTAGCGGTAGATGCCTCCTTGCATTCGGTCTGACCTTAGGTAGCTGCGTAGCAGCGTTGACCGAATGGATTGCAAGTCCGCTAGCATCGTTGGCTGGACGGGTGAGTTCCGACTTGCTGTGCCCAGGGTTGAAATCCAATCCGCCAACGACACTGCGTGTCTATTACTACGTAATCAGGCGGGATGATTGGAAGCTTCGATCTTGTAGCCCACCCCGCGCACCGTCTTTATTAATGGATGCGCGAAGCCCTGGTCAATCTTGTCGCGCAGGTAGTGAATGTAAATATCCACAACATTAGAGAGCGCATCCAGGTCGTAGCGCCACACTGCATCGACGATTTGTGTACGCGTGAGCACCCGACCAGGATGGCGCATCAAATATTCGAGGAGGGCAAACTCCTTGGCTGTCAGCTCGATGACATGACCGTCCCGGCGCGCTTCATGCCTCACCAGATCGAGTATCAGGTCTCCTACGGAAAGCTGTAGGGTCTCATCAAAACGACGATCACGGCGGCGCAGCAGGGCATTGACACGTGCCAGGAGTTCCTCCATTGCAAAGGGTTTGGTGAGGTAGTCATCGGCGCCCACATTGAGACCCGTCACACGGTCCTCTACGGCTCCTCGCGCGGTGAGCATCAGCACGGGTGTCATTATGTGTTCGGCGCGTAGCTGGCGGCAGAGCTCAAGTCCGTCAATACCAGGCAACATCAGATCAAGGATCACCGCATCATAGGTATCGCTCAAAGCCAGGTCAAGTCCTGTGTGCCCGTCATGTGCCAGATCGACGGTATGGCGCTCTTCCAGCAGAACGCGGCGTAGCAGATACGCCAGGCGCTGTTCATCTTCCACTACTAATATATGCATAGCTCTTTTCCTTATTGTTCGGGTTGTATACCCTTGTTTCATTGAAGTTGTATTGGAAAGAGATGTGAAAATTCTAATTTGATAATCAAGGCGAAATATGCATGAGAAATTACCAATCTTCCTCCAATCTCCTTCTTATCAGGGGCTGCTACGCTAGCAAACGTAAGGCATCAATGCAACGATGATTCGTCTGAGTCGTGACCTGATGATAGCCACATACTACATATACTTCCTTGTATTCATTGTTTGAAGGGGAAATGGATTTGATAGAAACAGTGCATCATCCATTTTAGAAAGGACATATATCGCTATGATTGATACACCCGCAACTACGATAGAAAGCCCGCCAGAACAACTGGCGGTGCAGAGCAAAAACGACTGGCCGCCGCTCTGGCAGAGACTCGCGCTGGCCGTTGTCATGCTCGTCTCAATCTTTATGAACTTTTACCAACTAGGTCAGAACGGTTTCGGCAATCTCTACTACGCCTCCGCGATCAGGAGCATGCTCGACAGTTGGCATAACTTCTTCTTTGTCTCCTTTGATCCAGGTGGTTTTGTGAGCATTGACAAGCCGCCACTGGGTTTCTGGCTGCAAGCTGCCAGTGCTAAAATCTTAGGCTTCACGCCATTTAGCATCTTCTTGCCACAGGCGCTGGCCGGGGTGCTCTCCGTCTTGCTGCTCTATTACCTGGTACGCCGCCATTTCGGGGTGGTGGCCGGTTTGCTGGCCGCGTTGGCCCTGGCGATCAGCCCGATCAGCGTGCTGACCAACCGCAATAATACCATCGATAGCACACTGGTGCTCGTCATGTTGCTGGGGGCCTGGGCAGTGTTGCGAGCTGCGCAGTCGGGCAAGTTGCGCTGGCTGCTGCTTTGCGCCGTCTTCGTCGGACTCGGCTTCAATATCAAGATGTTAGAGGCCTACCTGGTCGTTCCCGCTTACGGCCTGCTGTACCTGCTGGCCGCGCCCAGGCGCATCTGGGTGCGCATCGGGCACCTGGCCCTGGCTGCGCTGCTCATGCTGACCATTTCGCTCTCCTGGGCAGTCGCGGTAGACCTGACCCCGGCGGCGAGTCGACCCTACGTCGGTTCAAGTCAGAACAATTCAGAGATCAGCCTGGCGCTTGGCTACAATGGCATCCAGCGTTTGCTCGGTCAATTCGGCTTTGGTGGTAACAACGCTGGTAGCAGTACGAGCGGGAACACAACTCGACAATTCCCCTCTTCTGGTTCAAATTCAGGTACATTCACGGGAGACTTTCCGCAGGTAGGCACAGGCAGCTCCGGTCAACCATCGCAGGGTGTGGGGAGTGGCAGTGGCGGCGGTGGCGGTAGCAGTGGCATGTTTAATACAGGCAATCCCGGCTTGCTAAGGCTCTTCAATGAGCCATTGGGTGGGCAAATCGTGTGGCTTTTGCCGATGGCACTTCTTGGAATGCTTGCCCTGGCCTGGCAACGCCGACCGCGCTTCCGGGAGGACCGGCAACAGCAATCGCTGCTCTTGTGGGGCACCTGGCTGCTGACGATGGCCGTCTTCTTTAGCGTGGCTACCTTCTTCCACCAGTACTACCTGTCAACGTTTGCCCCGGCCATCTGCGCTCTCTTCGGCATCGGTGTCGTTGTGATGTGGCAGGATTACCGGCGCTCGGGTTGGCGCGGCTGGCTGCTGCCGCTGGCGCTGCTACTGACCGCCCTTGAGCAGATTCACATCATCATGAGTGACCCGTCATGGGGGACGTGGCTGATCCCGCTGATCGCGATCCCCTGCGCCATCGCAGCAGTAATCCTGTTCGCAGCACGCCTCATCCCGCGTCTCCGGCTTAACGCGCGCGTCCTGGCGCCGGCGCTCGGTATCGCTCTTCTGGCGCTGATGCTTACATCGGCAGTGTGGTCGACGATCCCTGTGCTGGCGGACGAGACGGCAAGCCTGCCAGTCGCCGGTGCTAGTGGGCAATTCACCGGTGGCCAGGGAGTAAGGAGCACCGTCGATACAACGCTGATCAGCTACCTGGAAGCGCACAAGGGCAGTGCGAAGTACCTGGTTGCCGTGGCCAGTTCGAACGAGGCAGATTCCATCATCCTGGAGACTAATCAGCCTGTAATGGCGCTGGGCGGCTTCTCAGGCAGCGATCCCATCTTAACGACGACTCAGCTTGCTGCGCTGGTCAAGAGTGGGGCAGTGCGCTACTTCTTGCTCAACGGCTCCGGCGGTGGTGGTCCTGGCGGTAGCAGCCAGAGCGCGTTGATCACCTGGATCACACAACACTCCAAGACAGTCTCGTCGAGCCAATGGCAATCCAGTTCGACGAGTAGCGGTTCCAGTGGCGCTGAGCAATTGTACGAAATCACGTCAGCGTCGTGAAGGCCGGGATAGACAGGATAGTATTGGAATGGGATTTGAGAAATCTCATTCTATTCCAACGGATATCACATGGTATCACCTTATACTGAGGATGCGGTGGTTTGTCCGCCGCACCAACTCATTCCTAAGGAAAGGAGGTATACCAATGGAAGACTATGAAGAGATGGCCTCGACCCGGCTGGATCAACCACCTGCTCCGCGTAGGCGCGGGCGCAGATGGCTCCTGATTGGGGCCCTAGCCTTTGCTTTCATGCTCGCTCTGGGGGTAGGCACGCTTCTGAGCTCGACGACCAGCACGACCCAGGCCGCAGCTCTTACGTCTGGTAGCACCAGTAGTTCCCAGTCACCGGCTGTCACGCAGGGAGGCGATGGTAGCTCCCAATCGCTGACTTTCGCGCAGGGAAATGCGAATAACGCTCAGCCGAGAGCGCAGGGCCAGTGCGAGATGCTGACTGTGTCAAGCGTGAATGGCAATACGATCGTGGCGAAATCGTCGAATGGCAGTTCGGTCACGATCCACACGACAGCGAGTACCCGCCTCACCCAGGCTGGGAAGACTGTCACCGCGAGCGCTATCAAAGTTGGCACCCGGATTAACGTCATGGGAACGCACAACAGCGATGGGAGCATCACTGCCACCAGTATTGACATCGGTTGATAGTGTGCCGCTGCACACCGGCGACCAGATCACTCTGATCAAAGGTTGCTGATTGCGGCACTAAACCCCTGGCGGGTCCGGGATCACCCTGGATCCACCAGGGATCAGCCTCTGGCTCATCTCTTCTTCATTGAGGGAAAGAACCAGGCATTTCAATATTTTTTAGAAAGAACAACATGATTTGACAAATGACGGGCACATTCATGGAAAACGGCAGTTCGGCAACTATGACCTGATCCGGCGCATCGATATGGGTGGCATGGGCGAAGTCTATCTTGCTCACCAGCGTACCGCCTTTCATAGGGAAGTAGCGGTCAAGATTATCCGTGATGATCTGTTGCATGACCCGGTTGCGCGTGCGCGTTTTTTCCGCGAGGCTGAAGTCAGCTCACACCTCACACACGACCATATTTTGCCCTTATTTGAATTTGGCGAGGTCGATGGCAGACTCTTCCTGGTGACGCCGTACATCTCCGGCGGTACCTTGGCCCAGCGCCTGCAGGCCGGTATCCTGCCGGTGGCGGAGATACGACAAATCTTCACCTCGCTGGTGCAGGCGGTAGCATACATCCATCGCCGGGGCGTTATTCACCGCGACCTCAAACCCAGCAATATCTTGCTCGACTACGCTGAGGCTTCCGGTCGGGTCTATGTGCGCCTCATCGATTTTGGGATTGCTACGAAACAGGGTGCGGAAGCCACACCGCCGCTGACGACGGCGGGTCACGAGATAGGCACCATCGCCTATATGGCCCCTGAACGTCTCAATGGCATTGCGGCTCCAAGCAACGATATCTACTCGCTCGGTGTCATCCTTTACCAGATGTTCACCGGACGTCTTCCAGAGGGAGAAGCTCTCATCTCCAGCTCGCTTCCGGCACCCCTCGAAGCTGTTATCCGTAGCTGTATAGCAGCGGATCCTGAAGATCGCTACGCCAGCGCCACCGAGGTCCTGCACTCCTTTGAACAGGCATGCCAGGCACTTGACGTCCATCCTTCTCGACGATAGTATTGCCACCTCCAGCGATCATATCTATTCAACCTGTTGACGAAGAGAGCACGCTCGAAGTGCACAAGTTGCAGGAAACGGGAGATAGGTTCACACCACAGAAGCATGAGGAATTTGGTGAAGCGGATTATGTCGTGCCTACAATCGATATTGCCTACGCGCATGTAGGGACAGGTCCTGGAGTAAACTTGCAGGAGAAACAGAGCCCTACTGCAAATGTCGCTGATATCTCAGTAGCCGTTCCCGGTGGTAAGAAGATTGCCCGCAGAAGCCGTCGCCGCCAAAAACCACTGTTCGTGGTCACTTCGCTCTTGATCGTCGTCATGTTGTGCGTCATGGTGGGCTTGATCTTTTTCGCATTTCCACCGGGTGCCTCGGCTAGCGTCAATATTGGCCCGCAAGTACATGTGCTCCAACAAGTGTACACCATCACGGCCCAGCCATCACAAACCAGCATCAATGTTGCCACCACTTCTGTTCCCGCATATCAGAAGGTCGAAAGTATAACCAGCTCACTGAGGGGGCAGACGGGCCAGCAGTGTAATCAGTTTTTCTTCCGGTGCAGGCAGGTGGTCACCCCCGCCGACATAGAATACTTGTCCTCACAATTGCGGCAAGCGCTCGTCTCGCAACTTTCCGCGGAAATGGACAGCCAGCTTCAGGCTTTCCATGCTACCGAAATCGGAACCAAGCAGTTTACCGACCTCACAGAATCGAGCAATCCAGCTATCGGTACGGTAAGTAGCGCGGTCACTGTGACGCTTACGGAGCAGGGGAGTGTAGAGTACATCAACGACGTGGACGTGCAGCAACTGGCAAGCCTGTTACTGACACAGGCACTGGGAACAAATCACATCCTCATGAACTCATCGGTCCAGATAGGTCGGCCAGAGGTTGAAGGAGTAAGCGATCTAGGCATGGTGACGATGAAGGTCGCGGCGGCTGGCGTCGAGCAATACCAGTGGCCGACTACCCAGTTACAAGTCATCCTGAATCACATCAAAGGGATGACGCTTACCGATGCGCGCACCTACCTCCAACTGCAACCAGGAGTGAATGCGAATTCGGTCACGATCTCCATTCACACTATGTTTGGTGAAAGCAACATACTACCCTCTAGTGTGTCGCAGATCAAGCTCATTTCCATCAATCCCACCAGTGTGCCTACTATCTCGCTGCCCGCATTGCCCACGCCCGCCATCTCTGAGGGTAGCCTGACGCCAAACGTGTAGCCAGTGACAACGCTTTGATTAAAAGCGGCCGAGCGAGAAAGTACATGAGAACTTTCACATCTCCCTCTAATGCTCTTCACATGATTTTCGCTTACTCTAGAACTAGAGCAAGAAAAGAATGCTTGCACATCAAACGTCAACGAGCATGGTGAGCAGTAATTTGCTCGCTGGGCAAAGCTCGAATAGCAGAGATACTGAGATAGGATAACCAATACAGCGAACAACAGTGTGTTTGAACTGAAAGCAAAGGAAAATAACCATGCTACCAGAAGAGAATGAAGTCTATGGACCGTATGCACCCTCTTATCAACAGATGCCTTCTGAGTCAGTCGCGGTCTTAGATGATCCCACAGTCACATACGCTCCGGCAGAGCAAAATACATCCCCGTTGCCCACGTATCCACCTGAGCCGAAGACCTCACTGCCACCACAGAACCGGCCAGGCCGAGGGGGAGCGATTCTGCTCCTCACACTCGTGCTAGCCCTCATCTTTGGCGTAGGACTGTTTGCCGGGTTGGAGTTTGCAGGCAACAGCACAAGTAGTACAGCCACGACCTCGAGGGCGGTGACCACAACATCCAATACAACATCCGCCACGTCATCCAGCGGCACGACGATTGAAGCTCAGCAGGAGGCAGCGATTGCAAAGGTAGAGCCAGCCGTCGTCGAACTCGAAGTGACGACCGCGCAAGGGCAGCAGATTGGCTCTGGTGTCATTATTGACACGAAAGGGGACATCGTAACCAATTACCATATCGTCAACGGCGAAGAGAGCATTGTAGCCGTTCTGTACAACGGAAGCACGGAACAGGCGCAACTGGTAGGCACGAATGCCGCCGATGACCTGGCCGTAGTGCACATTCAACCGTTCACCAATATGACGGTCGTCCAGATTGGCGACTCTTCCAAGCTCGTCGTAGGTCAAGAGGTGCTGGCAATTGGCAACCCGCTGGGGATTACTGAAACAGCCACCAAGGGAATAGTCAGTGCCCTTAACCGTAGTGTGACGGAGTCAACAGGAACCACGATCTCCAATGCTATCCAGACCGATGCTGCCGTGAATCCCGGCAATAGCGGCGGGGCCTTGATAAATTTGCAGGGACAGCTCGTCGGGATCCCAACATTGACCGCGGTCAATACAGAGTCCAATACTGCTGCCAACGGAGTCAGTTTCGCCATCCCGTCGAATCTCGTACAAACAGTCATACAGCAGATTCTACAGCAATAGAAAGAGATCGGTTTGAGGCATCGACTCCACCTGGACAACAGCAGCATTTCTAGCAGATGATGGTCGCGCCAGGTGTGAGCCAGGATGCCAGAAGCCTCAAAGTGGTTGGGAACCTTCCAAAGGTTGGTAAAACAAGGAGTGTCGTGATTGGTATGAACAGAATCAAACCGTCATGGATTGGGAGCATCTGCCTCACCATCCTTTTCTTTCTCCTGTGTGCCTGCTCAATAACGACGGGCAACCAGGCGACTTCTGCTCAAGTTGGCTCCGGTGCTTCGGGTGCTATCGCCACGGAGGATCAGATCGCACAAGCTGTTTTTCGGGCCATCAATCAATCTCGAGCTGCAAATGGACTCTCTCCCTTGACGTGGAGCACCGCCTTAGCCAACAGTGCGAGGCAACACGATCAGACCATGCAAGCAGCAAACACCCTGTCCCACCAACTGCCGGGAGAGGCAGCCTTTGGCGATCGCGAAAGACAGCAGGGTGTCAATTGGTCATGGGCAGCAGAGAATATTGGAGAAACCAGCGATCAAACCGTCAATGGAGCGCTGGGTCTCCATCAAGCCATGATGAGCGAACAACCGCCCGATGATGGTCATCGCCAGAATATCCTGACCACCAGCGGCACCATCATCGGGATCGCTATTCTCATTGATCAGCAACATGGGGAGCTCTGGTTGACAGAGGACTTTGCGCACGTGTGAGCGAGTCGTTTCGGAGAGACGAAGAACTCAGCGAAGACCTTTCGTGCTCCATGAAGGGACTGTTCAGTTTTTTTGGGCCATTGAGGCGGATTGCTGACTCCCAAGGCGGCACAGGCCCGATTGATAATGCAGCTCTTCGGGTGCCCAGTCTGGTTCGGCACTGACGACTCATACGTTATCTTCGTTCTTTCAATGTTCTTCCAAGATACCCACCTATCGTGCCAAATATCCCCCCGGTAAGCAGTGAAAAAAGTGTTCCAATCAAAGCTGCTCCCATGGCATCCTCAATGATAAATTGATCGATACTCTTTAAGCCGCTTCGATGGAAATCATAAAGCATAAATGCATTCTGTCATATGATGTCCATAAAGACGAAAGTAATCACGAAAAAGGCACTCATGTCGATAACAATACTCAGCAGACCAGTGAAAAGACCTGCATAGGTTCCTGTCTTCATCTGGCCTGTTTCGCGTGCAGTAGCATAGCCTGCTATTCCAGAGATGAGGAAATGCCCTCAACATATTCTTAAAACAGTTACTGACACTTGAAGAGAGTGTCCGGTGTCACGAAGATCTGGACGAACACCCCAGTAACAATACTCCTCCATCTATCCGTGACCTGCGCCTGCACTGCGTATATCCATGTTTGACCTGCCCGAGCTTCTGGTATTTCAAATGCAATATCTGTTGCCCTTGCCTGGCGACTACGCACCTGACCTTCCGCGCCCCAGTTCACCAGCAGCGGCTCTTGCATCTCCTCTGTCTCGATTTTGTAGCTGCCTTTGATTGGTCCATGGGCAGCATCCGACTCGGTCACAGTAAGACGAAGATCCCCTTTGATGGAGGCTCTAGAGAGGGATGTCTGGGTTGCGAGCAGTGATAGTGGTTGACTCTGTTTGAGTACAGTGCTCATGTTGCTTTTCTCCTATCTTGTGGTCGTTGCCTTCTATGGCATGAACAGTGTAAGACCGTTCAGTCTAGGCATTTACTGTTCTGTTTCTCTCTACGATAGGGAGTGAGGGAGGCATCAGAACTCCTCCTTCTCACGCTACACTATGACGAGTGACCTTTCTTGAATCATCTCGCACTCATCAGTGTAGCAGGACTCGATGAGAAGAACATTACAAGCGCATAAGAAAACGCTCATATGTTTTCTTGAAATGAGAAATTTCTCATACATTTCCAATAGAAAGCCAATAGAACTGCTGTATGCTTGACACAGGATATAAACATATCCGGCTGAATGAGCGGCCTCCGCCCACATGCAATCAGGGTAGATAGCGCTCTTCAATGCCATTGTTCTCAATAGATTGGAGATGAAAATGGAAACGCATCCATACCAAAACGATACACACTTACCGTGGATACCGCAACAGAACCAGCTCTATGAAGGCGGGCCTGTCACTGCGCAGGACAGTCAGCAACAGCTCCCACGACCACAGAATCAGGGGCTGCGGCAGAAGAGCGTGGGTCAGAAGCCCAGAGTACCGGAGAAGATGCCAAAAGCGCGAGTGCTGGCTCTGGCCAATACACTCAAGAGATGGCTCGCTGTTGCCTCGATCGTGGGCTTCGGCACGTTTGGTGGGCTGGTCGCCTTGCACCAGGTCGGTACTACTACCAGTCAGTCTACTCAATCTTCGTCAGGATCGTCTAAGACGAACTCGACATCAAGTTCATCATCTCAAAATAGCAATAATTACTTAAACCAGCAAGGAGGAAATACCAGTGGAACAAGCAGTTCTTCAACAAATAGCTCATCGTCAAGTAGCTCTTCGTCAACACCCGTCACCGGAACCAGCAGCTCCTGACTATACAACTCCTCCTGGTATGCGCCGGGAGGAGTTCCGAGCGATGGGAACGACCATTTCCTTGCTGCTTCCTGAAAGCCAGGCAGAGAAAGGTGCACAGATCGTTCGCACACTCTTCTCAGAGTGGGAACAGACTTTGAGCCGCTTCTTACCGGAGAGCGACCTCTCCCGGCTCAATCAACAAGCAGGAACGCCCGTTGCTGTCAGTGACCTGCTCTATGAGGTCCTGGCAACTGCTCTGACAGCGGCCCAGGCAACTGAGGGAGTATACGATCCTGCTTTGCTGGACCAGTTGGTGCAGCTAGGTTATGACCGCACTTTCGATGACCTTCAGAGGGTCCGTTTCGATCCTATTATCCCTGGGGAGCCAGGAGGACGTTGGCGTGGCATTAAGGTAGACCCGATACGCCGGCACGTGACTCTGCCTGCCGGTATTAAGCTCGATTTCGGAGGCATCGCCAAAGGCATGGCGGTCGATGCTGCCCTTGAGCTCCTGCACCAGAGCGGGGTAAGCCATGCCCTGGTGAACGCCGGAGGAGACCTCGCTGTACTTGGACTCCCTTCTGCTTTTGAGCAGTGGCCGGTTGCGGTGCCAGGACAAGAGAAGTATTGGACAATCCCACTGCATCACGGGGCCATCGCCACTTCTGGCATTGCTCATCGCCACTGGTGGCAGGGCAACACGCTGCGGCACCATATACTCGACCCGCGCACGGGCCTGCCAGCCCAGAGCGATCTCTGGTCGGTTACCGTCGTGGCCGATCGTTGTGAACAGGCAGAGGTAGCTGCAAAAGTCGCATTCATTCTTGGTTCGAAGTCTGGAGCAAATTTTCTGCGCATGCACCGCATCGCGGGGCTGCTTATCCACAAGGATGGCACGTGGGAAACTGTGGAGCCGTGGCCGACACATCTCATGGAGGAAATAAGCATATGAATACCATCTGGGAAAGCGTCACCTGGGACGTCGCTCGGGCGGGAGGATTCACCGCCTACATATTACTCACCCTGGCAGTGATTGTGGGCCTGGCGCTTTCGACACACATCCAATCGCCCAGCCGCTGGCCACGTTTACTCAATAGCGAACTGCACAACTTTCTGACGCTACTTAGCACGATCTTTCTCGTGGTGCATGTCCTGGCCGTCTGGATAGATCCATTCACCCACTTTGGTTTGAACGAGATCCTCATTCCACTCGCGAGCACTTATCGTCCAGTATGGATGGCGCTCGGCATCGTTGGATTGTATCTGGGCATCGCCATCGGCATCAGTACCTTGCTGCGCCCACACATTGGCTACAAGTTGTGGCGGAGTCTGCATGTGCTGACACTGGGCATCTTCGCGCTCGCGACTATTCACGGTATTGGCACCGGCAGTGATACACAGACTCCGTGGGCGTTGGGTATCTACCTCGTCAGCATTGTCCTGGTAGGTTCGCTCCTCTTCCGGAGAGTGTTCTTCTCGAAAGGGAAGAGCAAGAATGCTCCGGCGCATCCTGTCACTCCCGCTCGCGGCGCGAGGGCTGTTCCTCAGAGCAACCCACGCACGCTGGACGGAGCCAGGATCACAGCAGTGAGTGCCATGGAACAGAAGCGAACTGAAGTTGCCCGTGTGAAGTGAATGAAGTAAAACACACATGAAATAAACTCTTTCGACAGCACTTGTCACAACGCCTTTCATCGTATAGACTACAACTACTACCAATGAAAAGAGAGACTCGTTCGCTAATTGGAGAATAGGTAACTACATTTTGAAAGGCAGTTCGTGACAGTGTCTAGCAGTCTGAAAGTCGTGAGTACATTCCCATTCACTACTGCATCGCAGCAACTTCTTAAAGAGGCTGCTGCCACCGAAGCGGTGGTTGTAACCACCGCTGATGAGCTTTCTGTCCACTTCCCCGATGCAGAGATTTTATGTAGTGATATCATTCCGGCTAACTGGCGTACACTGGCGCCCAGGCTGCGCTGGCTACAATTTCCGGGAGCAGGCGTCGACTCACTTGCAACAACTGGATTGTTAGATGTAAATAGCGACGTGCTTGTGACAACGGCGGCAGGCGTACACGCGGAGACTATCAGCGAGTACGTTTTCGGCAGCATGTTAATGTTTAACCGGAATTGGCCTCAGATGGTACGTCTTCAGGATGAGCATGTGTGGGCACGCAGTGCGACCTGGTATCACCTTGGAGGACGCGAATTAGCAGGTCAAACCCTGGGCATAATTGGACTTGGCAATATTGGCCGTAGAATTGCTCAACTTGGTCGTGCCTTCGGCATGCGTGTGCTGGGCACCCGGCGTTCAATTCATTACTCAGGTGATCAGGAACCGGATGTGGATCAATCCTTCCCTCCAGAACAGTTGCACGAATTGTTACGCTTGAGTGATTACGTAGTTATTTCAGTGCCCTTGACACGAGAAACAGAGAAGTTGATCGGTGAAATCGAACTACGTATTATGCGCCCCAACACTTATCTGGTGAATATTGCCCGCGGACAAGTCATCGATGAGCAAGCGCTCATAAGCGCATTGCGCGAGGGTTGGATTGCAGGCGCAGGACTGGATGTTACAGAAGAGGAGCCACTGCCTTCTGAAAGCCCACTGTACTCGATGCCGAATGTTATTTTGACGCCCCATATTTCTGGGAACAGCGCTCATTATGACACTCGCCTCGCTGCATTATTTGCTGACAATCTCAAGCGATATCGCATAGGTCAGCAACTGCAAAATCGGTACGAACCCTCGCGAGGGTATTAATACAAGGAACATTGTTGACTCCTATCGGGATTGAGGGGTAGTCTTGATTGTATCCTTTGCCAGGCAGTGATGGAGGTTTACTTATGAGTAAAGACCTGGGACACATTGAAATAGTTGGCGCCGAAGCAGTTGGCCAGCCTGGTCAACGTCGTTTTCGTTTGTTTGCCATAGTACGCAATATCTCTGTCGCCCTGTGGATGGAGAAAGAGCAACTCAACAACCTCTCTATAGCTCTCGATCGAATACTGGCACAGCTCACTGAGGGACGTATTTTGCGCACAGAAGCTCAAGCTTCTCCTACACCACCTCCGGAGGGAGCGCCTGCCAACTTTCCAGCTAAACCCGATTTTGAATTCCAGGTGGGCCAACTGCGTATCAGCTACGATGAGAGTCGGAATTTGTTGGTATTGATCAGCATTCCGTTGGGAATCATTATGGAACCAGGGCAAGAACCCCAGGTGATTCTCCGTGAGGAGGATACTCTCTCTTTCCGTTTCACTTTGCAGCAGGCCCAGCATTTAACCAGCTCGATCGCGCTACTGGTCAGCAGTGGTAGGCCCGTATGTCCACTTTGCAGGGCGCCTCTCGATGGTGGGCCACACGCATGTGTTAAACAAAATGGCCATCGTGAGTTGGTGCAGGTGCTAGAAGATGAAGTGGAAGATGCTGAAGACGAGTAGGGACCAGGTTGATTCTACTTCCTCACAGATAAAATCAACCCGGCTCCAATGCTTTGACTAATCAGTACAAAGATACTTGTTGGCCTTTTGCAGGTAATGCTCCTCGTTAGCTTCAATCATTAGTTTATGGAGCACTACGACATCAGCATCAGGCAAACATTCTACTGGTTGTACGCACAAGCGCATTACCGCTCGACCATTTTCGATGACCTGAACATAGCCCCTGGCACGCGGCACGCGATATACACGCTGGGCGGTTGTAGGACTTGGAACTTCCAAATAACCACGCCACACAAGTTGACGGCATTGCTCAGGAGTTAGAACATCTTGCAGAAGCCCGTTTGCCCTACGTTCAGCAGGCGATAAACTCTTGAAATATGGCTGGAAAATCAACCATACCATTGGAGAGATCGCTAGCAGTAAGACAATCCAACCCAGCGTGGTAAGCACCTGCTGAGTGATGACGATCATCCGCCAACGACTCGCGGGACAAGGACAATCTGCTCGGCTGTTCGGTCAAATTCCTCGATGCGTTGTGCCGGTTTTCCAGGATCAATTCGAAAGGCCGTAGCACCTTTGGCACGTTCCTGCTCAAAGATACGTTCTGCCTCTCGAACAGCAGCAGTTGCTTCGGGGTCTCCCGCCAGAACACTCTGCTCATTCCAGGTGACACGGTCGTCACCACGCCGTGACATCACCCGTAACATTCCCACAGTCGTTCCTCCTTCGTAGTCATAGCCAGTGCCAGGCTCCCAACAGGGATTTCCCAGCACGCTCGAAAAAGATGGCTACCCACGGATACCCACCAGGGGCATCTCTAGCGATGGTTTATAACAAACAAAAGGCGATTACAAAAAAACGAACTACGTGGTAAACAGAACATAGTACCTCACTAAAAGGCACCGTCTCTCAGAGACATTTTTAACACTGACGGTCAGCTTTGCATTGGGGTGAGGAAAGATTGTTATCTTCCAATTTCCCATGTATCTATTGTAACTTGACACACCTTGAAACGTCAATGGCTAGAACAACTTAGTTTGGAGTTCGGATGCATTCAGTTAAGTTGCCTGCTGCAATTTGGTGCCGCATTCTGAGCAGAAGCGTGCGGCGTACTTCGGACAAATTAAGTCTGGTAAGGGAAGTTTTGTGCCACAATCCTGGCAAAACTTCCCTGAAGGACCCAGAGCGCTATTGATCAGTCTTGCTTTTCGATAACGACGGCAATAGCAGCCGTACCGGGCCCGGTGTGAGTGCCCAACACAGCGCCAAGCTTATAAATAGGAAGATCACCCGCATACACAGTCTTGATGACCTGTGCAAGTTGCTGAGCGAATCCCTCACTTGATTCGGCAATAGAGACATGCTCTATTTTACCCATTTCTTGCACCAATTCAGCGACTCGCGCATAAGCTTTGTTGCGCGTACGCGGCTGCTCTACAGGGATTACTTCACCATCTTTCAAGGAGATGATTGGCTTGACACTAAGCATATTTCCTAAAAAAGCCCTGGCGCCGCCAATGCGACCCCCACGCTTCACATACTCCAGAGTATCCAGGACGCAAAGAATACGAGTGCGAGCCAGTTCGTCGAGTATATGCGCCTTGATCTCTGAAAGACCCAGTCCCTCTCTAGCTTCTTGCGCAGCCCGCATAATTGATCGTGACATAGCTATACTTATATTTTGCGAATCGATAAATTCAATAGGAATTTTTTTTACGGTGTCGGGCAATGTGTCCCACGCGGTACGTGCAGACTGGTAAGTGCCGCTTAGCTTCGAGGAAAGATGGACCGAGAGGATGGCATCAGCCCCTTCATTGATAAGGTGGACGTACGCTTCTTGAAATGCTGCCGGTGAGGGTTGAGAGGTACGGGGCAGTTCCTTGCTTGCCTGCAATTTTCTGTAAAAGCTCGCATTATCCAGTTCGACTCCATCGAGGTAGGCCTCGTCACCGAAAAAGACAGTGAGTGGCACAACGGTAATACCGGCGGCCTGCGCTTGATCTTGAGGAATATCTGCGGTGCTGTCAGTGACAAGGCGAACAGTCATGACTCCACCTCCTATTCAGCTGAAATAACATATGCGTAATGGGGTTGACCTCCATCTACGACTTCAATTTCGAGATGTGAGTATTTTTCTTTAATGCTCCTGGCAGTATCTTCTGCTTGCTGCTTAGTTACACCCTCTCCAAAATAGAGTGTGACAATCTCATAGTGTTCAATACTCATACGTTGCAGGGTCTCACGGATGACATATTCTATATCTTGCCCGGCAATTACCAGATTTCCATTAACGAGGCCGATAAAATCGCCTTCGCGCACGCGCACTCCGCCAACCCGTACAGTACGAATAGCCGTGGTGATTTCCGCAGTTTGAATACGTGTAGCGGCCTCGGTCATGGCCTCACAATTTGTCTCAAAGTCAGCTTCAAAATTAAATCCGAGAAGTGCAGCGATGCCCTGAGGCATGGATTCGGTGGGAACAACAAAGACTTCTTTGCTTGACAAGCCGATCACCTGCCGCGCACTTAAGATGACATTACTGTTGTTTGGAAGTAAAATTACCTGCCTGGCATCTACTGCATCTACCGCCGCGAGCAATTCTTCGGTACTGGGGTTCATTGTCTGCCCACCAGGAACTATAGCAGTAAGTCCTATGCTATGAAAGACCCTCTCAAATCCCGGGCCAGCTACTACAGCAACAGTGGCAATCTGCTGCGTTACCGGTTGTATCTCTTCGGCAGTATGTTCGGCTTCGCTCTCCGCCGCGTAAGTGAGACTTTGTTCCTGTAAGTTCTCGATATTGATATCCAGTAGACTTCCAATATTCACACCATAATCCAGGATTTTACCAGGCCATGCAGTATGAGTATGAACTTTGAGCATCTTCTCATCACCAGCCACAACAGTTGATACTCCCCCCATATCAATAATGGTTTGACGAATACCCTCAACATCAAGTTTCTCGCCGCGCAGCAAAAAGACTACCTCGTAACCGAATTCTTCTTCAATCTTCACGCGTCCTTTTTTAACAGTACTATCAAGTATAGGTGTTGTAGTGCTTGTTAATAAAGAAGCAGTGGTTACCTGGCCAGACTCACCCCGGATATAATGCCATACTCCCTCCAGGATAGTGCAGAAGCCCTGTCCGCCGGCATCAACCACACCAGCCTGCTTGAGTGTAGGGAGCAAATCAGGAGTATGAGCTACGGATTGCCTTGCCGCTATGATTGCTTCTTGCATCATCGCAACAAGGTCATCACCACGCTTAGCGCTTATCATCGCTGCCTCAGCGGTCTCACGCACCACAGTTAGAATGGTTCCTTCCACAGGTTTGATGACGGCCCGGTAAGCCAGGCGTTGTGCTTCATCTAGTGCCAGAGCCAGGTCGAGAGCGGAAAACGTCTGTTTCTTTTCGAGCCCTTGTGCCAGGCCACGTAAAATCTGCGAAAAAATGACGCCAGAATTTCCACGCGCGCCCAGTAATGCCCCATGCGCTAGCCTGGCCGAGATTACTCCCGCCGAGGTATCCTCGCAATTGATGACATCACGAAAAGCCGCCTGTATCGTGGCATACATGTTGGAACCTGTATCGCCATCAGGGACAGGGAAGACATTGAGGGCATTGATGATCTCGCGGTGCTCTTCTAACGATGCAGCTCCTGCTAACATAGCCTTCTTAAGGTCCTGGCCATCGAAGACACTAATGCGCCGGAGGCGTTGTGATCGTATACCCGGCGTGTACGGTGTATGTTCCTGCATAGTTAGTCACTCCCACGGGTGCCCGCCCAGCAAAAGGGCGTCCCTATACTCCTGGTAATCTATTTATTTGGATCCTGGCTGAGTCCTTGAACGTTCACATTGACCTGAGCCACTGGTACGCCGAGCATCTTTTCGATAGAGAATTTGACAGCACTCATGATATTGTGGGCTATTTCCGATATGCGCAGTCCATATTCCAACGCAACGTAGACTTCGACAATGATTTGATCATCAATAATACGAATCTGCACACCTTGATTGAGACGTGCCTGTGGGAGAAACACAGCTTGCCCATTATGCAGGCGAGGAGCAGTGAGGCCAATAACCCCATAGGATTCGATGATAGCTTGCACGGCTATCGTGTGAATTGCATTGGGCAGGACTTCTATCTTTCCAAGATGGTGCGGTCCCTGTTGTGGTTGGACAGCAGGCGTTTTCGGCATGCGCATGTCTTTTCTCTTCTTAAACATTTATGAGTTTCAAATCTCAATTTTTAAGAGGATATTTGGAAGAAGAAGTGGGGACACTCCCACGACCTCGCTCAAGAGCTACCGTACTCCGAGAATTCTGTTTCCCAGGTAAGATATTCCCCCCTGGCTCTTGCCAACACAAGTAACAACATGATATACTCGCATGGCGTGTTCAGGTTCTCTTTACATATCATCACCAGTATGGCTTCTCGTCTAAAATCGAACACGAGATGAAAGAGATTGAAACATATGCAGTATATCAGAGGCAGGCTTGATTATCAAGGGAAGCTTTAGAAGCTACACGAAGCCCTTAAATGAAAGAGAGAGGAAGAGATAGATGTCTGGTCGTTGTGAGATATGCGAACGCAAGCCGATGTATGGCAATAATGTTAATTTTTCGCAAAAACGCACGCGACGACGCTTTATGTTGAATGTACAGCGCCGCCGTATTGAAATCAATGGTGTTCAGCGCAAAGTAAATATCTGTACTCGTTGCATGAGAACGATGAACAAGTTACCGAAGGCGCGATAATCGCAATCAGCAATAGAGGGCAGAAAGGCCGCCGGCGGCCTTTCTGCCCTCTATTGCTGATTGCGATTCTTTTCAAAACGCGTCCTTAATTGCCCACATGCTGCGGCGATGTCGTCTCCACGCTCCGCACGAACACTATTGCTTACCCCATGCTCAAAAAGAATGTTACGGAATGCACGAATAGACTCACCACTGGGCGACTTATAATCGGCAGAAGTAGCATTGACTGGAATGCAATTAACATGGGCAAACTGCTTGAGAGGGACGAGCAACTCGCTGAGTAGATGCGCATGCGCTGCTGTATCATTTACACCTGCCAGTAGTACATACTCAAACGTCACCTGTCGTCCAGTAGCGGCGATATAGTCTTTACACGCAGCAAGTAGCTCCTCTAATGGGTATTTCTTATTAATCGGCATAGTCTGGCTGCGTAGCTCATCAGTTGGAGCATGTAAGGAAATGGCCAGGTTTACCTGCAGCGGCTCCTGGCTGAGCTTGCGAATAGCTGGGACCAGCCCCACAGTTGAAACGGTCATGTGCCGGGCGCCAAGGTTAAAACCATCTAGATTGTTCAATATGCGCAACGCCTGCAAGACATTGTCATAATTATGCAAAGGTTCGCCCATACCCATCAAAACGATGTTGGTAATGTGATCAATGGGAGCGCTGCCAGGAAGTCCCTTTGCAGACCATGGCGCATCTCGCAATTCTCGAGCAAAGAAGAGCACCTGCGCTACAATCTCCCCCGCAGTGAGATGACGATCAAAACCCATTTGACCTGTTGCGCAAAATGTACACCCAAAAGCGCATCCAGCCTGTGTCGATACACATACCGTGGCACGTACACTGCTTTCACCAATGGGCGGATAGAGCATGAGTACCGATTCAATCAGTTTCCCATCATCAAGTTCCAACAAGATTTTACGCGTGCGGTCATCTTTGGAGTGTTGTTCGCTCCTTACGACCATTGGTCCAATGCTGGCTTCTTGCGCAAGCTGGCTGCGTAACGACTGCGGAAGATTGGTCATAGCTGAAAAGTCAGTCACAAGGCGTTGGTAAAGCCAGCTAAACAGTTGTTTTGCGCGAAAAGGCGGCTCTCCACGCTCCACGAACCATTGTTGTAACTGTGGTAATGTGAGACTAAGCAGGTCGGTTTTCTTTAGGCTATTCGTGTTGGATTTTGTAATTGGCATGATCGACATGACTTCATTATAGCACGTTATGTTCACAACTTATGTGAGAGTCAGAAAGGCTGACAGCCGCTGTATCAACTGTTGCACAGAGTATGCTGGTGTGCTATAATCCGCATGGAAGAAAATGAGAGACCACAGATGGGATCATACGGATGAATAAAAAACCACCGCCCTCTGTTTGGGAATCCCTGGCGTTAGTGGGGCAACTAGGCTTCACCATTGCAGTTCCCTTGGTTCTAGGTACTATTTTAGGCAATTACCTTGATGGCATTACACATCAGAAAATTTTATTTTTGCTGCTCGGGCTGCTGCTTGGCCTGATCGTAGGAATATATGGAGCGTACCGTTTATTTTCGCGGTTTTTCTAGATAAGGATAGACGGAGCCACCAATAACGAAACAGACCTGGCAGGGCGCAGTGAGTAGGGAGGATACCGCGTGCTCTGGAAACTTCAACCAATACAAATTCAGCCGGAAGTGATCTTCACCATATTCGGGTTTCCAATAACTAACACACTCATTGGTACCTGGATATCAATCATTTTTTTATTCTTAGTTTTCTTTCTAGGCACACGTCGACGTGATTTGATTCCTTCAGGTATGCAAAATGTGGTTGAGTGGATTGTAGAATACTTGCTAAACCTGACAGAGAGTGTAGCTGGCACAGTAAAGGCGAGGAAGTTTTTTCCACTTGTTGCGACTTTTTTCATCTTCATTCTGTTCTGTAATCTACTGGATATCTTTCCTGGAGTAGATACAATTGGAACGGTAAACCTGGAAGCACTCAAGTTGGCGCATCTCAGCGCACCTACCAGCTTCTTCCTATTGGGTGAATACTCCAACAAACTTACCCCCTGGGTTCGTCCCGGAACAAGCGACCTCAATCTTACGTTAGCATTGGCACTTGTTTCCGTCATTGTCACCCAGATCTTCGGCTTCTATACATTGGGAGCAAAGCAGCATCTGAGCAAGTATTTCAACTTCAAAGCCTTGTTTACCCATGGCTTTCAGGGGCCTATCGAGTTCTTCGTGGGCTTGATTGAGATCATAACAGAGCTATCTCGCATTCTCTCATTCTCTTTCCGTCTCTTTGGCAATATCTTTGCTGGTAGTGCAGTACTGGCGGTCTTCGCCTGGCTTCTACCATTTGTTTCCGATGCAGTCTTCATCCCACTAGAACTCTTTGTTGGTTTTGTACAGGCACTTATCTTCGCTTTGTTAACACTCGTCTTCCTGGAAATTGCTACTACCAGCGAAGAGGACGTTGAGGAAGTGACCGAAAAGGAAGCATTTAAGGAATATGAGCAGCATAAGGCTGAAGAAGAAGCCGTGGCAGCCAGCTAAAATATAACATGCGTTAGTTCCAGCAATTGCTATTCGCAGTATTTCTGCGATTGCATAAATTATCATCAAACAATACATAAAGGAAATTCCTTTAAGGAGGTTTTCAACGTGACTTCACTCGCTATCGCACTTGCAATCGGTTTGGGAGCTATCGGCCCAGGCCTCGGTATCGGTATTGCTGGAGGTCAGGCCTTAAATGCCATTGGCCGAAATCCAGAAGCAGAACCACTGATCCGTATTAACATGTTCATCGCCCTGGCATTCGCCGAAGCTATTGCTATTTACGCGCTGGTTATTGCCTTCGTGCTCACTGGTAGACCTTAGTCTACAGGTAAGCATGGTAGGGGTACTTAAAGAGGGAAGACCACCAGATTTCTCTTACCCTACCATGCCTGGGTTGGAGCATATAATCCACCCATAGTAAAGGCATACCCTGGTAGCCGTTTATTCAGGCTACAACGCGGTATTACCTCTGATGAAAGGAGGCGCACTTAGAATGAATCTAGCAAGTCAGTTCGGTATTAATCCTTTTGCTTTTCTTTCACAACTTGTCAGCTTTGGCATTGTCTTTCTAATCCTTTGGAAATGGGGATTCCCTGCCATTGTCAAGACACTAGAAAAGCGTCAAGCGGTGATTCGCGAAGGCATAGAGAATGCAGAAAAAGCCAGGCATGACCTTGCAGAGGCAACTGCACGCGCAGAGCAGTTACTGCAGGAAGCACGTCTCCAGGCACAGGAGACCATCGCCCAGGCGACGAAGGCAGCTGAGAGAGAGGCTATCCGTATTCAGGAAGAGGCATATGCCCGTTCAGCTGAGATTGAACAGCAGCAGGTGGCTCGTATCCAGCAGGAGGCAGCCCGCGCTCGTGCTGAGCTTAGTCGCCTGGTAGTCAATCTTTCGATTAGTGCTGCGGGCAAAGTCATCAGCAAGTCTGTTGACAGTTCAGATAACCGCCGCCTGGTCGAAGAGTTTGTTCACGCTAGTGAAACAAGGGAACAGTAATGCTAAAGGGAGCGATAGCACGCCGCTATGCCGGGGCGATCTTCGATATTGGGCTGAAGCAACATACGCTTGACCAAACTCTCGCTGACGTGCAAGAGATAGCCAAACTGTTTTCCATTCGTAAACTTGCTTATCTCCTGCGCGAGCCGAATATCCCTGCGGAGCGCAAAGAGACAGCAATACGCCAGGGCCTGGCATCAAAGGTGCTGCCGACATCGCTCAATCTCGCATTATTGGTCGTCCAGCGTGGGTTGGTTGAGCTAATGCCGAATATTGCTCGTGAACTGAATCAGCTTGTACTTGCTTATAAGAATGAGGCAAAAGCTGAAGTTACCACGGCAACGCAGATGGATGAATCGCAGCGGAGCCAGGTACAGCATGCGTTAGAACGTATGACTGGCAAAAAGATACAGTTAGAAACTCGGGTACAACCGAACATACTGGGTGGAGTAGTAGCACGAGTAGGTGATCAGGTGATCGATGGTAGTGTAGAACGCCGTCTGAAATTGCTGCAACAACAGCTATTAACAGATGTTTCTACCGCCAGTATTGATTTCTTAGCAGAGCCAGGTGCAGAAGAAACTAAGCCGTCAATCGACGGCTTAAAACCTGCTTACCAGCCACCAACCATACGTTCGAACCCGTAGTTACCGGTATTCACACGTGAGTGCCAATATACATTACAATTAACAGATAGCAACAACTCTACCACAGGGCTGTAGTGGCATCTTTCGCGGATGCCAGATACACTACTAAACAGGCGGAGCAAGGATCAATACAAACAGGAGGAACAGCGATGGCATCATGGGCCGACGAAATCAGTGCTATCATAGAAAAAAACATCGCAGGGTTTGGAACAAGTGAAACCGCAACAGCAAGCGTTGGCACTGTCATCGCAGTGCAGGACGGCATCGCTCGTGTCTATGGCCTGCAAGATGTGAAATATCTAGAGTTGGTGGAATTTCCACGTACGGGGATAATGGGTATGGCCTTCAACCTCGAAGAAGAGACGGTCAGTTGCCCCATCCTGGGCGAGTATTACCATATACGTGAAGATGACGAAGTGCGTACTACAGGAAGAGTTATCTCGGTGCCTGTTGGTGATGCACTGATTGGACGCACAGTAAACCCTTTGGGCGAACCATTGGACGAAAAAGGACCAATAGTAACCAACAAATATCGCCCGGTGGAACGTGTTGCTCCTGGCGTAATCACACGCCAGCCAGTAAATACGCCCGTACAAACAGGCTTGAAGGCGATTGATAGTATGATTCCCATCGGGCGAGGCCAACGCGAATTGATCATTGGCGACCGCCAGACAGGAAAGAGCGCTATCGCAATCGATACAATCATTAACCAGAAGGGCAAAAACCTGCTGTGTATCTACGTAGCAATCGGTCAGAAGAACTCCACAGTGGCACGTACCCAGGTTATTCTAGAGCAATACGGGGCGATGGAGCATACCATCATAGTGGTAGCAGGTGCCTCTGACCCGGCGCCTGTGAAGTACCTGGCGCCTTATGCGGGTTGCGCGATGGGTGAGGAGTTCATGGAGTCTGGACGAGATGCATTGATCATCTATGACGACCTGACGAAACACGCCGAGGCTTACCGCAATATCTCATTGATCATTCGCCGTCCCCCTGGACGTGAAGCATATCCTGGTGATGTCTTCTACTTGCATTCACGCCTCCTGGAGCGTGCTGCTCGCCTGAATGACGATTACGGCGGTGGTTCGCTCACTGCGCTGCCCATAATTGAAACGAAAGCAAATGACATCTCTGCGTATATCCCAACCAATGTGATTTCGATCACCGATGGGCAGATATTTCTTGAGACTGACCTGTTTAACGCCGGGCAGCGACCAGCCGTAAACGTGGGTCTTTCGGTTTCGCGTGTGGGTAGCAGTGCCCAGACACGCGCAATGCGACAGGTAGCAGGATCTCTTCGTCTTGACCTTGCGCAGTTCCGCGAACTCGCGGCATTTGCACAGTTTTCGTCAGACCTGGATAAAGCTACAAAGAGCCGTATTGACCGTGGACGTCGCTTAACCGAAGTACTCAAACAGCCGCAATATCAACCGGTACCTGTGGAAAAGCAGGTCATGATCATCTATGCTGCGACCATCGGATACCTGGATGATGTGCCTGAAGACCAGGTATCCGCATGGGAAAGCGCTTTCTATCGCTATATGGATGCGAATCACCCGGAAATCGGTGAGGAGATCGTCGAGAAATCGGTCAATGCACGAGATAAAATGTCGGAAGACCTGCTGAAACAGTTGAACGCCGCTATCGAGGAGTTCAAGAAGATAGCAGCGCCGCAATAGGAGAGCTTGGTATTCACTCCTCCAACGTTACTGCGTTGCTCTTACCCGTTCTGCCAACGCTACCGCTTCGCGGTCAGGCAGAACGAAAGTCAACTGGACTTCGTCTCAGGAGGTGTGAAAGGAGGATTGATGTATGGCATCAACCAGAGAAATACGGCGGCGAATCAGGTCGGTCAAAAATACGGCACAGATCACCAAAGCAATGCAGATGGTAGCAAGTAGTAAGATGCGCCGGGCGCAAGAACGCGTCCAGCAATCGCGCCCTTATGCTGATCAACTACGAGGGCTTGTCTCACGCCTTGCCAGGGTCACAGGCGAGGACGCGGGAGGAGAAATCGCGCTGCTGAAAGAACGTCCGGTGCGCAGGATCGGCATAGTGGCAATTACACCTGATGGTGGCCTAGCTGGAGCATTGCCGAGCAACATCAATCGTAAGGCTGCTGCAACGGCCATTGAGGAGCAAAGGAGATTCGCGGAGCAGGGAGAACGGCCCGCAGTGGACTACGTGACAGTTGGACGCAAGGGACGTGATTTCGTCTTACGCAACCAGTTGCACCTGATAGCTGAATTCACGAAATATGGTGATAGACCATCGTTACCGGACGCCTCGGCTATCGCGCAGGTGGCTGTGGACGCTTTTCTGAATGGAGAGGTGGATGTAGTCTACCTGGTGTATGCGAAATTTATCAATACTGTGAGCCAGCTGCCAACCGCTGTGCAATTGCTACCGGTACAGCCGCCTACTGAGCAAGAAGGGGAGAGTAAAACCGTCGAGTACATCTACGAGCCAGATGCAGCGAGCATTTATGAGGCTTTGCTGCCGCGCTACGTGAATGTGCAGGTCTACCAGGCCCTGCTCGAAACGATTGCGAGCTTCTATTCGGCTCAGATGGTGGCAATGAAGAATGCAACGGATAATGCGAACGAATTAATTCAGGATTTGACCCTTACCTATAATAAAGCTCGCCAGGCAAGTATCACGACCGAGATTCTTGAGGTTGTGTCCGGCGCTGAGGCTTTGTAGGCGAGTAGGAGAAATATATGGCAACGACACAAACGGGTACAAAGGGAAAAATTGTACAGGTACTAGGAGCAGTGGTGGATATTGAGTTTCCACAAGACCATCTACCAGAAATCTACAATGAAGTGCAGACGCGTCCAGTAGGGTCTGAACAAGTCCTTTCACTGGAGGTTGAGCAGCAGCTAGGGAATAACTGGGTACGTTGTGTGGCTATGGGATCAACAGACGGCTTGCAGCGGGGTATCGATGCTATTGATATGGGCGCTTCAATTTCAGTACCGGTAGGACCGAAAACACTGGGACGCATCTTTAACGTGCTTGGCCAGGCAGTTGACAATAAGCCGGAAGTAACAGATGCTCCGCGCATGCCAATCCATAGGGAGGCTCCTGACCTGGAAGACCAGGCAACAACAATTGAAGTCTTTGAGACTGGCATTAAAGTCATTGACCTGATCTGCCCTTTCATGAAAGGCGGAAAAATTGGTGCCTTTGGTGGCGCCGGTGTTGGTAAGACCGTTATCATCCAGGAACTGATCAACAATATCGCGAAAGGACATGGTGGTTACAGCGTATTTGCGGGCGTGGGTGAGCGCACCCGTGAAGGGAATGATCTGTATCATGAAATGCAGGAAGCGAAGGTCATCGACCGCCTGGCGATGGTGTTTGGTCAGATGAATGAACCGCCCGGTTCGCGCTTACGTGTAGCCCTGAGCGCCCTGGCAAT
>WNFC01001736.1_pt1 | contig 25974 bp, 23 predicted proteins | sample 5400541 | NCBI WGS metagenome assembly WNFC01 (sample SAMN13153342, study PRJNA577476) | soil metagenome | isolation source: 120 cm saprolite under Douglas fir tree site 2 hole 2 replicate 1 | place: USA:California | collected 2015-04-18 | reverse complement strand
ATTCGATACATTACGCGGTTTGAAAGGGATACTTGCGATGCGCTTAGGTTTTTGTGCTGTGCGAATGTTGTTTGTGATGACGTTATTTGCCATGGCGCCCTCTTTTGGCCTGGCGCTCGACAATGGCCTGGCCAGAACACCGCCCATGGGGTGGAACAGCTGGAACAAGTTCGCATGCAAAGGACTTAACGAGAAAGTAGTGCGCGAGACCGCCGACGCAATGGCCAGCAACGGTATGAAGGATGCCGGCTATCAGTTCGTCATCCTCGACGACTGCTGGCAGACCGGGCGGGACGCGGCCGGAAACATACTGGCCGATGCAGAGCGCTTCCCCTCTGGCATCAAGGCACTCGCCGACTATGTCCACGGCAAAGGGTTGAAGCTCGGCATCTACACCGATGTCGGAACGATGACCTGCGCCAAACGCCCCGGCAGTATCGGCCACGAATATCAGGACGCGAAGCAGTATGCGGCTTGGGGCGTCGACTATCTGAAAGAGGATTGGTGCAACACGCTGCCGGGACAGAACAGCGAGTCCTCGTACACCTTGATGCGCAATGCGCTCGCTGACTCAGGCCGGCCCATCGTCTTCAGTATCTGCGAGTGGGGATCGACGAAGCCCTGGCTTTGGGCCGGGCCAGTCGGCAATCTATGGAGATCAACTCCCGATATTCAGGATTGTTGGGACTGCAAGAGGACCTGGGGTGGCGGTGGCGTAGTGCAGATTCTCGACCTGATGAATGGACTGGAGAGCTACGCCGGCCCAGGACATTGGAACGATCCTGACATGCTCGAGGTCGGCAACGGCGGGATGACCAAGGAAGAGTACCGGACGCACTTCAGCATGTGGGCTATGTTCGCCGCACCGCTGCTCGCGGGCAACGACGTTGCCAACATGACTGCGGATACCAAAGAGATCTTGCTGAATAAGGACGTCATCGCGATCGACCAGGATGCGCTAGGACAGCAGGGACGAAGAGTGAAGAAGACTGGCGATCTCGAGGTCTGGTCGAAGCAACTCCAGGATGGCGGCCGAGCCGTTGCGCTGCTCAACCGAAGCGCGGCGACCGCGAAGATCTCGGTAGCCTGGACCGACATCGGCTACCCGGATGCCGTCTCGGCAAACGTTCAGGATCTGTGGACCAAGAAGGAATCTTCTGCGGTGAAAAGTGGCTATTCCGCCGAGGTTCCGAGCCATGGCGTGGTCATGGTGCGGGTGAAACCATAGCTCCTTGATCTTCTGAAGGCTAGTCGGTTCGCAGACGTTTTTCGTAGCAGAAAAAGCGCAGTCCAGGCCTAAACTGCAGGCCGATCTCTCCGGCAAGCTGGTAGCCCAGCTTCGGAAAAAGCCGCTGCGTCGCCGCATTTTGCGTGTTGGTGTCGACGCGCAAGACAGTAATGCCGCGTTCGGCTGCAACCTCCTCCGCCTTCTGCATCAACGCGCCGGCTATTCCAGCCCCGCGAAATGCAGGGTCGACCGCGAGCCGATGCACGACCACGGCAGGTTCGTTGATGTCCCAACCCACCTGCGCATAGTCGGGCTCCTGGTCCATGGTGATCGCGGCCAGCCCGCCGATGCTGGTCTCTGCGTCGGCGACCCAAAGTTGTCCAAGGTCGATGTCACGCTGAAAAACTGTTTCGTTGGGATAGGTCTCATCCCATTGCAGATTGCCTGCCGCGCGCATGAGAGGGACAACCCGCCGCATGAGCCCCATCAGCGCCGGAAGGTCCTCACGGGTGGCGAGCCGTATTCGCATGATTTCCGTTTTCACAATCCGCGCCTGAGCAACGGCTATCGTTACATTATGCGAAACCGCTCGCGCATGAGACGCTGGAAGCGTGGCCGCCAGATGAGGTCATAGGCGAGTTCCTTACCCGGGAACATGGCCAGCGCCGCCTTCCTGCTATCGGCGATCATCTGCGCCGCATCATCGATCGTCAGTGATGCGTCCTGCGCTATAACCTGCATGACCATGTTCATCATCATCTGCAGCCGGCGGATCAGCTTCTGCTCCTCCGCCCGCTCCTCTGCGCTGATCGCGATGACGTCTCCACTCGTCTCGTTCAACTCCATCCGACAACCTCCCCGATGAAATCAACTATCTACTATTAGATGCATCGACAATCTCACGGATGCCGCCGTCCCGGCCAAGTAAAAATGTGGTCAAGCCAAACTGATCCGTTCGGTACAGCTTAATCCGAGCTTCAGCGATCCGTTCAATCACTTCATAACGGGGGTGCCCGAATGTATTCCCCCGTCCCACCGAAACCACCGCATCCTTCGGCGCAACGGCATCGAGAAACTCCTGCGTCGTCGAAGTGCGGCTTCCGTGATGCCCGACCTTTAACAGCGTCACCGCAGCCACCCGGCCGTGCGCCAGCATCTCGCGCTCACTGGGTGCTTCGGCGTCACCCTCCAGCAGCACAGACGACTTGCCATACTGCATTCGCATCACCAGCGAGTCGTTATTTACCGGCTCCTGAGGATTGCTGTAACCGGTCTCCGGCGCCAGTATAGTCACCTGCGTTCCGCCCCAGGCAAGCTGATCTCCGGCATAAAAATGACGTACCTGCACTCCGAAGTCTTTTGCCTCGGACAACAGGGCGCGGTAGGCGTCGGAGTTGGGATCGATGCTGACCCAGAGCTCTCGCGGCCGGAAATTCCGCATCACAGCAGGCATTCCGCCCATGTGGTCGCTATGCGCGTGGCTCAAGGCAAGCACGTCGAGACGGCGAAACCGGCGCGTCCAAAGGTACGGAGAAACCACCTCTTCGCCTATGTCAAAACGGCTCGTCGCCTCATCAAGGGGACAAGAGGCAATACAGCCACCGCAGCCCATGCCCAGCCGCGTGACCTGCGTACTGCCCAGCAGCAGAAGGCCCAGGTCATGATCGCCAGCAGCGCGACCCACCACACCGGCGCCGGAACCCGCAGATCTGCGGCATGCACCACACTCACGCGTCCGATGATGCCGGTGACTCCATGCAGCAGCAGAGCCGTCGCCGCGCCCGGCAACATCGCGACCCAGGGGCTGAGGAGCGACGCACAAAATGTGATGACAGCGATGGGAGCCAGCACTGCTACCAATGGAACGCTCAACATGTTGGTTGGTACGGCGAACATCGTGGCGCGATGGAAGTAGACCGCCATGGGCAGTACCATCACCATCTCCGCGACCGCGCCGATCAGCGCCAACTCCAGCGCCCAGAAACTCCAGCGCACCAGCAGTGACGGCAGACTGCGGGCCCAGTCTCCTACGATGCCTGCGATGGCTTCGCTCCAGAGGCGCAGCATCAGGCGGAACTGCGCCACGCGGGGCAGCAATCCGATGTCCTGCCACTTGTCCCAAAGATGCTCGGCCGCATGGGCATAGGGTAGAAAGCTGCGTTCGGCCAGGGGAACCGCGATGCCGCCGATTGCAACAATGGCAAGGAACGTCATCTGGAAGCTGGCTTCAAACAGGGCCGCCGGCGACCATATCAAAACGCCAAGGGCTGCCGCGCCGAGGGCATTCAAGACATTGCGGTCCCGCGACAGCAGGCGTGCCAGAAGAAAAACCGTCGTCATGAAAAGCGCGCGTTGCACTGGTGCGCCAAAGCCGGTCAGCAAGGCGTATCCAAAGGTGAGCGTGACGGTCACGGATGTCGCCAGCCACTCGCGCAGCTTCAATCTTCGCGCGAGCCAGAACACGAGGCCCGCGAGCAGGCCCACGTGCATACCGGAGACGACGAACAGGTGAAACGATCCTGTGCGTTCAAAACCCACGCGCTGCGTTTTGTTCAACCCGGCTCGATCGCCGAACAACATCGCGTTCAACATTCCAGCGTCATCGGGGCTGAGCCGGAGGACCTTGGGCAGACCTCGATTGGCGTTTGAGCGCGCATAGCCCAACACCCGTCCTGAAGCCCAGCTCTGTGCTGCGAAGATTTTGCACTGTAGCTGCGCGACACGGTCAGCCCGTGCTTCAATGCTTGCGTTCGACCCGTCGAGCAGCGCGATCTTTGAGGCTCGTACACTGGCATGAACTCCTATTCCCTGTGCGAGCAAGTAGTCCGCGTACTGCCACGCTCCTGGGTCGCGATAGCTTTCAGCGACCTTGATCCGAATCGGGGTTTCTACCACGTCGCCACACTTCAACATAGGTAAAGCTCCGATTGCAGTAGTTGTGCCTACAGGTTCGTGCTTGCCTGGCTTGTCTGCGATCACATTCAGTCGCACACCGCCCGTCATCGGGACCATTCGCGAGATGTCAGGAGTCACCTCTTCGATTGAATCGACCTGGATATCGACCGAGAGCGCTCCTACAGCTGCCGCTTCCTCGTCAGCCTCTTTCTCGGGCCACCAGCCCGTCTCTCGATCGTGATTGGAGTCAGTCTGTTGAGGAGATAGCTCGCGCACGCGTACGACGCGCCCGCGGAGCTGCCGGCTGAGGCCATCCGCATAGGTCGCCAGGACGTATTGCGTTGGAGGGGCCGGCTGTATCTCTGCACACCAACAACCAATCGCCATCCAGACCGCTGCCACCGGCACGATCGCCGTTTTCAATGAGCTTCGCAGAGCGGCCAGTGTCAGCAGAGACAACAAGACAATCGCGATGAGCAGAACGACCGCTGGCTGCCGATTGCGCGCCATCACTTCGCCCAGCGCAAACCAGCAGACGGCCGTTAGTAGAGGAGCACGCCGAAACTCGAGCGCGGGTATGCGTGCAACCGCCGTCGGCCAAAGATCAGGATTCGGCGCGTTCACTCTTCCGGTCTTCAAAGCTCTGCCTGCGGACCGCACTTAACAACCATTTCACCACAAGGTGACTACGATCACCTGCGCAAAATTATTACCGTCTCAAGATGAAACGTCTGTGGAAACATATCGACCATATGAATCTCCACGACGTTGTAACCGACCGCGACCAGCAGCTTCAGGTCTCGGGCCAGAGTCACTGGATCGCATGAGATGTAGACGATCTCCGGCGACGAAATCCGCGCCAACAGGGCACAAACCTCCGCTCCGACGCCTGCTCTGGGAGGGTCCATTACGATGAGATCCGGCCGCTCGCGCTGTACTACTGCGCTTCGCAAAAACTCTACGGTTGTAGTCTCCACGGCACGTCTGCCCGGCCCCTTGAAGGACCTGGACAGATCGTTTGCAGCCGCTTCAACCGCGACTACTTGCTGAAATGCTCTTGCAAGTGCTCGCGAAAACAATCCAGCGCCAGCGTATAGGTCCCAGGCGACAGTGCCCCGTCGCCCTGCGGTTACGATTCGGACGAGCTCATCGACAAGGAAGCGGTTGATCTGGAAAAAGCCGCCCCGACTGATCCAATAGCCTTCACCGGCTACTGCGTAAGTCAATCCGTCTGCGCCCCAGTTCTCCAGGGGACGCGGGCTTCGTGCTCGCCGCTGCGGCTCCGAAGGAAGCAGGGAGATGTCAGCGCCTGCCAACTCAGGCACGAGCTCCCGCATTCGTTCGCAGAGTGCGGCAAACCCAACCTGGGCTTTCGGTACAAAGAGCGTCATCTGCAGCTTCTCTTCATCGCCCGTCGTGAAGAACTCGACCTCGACCGCAGCGCGAACTAATCGCCTTATTGTGGAACTTTCTGCTGCAACCTGTAGGAGTGCTTCGGCCGCGCGCCACACTAGAGGAGCCGAGATCGGGCACTCGTGTACGGCAAGAAACTCGTTAGAGCCGCGCCTGTTATAGCCGACTCTCAGAGTTGCCTCCATCTCTGCAATTCGCAGGCGGGCTCGATTCCTGTAAGCCCAGGGTTCACCGGTATGCGTCTGTATCGCCGGCAGCGCCGTTAGTCCCGCGCGCTCCAGAGTCTCTTGCAGAATCGCAACCTTCATCTGCACCTGCGCGGGATACATGGCGTGTTGATAGTGGCATCCGCCGCATTGGCCGAAGTGGGCACAGCGTGGCGGAACGCGATCCCCGGAGGCAGTCAGAACCTGAAGCAGCGAAGCTTCTCCGAAGGCATTTTTTTGTTCGAGAAGACGAGCTTCAACAAGCTCTCCCGGCAGCGTGAACGGCACAAACACAGCTTTGCCCGCGCCTTCGCCTTCAGTCTGATGGGCCAACCCCGCGCCACCGTATACCGGCTTTTCGATTTGTAACTTCATTCGTGGCTCATGTAAAAGAGGCTGAGCCTGGGCAACTTGCGCATCTCGAGCATCCTCTTCTGGAGAAACTGTTGCTGTACCTGCTTGATCTGCACGGCCTGCATCTTGCCGCGATACGGCAACAGTTCCCTTGCGGCCTGCTCGCGCAGTGCCACAAGCTCCTCTTCGGGTGCCGACGTCAGGAGTGCTGCGAACATCTTCTCTTCGAGGACACTGAGGGTTCGGTCGAGCTCTTCAAGCAACTGCACTGGTTCAGCACGCAAGCCCATGGCCAAGGCCCGCAACCGGCCAGCGACTTCAATGGCCATTGCATCGCCTGGAGGGCTCAGTGTCGCCGCCTCGATGACACCGGCGTTGTATTCCAAATACCGGCTGACCCGTTCGGTTTCGAAGCCGCTGTCCATGGTCTCTGTCGCTGTCGTTGGTGTAGCGCCGATCGACGCTTCCATCGCCTGCTCTACAGCTTCCATTACGCTCTGGGCACACCATGCCAGACCATTCACCTTGCGCGTTCTGCGGGAGGAGCGCAATGTCTTCGCATCATGCTTGTCAAAGGCGTTGTCGATGCCGCGCAGCACGGCCTCCAGCGGAACACCGGCCTCGCGCCAGGTTTCGATCAGAGCCCAGTCCAGCGTGGATAGCATCAGCAGGGAACCGCGCCGCTGCTGGAACCGCTCTTCGATCTCGGTAAAGTAATTGAAGTAGTTCTGCATGCGCTCTTCTACAGCTTAAGCCCGCGCACTCGAGCGCGCCTAAGTTACGCTCCGCGCTTCCTGTGCCGGTCGAGATTGCGTTCGTAGATCAGGCGCAGCCCGGTCAGGGTTAGCATCTCGTCCACTGTGTCGATGTGCTTCGATCCACCGGCGATCAGCTTCGCAAGACCTCCTGTAGCTACAGTCTTCGTTCCGGAACCAAGTTCGGCGATCATGCGTTCGAGGATGCCGTCGACCAGGCCGATGTAGCCGTAATAGAGGCCTATCTGGATGTTGTCGACCGTCCCTGTCCCGATGACCTTCGCCGGCTTCTTGATATCGACGCGAGGAAGACGTGCCGCTCGCGAAAACAGCGCATCGGCGGAGATGCCGAGGCCGGGAGCGATTGCGCCGCCGAGAAACTCTCCCTTCTTTGAGAGCGCATCGAACGTAGTCGCGGTGCCCATATCGACAACGATGCATGGGCCTCCAAAGCGTTCGAATGCCGCAACACAGTTGACGATTCGGTCGGCGCCAAGCTCGGCAGGATTGTCCGTCAAGACCGGTATGCCGGTCTTGATGCCGGGTTCGACGAACATCGGCTTCACTTTGAAATAGAGATCACATACCTGTCGCAGGGTCGAGTCCAGTGGAGGCACCACCGACGAGATTGCAATGCCATCGACAAAGCCAATCTCCAGCCCTTTCAGTTCAAAGAGGTTGCGCAACAGGACGCCGAACTCATCGCTCGTCTGCACCGAGGACGGTGTCGTGATGCGCCAATTCGCCACCATCTCAGGCCCGGTAGCGGGCTCTGCTGATTCGTTTGCCAGCCGGTAAAGCCCAAGTACAGTGTTGGTATTGCCTACATCGAGTGCCAGTAGCATCGCTGCCTCTCCCGTATCGATTACTGCGCGCGAACCCCACCGGAGAGCACAGTGTGCAGGATGCCATCGTCTCCGGCGACACGCAGAAAGCCCCGCGCATCAAGCCCATCCGTCACGCCAGTATATCCGCCGGTCTCATCTACGCTGACGCGTTTGCCGCGCACCCAGCTTGAGGATGCCGCAAATCGCTCCAGCAGCCTTGCTTCTATGGGGGCCCCGCGCAATTCTGCTTCAAACAATGCGATCTCCTTGTCCAGAGCCCGGAGAAATTCGATGAGGATCAGCTCACGCGCCCATTCTCTGCCACTTTCGCGCCGTAAGGAGGTGGCAAGGGCCTCTAACTGCGCAGGGAAACTCCGCTGATTCACATTGATGCCAACGCCGATTACGGCATGGCGCAGCAGCGCGGGTGCGTCCGATTGCGGAGCGACGGCAGAGGTTTCCACCAGGATGCCGCTACACTTCCTGCTGCCGATCAGAAGATCGTTGGGCCACCGGATGTCGGGCGCGAGCTTTGTCACGGTAGCGATGGCCGCCTGGACCGCCAGCGCCGCCGCAAGCGATAGCCATAACGCGTCGACCAGGGCCATCTGGGGGCGTAGCAGAACGCTGACATACAAGCCATCGCCTGCAGGGGAATGCCACCTGTGATCGCTGCGCCCTCGTCCCGCGGTCTGCTCGTCCGCAACCCACACGCTGCCGTGCGCGCCACCCGACTGTGCTGCTTCCAACGCCAACAGGTTGGTTGATTTCACAGAAGAAAAGTGTTGTAAGTTGTGTGCGAATGCGGTGCCCGTGAGAGCCTTTGCGATGCTGGATAGATCGAACAAATCGGGCAAGCTGTCCTCAGTAAATATCTGCGGTGATGCGCATGCTCAGGTCTGCGGCCGCAGCGGAGTGTGTTAAGGCGCCGACTGAGACGAAGTCCACTCCCGCCAGCGCATACTTGCGCACTGTCTTCAGGTTCATATTGCCGGAGGCCTCGATTGGAACCGTGGGGAGTGCAGCACGGATTTGCTTAACTGCTTTCTTGACCTGTGACGGAGTCATGTTGTCGAGCAGAATTGATTCTGCGCCGCCGGCGATGGCCTGGTCCAACTCTGCCTGGGTGCGAACTTCGACCTGAATCCACTGGGTGGTCTTGCGGTTTTTCAGCGCACGTTCGAGCACTGTGGGAAGGCCGCCGCCGAGGGAGATGTGATTATTTTTGATGAGGATGCCGTCCTGCAGATCGAGACGGTGATTGACGCCGCCGCCGCAGCAGACAGCGTATTTATCGAGAGCGCGGAGGCCGGGGATGGTTTTGCGGGTGTCGAGGACTTTGGTTTTAGTGTTTGCTACGGCTTTTACGAACTCGTTGGTGAGGGTGGCGATGCCGCTCATGCGTTGCATCAGGTTGAGGATGACGCGTTCGCAGGAGAGGATGGCGGCGGCGTTGTGGCGGATGACGGCGAGGGTCTGGCCCTTTTTTACTTTGACGCCGTCGAAGATTTCGGGGTGGCTGACTACTTCGAAGCGGCCTACTGGCGCGGCGGACATCTTCGCGAAGATGTCTAGAAACACGGGGATACAGCCGAGACCGGAGACCACGCAGGCTTGTTTGGCGATGATGGTACCGGAGGCGCGTAGGTTGGGGGGAATGGTTAATGCTGTAGTGATGTCGTTGGCGACTCTGTCTTCGGCCAGTGCTGCTTCAAGGATTGCGCCTACCCGTTTACTCTTCCAGTCCATTTAGTCATCCTAAACCTCTTTATTTCATAAAAAATTGTGGGCGGCGGGAAAGGGTGGCTTTTGGTGTTTTGTGGGCGTTTTTGAGGGTGGTTTTGCGAAAAGTGGGTGTTTGGTGTGGTGTTTTTGTGGTGAAGTTGTGGTGAATTGCGTGGTAATCGTGGCTTGTTGACGGTCGTTTGCGCAGGGCTTAAAAACATGCCACGGTTTTGAAATATTTCTGTGGAAATTCGCCGGCTGCGGGCTGCATGGCGCTGAGTGGAGCTTCACTTCCGATTGACAGGCGCGACTCGGAGTCACACCGCGTCTTTTACTGCGAGTGTTGCTGCCGGTTTCTTTGCTCGTGTCGTCGTGATGACCACCACGCTGAAGAGAACGAACATGGTTCCGAGAACTGTTCGCAGGCCGATCGCTTCGCCGCCCAGGAGATATCCAACCAGCACGGCCACGACTGGATTGACGTAGGCGTAGGTCCCGACTTTTGTGGGCGATTCATGATGGATCAGCCAGACGTAGGCGGTAAACCCGATAATGGAGCCCGCGACAATCAGGTAGAGCAATGAGAACCACGCTCCGCGTGAGACCGCGGACGGATGGAAGTTACGAAATTCTCCGAGCGCGGCTGCCGTAAGAGCAAGCATGATTCCTCCGGCGAGCATCTGCGCCCCCGAACTCATGACCTTGGATGATGGAAGCGGCAGTTTGCGGGTGAGCACAGACGCTATCGACCAGCTTATCGATCCAATGAGAAGCGCCACGGCGCCCGCACTGTTGATCGGCGCACCGCCGAGGTACAACGAGTGGCTCATCAGCACGGCTACTCCTCCAATGCCTACCAGGAGCGCGAGCGCAAGGCGAACAGTGAGCCTCTGGGTTCGCAGGACGAGGATCTCCGATAGCGCCATGAACACGGGAATCGTGGCCATCATGACGGCGGCGATGCCCGAAGGCACCCGCTGCTCGGCCCAGAACAATAGTCCGTAGTCGAACACGAAGATCAGCAGAGCGAGTACGAATACCGACATCCAATGGCGCCTGCTCGGGGAACGCTCGCCCTTTGCGATCATCCAGCTATAGAGAACGAGTCCTGCAACCAGGAACCGCATCGCCGCGAAGAGAAAGGGCGGAACTTCACGGACGCCAACGCGAATGGCAAGAAAGGTAGATCCCCACACGAAATAGATAATCGCGAAGGCCAGCAGGGTCTTCCATGTCGGACGATGTGTTTTGGATTCCATAGCAGATTTCTAACAGCTCAACCGATTCCTGCCTAATCGCTTATGACTTCCGCATCAGGCCGGACAGATTTGCAACTATTTTCCTGTTGACCAAGTTGCACGACGATGACAGCTCATCGGGTGCGCAGTCTTGTGGCCGGAAGAACTCGAAGACTCAAAGATTCAGAGGGAAAGGCAGACGGCGAGATTCAGCGATTCAGGCGTGCGGGTTTGAATCCAGGTATTTGATGAGGATGGCTTCGTTGCCGATTTCGTTGTAGATCAATTCGTCGACGGTGCCGCTTGCGAGAAGAAGGCCGTATCCGCCGGCGCGCATTCCTTCTTCTTGGCGCTGGGCGATGTGAGCGGTGGGATCGGAAGAGGAGTTTGCAGAGGCCGCGTGGCTGAGCGATTCCTGGCGGAAGCCGGCACCGGGGTCGCGTACGCGAAAGACCATCGCCCGTCCGGTGCGAATGGCGGTCACTTCGACGACCTGTTCGGGATTGAATGCCGCTCCATGTTCCATGGCGTTCAGCAGGATCTCCCGCAAGGCCTGTATGATCTCCTGCTTTGTGTCCTCGGGCAATTGAGCGCTGAGTTCCTTCGCAAAAGAAAGAAGGCGCTCGGCTGTGATGATGCGGCAATTGACGCGGAGGGAGACCCAGCCGGGGCGGGCTGAAAGGATTTCGATGTCATCCCGCCACTGGTTGTCGGATGCTGCGCGAGCGGCCAGGGTTGCGATCTCGTACGTATCGAAGGGAGGCGTGAAGCAGGCGAAGACCCGGGCACGCAGGGCTGCGATCACTGCGTCCGGCGTGCTTTGATGGGCGAGGACGATGCACTTCACGCCGGGCCGGATGGAGCGCATCTCCTCGAGCAGCGCCAGGCTTTCGTCGATAGCGCTGTCGGCACTGGTGATGACGACGCCGAAGGATCGGATACGCAATCGCTGCAGGGCGTCGGCGTGGCCGGCCGAATACTCCATAGGCAGGCTGGCAGCGCAGAGTGCATCGCCGATCTCGCGGCTTACCGGGGTGTGGCTTCCGATGATGAGAACTCGGCTCATGGTGTGCTCCGAGATGATGGGACGAGTTGATTCTAGACCATCGTCCTTTATGAGGCTTTTCGCGCAGATGAAAAACTGCCATGGAGCAGGATGCCGGATCTTTAGGCCAGGCGCTTTCTGATGAGTCGGTCGATTGCGAATGGTCCAGAGCCGCCGAGGACGAGGGCGGCGAGGCAGGCGAGGTAGAGCAGGTCGCACTCATAGCCGGGAGGTCCGAACTGTGCGCCGGCGGCAGTGACGGCCATGAGCTTGATGGAGCTGAACCCGTAACGCAGATGGACGGTAAAGATGGCGACCAGGAGGAGTGCGGCCATCGGGATACTGACGAGTGGGACGAGTGCTCCGGCAAGAACCGCGATGCCGCCAAAGAGTTCGATGAGAATGGAGAACCATGCCATGAGGTGAGGTGCTGGGACACCTAACGCATGCAGGATGGCGGCGAAGTTTTCGGGGCCTTTGGTGAGTTTGGCGAAGCCGTGCTCCATGAAGCCGAGTCCGACAATGAGGCGTAGTGGAATGGGAGCCCAGCGGGCGAGAGGACTGGCGTTGTGCGGAGTTGCGGATTGTTGAGCCATAGACACCCATTGGATGCGTAAGCCGGGAATAGGTTACGAATCGCTTAGTGGTGTAGATGATTGAGGTTTAAGTGAAGACGAACGCAAAGGACGCGAAGAAAAACGCAAAGGACGCCAAGGAACCCTTTGCGATAGCGCATTACACCTGCTGCAAGAATGCTCTAGTTGAGAGCTTCGAGGGCGGATTTGGTTTTGTCGTAGAGAGTTTTGGTTTCAGTGTGTTGTTTGCGAAGACCGTCGACGATGTGGGCGGGTGCCTTGGCCATGAAGGCTTCGTTGCCTAGCTGGCGCTCGGCTGCGGTGAGGCCTTTTTCGTATTTGGCGAGGTCTTTGGTGAGGCGTTCGCGCTCGGCGGGGATGTCGATCTGGCGCTCGTAGACGACGGCGACGTCGAAGTCTGCGGTGGAACGGGCGTTGCTGCCGGAGAGTGGTTCGCTTCCAAACTCGACGGAGGCGACGCGGGCCATGCGGGAGAGCATGTCCTGATTTGCGTCGGCTAGCGCGAGAATGCGGTTGTTGGCGTGGAGGAGGATTGGGGTTGATTCTTTTTCGGGGACACCGAGTTCTTTGCGCAGCGCGCGGACGGTAATGATGAGGTCCTGCATGGTCTTCATGGCGCTTGCTGCGACAGGATCGGCGGGGAAGTCTGCGGCCTGCGGGTAGCGAGTGAGGGCGATGGACTTTGCCGGGGGTTCGTTGTTGTAGAGGGCGTGCCAGATCTCTTCCGTGAGGAAGGGCATGAAGGGGCTGAGGAGGCGCAGGGCGCTCTCGAATACTGCAACGAGAGAGGCCATGGTAACAGCGGTGGTCAAGTCTGGTTCCGCGTCTTCGGTGGAGACTTTCTCGGCGAAGTTGAGACGCAGCTTGACGAGTTCGAGGTACCAGTCGCAGAACTCGCCCCAGAAGAACTGGTAGATCGCGTTGGCGGCTTCATCGAAGCGGTAGTCGACGAGAGCGCGTTCGACTTCAGCGGAGACGGCGTTGAGGCGGTCGAAGATCCAGCGGGTCTCAAGGGGGGTGTGCTCGGGGAGTTCGAACGACCCCACCTTAGCCGACGATGAAGCCGTCGGCGAAGATGGGGCACCCGGATTGGTGCCGGAGTTCAGAGCTGTCGAATCCGTGAACTTGATGTGATAGCCACTTTGTGTCGCTCGATCGATATTCATGAACACAAAGCGGGCGGCGTTCCAGATCTTGTTGGCGAAGGCGCGATAGCCTTCGGTGCGGGCTTCGGAGAAGGCGATGTCGGTGCCGGGGGAGGCCATGCTGGCGAGGGTGAAACGGACGGCGTCGGTGCCGAAGCGCTCGATGATGTCGATGGGGTTGATGACGTTGCCCTTGGTCTTGGACATCTTCTCGCGGTTGGCGTCGCGGACGAGGCCGTGGATGTAGACCTCTTTGAAGGGGACAGCGTTCGCGAGTTCGCGATTGCTGCCGTCGGGCATGGGGACGTCGAGCATGAAGTGGCAGCCGAGCATGATCATGCGGGCGACCCAGAAGAAGAGGATGTCGAAGCCGGTGACGAGGAGGGTGGTTGGGTAGAACGCGGCTAAATCAGGCGTTAGCTCCGGTGGTAGAACAGCAGATTTCTCCACTCCGCTGCGCTCCGGTCGAAATGAAGGATCTTTTTGATGAGCGGATTGGCCCTCTCCGGGCCAGCCCAGAGTGGTGAAGGGAAGGAGGCCGGAGGAGAACCAGGTGTCGAGGACGTCGGTCTCCTGCACGATGTCGGTTGAGTTGCAGGTGCCGCAGTGCGTGGGTGTTTCGCGGGCGACGGTGATCGCGCTGCAGGTCTTGCAGTGCCAGGCAGGGATGCGGTGGCCCCACCAGAGTTGGCGCGAGATGCACCAGTCGTAGATGTTGGTCATCCACTCGAGGTAGATCTTCTTGTACATCTCCGGGGTGAAGTTGATGTGTTTTTCGGTGACGGCGTTGATGGCGTTCTGCGCGATGGTGTTGCCGCCGGTGTTGGGGGTCTTGTTGACGGCGAGGAACCACTGCAGGGAGAGGCGCGGCTCGATGACGACACCGGTGCGCTGGCTGAGGCCGATGGAGTTCGTGTGGTCCTTGATGGATTCGAGGAGGCCCCGGGCTTCGAGGTCGGCGACGATGCGCTCGCGTGCCTCGTAGCGATCGAGACCGTCGTAGGGCGAGCCGGGGAGGAGGACGTGGGCGGTCTCGTCGAGGATGCTGGGGCTGGGCAGGTTGTGGCGCTGGCCGATGGCGAAGTCGTTGGGGTCGTGGGCGGGCGTGACCTTGACGGCTCCGGTGCCGAACTCGGGCTTGGCCCAGTCGTCGGCGAGGATGGGGACCTCGCGGTCGGGGCCTGCTGGTAAACCAGCCGCGGCGCTGACTCCGGTTAGAGGGACGCGGACTTTTTTGCCGATGAGCGCGGTGTAGCGTTCGTCGGTGGGATTTACGGCAACGGCGGTGTCGCCGAGCATGGTCTCGGGTCGGGTGGTGGCGACGACGATGGAACCTGTGCCGTCGGCTAGCGGGTAGCGGATGTGGTAGAGCTTGCCGAGGCGCTCTTCGTGCTCGACTTCGAGGTCGGAGACGGCGGTCTGGATGCTGGGGTCCCAGTTGACGATGTAGGCGCCGCGGTAGATGAGGCCCTGCTCGTAGAGGCGGACGAAGGCTTCCTTGACCGCGACGGAGAGGCGGTCGTCCATGGTGAAGTACTCGCGGGACCAGTCGACGGAGGCGCCGAGACGCTTCATCTGGTCCAGGATGGCTCCGCCGTAGAGCTTGCGCCAGCACCAGACGCGCTGGACGAAGGCCTCGCGGCCGAGGTCTTTGCGGGAGGTGCCCTCGGCGGCGAGTTGGCGCTCGACCATCATCTGGGTGGCGATACCGGCGTGGTCGGTGCCGGGGATCCACGTGGCCAGATCGCCCAGCATGCGGTGCCAGCGGGTGAGGATGTCCATCTCGGTCTGGTTGAGCATGTGGCCCATGTGCAGGCGGCCGGTGACGTTGGGCGGGGGGAGGAGGATGGTGAACTTTGTGGTTCCGTCCTGCGTACTTTGGGGGGTTGGGACGTCAAATAGACGCTCCCTGACCCAGTACTCGGCCCAGCGCTCTTCTATGACAGACGGATCGTATGCTTTCGGCAGTTCGTGGGTACGGGATTGCTTGCTCATGGGTGTCTTAAGGGTAGCATCCACAGGGCGTTGCGCGCCGTATCCTGACGGGGTTGGTGCGAATGAGCCGTTCTTTAAATCAACAAATCAACCCGTGAATCAACTCAAGTCGTACACTAGCCCACGAGGTCTTTTATGCGTAGATTGCTCCTCGCCGTTGGACTTCTTCTTGCCTCTGCTCTTCCTGCCTTCGCCAAAGGCAGCGAGGACCGCGCCAGTGTTGGCAATGACATTACGATCGCCGAGGGAGAGACGGCGGGTGACATTGCGTGTCTGTTTTGCGTTGTTCACGTCCATGGCGACGTGAGAGGGGATGTCGCGGTGATGTTCGGGAAGATTGAGGTCGATCCAGGGCATACTATTTCGGGTGATCTAGCGGCGTTGGGCGCCGATATGAATCTGAGCGAAGGAGCCACGGTAGGAGGTGACGTAGCGATCGCTGCCGGAGATGCAAATCTGGCCCCGGGCGCGATGATTCATGGGTCACGCATGGTGCTCCCCAACCGAATCTGGCTGCTGCTTCCTTTTGCTCCGCTATTGATTCTGATCGGATTGATCTGGCTGGTCGTGTATCTCGTGCGGCGGAGCCGGTATCAGTTTCCTGCGTATCCGCATGGCCGGGGGTTTTAGATCCGTTACCGTCGGCTGACGGCGAAGCACTGAGACACAACTAACGGAACCTGCCTCGGGAAATCTGCGTATCCGATTCAGCAATTTGGTTCAGCAATTTGTTTTTCTGGGGGGGACATTGCGCGCACACGCTTGGAGTAGCTTCGTTCTGCCGCTTCTGCTCGCCGCTGGAGCACTCGGCCAGTCCCCGGGGAACCGCACGTACGTGGGGCAGGACATCTTCGTTGCCGCCGGCCAGCAGGTGCATAACGCCACCTGCCTGTTCTGCTCGGTGCAGGTGGAGGGAGATCTGACGGGGCACGTCTTCGTCCTCTTTGGGAGCTTGAATGTCAGCGGCCAGGTGCGGCGCAGCGCTGCTGTGATTGTGGGAAATGCAGTTGTCGACTCGCAGGCCAGAATCGGCGGCGACACCCTAGTTCTTGGGGGCAACGCAGTCTACGAGACCGACGAATCTCTTTCCGGGAGCGCGTATGTGCTGGGCGGACACCTGTCCCATGTCTCGAAGGCAAGTGGAGAGCGCCGCGGACACCGCGTCACCGTGAGCCCGCTGTTCTTTGGGCTCCTGGCTGTCGTTGCACTTCTTCTGCTGTCCGTTGCCATTGCGCCGCGGGTTCGTCGCCGCGCGGCCGTCAGGCAGTCAACCTGACCGTACCAACCAAGGAATCTATAGAGGAATAAAAAAGGAATGCAACCTATGGCTGCACCCCTTTTCGGTTTCCCGTGATGTGCACAACACTTAGAACGGGTTCAGTTTGGAGAGGCCCTTCTTCTTCTTGTGCTTGCTGGAGGATTCGTCGCTCTTGTCGAACTCCGGCTTCGAATTCTTCTTTCCGTTGGCGTTTGGAGCCTGTGCCGCCGGCTGCGGTTTGGATGCGATGTCGTTGACTGCGTTTGGGGCCTCGGTGGGCTTTTCCGCGGCAGGCAATGGCGTTGCGTTTACCGGGCCGACTGCCTTGAGGCCGCCGTTGTCGTCAGCAGGCTTTTGGGTCGTTCCGGTAGTGGCTCCGGGGGTCAGAATTTCAACGCCCATGCTGTTTCCGCTAGCCGCAGGGGTGGTCGCTGCGTTGCCCGGCTGACTGGTTACGGCCGATCCGGTAGGAGTTCCTTCCGTTCCTGCCGCAGGAACATCCTGAAGCTGGAGCGGCGCTGCCGGAGTCGCAGGAGTGCTGGCCGTTGACGGGGTCGCGGCGGCATCCGAGGCCGGTGCAGCGCCGTTGGCAGCGGGCGCGTCGGCTTTGGCCGCGCCCGGGTTCATGGCGTTGTTGAAATCGGCGGTAATTTTGTTGACGACATGGGGAGCGAGCGTTGGGGAGGGATCTGCCAGCGTCGGGTCACCGTCTCTGGCTGCCAGCACGACGTCCGGCTTGTGCATGACCAGGAGCGTCGCCCGGTCCTGCAGGCGATACTGCCTGCGACTGTTTTCGAGCGCGACACTTGCCGCGATCTGCTCGGGCGTCGGCGTTGGGATCGGCACATTCATCGCATCGAGCCGGTCGCGCGCATCCTCGACGTGGGGAGCGGCGGAGTGCTCGAGCACGACTTTGCTGTAAGCCGCGATCGCGTCGTCGTCATAAGTCGTTTCCAGCTTGGCCTTGGCAGCTTCCGGAAGCTTCAACGTCCGCACAAAGCGCGCTTCGGTCTCGTAGGCGTCGCCAAGTCCGATCAGCACCTCGTCCATATGGCTGTACTGGGGATACGTGTCGACGACCGTTTGATAGCGGGCGATCGCCGCCGGCCAGTTGTTGGAGTGCGAGGCGTAAAACGCGGCGATGGCCGCCTCACGCGTAGCCATGACTTCCTGCACCTCGCGCAGCCGCTGCTTGGCCTGCGGCACCAGGGTCGACTCGGGAAACTGCTGCAGCATGAGACGGTACTCTTCTTCGGCGTGCGTGCACTTGGCGTAGTCGCGGTCGGGCTTATCCATCTGACGGAAGTAGATGTCGCCCACACGCATCTGGGCCTCGGCGGCTTCGGGTGCATTGGGGAAGAAGGTGATGAAGTCCTTGTACTCCTGCTCGGCCTGAGTGAGAGCTGCGGTGCCGCCCTCCTTGTACCAACTGTCGGCGATGGCCAGCTTGGCCTTCATCTGGTATTGCGAGTCGGGATAGGTGTTGAGGAGAGTTTGCAGGTCGAGGCGTGCGACATCGAAGTGGCCGCGCTTGGTGGCGTCGAGCGCTTTATCGTAGAGCACCTTGTCGGGGAGGCCGGCGTCGACCGGTGCGATCTTCTTCTCCTTCTGCAGCTCCTTCTTGGTGTCTTTGGACGGAACGACCTTCTCGCCCTTCTTGTTGCTAGGAGATGCGGAGAGGGTTACGGTCTGCTGCTGTTTTCCGTTGGCGTCGGTTGTGGTTTGCGACGAACCGGTCACCTGGGCCATTGCAGCCAGGGAGGAGACCATCAGACCGGCGATCGCGAGGCCAGCCAACGAGCTGGCCCTAACACTTGGAAAAAAGGAACGCTTGTTCATCCGCTATAGATCCCATCCGCCTCGCGTCCAGGTCACGTCAAGTCATGTCAGGGACGCTCAGGCTGCCTTCCATTCTAAACTTCCCGTCCGATTTGTGCCGGGGAAGCCGCTCGCGCCAGCTTGAGGAATTCCCTGGCGTTTTGTTCCGTTTTGCCCGGGGCGAAGATAGCCGACCCGGCCACTAACATGTCCGCTCCTGCTTCGACCACCAGAGCGACCGTATCGTGAGCAACGCCGCCATCGACCTCGATGCGAAAGTTGAGTCCCATCTCCTCGCGCATCTCGGCGAGGTGGGCGATCTTGTCGAGCGCGAGGGGGAGAAACTCCTGTCCTCCGAAGCCCGGGTTGACGCTCATGACGAGCACATGATGCACCATTGGAAGGACTTCGATGAGGGTCTCGACCGGCGTTGCGGGGTTGATGACGACGGCGGGCTGCATCCCGTGACGCGCGATCTGCTGGAGGGTTCGGTGCAGGTGGCGGCAGACCTCCTGGTGAACGCCCATCATGTCGGCCCCGGCCTCGGCGAAGGCTTCGATGAAGTCGTCGGGATTTTCGACCATCATGTGGCAGTCGAGCGGCAGCTTCGTGACTGTGCGGAGGGCTTTGACCATGGGCGGGCCGAAGGTGATGTTCGGGACGAAGTGGCCGTCCATGACATCGACGTGGACGATAGTGCCGCCACCGCGCTCAGCTGCTGCGACTTCGTCGGCCAGATGGGCGAAATCGGAGGCCAGGATGGAGAATGCCAGTTCGATCACTTGGGGTCTGCTCCTGCCTGCAAGTCTATCAGCGGGGCTGAGGTCGGGAGGGGCTTCGCTTCGGGTTGAACACTTGGATCCGGTCGTTTCGTATGCTTTTTTGGAGTGGATGCGTTTGAGTTGCCGATATAGTTGCAGAAAATACCGTTTTAAGGAAAGTACCCACGACAGGTCATGACGGCGGTCTTACATACACCCAACGGATGGGAGACGTTATGATCGGAGAATTGCGCTGGAGATGAAGCATTGAAGAGCGATTCGCCTCGGTTCTGGACACTTGCCCCTTCGTTATTAGTTGGCTGCGTGGGGCTCTCCTGCTTTCTCTTGACGTTAGCGATGATCTCGAGCAGGGGCCAGCGTTTATGTTCTAGCTGCCTGCTATCGAGACCTGAGTTGTTATCTTTACAAGTCATCATTGAGTGCATCGGTGCCGCTGGAGCAGGATGGGTAGCTGTAAAGGTCATTCGTCGTAGGGCAGGGGAAGGCTTCTGGAACAGTATTCAATGGCGTCAATCGACGAAACAGGTAGCAGTGTCTGGTGCTATTGGTCTATGTGCATCTGTGTTGATGCGTTATGCGATGACAGGCCGATTTACGCTTTGGCTGAATGGGGGCGTCGGAATCAACAGACTTTTCCTCCTGATCTTCATCGGGACTGTGATTCTACAGCCCTTTATCGAAGAGGTTTATTTTCGCGGCATCCTTTTTTGCGGTCTGAGAAGCAGATTCAATTCCTGGGTGAGTGTGGCAATCGTGACGCTCATCTTTGTCGCACTTCACGCTCAGCATCAATGGATCGTTTTGCCGATTGGCATTCTCCTTGGAGCCGTTCGCGTGATTGCTGGTTCCACATGCAATTGCTTTGCTCTGCATTTGTCATACAACCTCGGGGTAGTGCTGTGGGGGATCAGGTGAGATATTCGCAGTAGCTCCTGCAATGTCGGGTTTTCGGCAACTACGATTATCTTCCGACTCAACTGACTAGTGATTTTTTGGCACTACTGGCACTGTTTTTTCAACGTCGGGTCTGCCCTCGTGCAAGATTCGCTTTTTAGTAGCTTTGGCGGCTTCGCGTTGGGTTTCGGCCATGGGTTTGGGGTCGCCGAGGACCATGCGGGCGGCGCCTCGCAGAATTTTGCGGATGGGCCAGGTGCCATCTTCGTTCGCAAAGAAGATTTCGCCGATTCGCTGCTTCTCGGGACGGTAGTACCAGCGACGGAGCAGAGAGAGGTGGTCGCTCAAAAGGGCGAGATCGTTTGGCTTGCCTGCCTTTTGCTCGAGTGTTGCCAATGCGTGGGCTGCGCGTTCTTCGGGTGAGTTGGCGACGCTGTCGATGGCGGGTTCGCCTTCGAGCGGGACGGCCTGGAGCATCAGGGGCTGGGCGAAGAGTGAGCTGCCGACGCTGGTTTGCTCGCGCACGGCGCGGACGCCGAGGGTGGAGAGGTGCTCGGGGCCGACGAGGCAGCCGCCTTCGAGCAAGAAGAGCGCCGCTTCTTCCTTGTGATCTTCTTCCGGCGCGGCGGCCTGCACGATCACCGCGCGCAGTTGGGGGACGGGGCGCACGATCCAGTCGGCGAGTGCTTGTACGGCCTTCACCTTCTGCCATTGCGCGTGGAGGGCGGCGGCTTTTTCGAACTGCATGCCGGAGGACGCCTCTTCGCGTTCGAGGCCGATCGCGATGATCATGCTCTCGCCGCGGGTGTCGAAGAATTTTTTTACGGCTGCGGCTTCGGCGGCGTATTGCTCCGGCGTGCAGGCTTGTTTGCAGGGCTCGATGCACTTGTTCATCTCGCCGTAGACGCATCCGGGATGCTCGGGGTAGGGAGCGAGGTCTTCGTGGCAGCGGCGCAGCTTGAAGAGGTCGAGTGCGGCGTCGCAGTACCGCTCGGCTGCGAGACGGGAAGGGAAGGGGCCGTACATCTGCGCGAGGCCGCGTTTGGAGAGCTTGTTGGTCGAGTAGACGCGGGGGAAGGCGTTCTCTATCGTCATCCGCAGAAAGTAGGGGGTGTGGAGTTTGAGGCGGCGGCGGGCTTCGGTGTATCCGAAGAGAGCGGCGGTGGCGTCGTAGAGGACGAGAGAGGATTCGAATGCGGAGCCGGTGATGCTGTACTCGATGCCTGCGACTTTTTCGCGGAGGTTGAGGCGCTTGGACTGGGACTCGGGCGGGTCAAGGAGACGCCGCATGCGCCGGCGGAGATCGGTTGTTTGGGTGAGATAAGGTGCGTCTTCGGCGCGCGGACCGCGGAGCGCGAAGACTCCGGGCTGCGCGGGAACGGTGCGCAGAATTTCGTCGGCTCGCTCCGGCGCGAAGTCTAGGACGTGATCGAAGTGGAAGCTCGCAGCCACAGAAGAATTGTAGTCGGATTAGCAACGGCGAGGACAAAGCCAAACGCCGGGGTTGTTCCCCTTCGGCTTCGCTCAGGGTCAGAATGACAAACGTTTTACGTCGAATATCTGTCGGCGCGAGAGGATTTGTGAAACTGCTCTAAGATCCGGCGATGGTCATGCCTTCGATGCGAATGGTGGGGGCGGCGCTGGCTCCGCGAAAGATGAGGTCGTTGCCGATGGCGACGATGTTTTTGTACATGTCTTTAAGGTTGCCGGCGATGGTGATCTCTTCGACGGGGTAGGCGAGTTCGCCGTTCTCGATCCACATGCCGCTGGCGCCCACGGAGTAGTCGCCCGTCACCAGGTTCACGCCGTGGCCCATGGTTTCGGTGACGAGGAGACCGCTCTTGATGTCGCCGATGATATGTTCGGGTGTCAGGGTTCCGGCTTCAAGGTAGAAGTTGCCTGCGCCGATGCCAGGGTTTCCTGCGAGGCCGCGCGCGGCGTTGCCGGTGGACTTCATTTTCAGCTTGCGCGCGGTGTAAGTGTTCATCACGTAGTTCTTCAGGATGCCGCGTTCGACCAGCACGGTGCGGCGTGTCGGCAGGCCTTCGCCGTCGAAGGGGCGCGTGCCGAAGCCGCCGATGGCGTTCCCGTTTTCATCCCGAAAGACCATAGTTCCGTCGTCGATGACAGTGATATTTTCTCCTGCGACCTGTTCGCCCAGCATGCCGCTGAAGAAGGAGGCGTGGCGATAGATCGCGTCGCCGTTCGCGGCGTCGAAGATGTTGCCGATGATTGACTGCGCCATCTCCGCTGAGAAGACCACGGGGGCTTTCTGGGTCTTCACCTGGCGCGCGCCGAGGCGTTGGAGGGTGCGTCGCGCTGCGATGCGCCCGATCTCTTCGGGATCTTCGAGTTTCTTCACCGTGCGCGCATTCGAAAACCAGTAGTTGCGCTGCATGCCGCCCTTTTCATCCTGAGCGATGGGAGAGACGGAAAATCCGCAATAGCTGCGCCTGTACTCGCCGACGAAGCCGCGCGAGTTCATCATGATCTTGTGCGACGTGGCGGTGTCGAAGTCGCCGCCGCGCGAGTTCTGGATGCGCGTGTCGTAGGCCATCGCAGCGGCCTCAGTGCGGCGTGCGATCTCGATGCGCTCGGCAGGGGGCATCTCGTTTACGTCGTCGAAGTAGAGGTGGAGGTCGCCGTCGAGCTGGCCGAACTCGTGTGCTTCGGGTAGTCCGGCGAAGGGGTCTTTGCTGGTGATCTTCGCGAGGGTGATCGCGCCGTCAACGAGACGCTGGATGCCTTCGTCGGAGAAGTCGGAGGAGGAGGTGCTGGCCGTGCGTTGGGCGTTTCCAGAGTTTAGAAAGACTCGCAGGCCAACGGCGCGCGAGCCCGACTCCTTCAGGGTTTCGACCTGCCCCAGGTGGACGAGCGCAGAGAACTCATCGCCTTCGTAGACGACGGCCTCGGCATCGGTGGCGCCGGCCTTGAGGGCCTTGGAGAGCACATCAGAGGCAAGTTGTTTCAGGTCGGACGAGACAGCCGGTGCTGATGATGACACGTTTCAAAAACCTCAACGAACAGGAGTGGATGAGAGCCGCGCAAGGCGGCCATCGGTAGCCTTCAAAAAGTACATGCCGGCAGAGCAGTACTCGGAGTCGCTCTTGAGCTTGTGCTCGATGTGCGTGGCCGGGCCATCCTCGGAGCGGCGTTTGAAGAGCTTCACCGCGCCGCCGCAGTTCATGCAGCGGAATTCGGTGTCGTTATCCTCGAGCGCGACCGCGATGGGCTTCACCTTCCAGAACGTCTCGTAACCGCCGGCGGCACGGACGCGGCGGCGCTTCACTTCACACTCGTAAAATCTTTCCCGTTCGACTGCCATAGTGAACCTCATTTGCATGATTCGGTTGAGTCGTGCCGTTGAGTCGTGCTTTCCGTTGTCATGCTCTGAGCAGGGTTGTTGAACCTTGTTGCCAAAAGCAAATTCGTTATTGAACCGGATGCTCGGAGTGCCGGGGTTCGCGTCCATCGGTCGCTTTTTTGAACAACAGGCCGTTGGCGCAATACTCGGAGTCAGCGGCGGATTTATGTTCGACGTAGGGTACCGCGCCTGTCTTGCCATTGCGTCCCAGCAGCTTTACGACGCCGTAGCAGTCCTTGCAGCGAAACTCTGTGTCGTTATCGACGAGAGCGACGGCCACCGGCTTCACCTTCCAGAACGGCTCGTAGCCTCCGCCTTCTTTTACGCGACGGCGTTTCACTTCGCATTCGTAGATCTTTTCGCGTTCGACTGCCATTATTGCCCCGTTCCCCCGACCGTCATGCGGTCGAGCTTTACTGTGGGCATGCCTACGCCGACCGGCACGCTCTGTCCGGACTTGCCGCAAGTGCCAATTCCCTCATCCAAAGCGAGGTCATTTCCAACCATCGAGACGTACTTCAATGCTTCAGGGCCGTTGCCGATCAACGTCGCACCCTTCACGGGCCGCGTTACGATGCCGTCTTCAATCAGATAGGCTTCGCTGGCCGAGAAGACAAACTTTCCGTTGGTGATGTCGACCTGGCCGCCGCCGAAGTTGACGGCATAGAGGCCGCGCTTGACGCTCTTGATAATGTCTTCGGGCATGTCGTCACCGTTGAGCATGTAGGTGTTGGTCATGCGCGGCATGGGGATGTGGTGGTAGCTCTCGCGGCGTCCGCTGCCGGTGTTCGGCATGCCCATCAGGCGCGCGTTGAGCTTGTCGGAGAGGAAACCCTTCAGGATGCCGTTTTCGATGAGAACGGTCTCCTGCGTGGGCGTTCCTTCGTCGTCTACGTTCAGGCTGCCGCGGCGGCCCGGCATCAGACCGTTGTCGACTACGGTGACCTTAGGACTTGCCACCTGTTGTCCTATAAGCCCGGCGAAGGCTGAGGTTTTTTTGCGGTTGAAGTCGGCCTCGAGTCCGTGGCCGACTGCCTCATGGAGAAGGACTCCAGGCCAGCCGGGACCGAGGACTACGGGCATCTCGCCGGCGGGAGCTTCGACTGCGCCGAGCTGAAGGATTGCCGTGCGTGCGGCTTCGTGTGCGTGATGCTCTGGAGATTTGTCGCCTTCGAAGAAGTCCATGGTAATGCGACCGCCGCCACCGCTGCTGCCGCGAGCGGTGTTTACGCTGTCCTTCGCGATGACGAAGACGTTCAGCCGCGACAGGGGCTGGGTGTCGCTGGCAAAGGTGCCGTCGGAGGCTGCGATGAGGATGCGTCGGAGCTCATCGTTGAAGCCTGCGCGAACCTGCGTGACGCGGGGGTCGTACGCGCGGGCGGCCTTGTCGGCGCGTTGGATGAGGGCGAGCTTGGCGGCGATCTCGGCGTCGGCCGTGGCGCCGGCGACCGGGTAGAGCGCGGGTGTTTCGGTGTGGCGGAAGCCGCTCATCAGCTCTTTAGCGGGACCGCTGGCGATCAAGGCTGCAGTCCGAGCTGCACGCAGCAAGCAGTCAGTGGAGAGGTCGTCTGTGTAGGCGTAGCCGGTACGCTCCCCGGAGACGACGCGGACGCCGCAGCCGAGGCTTATGCCCTGGCTGGCAGATTTGACCAGTGACTCGTCGATGCCGAGCGCGGTCGAGGTAACCGATTCAAAGTAAAGGTCCGCATAGTCGCCCCCCGCTGAGAGGGCCTCTCCAAGGCAGCGCTCCATCAGGCGTTCGGACAGACCTAATTTCTCGATGAAGTAGCGTTTGTGATCAGGAGGAGGTATGGTCATCTGCTTTGATTCTAGGCCCTCGCGGAGGGCTGCGGCAAATGGCGGCGTTGCGGATGGACCGCAAAAGTTGGCATGATCGGTCCTCTTATCAGACGATTGACCGGAGTTGCACCACGGTGATTCAGCGTCCGTGTGAGGGATCGGGTGAGCCTGCGACGCTGAGATCGAGCATGAATTTAGGCAGGTTGGGGATGTAGCAGTTGCCGTCGGCGGCGTAGGTCTTGCTGCATGCGGAAGTGATCTCTTTGCGGCGCGGAGACTGTGCGTACTGCCATGCCGCGACGTCCGGCGTTCCGCTGGAGGTGAGAGGCGGGGGTTGCAGGGTGCAGCCGTTCGCCGGCGGGCAGGCGTCCTGGTAGACCCAGAACGCAATCGGACTGAGATGTTGGGCGGCGACCTGCTCGCGGATGTTCTGCACTGTGGTGATGGTCTTACCGGGGCTGTCGTCGACGGGCTGCCCGCTGGCATAGACCCCGGGGAGGTAATCGGAGTGCGCGACTGCCTCTGTCCACGCGAGAAGATAGCCGAACTGATCAGCGTTGAGGCGGCCGCCTTCCTCCTGATCGAGAAAAATGATGGTGCGGGTGGGAAAATGCTCACGCTGTGCTACGGCAACTG
>WNFC01001292.1_pt1 | contig 25974 bp, 25 predicted proteins | sample 5400541 | NCBI WGS metagenome assembly WNFC01 (sample SAMN13153342, study PRJNA577476) | soil metagenome | isolation source: 120 cm saprolite under Douglas fir tree site 2 hole 2 replicate 1 | place: USA:California | collected 2015-04-18 | reverse complement strand
TTGCTCGCAGACGCGACAAGACCATGATCGATCTGGAGAGACGCAATATGGCATTCACGAATCTCACATTGGAAAAACACGAACTGATTGGAACGCTGACCCTTAATCGGCCGGAAAAACTCAACGCGATGACTCCTCAGCTAATCGCCGAGTTCAGCGAGGCGATCATTCAAATTGAGAACGACCCCGAGATCAAAGTCGTGATAATCCGTGGCGCGGGCCGTGCTTTTTCGACCGGCTATGACCTCACCGGCGGTTTCGGTGGTGGGGGGTCCGAACGCTTCACGATCGACGACGATCAGCGGTTTCTACAGCGCTATGTCGAACACTGGCTGCGGCTGCGAGATTTGCCCAAGCCGGTCATCTCGATGGTACACGGGTACTGCCTGGCAGGCGCGACTCAACTCTGCGTCAGCAGCGATATCATCTTTGTGGCTGAAGATGCCCAGATCGGCTTTCCTTCCATCCCCGCCGGCGCCGGCTATGTCAGCGCCTTTTGGAACTGGATGGTCGGTCCGCATCGCACCAAGTATTTAGCCTTTCTGCCTGGCAGCCGGATCAGCGGAAAGGAGGCGGAAACGATGGGCTTTGCAACGCGCGCCTTCCCCGCTTCGAGCCTGGAAAAAGAAACCTACGATTATGCAAAGCGCGTCGCCAAGGTGCCGGCGCAAAAACTTCGGCTGGAAAAACTCGCAATCAACCGTGCGATGGATCTGCGCGGCTTCCGGGTTTCAGTTCAAGCGGGAAGCGAGTTCGACGCTATCTTTCATTTCGGGCCGGGCAATGAAGAGATTCGCAAAGTTCAGAAGGAACGCGGATTACGCGGAGCGATACAGTGGTACGAGGAAAAATAGGCCCTTTCTGAGTGGCAAGCCCGAACACTGCTGCGTCTCAGCCTTGCGACTATATGCCATTTATAGCATAATCTTTGAATGCCGGGACAGGCGTCCCTCACGCCGCTGATCTGGATGGGCTCCACGAGAGAGGACCTCCGAGCCTTTCCAGAACCGGTGAAGGATCTGGTCGGCTACGCTCTCTACATCGCCCAGCGGGGAAGCAAGCGCCCTGATGCCAAACCGATGCGTGGCTTCGGCGGGGCTGGCGTGCTCGAAATTGCGACGGATCATCGAGGCGAAACATATCGCCTCGTTTACACGGTTAACCTGAAGGATCGGGTCTACGCTCTGCACGCCTTCCAGAAAAAAGCCAAATCCGGCATCAAGACACCCATGGCGGAAATGAGATTGATACGAGAACGTCCCAAACGAGCCGAGCAACTTGATCAGCAGAAATACGCAGGGAGCCAGACACTATGATTGAAAAAATCCAAGGCGAGGAGAGCAGCGGGAACGTTTTCGCCGATATCGGTCTGCCCCTTCCTGAGGAGCGTCTCGCCAAGGCGGACCTTGCTTTTCGCATTTCGGAGCTAATCCGCGCGCGCGGACTCACTCAGCCGGCTGCAGCCAAGCTGCTCGGAATAGATCAGCCCAAAATCTCACGACTCATGCGCGGGCAACTCACGGGCTTTTCGACCGAGCGGCTCATGCAGTTTCTCACCTTGCTCGGGCAAGATGTAGAAATCGTGGTGAAGCCTGCGTTTACAAAAAAGCAGATGGCGGATGCAAGCGAAATGCTCGTCGCGGCGGAGTTAACTCTTGCCGGAGTGCCTTCTCTCAAAGTGCCAGACAACTGGCCAGGCTACGATGTAATTGCACAACCCCGAGATCGGGGGCCGCAACGAATCTCGGTTAAATGCAGAACCTTCAAGCGGGGGGGCGACCGCTTCGTAGAGTATTCGCAAAGCGACAGCTTCGACTGGCTTGCTATCGTTCTCTTGCCTGGCGACACGGAGACTCGGCGACGATACTTTCTGATACCGCGCCCTGCAGCTGATGAATGGGCTCGGCGAGACAAACCTACCGCTAAAACAGCGAAGCTGAGATATTGGCCGATCGATGAAGTACCGAGAGTATTCGCAGCTTTCGAAAACAATTTCTCTTTGGACCCTTCAGGAGCGGTGGACAAAGCGCGATCTCGCGCCAGCGCAACTGGCTACGTCAGCGCAAGGGTCGCTTCCGGCACTTGATTCAGCTTTCGCAGCGACTCGCCCAGACTTAGCCGAAAAGAGGACGTGCGCGGCTTCCGGGTTTCAGTCCTGGCGGGAAGCGAGTTCGACGCTATCTTTCATTTCGGGCCAGGCAATGAAGAGATTCGCAAAGTTCAGAAGGAACGCGGATTACGCGGAGCGATACAGTGGTACGAGGAAAAATAGGTGCTGCCGGCGTACGAATAGCCTCAAAATTAAAAAAAGGGGCAGGCACACAGGCGGGAAGCCTGTGCCACCAATGCCGGATGCGGCATGCGGGGGTACGGAAACTCCTGCAGGGATTACGATTGCGACGATGCCGGCCTATTTGATAACAAGATTGCCGTGTCAGGTCTGCAACCTCCCACGGAGCACTGGAACCGGCGATTTCCATAGAAGCAGCGTTTTCAATTGGCGGTCTCCTGCGGCATCGCGTCATCGTTGCGCTCGGCAAAGGGGGCGCGGGGCGCACGAGCGTTGCCACTGCGATAGCCTTGTCTGCAGCCGGACGCGGGATGCGCACGCTGGTAATCGAGACTGACCCCCAACGGCCGATAGCCGCAAGTTATGGACACAAACCCGACTTGGACCCGGTCGCGCTTGAGCCACACCTCTGGTCGCTGTTTCTTGGCGGGCAAGAATCCCTGGAAGACTATCTCGGACTAGTGGTCCCGCGCCCGATACTGCGGGCGGTATTCGGGAGTTCGCTCTATCAGTATTTTGTCAATGCGGCGCCGGCCCTGCGCGAACTCACGATGATGGGCAAGATTTATCACGAGGTTGAGCGCCGGCCGAAAAGCAAACTACCCTGGGATGTGCTGGTGGTTGATGCACCCGCGAGTGGTCAGGCGCTGGGGATGATCAGGATGCCGTTCGTCGCGCGCGAGACCTTTGGCGGCGGCATCGTCGGCAGCGAGGCGGGAGAAGTTGCCCGCTTTTTCCGTGATCCGGCTAAATGCGCGATGGTCGCGGTCACTACCCCCGAAGCACTGGCACTCGCCGAAACCCTCGAAATTCATCACGCGCTTGAGAACCTGCGGGTTGCAACAGCGGCAGTAATGTTCAACCGGATATCAACCGGTGGGTTTGAAGTTGGAGATATTACGCGAATGACAGGCCTGGCATCGCGCAATACTCGTCTTAGGCATCTCAGGGAACTGGCAGAAATCGCGCGAGCCGATGTTCGGCGCCGGGGTCAGGAGCGGCGGGCATTAGGTCTCATCCAGCGGCAAATCGCGGCGCCTGTCGCGACGTTGAACGAACATAGCGGCCTTTCGGGACGCCAATTAGGCGCAGCACTGGCCTCTGAGTTGATGCGTTTTTAGAGTCCCGAGTCTGAGAGGCGTCCACAATCCAGGGGACGAGTAGTCAATTCGGCGCAGGACTTGCCCGTTCAAACAGATTGTCGCATGAGTCTATGGTATCGCCGCTCCGCTTCGCGGTGATTCCTCGGCTTCCCCTTCGGCTTCGCTCAGGGCTTCGGCTCACCGGAATGACAAACGGGGAGCAGACGCCGTATGCTCCAGTAAGGCCGCGCTGGTGGAAATGCCGGTCGCTGAAGAACTCGAGGAGGAAAACGTGCCTGAACCTCGTCCAATCCGCACCGCTACTGGAGCGGCGCGCGAGCCATGGATTATCCGCACTTACGCCGGTTTCGGCGATGCGCGGCAGGCCAATGCCCGTTTTCTGCGTAACCTGAAAGAGGGCCAGCGCGGGCTTTCGATTGCTTTCGACCTGCCGACGCAGAACGGCTACGATCCGGATGCGCCAGTCGCCGCCGGCGAGGTGGGTAAGGCAGGCGTTTCGCTCTGTCATTGGCGCGATATGGAGCAGCTGGTCGATGGCATTGCGCTCGATAAGATCAATACCTCGATGACGATTAACGCGACCGCGCCTTTTGTGCTCGCGTTGTATCTGGTGGTAGCGGAGAAACACGGAATTCCCTGGACTGAATTGCGCGGTACTACGCAAAACGATTTGATGAAAGAGTTCGTCGCGCGTGGCACCTCCATCTTCAATCCCGAAGTTTCGTTCAGATTGTCCACCGAGCTAATTCGCTTCGCTGTCGAGCGGGTGCCCAATTGGAACCCGATCAACTGCTGCGGTTACCATTATATGGAGAGCGGCGCTGGTCCTGCCGAAGAGATCGGCTACACCTTCGGTAACGCGCTCATGATCCTCGATGCGCTGCGTCCGCATTTAACCTCCGCAGCATTCGAAAATACCGTTCGGCGAATCTCATTTTTCATCAACAGCGGTATCGAGTTGGTGCCCGAGATCTGCAAGATCCGCGCGTATTTTAAGCTTTGGGGCGAGTTGTGCCGCAGCGAATACGGTATCGACGGAGTCGCTTTTCGCGCCGGATGCCAGGTGCGTTCGCTCACTCTGACCGAGCAGCAACCTGAAGTGAATATTATCCGCATCGCCTACGAGGCGCTGCCTGTGGTGATTTCAGCCGGCGCGCGAGTCAATGCATTGCAGTTGCCCGGATTCCGCGAAGCGATAGCCATCCCGGATGAAGCCGAGCAGCTCCTTGGACTGCGTACGCAACAAGTCCTGATGCATGAAACCGGTGTCGCCAGTTATGGTGATATCTTCGCAGGCAGTCATGTGATCGAGAAGCTGACTGGCGAAATCGCGAACGACGCCCGCGCGATCGCAATCAAGTTGCGCAGCGCAGGCTACGCGCGAGCGATCGCTCTCATAAGCGCGGAATTGACCAGGCTGCTGGCCGAGCGGCAGCGTAAGCTCGAAGCAGGCGAGATCGTCCAGGTCGGCGTAAACGCGTTCAATGGCGAGATCGGGCTAACCCCGACGGATGCACCTGACGCGACGCTTGATTATCTGAACCTTGAACGCGAGCGAATCGAATCGCTCCGGCAATGGCGTGGACAGCGCGACGACAAAGTGATCGCGCGGGCGCGCGAGCGGCTGGAGCAGAGCGCCGCCCAATCCGCTGACATGATGGAAGCTACGCTTGAGTTGGCTCGTGCCGGTGGTACGGTCGGCGAATGGGCCGCCACTATAGAGCGCGCAACCAACGGCCGCTATGTTCCGCCGGTGCTCGATCGCAGCGTTGCGGTCGCCCGATTCAACGTCCCGTCCATCAAGCGCAAGATTCGGATAGCACTCGGCAAAGCCGGCCTCGATGGTCATATCAATGCGGTCAAACTTCTCGCGCACGCCTGCATGCAAGCCGGGATGGAAGTAATCCTCGCCGGATTCAAACAGACGCCGGAACAACTGGTCGAAGCCGCGCTGCAGGAAGATGCGGATGTACTCGCCATAAGTAGTCTGGCCGGCGCTCATCTGATGATCGCGCGTCAAGTGCTCGCACTCCTGCAGCAACACAACGCGCGCGGCATCAAAGTTTTGCTCGGCGGAATAATTCCAGAGCAGGATCGCAGACGGTTGCTGGAACTCGGCGTAAGCGAGGTGTTTACGCCCAAGGACTCCGACCTCGCTGCGATCGTCGAACGGATTGCCGCGATATGCGGCGAGCAGGGGGCCAGCGAATAAACTCCAATTGGCGTGAGGTATCGTGATGCAGCAGCGGATGCTTGGTAAAACTGGTTTTCAGGTTTCGGCTGTCACCCTGGGTGGGGGCGGGATCGGCATGGTGTGGGGACCAACCACTGACCAGGAATGTATCGAGACCGTCAAGCAAGCCGTCGCCTCGGGCATCAACATTATCGATGTGGCCCCGGTGTACGGCCGCGGTAAGGCCGAGGAGATCGTGGGCCAGGCGTGGCCGGAACTGAACCCCAAACCGTTCATCGCGACCAAGGTCTTCATCATGCCTGAGGAGCGCGCCGACCTCGCCGGAGCCGTGCGCCGGTCATTGGAGAAGAGCCTGGCGCGCCTGCGCCTGAGCCGTGTGGATGTATTCCAACTGCATAATCAAGTCGAACTCGACGAGCCGATTTCTCCACGGCGGCTAACGTTGCGCGAAGTAGCGGGTCCGCATGGCGTGCTGGAGGCGATGCACAAGCTCAAGGAAGAGGGCCTGGTACGGACGCTCGGGTTCACCGGCATCGCGCGCCACGACGCTATCCGACAGTTGCTTAGCGATAACAGGTTGGCAACCGTGCAACTGGTAACCAACATTTTATGCTCGGAAGGCGAAATGGGGGTGCCAGGCGACGATCGATACCGTGATCATCTGGAGATGGTACGGCTGGCCGGCGCCGCCGGCCTTGGAGTGTTTGGCATACGTCCGTTCGCCGCCGGCTCGCTGACCGCCCGCATCGATCGTAGCTTACCAACTGACCATCCAGTGGCGACAGATTTTGCGCTGGCTCAGCGGGAGCTTGGTTTCCTCCCTGTCGAGACGGGTGGTTCTCTGGCCTTCGCCGCGATGCGCTATGCGTTGTCTCTGCCGGGTGTATCCACCGTAGTGACCGGAGCGAAGAATCGGAATGAGCTAGCCGAAGCGGTAGCAGCCGCCGAGGCGGGACCACTTCCATCAGCGACAATGGAGCGTATTGCGTTATGGCAAAAAACACGCGCTGCTAAGCTGTAAGCAAGCGCTCGAATTCTTCCGGCGAAAGCTCAATCTCGCGCAATATCTCACGGATTAGGGGGCGAGCTAGGTCGCGGCCTTAATACCTCTCCCTGTCGGATTGCGCGGATGCTCTGCATGGGTCATTGTGGCGCAAAATCGTTTATAGCAGGAAGGCATCTATATGTGGCTCGAACAGACGGTGTGGATTTGGGCGCCGCTTGGAGGCGCGGCGCTAATATGGATGACAACGCGTCTCGTGGCGATCGGCCGTGAGGTGCGTAGGCTCCGCATGCGTATTGCCCAACTCGAGGACTCCAGTAGTCGCTCGGCGGAGCAGGCGACCCCCACCTTACCTCCCCCTGGTCAGGGGGAGGAATTAGAGGGTACACGCCTGATGCGACCCGCCGATTCACGCGTTCCGCGATCCAGCAAAAACCAAGTGAACACTACAGACCGCACGCGCAACGCGGCATGAGCTTCGCAATTGGTGAGTTTTGACTATGGCAACGCAAAAAGGTCCTCCGACCGCTGAATACCTCGCGCAGCCGCAAATCACAGTCGAGGCAGGATTTAGTGCACGCCTGCTGGTGGCGCCGGGAACTTTGTACGATCCGCTCTTTCCGATTTCCGGCGACGGTGACGAAATCTGGCTTAACGATGACGGCGGCGAGGAAAACGAAGGCGGCGGCGGAATCTATTCTGTCGCGCCTGATGGTAAAGTCCGCGCCCTGGTCGCCGTCGGCAAAATCCCGCCGCCGACCGCGATCGACCGCGCCCCGCAGAGCTTTGCACCCTATGCCGGCCAAATCTTCGCTCTCGCGCAGCCGATGAAGGGATGGCCGGGTGCGACCGCGAATCACATCATCCTGCGCCTGGATCCGAAGATGTGGGAGCCGGTCAAATTCGCCGAATTACCCTCAGCCGGCTCGCGTAACAAGGGGGTCGCCGGGGCCGGTATCGATATGATGTTCGGACCGGACGGCGGTCCGTTTGCCGGACGATTGTTCGCTGTCACCTCATTGAACAACGCCATTTATGAGATCCTCCCCGACGGACGAGCGCGCGCCTTTGTGGTGATGGATACCGCCAAGCCGCGTCAGCCGGTCTGCCTTACCTTTGCTACGGTCGGCGGCGCGGAGCGCATGATCGTCTCAACCGCAAACGGGAACTTCTCGCCGCGCCGCCAGGTGCCGGGGTTCGCTACGGTGACCCAGATCACGGGCGACGGCCGCGTGCTGCCTCAATATCTGGTGGAGAATCTCGACACGCCAAGCGGGCTGGCCTTTGCGCCCCGCGCGTTTGGTTCATACGGGGGGAGTCTCTTCATCGCTGATATCGGTGGGATAATGCCCATCCCGGCCCCGCGCGACAAAGCGCCCCCGCGTAACGGGCGTATCCTCCGAGTCGAGTCTGACGGCAAGGCGGTTCCATTCGCCAGCGGATTTGCGACGCCGCTGGGGCTGCGCTTCATTGGTCAACGTATGATCGTTTGCGACATCAACGGCGACTATATCGGGGGCGGAATCGAACTCCCTGACGGTTTCGTCGCGGAGATTGTCCCTGCATAAGACGATCGGAGAGGTCGTGACTTCTTTATCATCGCCCGTACAGAACCGGTGTGAAGGAAGTTCCAAGGAACAAGGATGGAAGCTATTGAGACTGTAGGCTTAGGCATTCATTGGGAAGACCTGCCGGTGGGGCGCAAATTCAAGACAGTCGGGCGCACCGTCACCGAGGCCGACCTGGTAAACTTCATCTCATGCACCGGGATGCTCGAAGTGCTCTTTACCAATACGGAATTTCTGGAAAAGGAATCCGCCATCAAAGGACGGGTGGTGCCCGGTGCGCTGGTATATACGTTTGCCGAAGGGCTCCTGGTGCAGTCAGTCATGCAAGGAGTCGGTCTCGCGTTTCTCAACATGGAACTCGATATCAAGGCGCCGACCTTCGTCAGTGATACGATTCATGTCGAGTGTGAGGTGATCGAAAGCCAGGAGAGCAGAAAACGGCCAGGGCTGGGCCTGGTGCGTACACGCAATCAGGTCGTAAAGCAGGACGGCGTGGTGGCGTTGGTCTATACGCCACTGCGCATGGTCAAGGGCCGCGCTACAAAGCTCGATGAGACGACTCGGCTCTTCTGAATTACTCGTTCGCTATCGGCAGGCGAAGCTCGACGCCCACTCCATTGAGCGTCCAGAGAGGGTCGCGGTCCGGACGGCCACCGCGCCACCTGGAATTTCCGCCCCTGTATCGGAAGGCATCCAGCAGGGTGCGGAAAACCCAATTTCTTTATGAAAAATCTTTCCGCACCCTGCTATCAAAATGGCATCCTTCCTTTAGTTCTCCCCCTCTGGGGGAGATTACAGAGAGGGAAGGCAGGGTGCGGAAGGCTTTTTTCCGCAGCCTGCTAGTAATGGCCGCGCTTTTTGGCTGCGGCTGAGCAGTGACCCTCTCCCCTGCCTCTCCCCCCTGTCAGAGACTGTCGATTTTCCGGTTTCTTCCCCCGTTCCCGCGGGACAGGGGGCCAGGGGGATAGGTCGTAGCGCAGTAGCCTTCCAGAGTTCTCTTCCCGTTCGACATGAAAATAGCACGCGCTGGCGGCCTATTTTCACGTCGAACGGGAAGAGGAGGATCCCAGTTGGTGTGCGACAGACCTAATCCCCTCGCCCCCTTCCTACAATGAATGGGAAGGGGGAACGGCCAAAAGTCGACAGTCTCTGACAGGAGGAGGGATAAGATTTACGTATGGCCTCTGCTGCACCGCGGTCCAAAGCCGCTCAAAGCCTCGCACCGGCGGGGCAGGCATATGAACATGCGGGCTCGCACAAATGGCTCGTCGCGCTTGCGGTAATGCTCGGCGCGACCCTGGAGGTGCTCGACACCTCGATTGTCAACGTTTCACTGCCGCACATGCAGGGCAGTTTTTCAGCCAGCGTTGACGAGGTTACCTGGATTCTCACCAGCTACATTGTGGCCAACGGTATTATGATTCCGTTGACCGGCTGGATCTCGACCAGGGTCGGACGCAAACGCTACTTCATAAGTTCGGTCGTGCTGTTCGTGATCGCGTCTGGTGCGTGCGGTGCCGCGCGATCGCTCGATCAGATGGTGATTTTCCGGGTACTCCAGGGCGGCGCCGGGGCGGCGATGATTCCGTCATCGCAGGCCATCTTGATGGAGACCTTTCCACCCGAAGAGCAGGGACTGGCGATGGCAGTATGGGGGATGGGGATGCTGACCTCGCCGATGGTTGGCCCGACGCTCGGTGGCTGGATCACCGATAATTGGAATTGGCGCTGGAATTTCTATATCAACCTGCCGATCGGCATTACCGCAGCGATTCTTGTCTACCTGTTCGTCCACGATCCTGAGTTCATGCGCACGGCACGTCGACGGGCGCGGCGTATCGATTATTGCGGCGTTGCCTGCCTCGTAGTTGGCCTCGGACTACTGCAAATTGTGCTTGATCGTGGGCAGCGCGCTGACTGGTTTGCGGCGCCCTGGGTATGTGCTTTTACCTTGATTGCCGTAATCAGTCTGGTGGCATTGATCATTCGTGAACTTCGCTTTCCGGAGCCGATCCTCGATCTCAGTGTGTTTAAAATTTGGCAGTTCAATACGTCGGTGGTGATCATCACCGCAATGATCCTGGTAATCTTTGGCCTGAATCTGCTGAATCCACTCTTTTTTCAGGAGTTGCTCGGCTACTCGGCGTGGAAGTCAGGGCTAGCGGTGGTGCCACGCGGCTTTGGCACATTTGCCGCGATGCTGCTGGTCGGCCAACTATCGCGGCGCCGATTTGATACCCGTGCGTTGGTCGGTTGCGGATTTGTGCTGATGAGCTATGCCCTATGGACGATGGGTCATTGGAATCTCGAAATCAGCCCCACCAACGTGATTTTCCCGATGATGCTGTCGGGTGTCGCGTCTGGATTGATCTTTCCCATCATGTCGGCCTCGGCGCTCGCATGCGTGGAACGGGAGCGAATGGGTTATGCGGCAAGCCTGTACAACATGACGCGAAACATAGGTTCGGCCATCGGCATCTCGCTAGTCACCAATCTGCTCAATAGCCGCCTGCAGGTGCATCAGTCGTATCTGGGGGAGCACTTTACGATCTTCCAAGCGTGGAATTTGGATAACGCTGCGCCAGCCCGGATGCCGGGGGCGCCGGGAATCGGCTTGGTGCGGGGCCTCGCGATTAACTATCCGCAGGGATTCGGCATGATCCACCGCATCATCCAGCAGCAATCATCGTTGCTTGCGTTCAACGATATCTACCGGCTGCTGGCGTTAATGGCGATAGTGTTCGCCCCCGCATTCCTACTGTTGAAGCGCGCTGCCGGCGGCCGGGGCCCCGCAGCAGGACATTGAATTCATACTTCTCGAACAGGGCGGACTCCATACTGTCATTGAGGCCTGAGCGGCCATCAGGGCGCGCAGCAGAGGAATGTCTGCAGGAGGCTCTCGAGCAGATTGTAACCAGCGAGAACCTGCAAGGAGCTGGCTCAGCGAAGTTGGAGAACGAATGGCGTGCGACTTGCGTTCTCTGCTAAGACTTTTGACGAATGGTGACAGCTACTGCTCCCGCTATAGACCGCATCGAGAAATCGCGCGATTTTCACGCCTGGCTGTTGGACCAGGCCACGCGGCTGCGGCTCGGCGATATGAGAGTTGATCGTGAAAGCCTCGCCGAGGAACTCGAAGCCATGGCCGCTCGCGAGCGCCGCGAACTTGGCTCTCATCTTGAGGTGTTGCTCAAGCACTTGCTGAAGTGGCAGTCGCAGCCGAATCGACGCGGAATGAGCTGGCGAAATTCCGTGAAGGTCGCGCGCCGGGGAATAGAGGATTTGCTGGAAGATTCCCCGAGTCTGAAGCCGCTAGTCATTGAACTGATCAGCAAAGCCTATGCGCGGGCCCGCACCGATGCGGCCGACGAAATGCGTCTGACCCGCGCTCAAGCGGCGCGCTTACCGGAGGCTTGTCCGTGGACGGTCGAGCAGCTGCTAGTGGTATGTAACGTTGAAATCAGTATCAACGAGGCCCCATCGAAACGAACCAGGCAACCCCCACCTAACCTCCCCCTGGTCAGGGGGAGGGATTAAGAGCGATACCGCTATTAGTATTACAGGCCGCTAGATGCGGAATTCTGGCCCAGACCAAAACATGGCAAAGCGGGAGCCTGATTGTTGGCGCTCTCTAGCCGGGTGCGGAAAAAACCTATTTCTTCATGAAAAATCATTCCGTACCCTGTGATGAAACTGGCTTCTTTCCTTTTTGATTCGCACCTCGCGGACTCGTTAGCTCGGCTCCGCTGCGCTCCGCCTAGCGTTTGATTCGCACCTCGCGGACTCGTTTGCTCGCTCTGCCTTTCGGCTCCGCTAGTGTTTAGTTCTCCCCCTGCGGGGGGAGCGGAAGGCCTTTTTTCCGCAGTCTGGCAGAGCGGCGCATCTCCAGATTTATACTTTGGGAGCGTCTGATAATGTCAGGGCTGACCTTCCTTATAGCAATGCGGGTACATATAAGTAGGCCATCCCGCACTCGGCTCCTGTGCTCTCAAGGCAGCCCCGCACGCGCTTCTCGTTATATACGTATGACTGACTGCATCTGGCCATTGCGTTCCCGGCGCGTGCGGGATTACAAAAAACCAGCCAACCCAAAATATCAAGGCTTCGGTTGACTTCATCCGCTTTCTCCGTGCGTCCTTTAGGCTAGAGATTAACTTAAGTGATCGCGCCGAGTTCTTGCGCTGCTCTAGTGGCTGTAACGTTGAAAACGATAGTGACTTGTCGTCTCGAAACGAAGGCGGTCGACCCCCACCTAACCTCCCCCTGGTCAGGGGGAGGGATTTCCGGCGATACCGATTTCAATGTTACAGCCCACTAGTCTGCTAGCTGATTTACTAGCATAATTAGCGGTTACCCCTTTTTGGTGGGATTTATCATTTGTGGCGCTGATTGTTCAAAAATACGGTGGTACCTCGGTCGGCTCGCTCGACCGCATCAAGGTCGTGGCCGATAAGGTGGCCGAAGTCCAGGCCAACGGCGATCAGGTGGTGGTCGTGGTATCGGCGATGGCGGGTGAGACCAATCGCTTGTTCAAACTCGCCGAGCAGTTGAGTGAATCGCCTTATCCGCGCGAAACTGACGTACTGGTCGCCACCGGCGAGCAGGTTTCAGCCGCGTTACTGGCGATCCGGCTGCGGGGGCTTGGTTATCCGACGGTTTCGTTCCTCGCCTATCAGTTGAAAATCATAACTGATGCGCGCCATGGGCAGGCTCGGATTAAATCAGTCGAATGTCCCCGGGTTCTGCGGGCGCTGGCGGAGCGTAATATTGTCGTGGTGGCCGGCTACCAGGGCATAAATGAAGACGGGGATATTACCACCTTGGGACGCGGCGCCTCCGATCTGACCGCGGTGGCACTGGCGGCCGTGCTCAAAGCTACGGTTTGTGAGATCTATACCGATGTCGATGGGGTTTACACTGCCGATCCCAATATTTGTCCCAGGGCGCGCCGGCTGGATCGGATTTCCTATGATGAGATGTTGGAAATGTCCGGTCTGGGCGCGCAGGTGCTGCAGTTGAGATCGGTTGAATTAGCGCGCCGTTATCGCGTGCCATTGGTGGTACGCTCGAGTTTCCGCAATGGCTCGGAGGGAACCTGGGTGGGCGAAGAAGACAAAACCATGGAGGACGTGCTGGTCTCAGGCGTTACGCTCGACAACAACCAGAGCAAAATTACCATCAGCGGGGTCGACGATCGGCCGGGGCTGGCGGCGAGAATTTTCGGGCCGATAGCCGACGCCGGGATCGTGGTCGACATGATCATCCAGAACGCGAGTGCTGACGGGCGCGCCGACATGACCTTTACCGTCGCGCGCAGCGACCTGCGCCGCGCCCTGGAACTGGTCAGAATGGTGGCGAATGAGATTGGCGCGACCGGCATCCGCTATGAAGACCAGGTGGCAAAAGTCTCGATCATCGGCGCCGGCATGCGCACCCATGCGGGGGTCGCCGCACGCATGTTCCAGGTGCTGGCGGCAGAAGGCGTTAACATTGAGATGATCGCGACCTCCGAGATAAAAATCTCAGTCGTAGTAAATACTAAATATGGCGAACTTGCCATGCGTGCGCTGCATGACTCGTTCCTGGGGGTGGCTTCGGCCGAAGCGGTCTAACGATGGCACCAGTCAATAAAATCCAAATCTACGACACGACTCTCCGCGACGGATGCCAATCGGAAGACGTTTCGCTGACGCTCGAGGACAAGCTCGAAATCGCTCGGCGGCTGGACGCTCTAGGGTTCGATTACATCGAAGGCGGGTGGCCGGGCTCGAACGAACGAGACGCCGCATTTTTCACCAATATCAAACGCGTCAAGCTGCGCCATGCGCGGATAGCCGCGTTCGGCGCCACCCGGCGCGCCGGGATCAAGGCTTCGGCCGATCGCAACTTATTACTCATCCTGCGCGCCAATACTCCAGTTGCCTGCATCGTCGGCAAAACCTGGGATATGCATGTACGCGAGGCGCTGCGAATTCCCCTACCGGAAAATCTCGAAATCCTCCACGACACCATCGCCTATCTCAAAAAACACGTCGATGAGGTAATTTTCGACGCCGAGCACTTCTTTGACGGCTACCAGTTCAATCCCACGTATGCCCTGTCCTGTTTAAAATCGGTCGAGGACGCGGGCGTGGACTTGATCTGCCTGTGCGATACCAACGGGGGACGGTTGCCGCACGAAGTCGAGGCTGCGGTACAGGCCGCGCGACAGGCTATTCGAGCCCCGCTCGGAATTCATTGCCATAACGACTCCGAGGTCGCAGTCGCCAACAGCGTGGCGGCGGTCCGCAACGGCGCAGTTCAGGTCCAGGGCACGATTAACGGCTTCGGCGAACGCTGCGGCAATGCCAATCTGGTGTCGATTATCGCCAACCTGCAGCTCAAGCTGGGTTATAGTTGCGTGCCTGCCGACAAACTCAAAATGCTGCAGGAAACGTCAATGTTGGTGTACGAGTTGGCAAACGTAGCGCCGAACCCGCGCCAGGCGTACGTCGGCCGCAGCGCCTTCACCCATAAGGCAGGGCTGCACGTTTCCGGGATTCAGCGCAACGTCAAAACTTACGAGCATATCGACCCCGCCGCGGTCGGCAACGATCGGCGCGTGGTGCTGTCGGAACTCTCGGGCCGCGCCAATATCCTCTATAAGACCCGCGAATTCGGTCTCGATACTGAACTCAACAAGCAGCAGGTCGAGACACTACTGGATGAGCTAAAGCGGCTGGAAGGGATTGGCTATACTTTTGATGGCGCCGACGCGTCGTTCGAGCTATTGATGTTGCGCACTTTGGGGCTCGCAACTGACCATTTCAATTTTGTCAGCTTTCGCGTCTTTGATGACAAATGGCACGAAGACCAGGCGCCCTTCAGTGAAGCCGTAGTAGTGCTCGAAGGTCCTGACGGTCAACGCACGCGGACCTCGGCTATCGGCAACGGTCCGGTCAATGCGCTCGATTCCGCGCTGCGGCAGGCGTTAGTGCCCAATTATCCTAGCCTCGCCAGGATGCAATTGGTCGATTACAAGGTCCGCGTGCTCGATAATGGTGCCGGAACAGGAGCACGCGTACGTGTCTTAATCGAATCGACCGATGGTTCGCGGAGATGGGGGACGGTCGGCGTGTCGGCCAATGTGGTAGAGGCCAGTTGGCAGGCCTTGCTCGACTCGGTCGAGTTCAAGTTGCACAAGGATCAAGCCAAAGCGCGTAAACCGGCCGTCAGCGTTGCAAACTCCGCCAGCGCGAATGGCCTTATTAAGCCTCGTGGCGGCCTAGGCGTGGCAGAACGTCAAGCCAAGAGTTCTGCATCCGCCGGCGTCGTCAATGGCCGCAAACCGACGGTCAAGGAACTGAAGCCACGACGGGAGTCCGCTTCGCAAGCCGGAATAAGAAAGGAGTAGCTCCCACGGCGGCCGCGGAGCCTGAGTGCTTGCGTTATTCGCGCAACGGGAGTTTGGGTTTTGATTCGGGTTCTTCGGATTGTCTGTGGGGCGTCGGGGCATCTTGACGCTCCCCATAGTCAGGGAAGGGATTGATGGGGCTAGCCCCGTTCAGCCGCTATGAACCTTGCGCGGTTTTAGGCAATGAAGTAACCAGAGGCGAGATATGAGTTTAATCGATCAGATGCGCGAGGATATCCAGGCAGTTTTCGATCGCGATCCGGCGGCGCGCACGACCCTCGAAGTGGTGCTGACCTATCCCGGGCTTCATGCGATCTGGCTCCATCGCATTGCCCACTTTTTGTGGCGACATGATTTGAAGCTTATCGGGCGGATCGTAAGCGCTTTCTCGCGCTTTCTGACCGGTATCGAGATCCATCCAGGCGCCAGGATCGGACGCAGGTTGTTTATCGACCACGGCACCGGTGTGGTAATTGGTGAAACTGCTGAGGTTGGCGACGACGTACTGATCTATCAGGGCGTCACGCTGGGCGGCACCAGTCTTCGCAAGGAAAAACGCCATCCGACGATTGAAGACCAGGTGATGGTCAGTGCCGGCGCCGCGGTCATCGGCCCTGTTCGCATCGGGCGCGGCAGCCGTATCGGCGCAGGCGCAGTGGTGGTTTCGTCGGCGCCGCCATATTCGACCATTGTTGGCATTCCGGGCAAAGTAGTCGAGGGCGAGAGCACGCGCCAGGATATCGTCGAACTCGATCATGCACGCCTGCCTGACCCGGTCGCTCGGGCAATTAATGGGCTGGTCGAAAAGCTGAATCAAATGGGCGTGCGCCTCGAGGAAATCGAGGAGCGGCAGGACTGCCTCGAAGACAAGCTGCCACCCGACCAAGCGCCAAGCAACGGCGCCTTGGGCAAGGACCACGCCGACTAAGACCCTCGCCGATAATCTTCGCTCACAGCAGCACTAACTCAGCTTAGTGGGGCAGATGCGCCGTTGCCTGCCCTGGAGGGACTGGTGTTTGGTGTGATGGTCTGCAAAGCACGTCCCGCCGACCGGGGCCGCGGCTCTCGTCAATGACTGCAGGTACGGTATTTAGTTTATTGCAAGAATTAAGTTTGCCAAAATCACAGCTAGCAGGCTGCGGGAAAGGGCCTTCCGCACCCCAGTTTCGCTCTCTGTAAACTCCCCCAGAGGCGCAGAACTAAACACTAGCGGCGCCGCAAGGCGGAGCGAGCCAACGAGTCCGCGAGGTGCGAATCAAAAAGGAAAGAAGCCAGTTTTATCGCAGAGTGCGGAACGATTTTCATAAAGAAATTGGTTTTTCCGCACCCCGCTAATCGGCTGCAGGCCCAATGCATTACGCATGTAAACACTCTCATTCGTCACAGAAAATCCGGATGCGGCCACCACGATGACCGTCGGGCGAGGCTGAGCATGAGCATAACCGAAGAGACCCATTGGCTTGAGGCCGAACTCGAACGGTGCAAACGGGACCTGCAAGATGACCTCTCGCAGATCGAAAACAAACTCCATCAGACCCGCGCACGGCTTAGACCCACAACCTTTATTGGAGAAAAGGCGCTGATGGTGCTGAGCGTCGGCCTGCTGCTGGGGTTTGCCTTCGGCTATTGGGACGTTCCGTTCGAAGACATCGGCAAGCCCGTAGCACGCACGATGCTGACCACCGTCGGAAAACAAATAGCCGTGCGCGCAATCAAGGGATGAAGGTCTGACGTGATCAGTCAAAAGCGGTCAATTTCCGCGGTTGGCGGCGAATGCGTCAGGAAACGGGGCTGATACCTCGAAAAAGCCGCGCCTCGCCACATGCGAGAGATATCCTCGCGGCTCGCCTTGAGCTGAATCTCGCTCACTGCGACGTCCTTGCCAACGCCGCTCTCGCCAATGATGAGCACCGCAGAGCTTGATCGAGCAGCCTTGTCGATCAGCTCCCAGCGCGGAGAATCTCTTGCGATCCGCCAACCAACATTGGACGGAAGCATTAGAGTCTCTCCGCCACCATCTCGGGTCGAGAACCTCTAACACTCTCCCGCTATTCCAAGTTCCAATCGCGCACCTAAAGTGCCCCGGCAGTACTAGCAGGCTGCGGAAAAAGGCCTTCCGCAGCCTGCTTTCCCTCTCTGTAATCTCCCCCAGAGGGGGAGAACTTAAGGAAGGAAGCCAGCTTATCGCAGGGTGCGGAAAGACTCTTCATAAGCAAATAGGTTTTTCCGCACCCTGCTAGGGTCGGCATCGCTGGAGGTTAACCAGCAGTCGAAGGTGGTGAACCGGTAGTCTGGCCCATTCTGCAGCCGCCGCGCGCTGACACGCGTGTTACGGCTGCGATCATCAAGCGCGCACATCGAGCGCGATCTGTCGACCCCGGAGATTGTTACGCTGCGTCGTCATTCCAAAGACTCTCGGTTTCGAACAGAGTCCATCCTTCTGACTCTGCCACCATTTCAGACCCTCGATGACTTTCAGACACACCAAATCAGCAGGACTCCGCACATGCCGGTTGTTCAGCCCGGTGGCTGTTCCCCTTCGATGATCTGCTGAAACACCGGCCCAAGGATTTTCACCAGCGCCTTAGGCTCGGCCTCGGCGAGGGCCGAGAGGCCAATCATTTGCCGCATGACCTGGAATCCCGCGATGAGGGACAGCACCAGAGCTGCGCGCTGCGGCGCCAGTTTTCCGCTCAAAGCGGCGGTCATCACCTTTTGATGGTGCTTTTCGATCTGCTGGCGCCCGATTTTCGCGGCGCGCTTGCTGGATGCGGAATGGAGCATGATCAGGAAACCGTCGAGAGGGATGGCGCCGGTGTTCGTCTGCTGGATAAGCGCAACGGCGATGTCCTCGCCGGGAGTTCGCGACGTGATGATCTCCTGAGTAAGGATGCTTGGTGTCGCCATGGTCTCGGCCACGACTTCGGCGAACAGTTGCTCTTTCGATCCGAAGTATCGATTGACCAGCATCGCGGTCACGCCGGCTCCGTTCGCGATCTCCCGCACGCCAACGCCGTCATAGCCGGCTCGCGCAAAGGCCCGCCGCGCCGAGGCGAGAATCGCCTCGCGCGTGGCGGCGGCGTTTCGGCGCCGCGCTTTAGCCTTGGCCTGCAACGTATCCCGTTCCTTTCTAATTATACGAGTGTAGACTTTTTTCTCAGCCTCAAGTATACAGGTGTAGACATGGCGCGGCAACGACGCCCGGCGCCACGGTCGAGGAGACTGAACATGGATTTACAGTTGCTCGATAAGCGGGCGCTGGTCACCGGCAGCACCTCCGGGATTGGGGCCGAGATCGCCCGGATGCTGGCTCTTGAAGGCGTCAAGGTCGTCGTCCACGGCCGCGACCGAGGCCGAGCGCAAGAGGTGGTTACCGACATTAAGGCCAAGGGCGGACAGGCGGCAGCGGCCTTGGGCGACCTCATGACCACGGACGGCGTGGCAGCGGTGATCAAGGCCACTGAACAAGCCTTCGGTAGCGTCGATATTCTGGTCAACAACGCAGGTGGTTCCAACAGTACGACGGCTTCAGGCTGGTTTGAAACGCCGGTGGAGGAGTGGACCGAGAGCTACCGCCAAAACGCCCTGCCGGCGGTGCGGTTGGCCCAGGCTTTCGTGCCGGCCATGCGTCAGCGCGAATGGGGTCGCGTGATCCAGATCTCGTCGCGCAACGCCATCTCGGCCTACGCCCAGTTTGGCCCATATGGGGCGGCGAAGGCGGCGGTGAACAACCTGACCCTCAGTCTGTCCAAGGCGTTGGCGGGAACCGGCGTGACTTCCAACGGCATTATGCCTGGACTCATCTACACGCCGCTGGCCGACCCATGGTTCAAGGCCCTGGCGAAGCAGTTGGGCAGCGACGATCCGCAGGTCGGTCGGGACTTCGCGCTGAAGAACGTGCTCCAGCAAACGGTTGCCCGGCTCGGGCAGCCGAGGGATATCGCCGTCGCGGTCTGCTTCATCGCCAGTCCGTTAAGCGGCTTCATGACCGGCACAACCTTCCGCATCGACGGCGGTGCCACGCCGACGGTCTGATTCTGATAGAGGACACATTCATGACGTTGAGTAGACGCAAACTTGGCAGCCAAGGTCTTGAGGTATCAGCGATCGGTCTCGGCTGCATGGGCATGAGTCAATCTTACGGTCCGGCGGATGAAGGTGAGTCGATCGCCACGCTGCATCGCGCCATCGAACTGGGGTGCACCTTCTTCGACACGGCGGAGAACTATGGCCCTTTTACTAACGAGGAGTTGCTCGGTCGGGCGTTCAAAGGCCGGCGCGACCAAGTAGTGATCGCCACGAAGTTTGGCTCTGGTTTCGATGGCAACAGGATCGTCGGCACGGACAGCCGACCCGAGCATATCCGCGAAGCGGTGGAGGGCTGCCTGCGGCGGCTTGGCACCGACTTTATCGACCTGCTGTATCAGCACCGCGTCGATCGGGCCGTGCCGATCGAGGAGATGGCCGGTGCGGTCGGTGAGCTAGTCAAACAAGGGAAGGTACGATTTTTCGGTCTTTCCGAAGCCGGCGTTGCCAACATCCGGCGGGCCCATGCCGTCCATCCGATCTCCGCGCTGCAGAGTGAATATTCGCTTTGGGAACGGAATCTGGAGTCCGAGATAATTCCGGTTCTGCGCGAGCTGCGTATTGGCCTCGTGCCTTTTTGCCCACTGGGCCGGGGCTTTTTGACCGGCCAGGTCAATCGCGCAGAAGAGTATCCGGAAGGTGATTTTAGACGCACCGACCCGCGCTATCAAGGTGAGAATTACAACTCCAACGTCAAGGCGGCGCGAATTGTGCACGAGGTCGCCGCAGCCTGGCAGGCGACGCCAGCGCAGATCGCGCTCGCCTGGCTATTGAACAAAGGCGATGACATCGTGCCGATCCCCGGTACCAAGCGCCGGAAATATCTCGAGGAGAATGTCGCCGCTGAGACCGTTCAGCTTGATTCCGTGCAGATGAAGGTGCTCGACGACGCTTTGGCGCCAGCGAAAGTTGCGGGGCAACGCTACGCCGATTGGATCATGGCCACGATTGACCGGTGAGCGGCCACGCAGGTCGCGCAACGAACTGAGCACTGATGAGCGGCGTCTCGCAGTGGATCGCGCTGACCCAGGCGCGCGACTGAAGATCGCATCGTCGCTTTGCGGGTAGCAAGAGGATCACTGAGTGCACAGTACATCGAACTCATTGGTAGGATGGCGGTATGAAGACGGTCGTAATGACGGGCGGCAGCGCTGGCTTGGGCGAGGTTGCAGCACAGCAAATATCCAGGAGTCCGAATACGCGTCTGATTATCGGAGCCCGCGCCAGCCGTGCGCCAACGGAGATCACGGTTCTGCCGCTCGATCTTGCTCGATTGGCGAGTGTGCGAGCTTTTGCGGACGCGCTACTCGAGCGGCTTGCGGGCGCCGGCCTCGACGCGCTGGTGCTCAACGCCGGCGCGCAATTCCCCAACATCGACGAGCGCACGGAAGATGGCTTCGAGACGACCTTCGCGGTCAACCATCTCGCACACTACCTGTTGCTGCGCCTGCTGCTTCCGAAACTCGCCGAGCATGCTCGCGTGGTTATCACAACGAGTGATACGCATGATCCGAAGATAAATCCGATCGCGCCGCCGCTGCATGCCGATGCGCAACGGTTGGCCCATCCGGGTAACGAATCCGAAGGCCGATTCAGAGCCGGATTTCGTGCTTACTCAGCCTCGAAGCTGTGCAATCTGCTGACTGCCCGCGTGCTGGCAGCGTTGCCTGAGGCCAAATCGCGCCAATTCTGCGTGATAGCCTACAATCCTGGATTTACTCCGGGCACTTCGCTTCAACGCGCGTGGCCGCTGCCGGTGCGCATGCTGATGATGACGATCAGGATCATGCGTCCCGTCTTGCGTCTCAACACAACCGACCAAGCCGGGAGCATTCTCGCGGAATTGACGCTCGGTGAGATTACGCCGCCAAATGGTCGGATCTACGCCTCGCTCGTAAATCGGCGTCTCACCTGGCCTGAACCCTCTGATTTGGCCCGCCGCGATGACCTGATGAATGCTCTATGGTCTGACAGCGCCAGATTGGTTGGACTATCCGTGCAGGCATAAGCGGCCGCAACGGCTCGCTGCCACTAACAATCTTCGCGGTTTGATGAGGAGAGGCGCAAAATGGCGTAGCTTTAAAGCGATCACGGACGGCTGCTCGTTTCCCTCCAGTTCAACGCCGCTCGCTGCCGGGAGTAACTCGGCGTCGACGGCACTCGCGGCAATCGAAGAGTGGGGGCACGTATAGTCAAAGCAATCGAGGGCGAGCGCGCGACAAGGAAGTTCGACCTACGCGGCCCGCTTTCCCGGAATCCCCAGGCTTGAACGATGCGGGATCAAACCTGCCCACGCTGCGGTCCCGCTGCCTGTTGAGAAGAAGCCTGATGGCCCTTCACTCGGGAAGTTCGCGGAAGCCCGGCGCGAAGAGCGGTCCGTGCTGGCGCTGGCCAGACAGCCACGGGGTTCGGCTCGACCTCTGAAAAAAATGCTGCGGCTGGCAGATGAAAGCGCCGCGATAGTGCCTGGATCTGCCGTATGTTGAGCTCGCGCTTTCCGCGGAGGATTTCAGAAACAACGCCCTGGCTGCCGACTTCCGGCAGATCTCCCTGCGACAAGCCATGCTCTTCCATCAGGAATTTGAGCAGTTCGACGCCCGAGGCATCGGGAATTTTGTGGTGTTCCTCGTCGTACGCTGAAATCAGCACGCTCAGGGTGTCGATGAAGCGGTAGCGCGGATCCTTGGGGTTGTCGCCTACTTCATCGACCAGATCGTTTAGCTGAGCGACCGCCGCATCGTATTCGCGCCCGTTGCGGATGGCGAGCAGCGGCGCGTATTTCTCAGGATTCCTGAGAGTTTGAGTGATGGTTCGACGCTTCATCTTTTCCAGCCGCCTTTGTCGTACTGCGCATGAGTTAGAACATGCCGGATGAACAGCTTTTGCGTGTTGAAATGCACAGCGGCAATGAGCTGGTACTTGTTGCCACCTATATTGAGCAGGTAAAAGCCTTTCTCGCCGGCACTCACGTACTCAACGCCTTTGAAGGTTTGTTTCAGTTCCGCGAGGTCGAGCACCAGCAGCCTCTTGCGGCATTCGCGTGCCGTACTTTCAGGGGCTCGCATCAGCGCCGCTCCCGGCTCTTGACGGCACGCGCGGCGATGCACCATCCACCGACGAATCGCATGCGCGGTCTTACATCAGACGAGTAAAAACCTATTGTGCCAGATGGAGCGGGCGGCGGGGATCGAACCCGCGACGTCCAGCTTGGGAAGCTGGCATTCTGCCGCTGAATTACGCCCGCTCGTTTTATGATTGTGCAACCACTATCCGGATTTTTCAAGATCCCGATAGATCGGCCACACCAACTGGCGGCGCCATTTGTACCGCCGGTCCGCAATGGGGTAAACGGAATCTATGAAACAGGGCATCAGCGCTCTTCAACAGCAGTACCGGGATTCGAGCAATTTCCGTAAGAGATCTGCGCTGGTCGGTAAATTCAGCACCAATCGTTACTCCTGGTACCGCTGGGTCTATGATCAGTTCGAGTTGAGCTCACGCGCAACGGTTCTCGAACTTGGGTGCGGACCTGGCAGCCTATGGAAACACAACCTCGACCGCATTCCATCCGGCAGCAATATCGTCCTGTCCGATTTTTCGCCGGGAATGCTGCGCGACAGTGGACGCAATCTGGGCGTGAACTGCTCGCGCTTTTCATTCTGTCAGCTTGATGCGGCGCTGCTCCCATTTCGGGTCTCATGCTTCGACGCGGTGGTCGCGAACATGATGTTCTATCACGTTGACGAGCGCGCGGCCGCCTTGGGCGACATTCGCCGCATCCTTCGCCCCGAAGGCCACTTTTACGCCACTACCACCGGCCGTGAATACATGCGCGAACTCAACGCGGCTGCAACTCGTATTTTGCAAGTTCCGCGTCACACGCCGTCGGCAGAGCGCTTCGGCCTCGAAAATGGGTTGGAGCAGCTGCAGTCGGTATTCGGCCAGGTTGAAATAAGGCGCTACTACAACGAACTACGGGTCACCGAGGTGGAACCGCTAATCGACTATTTCGTCTCAATGGAGCCCTTTATCTCACCTCCACCGGAACGATGGACGACGCTGCGTGAGTATTTTCAGAATACTATTAAGGAACGCGGGGAAATAGTTATTCCGATTGATGTAGGAATGCTGATTGCCCACGATTGACAGTCTCGCCTTTAGCCTGCCTGAGCTTTAGAGGGGACCATGATGGACAGGATCAAAGAGCTGGTGCGACAACATTGGGACTGGCGCGCCGCTGACTTCGACAAGGAGGCCAGCCACGGTTTGCTGAACGATACGCAGTCGCGTGCCTGGCGTGAACTGATTAGCCGGGTTGCAGGTATCGTACCGCTCGATGTTCTCGACCTTGGCTGCGGCACCGGCTTTCTATCGATGCAGCTGGCCGAACTGGGACATCGCGTGACCGGAATTGACGTTGCCGCGGCAATGTTGGCGATGGCGCGGAACAAGGCCGCCGCGCGCGGCCTTACCGTCAATTTCCGTTATGCGGATGCGGAAGCACCCGATTTACCCGCGGCCAGCTTCGATTTGATTGTCGAACGACACGTGTTATGGACGTTACCGCATCCGGCAGCGGCACTCGACAGTTGGCGCCACTTGCTTCGCTCCGACGGCCGCCTGGTGCTGATCGAAGGTCATTGGGAGGGCATGAAGCCGCGCGACGAATATGCCGAAATCCATGATCGGCTGCCTCTCTTCGGCGGACGGCCAGAGAATGAAATTGCCGGCTTGGTTAGTTCCTGCGGTTTTAGCGCGGTAACCACCGAACCGCTGATGGAACTGGAATTATGGATTGAGCCACCCAGCCATCCGCGCTACCTGCTGATAGCTCACGCGTGACGCAATGAACCCATTCCCGCAATAGCTGCAAGAGTGTTCAAATGCGACTAGAGCCCCGTATCATTCTTCGATTTGCCCCCAAATCTTCGCGTGCTACGACTCCAACGCAAGCCCTCCAGGAGTAATGACATGCCACAAATTGCGGGTAAAGGACCTTATACCAAAGGCCTTCACGACCTCGGCAACGGCTGTTATGCGTATCTGCAACCCGACGGTTCATGGGGTTGGAGTAACGCGGGATTAGTGGTTGACAGCGGCGAATCGTTACTGGTTGATACGCTCTTCGACCTGAAGCTCACTGCTGAAATGCTTGAGGCGATGCGGCGCGCGGAGCCGAAAGCTGCGGCGCGAATCGGCACGCTGGTCAATACTCATTCCAACGGTGATCATACGTTCGGCAATCAGCTCGTTCAGGGCGCCGAAATCATTTCGTCCAAGGCCTGCGCCGAGGAAATGAAGCATGACAACGGTGCCCAGCGGCTGGCCGAGATGAAGAAGGCGGCGACTTCAACGAGTGAGGCAGGCGCGTTCCTGGCCGAAATTTTTGCGCCATTCGACTTTAACGGCATTGAGGTGGCGATGCCGACGCTGACTTTCGAACATGAGTTGCGGCGCAAAGTCGGCAACAAAACCGTGCATCTAATCGAAGTAGGACCCGCCCACACACGCGGCGACGTCCTTGCCTATGTCCCCGAGGACCACGTGATTTTCACCGGCGACATGCTCTTCATTAATGGCCATCCAATTATCTGGGCGGGCCCGGTCGGCAATTGGATTAAAGCCTGTCAGATGATGCTGGAGCTTGAGCTTGAAACCGTCGTACCGGGTCATGGTCCAATTACCGGCAAACGCGGTGTCGCCGCGGTGAAGGAATATCTCGAATATATCGCGGCCGAGGCGCGCCGGCGTTTCGATGCCGGAATGTCCGTGTTCGACGCCGCACAGGACATCTCGATGTCCGATTATTCGTCATGGGGTGACGGCGAACGGATCGTCATCAACGTCGCCACGTTATATCGGGAGTTTGCCGGTGGCCAACCGGTCACCGACATCCGCGCCGATCTGTTCGGGATGATGGCCAAGTTCCGCAACAGCAGCCGTCATTGAGGCAAGCAGACACTAGGCGGACCCTACCGGAGCCGAGTTCGCCAGGCGGAACGAAGTGCAGCCGAGCAAACGAGTCGGCGAGGTGCGCATAAAATGAAAGCGATTTTTACCGTGCCTGGGCCCGACGGTGGTGTCTTCGAATATCGCGATATCCCCATGCCTTCGCCCGCGCAGGGCGAGGTCCTGATTGCGATTCGCGCCGCCGGGACCAATCGCGGCGAAATTGATCCAACGTCGCATGTCCTGGAGGTTACGCGGAACAATGGCGCCGATGCGATTATCGACCAGGTTGGCGGCCCGATGCTCGCCGATAATATCCGGCTGCTGGCAATCAAAGGACGCCTGGTCAGCGTCGGCCGCAATGCCGGCCGTGTCGGCGAATGTAACC
>WNFC01007691.1_pt1 | contig 25976 bp, 36 predicted proteins | sample 5400541 | NCBI WGS metagenome assembly WNFC01 (sample SAMN13153342, study PRJNA577476) | soil metagenome | isolation source: 120 cm saprolite under Douglas fir tree site 2 hole 2 replicate 1 | place: USA:California | collected 2015-04-18 | reverse complement strand
AGTAAGGTGGGACAGTATATGCTATCACCGTCGAGCAGCGCCTAGGAAGATCGTATGGGTGTGCCACCTCTCGCGTTCAAGCCCCTTGATGACTTGTAAGTTAGCGCATATAACATCTTCGGTTCTGGAGTGATGCGTAACGTCTGAGATTTGAGCCATCACTATTGGCCGCCATGCCACCACCATCCTCACCTTCTATATCTCCACGTGTACCACCACCGGCACGACCTCCCGCAATCTCCGCGCCCACCGCCCATCACGATCCGACACCTCGAGCTCCCGAATCCCAACTCCCAACTCCCGGCGGCGCGCGAGGCACTCCAGGAGCGCGTCCCCACGCGTCCGACGTGGCGGAACATCGACCGCGGCCCCGTCCAGGTCGACCAGCGAGAGCTTCACGGTACGCAGGTTGGGGAAGAGCAAGAGGACGGGACACGATTGTCGCTCCGAGTCGCGCTGGTGCTGGTGCGGGTGTTGGGACTGCAACGCCTCTATGAGCCCGTCAACCGCGCCGCGGTACGTCGCGCGAATCTGCTGAACCCTTGTCGCGCGCGAGAAAAGCATGGCCCACCAACAACAGTCGGCCAACGATGTCGCTCCGGCGGCTGTGGTGGTGCCTGTGGCGGCATGGCTCACGACCTCGAGATATAAAAGGCCATCCAGGCGCGAGGCGGCATCGCCGAGATGGAGCGCTATGAAGCGCAGGGTTGACGGCGTCGGTGACGGTGGTGATTCGATATCTGCGGGGCCTCGCGGGGGAGGGGGTGGTGGGTGCAAGGCGTAGTCCAGGCACAGCTGCGAGGGCGTGGAGCTGTCCACCGAGAGCGCGTCCGAGTCGCGGAATTCGAGCGTGGCCAGCGGATGACGACCGTTCGCCAGCAATTTGAGCCTTCGCGCTGGGCCGAAGGTACGCTCGTAGTGCGAGAAGTCGAACAGGGACGCGGCGCTGGACCCGGACGAGGAGCCTTTCCACACTGGGCCGTCGGTTTTGATCTTGGCACACGTTGTGGAGGGCATATCGAGAAGAGAGGCGAACGACAACAGGTCACATTGTTGCTGGTCGACCAGGGACAATATTTGTAACTTTGGGAGCGAGATGAGACGTCCTGACAACACCGAGTCCATATGGGTCCCCTCGGCAAAGACGTTTCGAAGCTCAAGACGCCGTAGTTCTGGCAGGCGTCTTAAAATGGTGGCTACTTCGGCATAGGAAGGGAGGGTATCTTGCAAATGCAGTAAACGATGCCGATCAAAGTTTATATGTAGCTCGTGAAGATTTACAAGGATTGGCGAGACCCACGGGGAGAGGAAGACGTTATGCAACGCCAATCTCTTGAAAGATGGTAGACAGGACGCTAAGGAGCCAATTGTCATAGGTTCCCACGACGCCTGCCGCAGTTCCAGAGATTCTAGCTGCGGGGCTGACTGTTGTAAAGCCTGAATGAGCGATTCAACGTCGTTTCTGGCTAGTGAGCTTAGGTCCATTTGCAGACCGGCCAATCGAGCTGAGTACTCTGGCCTCATGAGCTCTCGGGCGAGGTCCAACGAGGTCTTCGCAGGGTACAAATCCGAGTAGCCAGTGACCCTCATGACGATCTCAAGTGGACAGTTGCCAGATCGGTGTAACATCTCTGAACACCACTTTCGTGACATGTGTGCAAAATCCAGGTACCTCCAGAGAGACGGCGTTGCGAGCGCGACCTGGTGAATCATCCCGTCAGTTTGGGGACGTGCGTGTCTCAACGGACCGAAGCAGCTTGACCCACCTCACGCCATTGGTGGCAAACTTGAGTGGTTACAATCCACCCAAGACTGTACGCTCCATTTTTCATACCGGGACGATCGCATAGTACGTTCATCGAGAACACGTAAGAAAGAAGCTCCGGAGGAAGTTTGGAGATTGCGCAAACAGAATTGCGACGTCGCTTTCTTAGCACCGTCACGGTAGCGAGACCAGTCGCGTCAAGTTCTGCGTCGAGGAAGCTCTGTTCCAAAGATGTTGGCAGTGGTTCATCCCATCCATGATGTCCGTCGTTAAGCGGTAGACTTTGGTAACGAGCGGTGCGGAGCGAGACGTTCCCACCTTTCAACAAGATGGTTTTGTCAACACGAGTGACCCACGGTTAGAATAAACATGATATGAAAATCACTTGCCTGACATGGTCCCACTCTTTGCAGTTGAACGAGGTGAAGATGGGTTCGCCTGTTGCCTGATGGCTATAGTCATGAAGGCGCGGAGACTATGCACCAGTACTCCCGCATCATGATGATTACTCGTACAAAGGCACGGTAACCACGCGGCTGACACGAAGGGCGCGATTTACGTGAGCTAATGACAGCGAGCTCCTTGGATGGCGGGAAATTTGTGAGGGCCATGCGCGAACGACTGACAGTTGGTCATGGGTCGTATCCCAGCGTTGGCAGGAAATCGGATCTACGCAAGCTTTACAATGGGCGAATAATCATGCTGCGCCGTTGAGCCCGAGTCCATGGGTGCGGCTACTAAAGTGTCATTCCATTGAATACTTTGGTGTGGCAAAAGCTTCAGTGACTGGAGGAGGTTTCAGGATATTCTTACCAGAACTCTTCAGGATAGACTGGACACACGCCGCCGCACTGAGGTTATACCAAATGAGACACCCTCGGCGGATCCGGGGGATACGATACGTTAGGCGTCCATGGAGTCCGCACATGATCGTGACGGAAGGCAAATAGCTCTGACATATTCAAGCTCACGTGGTAAAACTCCCGCTTTTGCCGATTTTCAAAAGATCTTGGGCAGGGCAGGCACCCAAAACGTTCACGTCGCCGTCGCTTTCGCTTCTACTGCACAACCGTGACCAGGGGCGATTGATCACGGGGCAACTATCTTCCGAGAAATTAAGGGGGGGGGCTCCTTGAACCGGTACAGTAGAACGGCCTTCCTCGTGCACGTTCAATGATTTTTTTTTTACCCATCCACCTGTCCAGGATCGTCGGCTCATCATTAGAGAGAGCCCGTCACTGACTAATGCTTGGCATTAACTCAATGCCATCAACGCTGATTCTCCAAAAGTCGGCACTACAGCAGTATTGAAGACATGCAGGACATCTGTCTACGTCACCACGATCCCCGGCACTCAGCTTTCAAAACTGTATACAGTAAATCAGTCCTTTTTCCTCTTCCGCAGCCTGCTAGGCATTATGCCGTTCCATGCAAGTGAAAACTCGTCGGAGGGAGCCTCCGGATCCGAGAGACGTTCGAGGAGGTCCCTGGTTTTCGTGACCACGTTTCTTAGGGGTTGTAGATGCCGTTCGTCATCCCAATCGCCCTCCAAGCCATTTCTCGGGTGCACGTCGGATCCTGGTCCCATGAGGTTTAGAAGATTGCGAGCGTCATCAAGGACACCGCTGGATTCTCGCGTCAGTCGAATGGTCGTAGACGCAGCGCATCTTGTCTCACCTCATCTCCTTGAGCTCTACGATCAAGTCTGATAACTCCTGGAGTGTAGCTTCTGCTCGCCGACCTTTGATAGCGGTCCTCGTGCTTTGAGCCCGGGTGACGATCCACTCCAAGCAGAGGAGGAGATGGGGGACCGGCCCGAGGTAAAATTTTCGGTACTTGACGTGAACATCGTTGGCGGTGGCCTTGCATGACTTGAACAGGCGTTGCCGTCCTAATGTCAGGGCGTTATTAGAGCCATCCACGATGCGTTTGAGGATATGACGGCGGGCTGCTTTTTGGATAACTTTCGCCTCCTTTGACTTGTCAGGCTCTTCTCCATGAACGGCGTTGGCGGCTTCTTGATCAGTGTACTCGGCAAGCTCTTCGGCACCTTGGTCATCACCACGTATTTCACCGGGGCCATCGATCCCGTCTGCGGATGAGGTATTATGTCCAACGAGCGTCATGCCGTAGGAACTAGGATCCGTGTGAGAGGTGGTAATACCATCAGTCCCGCGTTGGTAATGGTCCTCGAGGTTCGCGGGGCCAGACTGAAGTACATCCGGAATAGTGTTCATGTCCTCGAATACGACCACTTGCACGTCAGGCAGATGCGGGCCTGGAATAGGAAAGACCCTGTGATGCAGCCTGACAAGGTGGTCGAATGGCGGGGGCGTAGATTGGTACAGGACTTCCGCCAGTTTTGGCCAGTTTCGAGAGGCCATATAGCTAGGATCTCACTTCAGAGGACTGCTAATCAGTTCCCACAGTGAAAACACCCACCGCCAGTGGAAAGCTGTTGATTCGGGACGTTCTGCAGTTCTGAAGGATCCCATTGTTCGTACGGCGTCATATCTGAGATGGGCGAAATTTTCGCCGACTGGAATAATTTTGTCAGTTTCCGTCAGGATAGGAATTGCGAGTACCTACGCAGACAGAGGCATCTGCATCTTGTTATTTGCAATAGACGTCAGCCGGTGGCAACACTCGAAGTTAAAATCAACACACTGACATTCGGGAAATACAAAGATCTTGGAGGTATTTCTGTGGCAGATCCTTGGACCAATTATCCACCTTGTTCTTGAGATCTGGTAAGCCTGCGACGTATCAGTAAGACGTTGTAAAACTGTATATTAGCCGAACTCACCAAGAAGGTTGATTGTGTGCGCCAGATATTCTCCAGTATAGATGTCTCTTAAAAGGTTTTCGGTCACTTGGGCAAGGACCCACAAAGGCGCCAGCATCCTTTCTCTGAAAGTGATGAAATCCTTCCACAGCGCCAATATCCAACTTCGAGGAAGAAGGACACCATGCAGACTTCCTCTATACCTCGCACTCGCAGTCATGATGGCTAACCCGAATAACCTTTCCATGATGTTGCATAGCACTGCTAGGTCTATCGGAATACGCTCGCGGACCAAATATCTGTCATAAATGGTGTCAGTGACAGTACTCTTCGAGATTGAATGAACTCGGTTTACCTGAAAAATATTATACCTTGCACTAGGTCACCCGAACCGTCAATGAAGGCTAAAAAGTTGTATAGGGTGTATGTCTGAAAGCCGGATGGATGGTAAACGATAAGTCGTGGATGTTGTTGCCTCCAGGAAGTCGTGGAAGGAATGCTACGTAAGCAACCATCAACGGTGAAACCATCTTGTCGGAGTCGTCCCAGTGTGAATGCCGTGTACAGGTTTGTAAGGAAAGCGCCTTGGAGTTCGAATTTGGAAGGATTGAGCGCATAAAGGACATCGAATGCCCATCTCTTAACCGTCGAGAGGCCATCTGCTGCTTCCGGTATCAAGTCTTCGTTCAGTGTAGAAATGGAACCACTAGGATTCAAGAGTGGGTTCAGAGAGGTTTCAAAAGTATTTAAGAGGCGTCTGGCATGGGATGCACGATTTAGCTTAGGATGGAAAGCAACCGGCGTAGCTCACCTCTGGCTCTTTATTCGAGTACGAAAGTCATCCAGAAGGCCGAAAGCATATAAATTATCGAGGATCATTATGTGTTGTAGATGGTATCTAGCCCTTCGATTGAACCAAGCCTCATCGAGCTGATGGGGGCCAGAGTGGCCACCGTGGCATGACCCATAGATGGCGCAGTGGATGCACGGATCAAACAAACGCAGACGAGACGTTATACGATCCTTGCCCTTTATTCGAGAGTAAAGCCGCTCTGAGAGAAGCCGGCTAAGATTTTGGGTAAACTCGTCTCGCGATAGCGACACCGCCGGGTGTTCCGGATCTTCCACTGATTGATTCGGAGAAGGTACTCTTGTTCTGTGATCTTGGTAAATGAACGTTCCCGGCCTAATACGAATTCCCTCCCCATCCTTTTCGAGCTGGAAGAGTGTAGTCAGCCACGGTGAGTCCCAGGGAGTTTTGTCCATAGCGGCGTCTCTAATCAAGAAGGAATACTGATAGAAAAGCTCCAGGGATGAGACTATTCCAGTTTGTGAGGACGTATCGAAGGCGGAGGACATCTCATCGAAAAGGTAGTCCAGAGCCAGAAGTCTGATAGCTTTATCGGATCTCAGACTCTCAGAGCGAAGCACGTGGTTCGAAAGGATCCGCTGGGTCTTCGTCGACTTCACATCCTGGAAAACGAGTCTGAAAATGAAGAGCTGCACCACAGAAATCAGTTACCTCACCCGCGAAGAAAGAGTATGGGCCACGGACCATTTTTTGATCTTTATCATCCAGGTTCATGCTCGGAATCCTTCTGAGCAACGCGTCAACCTTGTGAAATGGGATATCGGCGTTTTCCGGCCATCCGCGACAGCCGAACGACAGATATCGCCATAAGAACCTTTGGACGATGGCATTGAAGGCATCGACGTCCCGCGTCACCTCGTCAATATTCTCCAGAGCAAGGTCAAGTGCTTCTGAATCCTGGTCTTCGTCCAAGTACTGTCTGACTGCTTCTCCATACTTCCCTTGTCTCCCGAGAATTACGGCGCGAGTCACGCCAAGATCGTGCTCAACAACGAATTCCATCATTTGTTCTTCGTCGTCCTTGAAGAGATCCACTGCCTTACTGCGAGGCCATGAGGAGGCATCCGAGGGCGTGACATTCGAGACTTACTCTAGCTCTTTTGATTCCAAATACGACATCCGCGCCACCTCCTTGATGCATTCCGTTGTATCCAGATCCACTTGCGCCTCGTGTTTCTTGATAATCGAAACGGCGTTGTCAAGGAGATTGTTGTCGAAACAGTATGACGCTGCCTGAGTAAACATGCTTGCTAGCTTGAACGTTCTCACTACGTCTTGGTGGTGGTTGATTTCGGCATAACACCGCGCGGCTGCAGCGTAGTGCGTACGCTCCTCCTCAGTACTCCTTGGTATCTCCGCACAGTGCTCGAACGCTGTTGCGCGAGCAACTTCCTGCAGCTTATATGCCGTAGCAACGGCCGTCATGTACTCGTCCCCTGCATTGTCGAAGGCTAGAATGGCCTCGTCGAACTCCCTGTGGTTAAGGAGTCGGTTTCCCTCCTCAGACCATTCATCTGAAGTCGATTCGTTGGCAAATGATTCGAGTGGATTACGAGTGGTCTCTGTCTCGACAACTAGTCTGCGGTCAACTAAACATCGCTATATCTCGTATTCGTAAGGCTGCCAATCGCGGAGGAGGGTATGGAATACGAACCATGATGGGTTTGCACGCGTTGGAATAGTCCACAATCCAGAGCCGGTGCTTAGCCCTAGTAATGGCGACATACAAGCACTTAAGCTTTCAAGCCAAAAGTCAGGCTTTATGATGTCCGAAAGATGAACCGCCACTGACCTCATGTATAAGAGGCGCGTGTTTCAAGTCCCGTAGTTTCTGTTGGTCTTCATCCATTAAAAGCCGCCAGAAATTTTCGGACGTGGATTCCTCGAAGAAGTTGTATAGGATGACCTACACGCATACAGGTGCATCCAAAGAGTGAGCGCATGTCCTGAGGATTTGTGCAGAATCCTGAACTCACGTCGTCGTATTCAAGACCTTTGCTGTTGAATATCGTCCTAGTTGCGACTGAGTATCCGAAAGCAACAGAGAAACGCTCTGGCATACAAGGTTACGCCAACCCGCCCAATCTCTGTTTTGAACGATTGACGGGCGGCTTCATCTCGCACAATAATGCCTGGTATCCCAACAGTTATTATTCATCTGGGTCTAAAAAGACAAACAGTGGTGTTGCGTACACTGCTTGTGCCCGAGTTGTGAAAGTCGCCTCCTACGGATGAAGGTTAGCCAAGTCTCGCGCCTTCAGTTTCGGAGTTCACTCACGATGAAGAAAGAAAGAAATCACGTCCTTGGGGAAGATCCGTGCCATGGAAAAACTTGGGTAATTCCTTGCCAACAATTCCTGCCTCTGGCCGCAGGAGATCGATTGCGCCTGGGAATCGCTGAAGGAACTGGATTATGGCATTTGCACACTCGACGATACCACCGTGAGAGCGGTAGTTCTTGAGTAACTGAAAACCCTCGGGGTGACGAGGGGTCCCACGAAGTGCTCGAATCGACCTCTGGAGAACGATTCACCTAATTAATGTACTCAACAGTTCCACGCAATTGCATACCTGGTATCGGTAGACGGATGCCCCAAGTTGCTTGAAAGTGAATGTGCTTCCGATAGAGATAGTTTGAGCTGTATCACCTGCCCACAGGAGACCGTCTGGGTTCCGGCACAGGGATATGATTACTATGACTTGCATGAAAACGACGTTGCAAGAAGCCTGATCACTGAACGTACGTCTCGTGTCGATAAGGAGCATATCTTGGACTTCGTCAACGTAACTAGCAGCAGTCAGTTTGTTACAAGTCCCACCATGGGTCTATCGAAGGTAAATTCAACCCACACAAAGTCGACGAGCTCTCCTTTAAGCCCGTTGTCCTTCAGCTCGTCAAGTAGCCTATGAGTCCTGGAGTTTGAAAGACATAAGTCACAGGTGCAGGTGGAAGGAGCCCATGCGGCGTTGCACACCTGTCCGCGAGGTCGCGCTCACCGCGCTTGGACTTGAGCTTTTTGTACGCCTCGAACACTCCATAGTCCACCATGTGGTTGTTATTCAGCTTTTCATATGCCTCTCTGTCGAGAGCGCGTTCTGGGTAGTCCAGCGATTTCTCACATCCTTTGATAGTCCCTAGAAAGCGAAAGCTAAAAAACCGAGGAAAAGAGGGACCACAAGTGACCATACCAAGAAATTCGCTGAACGCGAGAGATGATGCTTTATAAGAGATGTGAGCAGACATAACGAAAGAATGGCGGAGGACACACAAAGGCCTTTAGTCAAGGATTGGGGAAGGCACGACCAATACACCCTTTTGAAGACATCATACGTCACCAGGAGAGTGTGACCGTACCAGTCATGTTTCTTCTTTTTGGGACGCGAATTTCGGCCTTTGGATGCGTTTGGGGCGGGTTTCATGTCAGCCTCTAGAAGGCTACAAAGCTGCAAATGCAAATGCAGTCGCCATCAGTGCTCGAACCGTTTATCGAAACGGAGGTACCGACGGTATCCATGGTCAGGAATAATGGGAAATCGCTATCGCGAAGTTCGCTGAATTTCTCGGGAAGATCGTCCCTCCCGCCATCCGTATCGTCCGGATTGAAGATCTCCTTCTTCCTCCTGGATGTCCAGCGTTGGATACGCTCGCGGACATAGAGCGGGGCATCAGGACCCACAGAGAGCGAGTATAGAAGGTTCACGTAGTCCCGTTCGACTTTCTCGGCGAGAAGACGCGACTTTGTTACGAACAATTGCCGAGGACGCGGGCCCACGCATCCCAGGTTTTGCCAAGCTCGTTCAATACCAAAAATCTTGAAGACGATTACTGTGGTCTTCCTGCCGTGACGGCTGTTACAAAGACTTCTGCGAAATGGAATCTCTACGTACCCAGTTCCACTTCGCCCAAGCACAAACGTCGATCTCGTGCATTCAGTAACCTTTTTCTCCTCGTACCTTCAAATTTCATCTGAGAACAACGGAGATGGGACGATGAAAGGAGGGAGGCACTTACGAAACTTGAAAGACATGGGAATAGTCATGGCCCTCGAGAATATCCCGTATGACATTCTGATCATTGTAGGCCGTCAGCGCATTGCCGACACAGTTGAGCTGGACACATCACCTGAGAGAGGATAGCATACTGTTCGAGACTGAGTGACTTGAATGAGTACTATTCAATTTATGAAAATGTGGCACGAACTCCAGCAATCGATGGATCTGGGAGACATATGGTCAGCCGTGTTAGGGAGACAAGGGTCAGATCATACATCATCCACGCCTTCCGCGTCACCTTTCTCAGGACATTCGGGATTGGTGAAGACCGCATCAACTGGTGTGGCAGTGTCGTCGAAAGTCGCCGGTTCGAAGTAGAATCCATGGCAACAATTTCTAGCCCTGCATCTGCTCGGCGTTAATTCGTGAAATACAACTGAGGATTTCACGACAATACTTTGCAATGTAGGCAGGACCTTTTCGGGCTCGATATTTTCCGAGGTTGTCCCAGTCTGTTCTATTTAACTCGTCCATACTATAGATGCCCAGAATCCTTAAAACTATTTCAGATTTAGTTCGACGTGTGGACTGAAAAAATGTTTCTGTGACCGAACCTTGAGTCTCATACTGTCCGGAGAGTTCAGTTCTCAGTACTTGCAACAGTCTGGGAGTAAATATGAATCGTACGTCTTTGCCAAACTCGTGGATTACATCTATATGATACTGGTAGAGACATCAAGATGGCCACTGTCAAGATTGACCAAACAACGACATACCACGAGCCTTATGCTTCCGGGGAGTTTGGCTCGGTATATCTCGATTGGGCTATCCCTCGTCAACCGCTTTTGGTTGGTTTCAGAAAAACAACCAAGAGAAAGTTCTCTGTGAAAGTCCGCATTATTCTATGCCCAGCTACCCCGGAAGGAAGTCATAGGGACGTACTCCAATCTTTTCAGCACAGGGTCTGACTGTGCGCGGTCTCGTGCCAAGTCGCTGAGACACCGCCGTGAGCACAGTATACGCCATTTCCCGTACTCGCTCGCTGATTCGAAGTAGAGATCTGCTCGAATTGGGTCGGCGGGGTTGGCGGGCGAAGAGGCAGATGGTCCCATCGCCGACGAGGTGGCTGCGTTCGCCTGCTCGTCCGAAATCGAGAGATTATCCTGTAGGATATTCTCGCGAAAGTATGAGCTGCGAACCAATCTTGCAGTTTCAGGGGTTCGCAAAAGAGTGATAAAGGACTAAGCAAGCGTTAAGGATAGCCCTGAAAAAAAGGTGACGATGGAGGGGCAACGGCGGCAGACGCACCTCCAGGATATTCTTCTGGCCATCCATCACAGATTGAATCAATTCCTCTGCTGCGTTACGACTCCTAGGGGCTTCACGTCCCAGAGCTCGAAAGAGTCGGTCGTTAATTTCAGCATGCACGCTTGACGTGACCTTGGATCGCGAAGCCTTTCCCCTCTGAGTGTTCTTCTTGTTGGCTTTGCTTTCGACCACTGCCTCGTCTAGAAACCCTTCTTGCAATAACTTGGAAAGATCTTCGAGCAAGGCGGGTGTCATTTCAATGTCGCGACGATGGTCGTCAAGGTGCGCTGGTTGTTGGCCAGGAGGATAGGAGAGGCGAGGGAGGGAATGGGAAAGTTGAGAGAGGATATTATAGACAAGAGAGGCCCGGAATCCATCGGTGTTCGATGGGAGCCTATCAAGAATAAACCGCGAGACGAGCGTAACACTGTCGTCGCTCACGGCTGTGGCGAGCGTCAACGGTGACTCGGGGTAGAGACAAATGGTGCGAACTTACAAGATACGATGAATTCAAAGACATACGGGTGCTCTGGTTGAAGAGAACAGAGGATTATAGGCCCGATTGATTCGTTATCCAGGGAGCCCTCCAACACGTTCACGGCTACGGCTATGTCGTCTTCGGTGCCAAGACGGGATGGGTGGAAGATATTCAAGCCAGCTAAGAGCTGCTTGTGTACGTCGGTGGAGATTTCTGATGTTTGAGCCATAGTGGGTACTAAGGCAAGATGGGGATGTGCAAGAGGCGAGGAAAGGACAGATATATTCCGGGGTAACGCTGCGGAGACGGCCTCGAGGCGGAACAAAGCATTCGAGAAGCATTGTTTCAAGGCTTGTGGGCGCAGGACGCAACGGGGCTACCATATTGAGACGCCACTCGAGGGCTAAAGTCACCTACAGTATCATGGTAGCACCGGACCAGCGCAGCAAGGTACGATTAATGTCGTTACGTGGCACCGCGACATCGCGCCACCACTGGCAAGAGAAGGATAACTATCGAACTGGTCCTTTCGAGTATCATGATGTCCAAATGCTGCGGGATGTCTGCGAAGCGCTAGTAGCCAGGGCGAAGATCAGATGAATCGATGAAGGCCCCATGCGGCAGAGGAGCGCCGTCCGTTATCATACTTTCTATTATATCAATGCACGAGGATAGTGCGTGGTAAGTGAGCTCATTAGCCCGAGCGCAGTACGGTGTCGTACATGACACGATTGAAAAGTGAAAATTCGAAGGGAAGGTAGCCGGGCCGGTTAATCCCGCGACTCGAAGGGACAGTCGCGCGCCAGCGCAGCGCGGACGAGGTCAGCTCGACTTGATGACATCCAAACCAGACCAGACCCTTGCGCTTTTCACGCTCCCAATCCTCTCTCCGCCATCTATCCCACCATCTCAACCATACGACCCCCATCGCAGCGCGCACACACCACTAGTTATCGACAATGGCTCCACCAGCTTGAGGTTCGGTTTCGCCACCTCCACGAAGCCCCAAGTCGCGCCGAACATCGTCTCAAAGTACAAGGAGCGGAAAGCTGGGAAACAGCTTCTTTTATTTGGTGACGCGGTAGATACCGAGGGCGGCGCTCGCTCCCAGGCCAAGACACCATGGGAAGGCGACGTGCTGCTCAACTTTGACGCGTTGGTGAGCCCTGCTAGAATAAGGCGAAACTCAAAGTCGTCTTACTTGTCTATGATGAGTAGGAGCATGCGTTGGATTACGCCCTTGTTCGGCTTGGTGTCGACACATCAACCGTCGACCATCCTGTGATCATGACCGAGCGCCTAGCGTCACCCCTGCATTCCCGAGCTCGTGCGTCGCTTCTTCGTTGAGAGTTCTTATGCTCATTGGTCTTCAGTAACGTCCGAACTCATGTTTGAGCTATACTCTGTTCCTTCTCTCACATATGCCGTCGACGCTGTCCTCTCCTTTTATCATAATAATCTCCCATCGCCGCCCTCCTCACCATATACTGCCAGCGGCCTCGCTATATCTTTCAACACTTCATCCACCTCCGTAATCCCAATATTAAATGGGAAGGGTATTATGAGCCAAGCTAAACGGTGCGCGCTCCACTTGTCGGTTTGTTCAGGCATTTCTTTCGTTAACAGGAAGTTATGCAGGATACCATGGGGATCCCAGCAAGCTTCCGAATACCTCCTCAAGCTCATCCAGCTTAAATATCCAACTTTCTCAACACGAGTAACATCCGCTCATACGAACGTCCGTACCTACTACCACTTCATGCGAGTCGCGGTTAACAGAACCGCATCGACAGTGGATCCTACACTCTTTCTGTGAAATGTCGCCAGACTACACCGCGCTGCTCCGGCGCTTGCGCGACCCGCTGCAATTGCGCTCTGTAGAGCGCATCATACAGTTCCCGTTCGTTCTCCCGGTTGCAGACGAGCGTACAAAAGAAGAAATTGCACGTGCGGCGGAGAAGCGACGCGAACAAGGCAAAAAACTACAAGAAATGGCAGCTAAGGCGCGCCTTGACAAGGTACCGTGGTCGAATATGCTTCTATTCCCCAGCTGTTTGTGACAGTGCCAATGTTATGAGTAGCTCGTTCAAAAGGAGAGCGACCTCCAATACCTGACAAACTTGAAGGAGCGCCGAGCAGAAGAGACAAGACGGGAGTGGCAAGTGCGTCTCGTGTTTTCTAATCTCCGATTTGCCATTTTGCTTACGCCACGTCCTGGCCACAGAGTCTGCTCCAATCGGAGGGTTTCGGCGACGATGCTGCCCTCGACCAAGCTATCAAGAAGCTCGAAGCTGACTTGAAAAAAACACGGAAGAAAGCCGCCAACGACGGCGACGATGCCATGGTAAGCACCCACTCATCCGGGTTTTAGAAGCTGTACTAATTGTCTTTTATTGTAGGAAGAGCCTTCTTTCCCGCTCGTCGACACGCCAGATGACCAGGTATGCTTCACGCCCTGACAGAGCTTTTCACGTGAACATATGGATCCCCTTAGCTCGACGAAGAAGGTCTGAAAGAAAAGAAGAAACAAAAGCTCCTCAAAGCCGGATTTGAAGCTCGGGCGCGGGCACGACGCGAGAAAGAAAAGGCACTAGAGGAGCGGGCTCTGGAAGAGCGCAAAGAGGACGAAGAGCGAGCTACAGACCCATCAGGGTGGGTCGCGCGCGTCCGCGGCGAACACGCTTCCGTTATGGATCGCATCAAGGAGCGCAATAGACGGAAAGCCGCACTCGGAGACCGCAAGAGCGCAGCATCACAGGCACGAATGAAAAGCATTGCCAGCCTTGCTGCGGACGAACGTGTCGGGAAAAAGCGACGCAAAGGAGGTGGTGGTGCGTGTGATTTTTGTAACTTGCCAGCTTCTTCGATCGCTCATTCCCCTGTGGTGTAGAGGATATGTTCGGCGCGGACGATGAGGACTGGGCTATATACCGCAAGATTGTAATTATCTCGCCCACCATGATGTGTCGTATGCTGTCACGTGCTGAACCTGTCAATATCAGAACACCGCTGCTGTATCATCAGACGAGGAGGAAGACCTTACGCAGTTACAGACAGTCGAGCAGAAGCTTCTCACGCACGATCCCACGTTTGGGATTGAACAGACCCATGCGGCACTCTCCTCGCAGCGTTCAGCATTCATGTCCGCCTTCCGGCCGCAGTACATAGACGGCGATGTCGAAGGTGTGCTTCCTATTTCGCATTTGGCGATGGAAGATCTAACATCTCACGGCCTTTAATGATAGGTCGCGCGCGGATCCATTTGAGCATCGAACGTTGGCGAGTTTGTGAGACGTGGTTCGCGCCGAGCATGGCAGGGGTCGACAGTGCAGGACTCGGCGAAGTGCTCCAAAACGTGCTTGCATCCTTTTCAGTTACCGACCGCGGACTTCTCGTCCAGGTACTCGTTGCCCTTTTCTCGCTCTCTTACTTTCCCGATGCTCACCATCCTCTCGACGACGCAGAACGTGTTCCTATCGGGTACGCCCGCGCGGATGCCGGGTCTCTCGGATCGCCTGCAGGCGACGGTGCGGCCGATCCTCCCGCCGGAGATGCCGCTCCGGATCGTGCGCGCCGCGGATCCATCGCTGGACGCGTGGCGCGGAATGGCTGCGTTCGCGCAGACGGAGGAATTTGCGGGCGTGGGCGTGACGAGGGCGGAGTACGAGGAGTGGGGTGGGGAGCGCGTGCGGCGGTGGTGGGGCGGAAACTGGAATGCGAGCGTCGTCTGAAAGCAAAGAAGCAAAGCTTGGTTTCTTCCTTGGGCCCAGGCTATGTCGGGCCGTAGCCTGAGAGCGCCAGTCGTCGAGGTCGAGGATTCGGATTCATGAGCGTGGCATAGGGCCGGATTTGTGGACATCCACCGATGGAGGGTGACTCCAGATAGTATGGTTTTTGGTAGGCAACACCCACTGCTGTGCGCAGGGCCACTTGTAGTCGAGTGCTATTATCTAGAGATGTCTCTAGAAGCTCCCCCGCTGATTTTCAAATCATATTTAGGACGACGAAATTTGGAGATTAGTATTAGTGTCCACTGATTACACCATGTAAATGTCCTTACCTACACCTGGGCGGGACTCGGTGGTACCGCTGAAACAGCCCAGGCTGGCAGGCTTGATAATGCCGTGTACCATCTCCGGTTTGTTGTAGTTGTGGTCCGCATCAATTGCGAGACTTAGTGACCCAGTTCTGTGGGTTTTCGTAGGTCACACACAAGCTGCCGCTGCAACTGCCGGTGTGGGCCGTCATCGTCACGGTCACCATCACTTTGCTTGCCTGGCTTGACGTATACAGCGCTTCACTACTACGAGAACCTCGTGTCATGGTTGTTCTGGTGTACAATATCACACATCACGTTAATTAGTGAGTAAGAAATAGCATTCCCACATCGTTTAGTAGTATTTACTAGTAATCATGTCGTACAAAGTCACAGTCTTTATTTTCGTTCATCCGAGTTGTAAACAGGTACTATAGACAATATAAGTGACAGGTCGACCGACGGGTTATTGTCATCGGCGACTACCACAGACAAACAACGGCGATATCGTCATAAAGCCACCACCCTCCTCTTTTCTCGGCCTGATACAATGAGTGCGACAACATATTTGGGTGTCCAGAAGAAACGATCGACAAGCTCTCATAGATCTCATCTCCAGAGCCATGGGCCAGGATGACATGGAGAGCGGAGAATAGTTATCCATCGTCTACCTCCGGTCTAACATCCACCTCCGATCCAACATCTACCTCCGATCCAGTGTCCACCTCCGATCCAATGTCCACCTCCGGTCTAATCTCATGAGAGAATGCCACAGGGCGATCCGAGAGCTGGCGCATGACGAGGAACGGCTCTATGACTTCCTGTATAGATCCGGATGGGCGCCTTTCCTCAAAGGAAATGCTACGTAGCACAGGTAACACTTGTGCGGCACTGTCCCCGGTGAGCGTTCCCAACACATGTGCGATGACTGACACCAGTTCCCCGAACACATAAAGATGCTCCACGACGGGAAATGGACGGAAAAAGTTCTGCAATGTCATGGACTCCATGTCGTCTTGTGATTGTACTTGAGGAAGTTTAAACCCATGGAGCTCGAGCGATGCGACTTGAGAAAGAAGAGGAGAAATGTCGTTGCAAAGCCGCGCCATTGACGAAATCTTCCACCCTGACGAGGCATAAAGGGAGCTCAACCGGAGATGACTCCCTGATTTATTGGTTATGCTGAATGTCCCATGATCCAACGCCACCATGGCTTGGTGGGCTTCCCTGAGATGTTCTGTGCGGGCGATGAATCGATAGAATTGTGATAGGGCGTGAATTGGTAACGTAAGAAAGAAAACTTTGATGTGATAGAGAAAAGGAGCATCAATTCTCGCCACCAGCTTTTCCAGGTATTGGTCATCGCCTTCGAAGAAGAAGTGAGTGAGAGCAGGAAGGTCGGCACGTGCGAGAGGAGGGGGACTTGGGAAACCAGGAAGGTCCACGGAATCAACTTCAAAATCGGGTTCCAGAGAAAGCACTGTGAGGTTGGGCAACGTGGCCAGGCAAGTGGCCATTACCTCAGGTGTAATGCCCGGAATATTAGTAAGAGTGAGGTCGGTAAGTTGAGAGGTAGACATGAGAAATGTGGGTAATGCTGGGAATTCGATATCATGTAGGCCGCATTTTCGTAGACGTGGGGCAGATCCGCCTAAGAATGTTTCAGGAACGACCGGCATCGATTCTCCCATAATAAATAATTCCGTCAGGGCTGGAAGTGGTTTTTGCATGAAGGCCGACAATGTTTCCAATTCGGAACCTGATATCATGGCAAATTTGATGTAAGTTATGCGATCGTGGCGTTCGAGTGCAGCAATGATGTCCTCATAATCATCCGTATCCCAGTGAGAAAATATTATCATGATAGTGTAACGCGGGATTACGCGCTAGGCTTGGAAACAGGCCGGCGCACCGATCACGTGCACCTTCAAGCTCTGAGCCGAAACGCTGTGAGCGCACTTGTTTTATTCTTCTCACCGCATCACGATGCGTCCTTTCGTCCGCTTCACCCAACCACGATTTCCGCTTTATTCTTCCTTTCCTTTCACCTTTGCCCTTTTGAGCCTCGTCCTCACCGCCACCGCCGCCGACCACATCCACATTAAGCCGCACCCACGCCACGCCACCGCCGCAATCGACAAAGCTCCTAGCGAGCCCACCACCAACACACGCCGCCAAACACACGCCCTTGCCGCCGCCAGACACAACCACGGATGCCGCACACACGCCACCGCGACCAGTCCCTTTCTTTTCACTGTTCTCCCTTCACCTCGCCTCGCCACGACACGCCTCGCACCACACGGTGCCACACCACGCCACGCCACGCCACGATCGTACTGTACCCTCGACCCCCCTTTCAATGATTCCCTTCCATTGTTCTGCAGTAGTTTAGTTTGTCGCCTCGGTTTGCCTTGATCCCCTTCATGTTTCATTCTCTATTGTTCTGCAGTAGAATACTTGTCTCTGGATCGTATAAATACACGCGCGTTGGCCTCGTTGGAGGTCAGCGAATTCTTCCCCCTTTTCTTCTGAGTGCTTCTTTTCTCTTTGCAAATCCGAGACCGCCCTTCGACAGTGCAAGCTACCACGCTCCTGCGGAGGATCGAGTCTCATCCCGACATTTTATTAGGCTTGGACGGACGCCGCCGTTCTTGCTTTTGCCTCACTCACTCTCGCCCCGAGGACGCCCTGCTCGGCTTGCCTCGGCTCCCCTCCGTTTACTCTGCCTAGGCCCGGATCTCCACATCTCGGTCTAGTTCTACTACCCCTTCGAACTCTGTGAAGCCCGGAGCTTGCTTCGAGCTTTCAATAGGCAAAGGTGGCCAGATATCCAGTGACTCCCTTGCAGGTGTCTTGTAGTTGCAGAACAATAACAGACGGAGATGCAGGGGTGATGCAAAGATGATTCGTCGCCATCTTTTGCATACGTGCACCAACGGTCTCCACACAGACATGTAGAAATGCATTTTGTGCCCCCGACAGTGATGAAATACTTCAAGGAGGGCATCATCGGGAAGCATATTGATCGACACTCGCCAGTGGCCTACACAGAGTCAGTCGAAAGTGTTACGGATACTGTAGAAAGACTTACGTTGGCCCCGCTCCTCATTAGACCCTCCCTGGCATTGTAAAGAATGGCCTCTGATCACCAAGCCTACAGGCGGGTCATCGATCGGAGACGATGACCTGAGAGCACTAGGAAATACGGGGGGGGGGGTTTCATAGAAGTGAGACATTCGTCCCACTGGATGACGACGACCGCGACAACCACAATGAGGAAACGACGATGCGACTACCGCATCACTCCTCATTCTCAACAGTCAATTAGACCGACCATAAGTCTCCTAATTGTCTGGCAACTGCCAAGATGGCTGGATTTGCGTAGACGGAGGAATTTACCCGTGCGTGCATGACGAAGGCAAGGGCGAAGGCCAACTTGAAGTAGGAGGAGTGGGGTGGACTCGGAGAGCGCATGCACCAGTTGTGGAGCGGGAACCGGAATAGGCTGCGACTTGGAGTGCCGGTCATAAAGGTTGAGGAGGATATTGTCGGGCCCGGGATTTTTGGGCGTGGCATACACGCGGAGGGGTGGCGTCACTATTGCCACCCACTGGCACCCCTAGCATATACCCTTCTACACCCTCCTTTTTCTCGTCCCCATGAAATGTGGCAGGTGTTCATTATTCTGAATCTGAACGCTATTGTCATTTGCTTTCCAGAATGGATTATGGGCTTTCTTTAGAAGTTTATTTAGAACAAAACAAAGAGGCCTAGTAGCCCTGTACAAAGCACGGCGTACACCTGGAGACAGTGACCTAGGTGCGGTCGCCGCGCGGACTAGTGGTAAGCACTTACGCTAAGTCCGAAGTGTAAGTGCGGGGGTTTTCAAGATAAGAAACGAAGGATAATACAGTACATTCGGGGCGTCGATAGAGGCCTATTCGTGTTAGGTAGAAGTGAAGTACAGTAGTGTCAATCAGTATTTTGATCAGCTATAGTAGTGAGATGAGACTTCAATACACACATGGCGCGGTCATGCTCGCTATCAGTGAGGAAGGGAAAGCTATCATGAAAGGCGACAGAATTCGGAGTAGATGCGCATTGTCACGCACACGGGATCGGGGACAGAACATACGAGATAGATACCTAATAAATAACGAGATAAGGTGGCAGCGAGAGACGAGGATAGAATGAGACAGAATATCATTCCCCATGAGGGGGCGCCAAAAAATTTGTGGGTTGCCGAAGCCAACTCCAAGGGTTTGGGGGTACTAGGCTGGTGCATGTGCGCATGCTCCTCCGCCTCGCCTCCGGCCCGCCGAAATCTGCCATGAATCCCGACCGTTGCTGTCATTTCAGGAGAACCACAGGGTGACCTGAGACTCGGCGCGCAGCAAGAAATGGCTCGATGACTTGCTGTTCAGATCTGGATAGATAAAGTCCCTCCAAGGAAAGGCTGCGCAGCATAGGTAACACTTCTGTGGCCCGTTGCAGCGCGTGTGTGACTCCTGGAACCAGTCCTTTGGATACAAAAAGACGCTCCACGGTGACGAATAGGCGGAAGACTTTCAGCCATTCCCTTGAAACCATCTCCACCGGCTGTTCTACTAGAGGCAACTCCGGATCTTCCCAGATTGCAAGCGATTCAACTTGAGAAAGGAGAGGCGAAATATGATTGCATAGCCAGACCATCGATGAGATATGCCAGCCGAACACGTTATATTTCGTTCCCAACTTGAGACGATTCCCCGATCCATCGGTCATTCTGATACAGTAAGGGTCCAACGTTACCTCAGCTCGATATAATTCCTTGAGACGTTCTGTGCGAGCGATGAACTGGGGGAGTCGTGACACGATAAAGGGGAGATCCATGAAGAAGGTGATGATGAACTGATGTAGAAAAGGAGCATCAATTCTCGCCACCAGCTCTTCCAGGTACCCGCCACCACCTTCGAATTGAAAGTAGGTGAGAGAAGGGAGGATGACACGTGTGAGAGGAGGTTGGCTTCTCGGATCAGGACATGAGATGGAGGATTGGAATCCAAAACAAAGCCTTTCGAGGTTTGGCAGCGTGGCCAGGCAAGTAATCATCGTCTGAGGTGAGATATACCCAGAATTTGGAATATCGCGAAAGGAAAGGTCAACAAGTCGGATAGTAGATATGAGAAGTTTGGGTAACGCTGGGAATGCAACGTCATGTAAGGTACATGATTGTAGACGTGGGGCAGATCCGCCTAAAAATGTCTCGGGAATTAACGGTGCATATTTTCCCCAAACCTCTAGTTCAGTCAGGGCGGGAAGTGGTACCTGCATCAAGGGAATAAATTTTTTCAATACAAAGCTTGAAATACCGCTGAAGAAGATCTTGGTTATGCGGTCCTGGTGTTCAAGCGCAGCAATGATGTTCTTGTCACTATTGATACCCCGGGCCTGCGGCCAATATGATATCATGATAGGCAATGGTGGCCAGATACCGAGAGATTCCCTCACAGGTGTCCTGTTGTTGCAGGCCAATAACAGGTGGAGATGCTGGGGTGATGTGAAAATGATTCGTCGCCATCTTCTGCATACGTGCACTAGAATTTTCCACATCCGCATGAAGAGGTACCTGTGATGGTAGGATCCATGCGGGACACCAAGAGAATGAAAGGGGTCCTCCTCGCGGCAGTGATGAAATACTTGTAGTAGAGCGTCGTCAGGGAGCATGTTGATCGTCACCTGGCCTACGCAGGGTCGGTTGGAAGTGTCGCAGAGACCGCAGAAAAGACATACGTTGGCCTCGTTCTTCATTAGACCCTCCGTGATGTTGTAAAGCATGCTCCCCAATCACCAAGTTTTCGAAGAGGCCAACGAGATCGTCGATCGCTGTCGATGACCTGGAAGGACTGGCACTAGGGAATAAAAATTCGGTGATGAAGTTGGTCAGGACGAGACTCGATATACTGGACAGACCTTTGGGCATGGCTAAGTGTAGATTAACTAATTATTTCGGAAATAACGTGTGACATTTCCGGACGTACTCGTGAGAGGTCATTCAGTTAGTGAGGAGGCAGCGATGTAAGGACGAACGAAACTGTTGTTCTGTTATAGAGGCCATCACCCGTGACGGTGACGTGACGTCTTCACCAGAACGCGCTCGACCGGGCTCGGCCCGTAGGGATCCGGTTGGCGGACCAGCCCCTGACCCCTGAGCTGCCAGTAGGACCGGCGTGCGGCGTTCCTCCATGCTGCCAGCGGTCTTGACATACTTTTATCCACCTCAATAATTCCAATACTGAATGGCAAAGGTATCATGGGCCAAGCCAAACAGTGCGCGCTCTCCTTGTTGGTTTGTTCGAATATTTTTTTTGTTAACCGGAAGTTCAAGTTATCCAGGATACCACGGGATCTCAGCAATCTTCCGATCCTCAAGCTCATCCAGCTTAAGTTGGAAGAAGCGCATCGACAGTGTATCCTACACTCCTGTGAAATGTCGCCAGACGACATCGCGTTTCTCCGGCACTTGCACGATTCGCCGCGATTGCGTGCTGTAGAGCGCATCATACGTTTCCGTTCGTTCTCCCTGGTGCAGACGAGCGTACAGAGGCTTCCATTTTTTGTTGGAACACATCAAGGCACGCAATAGACGGAAAGCCACACTCGGCGACCGCAAGGCCGTATCACCAACACGAGCGAAACGCATTGCCAGCCTTGACGCGGACAAACGTGCCGGGAAAAAGGTGACGTAAAGGAGGTGGTGGTGCGTTTATCTTTCGTGACTTGCTAGCTTCTTCGATTGCTCATTCTCAAGTGGTATAGAGGATATGTTCAGCGCGGACGACGAGGGCTGGTCTATCTTCACCACGTTGTGTCGTTCATGCCATGTGCTGAACTTTCTTAATATCAGAACACCGCTTCTCTATTGTCAGATGAGGAGGAAGACCGTACGCATTTACAGACGGTCAAGCAGAAGCTTCTCACCCAAGACCCCACGTTTTGGATTGAACCGACCCATGTGGCGCCCTGTGCGCAGCTGTTCAGCATTCATGTCCGCCTTCTGGCCATCGCACATGGATAGCGATGGACGGGATACGGAAGACCTGACATCTTGATCATAGGTCGCGCGTGGATCTACTCGAGCAGTGAACCGTGGCGAGCTTATGAGGCGTGGCGCGTCCGGAGCATGGCAGGGGTGGACAGTGCCGGGTTCCGCAATGTGCCTCAGAATGTTCTTACATACTTTTCAATTGGCGATCGCGGACTCTAAGTTCTCGTCCAGGTACTCATACTTATTTACCCATCCTCTTGTTCCCCGCCCTCAAGTCCCTCGTACTGCCTGCATGCGATCCTGAGGCTGATTCTCCCGCCGCACATGCCGCTCCGGATCGTGCGCACCACGGGGGATGGCTGCGTCCGCACCGACGGATGGATTTACGCGCGTACGCGCAAGGCGGAGTATGAAGAGTGCTAGTGGGGGTCGACAGTGCAGGGCCCGGCGAAGTATTCCAGATCGTGTGTGTGCTTGCATCGTTTTCAATTGGCGACTGCGGACTTCTCGTCCAGGTACTTATTCACCCCTCCTCTTGCTCTTCGCCCGCTCTCCGTCCTCTTTGCTCTCCTGATTCCCATCATCACTCTAACTGAAAGGTGCTAAAAGAGGGGGCGAGAGGCGACGGGTCAAGCCGGTGACAGGTGACAGACCCACACGGCGATGGTCAGGAGAAAACGTGCTACAAATGAGGGTGAGGGGTAAAACGCGCGACGAGAGCGGGTAGGAGGGAGTCCAAGCGTATGCAGGGGATAGGGATTGTAAGTAAGGAACCGGGGTGACGCAAAGCAATAAAAGACGGTATGTACGAGTAAGGAAAGGCGTGAGGAGTCAAAGGGGGTGAGGTATGACGGGGCACGATGGTCTGCCCGCAAGGGGAAAGGCGTCGGCATAGCGAGGCTTAGTGGCGCTGACAGTGCGCGTCGGGGCAGAGTAGAAATAAGGAAATGGTGGATGAAAAGGGGAAAGCAAGGCACATGCGAAGGCGTTGGAGCGAGAGAATGGGGGTGCACGACGGCATGTTTGAGGGAGCGGCGCGAGGTTGGCGTGGCGAAGGCAGGAGGTGATTGGATAAGTCGGTGGAGTCCCAGTGGGCGGTGGAGGCATCGCCGAAGGGTTGCGGGATGTGTTCGACGAGGACGAGGCAGCTGTGCGAGGTGTTGTGGACGGACGCTCGAAGGAAAGAGAAAGGAAGCACGACAAAAACAAGAGTGGTTCGACAACAAAAGAAGAATAACGCAAGTGCTTGAGGGGCAGCGGGTTCAGCCCCACGCTCAGCGCTCGAGGGTGCGGCGTATGGTGCTCATTGCCCTTTTCTGGGCTCCGAGTCAGCGCGCGTTCCTTACAGCTGGGATCACGGTGCCAGGCCAATATAAGACCTAAGACGTAGTAGTATTGCGATCCCCCGAACCCCCGAAGAGAGGAACGGTGTTCATCAGAATAGATTCAAGAACTAGACAAATAAATAACAACATAAAAGGAGACACAGAAATCAGAGCAGAGACGGGTTAGATCATCCAGGCTCGCTCAGGCGTTGCTGATTCACACGTGCTCGCAAGGTCTCCGGGGGCCACTTAGCAGAACGTAATCACGAGAGTCACCTAGACGCCAAGTTTTCCTTTCAGAGGAAGAGGGGAGAGGGTTCGAGATAGACTTACATCGTTGTCTGCGCAAGTGACTATATTCCCAGGGCAATTTCCAGGTTCGCCTGCGCAAATTATTCAGCCATTATAAAAGCAGTCAACGACAGAGCTAATCGTACAAATTTCGGATAGGCCATTACAAAGACCACCTCCCGAGGTGAGGCTACAAATACACGTCAGCGCCGTGCATACATATGAGGGAGAAGTGAACGAAGCCCACCCGAACTTGACCGGCTCGAAACTATTGATCACCTAAGATAACGATAAGATATTTTTCGGCGCAGATTATCGCTGATAACGCACGGTGGTCGAAATTGCACGTATGACAAAGCACCATTCGTCAAAGCAAATGCCACTATCGGGCAGGCCTGGCCAGAGTTCCTGCTGCATGATTGAGTGCCGCCTGCCGCAACGCATCAGTTCGCCGGTTCTAGCCCATTATCGTGAGTCAGTAGAATGCGCACCAAAGTCCAGGTAACTAATATGAAAGGATAAGGAGGTCATCGCGTTGTTGTCTCAGAAAAGGCAAATACCCACGCAATGCCAGACACGGGAGTACCAAATTCCGCCCCACTGGTGAATTGCTTCCCAGCGGCCTGAAGTACGAACTGCTCGCACGCAATCACATTTCGCAATGAGCTCAAAGGTGTCACGAATATACACTACGACGAAGTCCTCATCCCTCCTGAGTTGCATCTTCGCGTGCGAAAGTCAGCGCTGTGCAGCCAGCAGCTCTTGACATATTTCTGCGCTTACTGATTGTTTCCAAGGACCAAGTGGAATTCCGCGCGCACGAGCGTAACAGCCGCGCTGATGAGCATGGCGATGGCGAGCATATTGAAAGTATTCCTCATGAGGACAAAGGAATGCAAGGGGTACAGTGCTGAGCAAAGGGGACAAAAGGGGTGGGAGAAGAGGAAGGGACTCGGAAGTGGGTCAAGGCAGGCCCGGGAATGCAACTTACTAGGGGAGGCGCGTCTGGTCTTATATGCATGGTGGCAGTATGCCATCCTTTCCAGCCTGAGGTACGCGGAACAGAAAAAGGTTCTGTGTCTGTAGAGACCTAACAATACTTTGCTCTATGGAGAGATAGGTAACCAGGGGGAAGGGGCACACCGTGACAAGCGAGCGCCTGTCAGATCTTCCTTGATTTTCTGATGTACGTACAGGGTACGAACCTACTACTATCGATAAATGGGACTACATCATTCGCCGACCTGTGCAGCTTTGCTTCGCAGTTCCGGTAGCCCCTTGATCCATGTACCCGTCACTGATCACACAGATATCGCGTAACAACGAAGGCTTCGCATATTCGCGTCGTTTCCCGCGCGGACATCATCTATCATCGCTATATATCGGCACTTATGTGCAAGATTTTCACTGTACGAGATACCAGGCTTAATACATCGCATTTTAGGGGCACATTTTAGGGGAACAAAAATAAGACAGGGACAAAGATAAAATGAACAATAAATGCTGTTGGACCGTAGCATGGCAGGTCACGGGCCGGTCACGACACCCCCTGGCGCACTCACGTGGCTCCCAATAACTCGCGCGTGCACGTGGGCATGCGCATTCTATCTTTCCCCTCAGTCTGTCTGAAGATATCGCAGCTGAGGGATTCTCCGTCTATTTCAACAGGTGCAAGTGAGAACATCTGAACTTGGGGCGTGCTTGATCTGATAACACTAAAATTGCACATTCGATCTGCCAGTGCTGATTGCGGTATGTTCCAGTAATAAGATCAATAAGATCTTAATAAGAAGTTTTTAAGAACCACCTGTGTGAACGTCCGTTTATTTTATTTTATTGCCCCATGCTACTCTGAGTCTTTGTCCACCCAGGTGTGTGAGCAGTGGATTGAATAACCCCTTTTTCAGGTGTCTCCGAGCCGGAACTACTCTAGACTTTACTACTATCAGTAAGATCACATGATTACTGGGAGGACTGGGACAACTGGCCCCAGTAATCCCAGTCGATCTAGGTGCCCAGTCAACATTCTGGCTCCAGAAAACTAGCCAAGACTAGTACCCAAAGTCTGGACCCAGCACATCCAGTTTTCTCCCTAGA